>WBZO01003131.1_pt1 | contig 20004 bp, 33 predicted proteins | sample 5204261 | NCBI WGS metagenome assembly WBZO01 (sample SAMN12412400, study PRJNA552823) | activated sludge metagenome | isolation source: activated sludge from anammox sidestream of wastewater treatment plant... | place: USA: North Carolina | collected 2017-09
GCCATGGCAAAGGGCAAGTTTGAGCGTACGAAGCCGCATGTGAACGTTGGGACGATTGGTCACGTGGACCATGGGAAGACGACGCTGACGGCGGCGATGACGCACATATTGGCCAAGAAGTTTGGTGGGGAGGCGAAGGGGTACGACCAGATTGACAATGCGCCGGAGGAGAAGGCGCGCGGGATCACGATCAACACCTCGCACGTGGAGTACCAGACGGCCAACCGGCACTATGCGCACGTGGACTGTCCGGGTCATGCGGACTACATCAAGAACATGATCACTGGGGCGGCGCAGATGGACGGGGCGATATTGGTGGTATCGGCGGCCGACGGGCCGATGCCGCAGACGCGGGAACATATTCTGCTGGCGCGTCAGGTGGGGGTGCCCTACATCGTGGTGTACATGAACAAGGCCGACATGGTCGATGACAAGGAGCTCCTGGACCTGGTGGAGATGGAGGTGCGCGAGCTCTTGAGCAAGTACGAGTTTCCTGGGGACAAGACCCCGATTGTGATTGGCAGTGCGCTCAAGGCGCTGGAGGGGGACACCTCTGATCTGGGCGAGGGCTCGATCGTGAAGCTGGCCGCGGCGCTGGACAGCTACATTCCGCAGCCCAAGCGGGCGCTGGACCAGCCGTTTTTGATGCCGGTGGAGGACGTGTTTTCGATCTCTGGGCGCGGGACGGTGGTCACGGGGCGGGTGGAGCGGGGCGTGATCAAGGTGGGCGAGGAGATCGAGATTGTGGGGCTGAAGGCCACCACCAAGACGGTGTGCACTGGGGTGGAGATGTTCAGGAAGCTGCTCGACGAGGGGCAGGCGGGGGACAACATCGGGGTGCTGCTGCGCGGGACCAAGCGCGAGGAGGTGGAGCGCGGGCAGGTGCTGGCCAAGCCCGGGTCGATCACCCCGCACACGAAGTTCAAGGCCGAGGTGTACGTGCTCTCGAAGGAGGAGGGGGGGCGGCACACGCCGTTTTTCAATGGGTATCGGCCGCAGTTTTACTTTCGCACCACCGATGTGACCGGTTCGACGGAGCTGCCGGCGGGCACCGAGATGGTGATGCCTGGGGACAACGTGTCGATCCAGGTGACGCTGATTGCGCCCATCGCGATGGAGGAGGGCCTGCGCTTTGCCATCCGCGAGGGCGGGCGCACCGTCGGCGCAGGCGTCGTGTCCAAGGTCATCGAGTAACGAGAGATCCCGCCATCATGGCCGTCCAGAGTCAGAAGATCCGCATTCGCCTGAAGGCGTTCGACTACAAGCTGATCGATCAGTCGGCGCTCGAGATCGTCGACACGGCGAAGCGCACCGGCGCGGTCGTGAAGGGACCGGTCCCGCTCCCGACGCGGATCCAGAAGTTCGATCTGCTGCGCTCGCCCCATATCGACAAGGCCTCGCGCGACCAGATGGAGATCCGCACGCACCTTCGCCTGATGGACATCATCGACCCGACCGACAAGACGGTCGATGCGCTGATGAAGCTCGACCTGCCGGCGGGTGTGGACGTAGAAATCAAACTTTGATGGACGGGGCCGGCTTTGCCGGCCCCGGGAAATCTGGATTTTTCGTAGGTTCTTTCGCCGGTCAATTGCAACCGGCCCCCGGACGGAAGGTCCGGGGCAACACATAGAAGGATGAAGTCATGAGTCTCGGACTCGTCGGCCGCAAGGTCGGCATGACCCGCGTCTTCACCGACGACGGCGACAGCCTGCCGGTGACCGTGCTCGAGGTCGCCGGCAACCGCGTCACGCAGATCAAGAGCCCCGACACCGACGGCTACTCGGCCGTCCAGGTGACCTACGGAAAGCGCCGCGCGAGCCGCGTCAGCAAGCCGCTTGCCGGGCACTTCGCCAAGGCCGGCGTCGAGGGCGGCGCGGTGCTGAGGGAGTTCCGGGTTCCGGCGGGCGACCTCGCGAATTTCCAGGTCGGCGGGAAGCTCGGCGTGGACATCTTCCAGGTGGGGCAGAAGGTGGACGTGTCGGGCACCTCGCTCGGCAAGGGGTTCGCCGGCGTCATCAAGCGCCACCACTTCTCGTCCAACCGCGCGAGCCACGGCAACTCGATCTCGCACAACCGGCCCGGCTCCACCGGACAGAACCAGTCGCCGTCGAAGGTCTTCCCCGGCAAGCGCATGGCCGGCCACCTGGGCGCGGTGAGCCGCACGGTCCCGAACCTCGAGATCGTGCGCATCGACGCCGAGCGGGGGCTCCTGCTCGTGCGCGGCTCGGTGCCGGGGTACGACGGCGGGCACATCGTGGTCAAGCCCGCAGCCAAGACGCCGAAGTCGCGGGCGGCGGCGAAGAAATAGGGGACCACGCGATGGAACTGAAGCTGATCGACGAGCAGGGTCAGAGCGCCGCCACCGTGGCCGCGTCCGACGCGGCGTTCGGGCGCGAGTTCAACGAGGCGCTCGTCCACCAGATCGTGGTCGCCTACCAGGCGAACGCGCGGCTGGGCACGCGCGCGCAGAAGGCGCGTGGCGACGTGAGCCACTCGCATCGCAAGCCGTGGCGGCAGAAGGGAACCGGGCGCGCGCGCGCCGGTTTCTCCGGCAGTCCGCTGTGGCGCGGCGGCGCGCGCATCTTCCCGAACTCGCCGGACGAGAATTTCTCGCAGAAGATCAACCGCAAGATGTACCGCGCCGGAATGGCGTCGATCCTGTCGCAGCTCGCGCGCGAGGGCCGGCTCTCGGTCGTGGAGGATTTCCGCGTCGACGCGCCGAAGACGAGGACCCTCGCGCAGAAGGTGAAGGGCCTCGGACTGGACGAGGTGCTCGTCATCACCGACGGGGTGGACCAGAACCTGTTCCTGTCCGCCCGCAACCTGCCCAACGTCACGGTGCTCGACGTGCGCAAGGCCGACCCGGTGTCGCTCGTGCGCTCGCGCAACGTGCTGGTCACGCGCAAGGCGGTCGCCAAGCTCGAGGAGATGCTCGCATGAGTGCGCGCAACCAGGAACGGCTGATGAAAGTCCTGCTCGCCCCGGTGGTCTCGGAGAAGAGCACTTTCGTCGGCGAGAAGGTGAACCAGTACGTGTTCCGCGTGATCGACGACGCCACCAAGCCGGAGATCAAGGCCGCGGTGGAGCTCCTGTTCAGCACCAAGGACAGGAAGATCCAGGTGACCGGAGTGACCGTCGCCAACGTGAAAGGCAAGCACAAGCGCTCCGGCCGGTTCGCCGGCCGGCGCCGCAACTGGAAGAAGGCCTACGTGAGCCTCGCCGCCGGCCAGGACATCACGTTCCAGGCAACGGAGTAGAGCCATGGCACTGGTCAAGGTCAAACCCACTTCCGCCGGCCGGCGCCACTTCGTGAAGGTGGTGACGCCCGGCCTGCACAAGGGCCGCCCGCACCACGCGCTGCTCGAGAAGAAGACGCGCAAGTCCGGCCGCAACAACTACGGGCACGTCACCACGCGCCACCAGGGCGGCGGGCACAAGCAGCACTACCGGGTCGTCGACTTCCGGCGCGACAAGGACGGCATCCCGTCGAAGGTCGAGCGCCTGGAGTACGACCCGAACCGCAGTGCCCACATCGCGCTGCTGCTCTACGCCGACGGCGAGCGGCGCTACATCATCGCGCCGAAGGGCGTGGCGGCGGGTGCGCAGCTCATGAGCGGCGCCGAGGCACAGATCAAGCCGGGCAATGCGCTGCCGCTGCGCAACATCCCGATCGGCACCACCGTGCACTGCATCGAGCTGCAGCCCGGGAAGGGCGCGCAGCTCGCGCGCTCGGCCGGCGGCTCGGCCCAGCTGCTCGCGCGCGAAGGCAGCTACGCCCAGGTGCGGCTGCGCTCCGGGGAGATCCGCCGCGTGCACGTCGACTGCCGCGCGACGCTGGGCGAAGTCGGCAACGAGGAGCACTCGCTCGAGCAGACCGGCAAGGCCGGGCGCGTGCGCTGGAAGGGCGTGCGCCCGACGGTGCGCGGCGTGGTGATGAACCCGGTCGACCACCCGCACGGCGGCGGCGAGGGCCGCACCGGCACGAAGCGCGACCCGGTCTCGCCGTGGGGGAAGCTCACCAAGGGCTATCGCACGCGCAAGAACAAGCGTACGCGCGGGATGATCGTCGCGACGCGTCACAAGAGGTAACCGGAAATGTCCCGTTCGATCAAGAAGGGCCCCTTCGTCGACCATCACCTGCTGAAGAAGGTGGAGGCCGCGCGCGCCGGCGGCGACAAGCGCCCGATCAAGACCTGGTCGCGCCGCTCGACCGTCGTGCCCGACTTCGTGGGGCTGACGATCGCCGTGCACAACGGCAAGCAGCACATCCCGGTCTACATCTCCGAGAACATGGTCGGCCACAAGCTTGGGGAGTTCGCGCTCACGCGCACCTTCAAGGCGCATTCGGCCGATCGCAAGGTGGCGGCGCCCGCCGCCCCGGCCAGGAAGTAGGGGACGGCGCGCATGGAAACCCAGGCCAAGCTGTACGGCGTGCGCCTCTCGGTGCAGAAGGGCCGGCTCGTCGCGGACATGGTGCGCGGCCAGCCGGTCGAGAAGGCGCTGAACATCCTCGCCTTCGCGCCGCAGAAGGGCGCACGCATCATCAAGAAGGTGCTCGAGTCCGCGATCGCCAACGCCGAGCACAACGACGGCGCCGACGTGGACGAGCTGCGCGTGACCGGCATCCAGGTCGAGCGCGGCACCATCATCCGGCGCTTCCACGCCCGCGCGAAGGGGCGCGGCAACCGCATCAACAAGCCGACCTGCCACATCTTCGTGACGGTCGGGGACAAGGGCTGAGAGGGCAGCGGAAATGGGACAGAAGATCAATCCGACCGGGTTCCGCCTCGCGTTCAACCGCAACTGGACCTCGCGCTGGTTTGCCGGCGGGCGCGGCTTCGCCGGCATGCTCAACGAGGACCTGAAGGTGCGCGACTACCTGAAGAAGAAGCTCTCGCACGCGTCGGTGAGCAAGGTCGTCATCGAGCGCCCGGCGAAGGACGCGCGCATCACCATCCACAGCGCGCGGCCCGGCGTCGTGATCGGCAAGAAGGGCGAGGACATCGAGCTCCTGAAGGCCGAGCTGCGCAAGCTCCTCGGCGTGCAGGCGGTGCACGTGAACATCGAGGAGGTGCGCAAGCCGGAGCTCGACGCGCAGCTGATCGCCGACTCGATCGCGCAGCAGCTCGAGAAGCGGATCATGTTCCGCCGCGCCATGAAGCGTGCGATGCAGAACGCGATGCGGCTCGGCGCGCAGGGCATCAAGATCATGAGCGCCGGGCGCCTCAACGGCATCGAGATCGCCCGCACCGAGTGGTACCGCGAAGGGCGGGTGCCGCTGCACACGCTGCGCGCGGACATCGACTACGGGTTCGGCGAGGCGAAGACGAGCTACGGCGTCATCGGCATCAAGGTGTGGGTCTACAAGGGCGAGGTGCTCGCCAAGGGCGAGCAGCCCGCCGCCGCCGCGCCCGCGCAGTCCGAGGAGGAGACGCCGGCGCGCCGCGTGCGGCGCGCCCCCGGCCCGCGTCCCGCCGGCCGGCCGGAGGGCGGCGCGCCAGCCCCCGCCCCGAGCGAGGCCAAGGGCAAGCCCGCGCCGCGCGCGCGCGCGCCCAGGAAGGAGGGCGACGCCAAGCCCGCTGAGGCGACCGCTCCTGCCGCGGCGCCCAGGAAGCCGGCGCTCAAGCGCGTGGTGAAGAAACCGACCGGAGGCAGCAGCGATGCTTCAACCAGCTAGGACCAAGTACCGCAAACGGCACAAGGGCCGCAACTACGGCGTCGCGACGCGCGGCAACAAGGTGTCGTTCGGCGAGTTCGGCCTGAAGGCCACGACGCGCGGGCGGCTCACCGCGCGCCAGATCGAGGCGGCGCGGCGCGCGATGACGCGCCACATCAAGCGCGGCGGGCGCATCTGGATCCGGATCTTCCCGGACAAGCCGGTGTCGCAGAAGCCCGCGGAAGTCCGGATGGGCAACGGGAAGGGCAACCCGGAGTACTTCGTGGCCGAGATCCAGCCGGGCAAGGTGCTCTACGAGATGGACGGGGTGGACCTCGCGCTCGCGAAGGAGGCGTTCGCTCTGGCCGCGGCCAAGCTGCCGCTCAGGACGATCGTCGTCCAGCGTCATCTGACCTGATACGAGGAAGACCCATGAAGCCGAGTGACCTCCGCGCCAAGGATCAGCCGGCGCTCGACAAGGAGCTGCAGGACCTGCTGCGCGCGCAGTTCAGCCTGCGCATGCAGAAGGCCACGCAGCAGCTGACCAACACCAGCCAGATCCGCAAGGTCCGGCGCGACATCGCGCGCGTGCGGACCGTGCTGGCCGAGAAGGCGAGGGCGAAATGACCGCACAGACGCAGGCGGCGGAGCGCAAGACGCCGCGCACCATGACCGGGCGCGTGGTGAGCGACCGGGCCCACAAGACCGTCACGGTCGCGGTGGAGCGGCGCGTCGCCCACCCGCTGTACGGCAAGGTCGTGACGCGCACCAAGAAGTACCACGCACACGACGAGGCGAACGAGTGCAAGCAGGGCGACCTCGTGACGATCGAGGAGTGCCGGCCGCTGTCGCGCACCAAGACCTGGCGGGTGACGCGCCTGGTCGAGCGCGCCAAGGCGATCTAGCGCCGCCGGAAGCTTGCGGGAAGGCTTCGGATCCCCGTATAATTTCACGTTTTTCCGCCTCGCCGATGGCGGCGCAGGCGGTCCTGCCCGGACGGGCTCCAAGACTGACCGGCCGCCGCCGTGCGCGGGGCGCCGGGAGAAGTTGGAGAAGAGACGATGATCCAGATGCAGACGGTGCTCGACGTGGCCGACAACACCGGCGCGCGCTCGGTCATGTGTATCAAGGTGCTCGGCGGCTCGAAGCGCCGCTACGCCAACATCGGCGACGTGATCAAGGTGAGCATCAAGGACGCCGCCCCGCGCGGGCGGGTGAAGAAGGGCGAGGTCTACCACGCGGTCGTGGTACGCACGGCGAAGGGCGTGCGCCGCCCGGATGGATCGCTGGTGAAGTTCGACGGCAACGCCGCAGTGCTGCTCTCGCCGAAGATGGAGCCGATCGGCACGCGCATCTTCGGCCCGGTGACGCGCGAGCTGCGCACCGAGCGCTTCATGAAGATCGTCTCGCTCGCGCCCGAAGTCCTGTGAGAGGCAACGAACCATGAACAAGATCCGCAAGGGCGACGACGTGATCGTCACCGCCGGCCGCGACAAGGGCAAGCGCGGCACGGTGCTGCGCCGCGTGGACGCCGAACACGTGGTGGTGGAGGGCGTGAACCGGGTGAAGAAGCACGTGCGCCCCAACCCGATGAAGGGGCAGACGGGCGGGATCGTGGACAGGGACCTGCCGATCCACGTCTCCAACGTCGCGCTCTTCAACCCGCAGACCAAGAAGGCCGATCGCGTGGGCTTCAAGACCCTCGACGATGGCCGCACGGTGCGGGTGTTCAAGTCCAACGGCGAAATGGTGGAAGCGTAGACGGCGTGCGCGGGGGCGCCCCCGCGCGAGATCCCACAGCACAGATCGAAGCAGCGAAACCATCATGGCACGGCTCCACGAGCACTACCGCGAGAAGGTCGTTCCCGAGCTCACCGAGAAGTTCGGCTACAAGAGCCCGATGGAGGTCCCGCGGATCTCCAAGATCACGGTGAACATGGGCGTGGGCGAGGCGACCGCCGACAAGAAGATCCTCGACAACGCGGTCGCGGACCTCACCAAGATCGCCGGACAGAAGCCGGTGGTCACCAAGGCGAAGAAGTCGATCGCGAACTTCAAGGTCCGCGCCGGCTACCCGGTGGGCTGCATGGTCACCCTGCGCGGCCCGCGCATGTACGAGTTCCTCGATCGCCTGGTGACCATCGCGATGCCGCGCGTGCGCGACTTCCGCGGCGTCTCGAACCGCGCGTTCGACGGGCGCGGAAACTACACCCTCGGGGTCAAGGAGCAGATCATTTTCCCCGAGATCGAGTACGACAAGATCGACGCGCTGCGTGGGATGAACATCAGCATCACCACCACCGCCAAGACCGACGAGGAGGCGCGCGCGCTGCTCGCCGCCTTCCGTTTCCCGTTCAAGGCCTGAGGTAAGGACCCATGGCGAGACTCTCCATCATCCTGCGCGAACAGAAGCGCCGCAAGGCGGTAGCCAAGTTCGCTGCCAGGCGCAAGGCGTTGTTCGAGATCATCAACGACGCGCGTGCGTCCGACGAGGCGCGCGCCGAGGCGCGATCGCGGCTCGAGAAGCTGCCGCGCGACGCCTCGCCCGTCCGGTTGCGCAACCGCTGCGCGCTGACCGGGCGGCCGCGCGGCTTCTACCGCAAGTTCGGGCTCGGCCGCAACAAGCTGCGCGAGATCGCGATGCGCGGGGAGATCCCCGGCCTCACGAAGTCGAGCTGGTAGAGAAGGCAAGCGGAGGTCCCCATGAGCATGACCGATCCGGTCGCCGACATGCTGACGCGCATCCGCAACGCCCAGGCGTGCGGCAAGACCACCGTCGCGATGCCCTCGTCGAAGCTGAAGGGCGCGATCGCGCAGGTGCTGAAGGACGAGGGCTACATCGAGGGCTTCGTCGTGAAGCCGAACGAGGGCAAGCCCGAGATCGAGATCGCGCTGCGCTACTACGCCGGCCAGCCGGTGATCGAGCGCATCGAGCGGGTGAGCCGCCCGGGGCTGCGCGTCTACCGCGGCGCGCAGGACATCCCCAAGGTGATGAACGGTCTCGGCGTCGCGATCGTGTCGACGCCGCAGGGCGTGATGACCGACCGCAAGGCGCGCGCCACCGGGATCGGCGGCGAAGTGCTCTGCATCGTGGCGTGAGGTAGCCGGCCATGTCGCGCGTTGGAAAGCTTCCGCTGGCGCTCCCGAAGGGCGTCGAAGTGAGCGTCGCCGCGGATGCGGTGTCGGTGAAGGGACCGCTCGGCACGCTGGCGCTGCCGCTGAGCGCGGACGTGCGGGTGAGGAAAGACGGGGACACGCTCGCGGTCGAGGTCGCGAACGACTCGGACCGGGCCGATGCGATGAGCGGGACGGTGCGGGCGACGGTGGCGAACATGATCGCCGGCGTCACCCGGGGGTTCGAGAAGAAGCTGACGCTGGTCGGCGTGGGATACCGCGCGCAGGCGCAGGGCGACAAGCTCAACCTCGCGCTCGGCTTCTCGCACCCGGTGGTCCACCAGATGCCCAAGGGCGTGAAGTGCGAGACGCCCACCCAGACCGAGATCCTGATCAAGGGCATGGACCGCCAGCTCGTCGGCCAGGTGGCGGCCGAGGTGCGTGCCTACCGTCCGCCGGAGCCGTACAAGGGCAAGGGCGTGCGCTACGCGGACGAGCGCGTGGTCCTGAAAGAGACCAAGAAGAAGTAGCGATCGATAGGCAACCGACGAGAGGCGAGCGGAGTCGACCCATGACCGACAAGCGTGAATCGCGCCTGCGCCGCGCGGCCCGGACGCGGCTGCGGCAGCACCAGCTCGACGTGGTCAGGCTGGCGGTGCACCGCACCAACCAGCACATCTACGCGCAGGTGCTCTCGACCGACGGCGCGAAGGTGCTCGCGACCGCCTCGACGCTCGAGAAGGACGTGCGCGGCCAGGTGCCGAACGGCGGCAACAAGTCCGCCGCGACGCTCGTCGGCAAGCGCATCGCCGAGAAGGCGCTGAAGCTCGGCATCGACAGGGTCGCCTTCGACCGCAGCGGCTTCAAGTACCACGGGCGGGTCAAGGCGCTCGCCGAGGCCGCGCGCGAAGGCGGGTTGAAGTTCTAGGGAACGCGATCGTCCGGGGCCGCGTCCCCGGCGCACGACCAGTCAGGCTGAGGAAAACGCAATGGCCAGAATGCAGCCCAGGATGCAGCCCTCCGAGGACCGCTCGGACGGCCTGCGCGAGAAGATGGTCGCGGTGAACCGCGTCACCAAGGTGGTGAAGGGCGGGCGCGTGCTCGGCTTCGCGGCGCTGACCGTCGTGGGCGACGGCGACGGCGGGGTCGGCATGGGCAAGGGCAAGGCGCGCGAGGTGCCGGTGGCGGTGCAGAAGGCGCTCGAAGAGGCGCGCCGCCGGATGTTCCGGGTGAGCCTGCGCAACGGCACGCTCCAGCACGCGGTCATCGGGCGCCACGGGGCCTCGCGAGTCCTGATGCAGCCGGCGTCCGAAGGGACCGGGATCATCGCCGGCGGCCCGATGCGCGCGGTGTTCGAGGTGATGGGCGTGACCAACGTGCTCGCGAAATGCATCGGCTCGACCAATCCCTACAACGTCGTGCGCGCGACGCTCGACGGGCTGAGGAACATGCGCACGCCGGCCGAGATCGCGGCCAAGCGCGGCAAGCGGGTCGACGAGCTCACCGCGGCGTGAGGGCGACGGAGATGACGGCGAAGAAGACGCTCAAGGTGACGCTCGTGAGGAGCCCGATCGCCTGCAAGCAGAACCACCGGCAGACGGTGCGCGGGCTCGGCCTGCGCCGCATCCGGCAGACGGTGGAGGTCGAGGACACCCCGGCGGTGCGCGGGATGATCCACCAGGTCGCCTACCTGGTGCGAGTGGACGCGTAAGGCGCGCAGAGAGGCACGAACATGTTCCTGAACGACATCAAGCCGGGCCCCGGTGCGCGCCGGTCGCGACGCCGCGTCGGGCGCGGGATCGGCTCGGGCTTCGGCAAGACGGCCGGTCGCGGCCACAAGGGCCAGCGCGCGCGCTCGGGCGGCTACCACAAGGTCGGATTCGAGGGCGGGCAGATGCCGCTGCAGCGGCGCCTGCCGAAGCGCGGCTTCACTTCGCTCGCGCGCGACACGTTCGCCGAAGTCCGGCTCTCCGACCTGGAACGGATGAAGGCCGACACGATCGACCTCGCCGCGCTCAAGGCCGAGCGCGTCGTCTCGCGCCTCGCGACCGGCGCGAAGGTCGTCCTGTCGGGCAAGCTCACGCGCAAGGTGACGCTCAAGGACCTCGGCGCGACGAAGGGCGCGCGCGCGGCGATCGAGGCGGCCGGCGGTGCGATCGTCGACGAGCGCCCGCAGCCGCAGCCCAAGAAGTCCGCGCTGAAGGCGAAGGAGAAGGCGGCGGCAGCCCTGGCGGCGGCCGAGACCGCGGCCAAGGCGCAGAAGTCCGCCAAGGCCGAGAAGGCCGACAAGGCCGAGAAGGGCGACAAGGCCGCGCATGCGCCGAAGGCGGCGAAGCCCGCCGGCGGCGAGGGAAACAAGGGCAAGGGGAAGTAGCGCTCAGCCGCAGGGACAGCAGTGGCCACAGCAGCCCAACAACTCGGCAAGACCGGCAAGTACGGGGATCTGAAGAAGCGCCTGTTCTTCCTCCTCGGGGCGCTCGTCGTCTTCCGCATCGGCGCGCACATCCCGGTGCCCGGGATCGACCCGAACGTGCTCGCGGACCTCTTCCGCTCCAACCAGGGCGGGATCCTGGGGCTGTTCAACATGTTCTCGGGCGGTGCGCTCTCGCGCTTCACCATTTTTGCGCTCGGGATCATGCCGTACATCTCCGCCTCGATCATCATGCAGCTGATGACCGCGGTGAGCCCGCAGCTCGAGGCGCTGCGCAAGGAAGGTCAGGCGGGCCAGCGCAAGATCACCCAGTACACGCGCTACGGCACCGTCGCGCTCGCGCTGTTCCAGGCCACCGGCATCTCGATCGCGCTCGAGTCGCAGCCGGGGCTGGTGACCGACCCGGGGCTGCTGTTCCGGTGCACCACCGTCGTGACGCTGGTGACCGGCACGATGTTCCTGATGTGGCTGGGCGAGCAGATCACCGAGCGCGGGCTGGGCAACGGCATCTCGATCATCATCTTCGCCGGCATCGCGGCGGGGCTGCCGAGCGCGATCGCCGGGACGCTCGAGCTCGTGCGCACCGGAGCGATGCATCCGCTCACCGCGCTGCTGATCGTGATCGGCGTGGTCGTGATCACCTGGTTCGTGTGCTTCGTCGAGCGCGGCCAGCGCAAGATCCTGGTCAACTACGCCAAGCGGCAGGTCGGCAACAAGGTGTACGGCGGCCAGGCCTCGCACCTGCCGTTCAAGCTCAACATGTCGGGCGTGATTCCCCCGATCTTCGCCTCCTCGATCATCCTCTTCCCGGCGACGCTGCTCGGCTGGTTCGGGCAGGGCGAGGGGCCGACCTTCCTGCGCGACGTCGCCGCGACGCTCACGCCGGGCCAGCCGATCTACGTGCTGCTGTACGCCGCCGCGATCGTGTTCTTCTGCTTCTTCTACACGGCGCTGCAGTACAACCCGAAGGAGACCGCGGACAACCTGAAGAAGTCGGGCGCGTTCGTGCCCGGCATCCGGCCCGGCGAGCAGACCGCGAAGTACCTCGAGCGCATCCTGATGCGGCTCACCCTCGGCGGCGCGATCTACGTGGTCGCGATCTGCCTGGTGCCGGAGTTCCTGATCCTGCGCTGGAACGTGCCGTTCTACTTCGGCGGCACGAGCCTGCTGATCATCGTGGTGGTGACGATGGATTTCATGTCGCAGGTGCAGGCGTACATCATGACGCACCAGTACGAGAGTCTGCTGAAGAAGGCGAACTTCAAGGGGGCGGGATTCCCTACGCGCTAGGGCATGACCAAGGGGGACGTGATCCAGATGCAGGGCGAGATTCTGGAGAACCTGCCGAACGCGACCTTCAGGGTGAAGCTCGAAAACGGACACGTCGTGCTGGGACACATCTCCGGAAAGATGCGCATGCACTACATCCGCATCCTGCCGGGGGACAAGGTTACGGTGGAGCTGACGCCGTACGATCTATCGAGAGCGCGGATCGTTTTCCGCGCGAAGTAGGAGAGCGACATGAAAGTGCTCGCATCGGTGAAGAAGATGTGCCGCAACTGCAAGATCATCCGCCGCAACCGCGTGGTGCGGGTGATCTGCAAGGACCCGCGGCACAAGCAGCGCCAGGGCTGAGCCTGGCGGCGGACTCGACCACAGCGGGGTAGCCACATGGCCCGTATTGCAGGGGTGAACATTCCCAACCAGCAGCACGCGGAGATCGCGCTGACCGTGATCTACGGGATCGGGCGCGCGCGCGCGCGCGCGATCTGCGCGGCGGCGAACGTCGCCGCGGCGCGCAAGATCAAGGATCTCTCCGACGCCGAGATGGACCGCCTGCGCGAGGGCGTCGGACGGTTCGCGGTCGAGGGCGACCTGCGGCGCGAGGTGTCGATGAACATCAAGCGCCTGATGGACCTGGGCGCCTACCGCGGGGTGCGCCACCGCAAGGGGCTGCCGGTGCGCGGCCAGCGCACGCGCACCAACGCGCGCACCCGCAAGGGCCCGCGCAAGGCGGCGATCGCCGCGAAGCCGCAGGCCGGCAAGACCTGACCGGGCGCACGCGCCCCCTGCGCCACTAGAGGACGAGATCGATGGCACGACCGCAGCAGCCGCAGACCCAGACCGCCGCCCAGCGCGTGCGGAAGAAGGTGAAGAAGAACGTCGCCGAGGGCATCGCCCACGTGCACGCGTCGTTCAACAACACCATCATCACGATCACCGACCGCCAGGGCAACGCGCTCTCGTGGGCGACTTCGGGCGCGGCCGGCTTCAAGGGCTCGCGCAAGTCGACGCCGTTCGCCGCCCAGGTCGCGGCCGAGCGCGCCGGGCGCGGCGCGCTCGAGTGCGGGGTGAAGAACCTGGAGGTGCGCATCAGCGGCCCCGGTCCGGGACGCGAGTCGGCGGTGCGCGCGCTCAATGCGCTCGGGATGAAGATCACCAGCATCAGCGACATCACGCCGGTGCCCCACAACGGCTGCCGCGCGCCCAAGCGCCGGCGAATCTGACCAAGGTCCCCGACATGGCCCGCAACCTAGACGCCAAGTGCCGCCAGTGCCGCCGCGAGGGGGAGAAGCTCTTCCTCAAGGGCGAGAAGTGCTTCACCGACAAGTGCGCGATCGAGCGCCGCAGCTACGCCCCCGGCCAGCACGGGCAGAAGAGCGGGCAGCGCATGTCCGACTTCGGCAAGCAGCTGCGCGAGAAGCAGAAGGTGCGCCGCACCTACAGCGTGCTCGAGCGCCAGTTCCGCAAGCACTACTTCGAAGCCGACAGGCGCAAGGGCGTCACCGGCGAGAACCTGCTGCAGATCCTGGAGTCGCGCCTGGACACCGTAGCCTACCGCATGGGCTTCGGCGCGAGCCGCGCCGAAGCGCGGCAGGTCGTGCGCCACAACGCGATCCTGGTGAACGGCAAGCGGGTGAACATCCCCTCGTACCTCGTGCGCCCGGGCGACACGGTCGAGGTGGCGCAGCAGGCGAAGGGCCACCTGCGTCTCAAGGCGGCGTGCGAGGCCGCCGAGTCGCGCGGCTTCCCGGAGTGGGTCGCGGTCGACCCGAAGGCGCTCAAGGGGACGTTCAAGGCGCTGCCGGCGCGCACCGAGCTGCCGCCGACGATCAACGAGAGCCTGGTGGTCGAGCTGTACTCGAAGTGATTCTGACAGAGGGTTAGCGCATGCAAAGCACCTTTCTCAAACCCCGCATCATCGACGTTCAGGCCGCGGCCCCGTACCACGCCAAGGTGACGATGGAGCCGTTCGAGCGCGGCTACGGCCACACGCTCGGCAACGCGCTGCGGCGCGTGCTGCTGTCGTCGATGCCCGGGTTCGCGCCCACCGAGGTGCAGATCGCGGGGGTGCTGCACGAGTACTCGACGATCGAGGGCGTGCAGGAGGACGTGGTCGACATCCTGCTCAACCTGAAGGGCGTGGTGCTCAAGCTGCACAGCGGCAGCGAGGCGACGCTGCGCCTGTCGAAGAAGGGGGAGGGCGTGGTCACCGCCGGCGACATCGAGCTCACCCACGACGTCGAGATCATCAATCCCGATCACGTGATCGCGCACCTGTCGCCGGGCGGCAAGCTCGAGATGACGATGAAGGTGGAGCGCGGCCGCGGCTACCAGCCGGGCAACATGCGCGTCGTGCCGGAGGAGTCCAAGGGCATCGGCAAGATCATCCTGGACGCCTCGTTCTCGCCGGTGAAGCGCGTCAGCTACCAGGTCGAGAGCGCGCGCGTCGAGCAGCGCACCGATCTCGACAAGCTGATCATGGACATCGAGACCAACGGCGTGGTGGATCCCGAGCAGGCGATCCGCGACGCCGCGCGCATCCTCGTCGACCAGCTGTCGGTGTTCGCGGCGCTCGAGGGCACCGCGGTGCCGGCCGAGGAGAAGGGAGGGCGCGTGCAAGCGCCGCCGATCGACCCGATCCTGCTGCGCCCGGTGGACGACCTCGAGCTCACCGTGCGCTCGGCCAACTGCCTGAAGGCGGAGAACATCTACTACATCGGCGACCTCATCCAGCGCACCGAGACCGAGCTCCTGAAGACCCCGAACCTCGGGCGCAAGTCGCTGAACGAGATCAAGGAAGTCCTCGCCGCGCGCGGGCTGACGCTCGGGATGAAGCTCGAGAACTGGCCGCCCGCGGGCCTGGAGAAGCTGACGCCCTGAGGCGTCCGGAGAGACGAAGATGCGCCACGGTCACGGACTGAGGAAGCTCAATCGCACGTCGAGCCATCGCGTGGCGATGTTCCGCAACATGACGAACTCGCTGCTACGGCACGAGGCGATCAAGACGACGCTGCCGAAGGCGAAGGAGCTGCGCCGGCTGGTGGAGCCGATGATCACGCTCGGGAAGACGCCGTCGCTCTCGAACCGCCGCCTGGCGTTCAACCGCCTGCGCGATCGCGACATGGTCACCAAGCTCTTCAGCGAGCTCGGGCCGCGCTACGCGAAGCGCAACGGCGGGTATCTGCGCATCCTGAAGTCGGGGTTCCGGCTCGGCGACAACGCGCCGATGGCGCTGGTGGAGCTGATGGACCGTCCGGAGCCGAAGGAAGAGGAAGCGAAGGGCGAGGCGAAGGGCTGAGCGCAGGTCGGCGCGGACGCGAAGGCCGGGGCGACCCGGCCTTCGGCGTTTCGGGCCCGTAGAATCGCCGCATGGCGATCTGCCTCTTCACCGACTTCGGCGCCGGCGACCTCTACGCCGGACAGGTCGAAGCGGTGCTCGAGCGCGACGCGCCGGGCGCGCGCGTCATCCACCTGCTGCACGAGGCGCCGCCGTTCGACGTCCGCGCAGCCGCGCACCTGCTGGCTGCGCTCGTGACCCGGATTCCGACCGGGCAGGTCGTAATCGGCGTGGTGGATCCCGGCGTCGGCACCGACCGTGGCGCGGTCGCCCTGCGCGCCGACGCGAGCTGGTACGTCGGGCCGGACAACGGCCTGTTTTCGGTGGTGGCCGCCCGCGCCGCGGGCCGTGAGGTTTGGCGACTGCCGGCGGCCGGCGCGGACGCCGCGCCTTCGTTCCATGGCCGCGACGCGTTCGCTCCGGCGGCCGCGGCGATCGCGACGGGGCGGTTTCCGACCGCCGGGGCGACGCGTGCCGCGGACCTCGAGGTGAGGCTCGATGCAGCGGATCTTTCCGCGATCATCTACGTCGACCACTACGGCAACGGCTGGACGGGCCTGCGCGCCGCGGCGATCGCGCCGACGCGGCGGCTCGCGGTCGCCGGCCGCGAGCTCGCGCACGCGCGCGTGTTCGGCGCGGTGTCGCCCGGCACCGCCTTCTGGTACGAGAACTCGAGCGGGCTCGTCGAGATCGCGGTGAACGGCGGCAGCGCCGCAAGGATGCTGGGGCTCGGGATCGGGACGCCGGTCGCGCTGCGCTGAGCCGGCGCGCGGTCGGCGTATGATGAGTGCATCGCTTGCCCGATGCGACGAGGCACGATGCGCAGATCCTTCACGCGCGCCGCTGTCTGGCTGACGGGGCTCGTGCTGCTCGGCGCCGCCGCGGTGTGCGCAGGCGCGCCGGAGGGCCCGGTCGTGGTCCTCGAGGTGGACGGCCCGATCGGCCCGCACACCGCCGACTACGTCCACCGCGGCCTGGAGAAGGCCGTGCAGCGCAGGAGCGTCCTGGTGGTGCTGCGCCTGGACACTCCCGGCGGCCTCGACACGTCGATGCGCGAGATCATCAAGGACATTCTCGCCTCGCCCGTTCCGGTCGCGGCCTACGTCGCGCCGAACGGCGCGCGCGCGGCGAGCGCGGGGACCTACATTCTCTACGCCGCGCACGTCGCCGCGATGGCGCCGGCCACCAACCTCGGCGCGGCGACGCCGGTGGCGATCGGCGCGCCCACCGGCGCGGCGCCCGAGTCCGGAAAACCCGAGGGCAAGGGCGAGGCGCGGGACGAGCCGCGCTCGCCCGACGCGATGACGAAGAAGCAGGTCAACGACGCGGCCGCGTACATCCGCGGACTCGCGCAGCTCCGGGGCCGCAACGCCGAGTGGGCGGAGCGTGCGGTGCGCGAGGCGGTCAGCCTCCCGGCGGCGGACGCGGCGCGTGAACACGTGATCGACCTCGTCGCGACGGACGTGCAGGCGCTCGTGCGCGCCATCGACGGGCGCGAGGTGAACGTGCGCGGGCAGTCGCAGCGGCTCGCGCTCGCGGGGGCGAGCCTCGAGACGTTCGCGCCGGACTGGCGCACGCAGGTGCTGGCGGTGCTCGCCAACCCGAGCCTCGCGCTCATCCTGCTGCTCGTCGGCGTGTACGGGCTCTGGTTCGAGTTCTCGAATCCCGGGTTCATGTTCCCGGGGGTGGTCGGCGGCATCTGCCTCCTGCTCGCGGCGTTCGCGCTCCACCTGCTGCCGGTGAACTACGCCGGCCTCGCGCTCCTCCTGCTCGGCCTGGGTTTCATCATCGCCGAGGCGTTCCTGCCGAGCTTCGGCTCGCTCGGGATCGGCGGGGCGATCGCGTTCGTCGTCGGCGCGGTCCTGCTGATCGACTCCGACGTCCCCGGCTTCGGCATCCCGCTCTGGCTCATCGCCGGGCTCGCCGTCGCCAGCGTGCTGTTCGTCCTTCTCGTCGGCGGCCTGGCGGCGCGCGCGCGCGGCCGGCCGGTGGTGGCCGGGCGCGAGGAGCTGGTCGGCGCCGGCGGCGAGGTGATCGAAGCCCTCGGCGACGAGACCTGGGCGCGGGTCCACGGCGAGACCTGGCGGGTGCGCAGCCGCGCGCGCCTCGCGCCCGGCAGCCGGGTGCGCGTGACCGGCGTCGACGGGCTGGTGCTCGAGGTGAGGCCGGAGCGGGAAGGCGCTTAGGAGAGCCAGGATGCCATTCGGATACGTCACCGGCGTCGTCGTCCTCGTCCTCGTGGCGTTCGCGCTCTCGTGCCTGCGCATCCTGCGCGAGTACGAGCGCGGCGTCGTGTTCATGCTCGGGCGGTTCTGGCGCGTGAAGGGACCCGGGCTGGTGGTGGTCGTGCGCGGCGTCCAGCAGATGGTGAAGGTGGACCTGCGCGTCGTGGTGCTCGACGTCCCGCCCCAGGACGTGATCACGCGCGACAACGTCTCGGTCAAGGTCAACGCGGTGGTGTACTTCCGCGCGGTCGATCCGCAGCGCGCGATCATCCAGGTGGAGAACTTCCTCGCCGCGACCAGCCAGCTCGCGCAGACCACGCTGCGCGCGGTGCTCGGCAAGCACGAGCTCGACCAGCTGCTCGCGGAGCGCGAGCAGCTCAACCTGGACGTGCAGCGCATCCTCGACGCGCAGACCGACGCCTGGGGCATCAAGGTGACCAACGTCGAGATCAAGCACGTCGACCTCAACGAGTCGATGGTGCGCGCGATCGCGCGCCAGGCCGAGGCCGAGCGCGAGCGGCGCGCGAAGGTGATCCACGCCGAAGGCGAGCTGCAGGCCTCCAGGACGCTGCTCGAGGCCTCGCGCATGCTCGCGCAGCAGCCGCAGGCGATGCAGCTGCGCTACCTGCAGACCCTCACGCAGATCGCGGGCGACAAGAGCTCGACCATCGTCTTCCCGCTGCCGATGGACCTCCTCGACGCCCTGGCGCGACGGCCGGGCGGCGGATCGCCCGGCGGGGGCTGAGCGCGCGCCGCCGGCGCGGTCAGCGCGGTTCGGCGAGCGAGCCCGGCTTCGGCGCGCGCGCGCCGCGCCAGATGTGCAGGTACCAGAACGCGGGGATCGCGATCGGGTAGAAGAACATCATCCCGAACACCCAGATCACGCGCCGCTGAACGGGCAGGGTGCCCAGGCTGAGCGCGATTGCGGCCTCGATCAGGAACGCCGCGAGCGCGGCGAACGCGTGCAGGTGGATGACGAACGCCTCCATGCCCGAGCGGCCCTCGCGGGTCGCGCTGACGAGCGCGAAGTCGCCCGCGAGCGCGGCCAACGCGTAGACCGTCCCCCACAGCGCGAGCGCGCCGAGGGCGAGCCTGACCGCGACCGGCATCGCCCGCGGGGGCGGCCTACAGCCCCATCATCTTCATCGCCCCCTTGAACAGCGCGCTCGCGGGGTCGGTGAAGCCGTCGAGGATGGAGAAGTGGTGGTTGTTTGGGCAGGGGATCTCCCCGGCGCTGACCTTGCGCCACCTGGCCGCGAACGCCGCCTGCTGGGCGCGGAACGGCGGCAGCTCCCTGCCCCCGACGGCGAAGTAGACCGGCGCGTCGGTCGCCGGCGGATAGAAGAGCGGGCTCGCCTTCGCGGCCTCCGCCGGCGTCAGCCGCACGTCCGCGTTCACCGAGGGCACGTTGACGAGCTCGCGCAGGTCGTACACGCCGCTGATCGCCAATCCTCCCCGCACGACCTTCTTCGGCAGGTCGGGCCGGAACACCGGGAACAGCGCCGCCATCGCCATCGCCGTGAGGTGCCCGCCGGCCGAGTGCCCCGACACGTAGAGGTTGCCGGGCGGCGCGCCGAAGTTGACGCCGTTGCGGTACAGCCAGGCGCAGGCCTGGAGGATCTGCAGCACGATGCCCTCGACCGTGATCGCGGGGCAGAGGGCGTAGTTCGGCACCGCCACCGTCACCCCGTGCCGCACCAGCTCGGCCGCGACGAACGAGTGGTCCTTCTTGTCGAGCGCGCGCCAGTAGCCGCCGTGGATGAACATCAGGCACGCCCGGCTCGCGCGCGCCGGGAGGAAGATGTCCATCGTCTCGGCCGCATGCGGGCCGTAGGGCACGTCGAGGTAGCAGCGCACGCTCGCGCGCGTCTGCGCCGAGCGGGCGACCCAGCGGTCCATGTGCTGCGGGAAGTCGGCGAACGCGGCCCGGTTGTTGTACTGCGATTCCCAGTAG
>WBZO01003132.1_pt1 | contig 20003 bp, 15 predicted proteins | sample 5204261 | NCBI WGS metagenome assembly WBZO01 (sample SAMN12412400, study PRJNA552823) | activated sludge metagenome | isolation source: activated sludge from anammox sidestream of wastewater treatment plant... | place: USA: North Carolina | collected 2017-09
GGTACCATTGTGGATCGTGGTCCTGATCCATGGGATCACCTCAGTGCTGGCGGGGGGACTGGCTGTTTATACCTGGCGCAGGCGCTGGCTGACTCAGGGCGCTCACAGCGCAGTCCTGCTGCTTGGCGGGATTGCGGTATGGGCGTTTTTCGCCGGAATGGAACTGGTGATCCCTGGCCAGGGGTTGAAGGTCTGGTGCGGCAAGCTGAGTTATCTGGGGGTTGTCGCAACCGGCCCGGCCTGGTTTCTGTTCATTATCCAGTACTGCGGAAATCACCGTTTTCTGAAACCAGGTGTCAGAATCGGCATCTGGATCATCCCGGCAATTACGGTCATCGGTGCCTTCACGAATGATTTTCACGGAATGTTCTGGCCGGAAATCAGTCCGGCCACTCCACACATCCTGCGATATGCCCATGGACCGCTTTTTTATCTGAACATAGTTTTTACCTATGGCTGCCTGCTGTTCGGGACAGGCTGCCTGGTCCATCATCTGGTCTGGCTGCCAAATCTGTATCGCAAACAGTCCTGGCTGCTGCTGGCGGGAGTGGTGGTTCCCATCCTGACGAGCATTGCTTTTATCACCGGCAACAGCCCTATCCCGGAAATCGACTTCACACCGATGGCTTTGACAGTTACCGGACTGGTCACGATATGGGCGATCTATCGTTTCCGGCTTCTGGATCTTGCCCCAATCGCCTATGAAGTTCTTTTTACCTCCCAGGCCGATGGAGTTCTGGTGGCAGACAACCAGGATCGCCTGATCGATTCGAACCCAGCAGCAAGGAAGCTTCTGGGAATTTCCAGCAACCATATCGGCCAGCCAATCGTGGCAGTTCTTCCAGCCTGGCCGGACTTGATCGGACACGCAGATGGAAGCAGCTCCCCGGGAGCAACCCACCTGATTCAGGCAGCCGATGGAAAACAATGGCTGGATGTCCAGATCAATCCCCTTCGAAAATACCACCACCAACCCACCGGCCATATTGTTCAACTTCGGAATGTCACATCCCTGATCGAGAGCCAGCGTGCCCTGGGTGATGCCCAGGAAGCCTGGGAACGGACTTTTGATGCTGTCCCGGATCTGGTCTGCCTGCTGGATCCCGAATTCAGGGTTCAGCGCATGAATCAGGCCCTCCAGGAACGAATGGAGCCACTTTCTCAGGAACAGATCCGTAATTTCAATTTTTATCCTGGAGGCAGCCAGCACGATCTCCACAATCAGTATGGTGTAACCCCGGATTCTGCGGCTTTCTTTCGGGGTGAACTTGATCATCCATTGCTGGGGGGAACATTCCTGGTCACATCGACTCCCCTTCGAGATGCCGATGGCCGTCTCTATGGAATAGTCCAGGTCGCCCATGACATTACGGACCTGAAGGCCGGGGAAAAACAACGCCTGGAAATGGAGCGCCTGCTGCAGCAGACACAGAAGCTCGAAAGCCTGGGGATTCTGGCGGGCGGAATCGCGCATGACTTCAACAATCTGCTGCAGGCCATCATCGGGAATATCGAGCTCAGCCTGGCGGACCTGCCCGCCGAAACATCAACTTCCCACAGCCTGGCAAAGGCATTGCAGGCTTCTCTTCATGCTTCGGACATCTGCCGCCAGATGCTGGCTTACTCAGGGAAAGGGCATTTTGTCATTCAACCCCTTAACCTGAATGGCATCATCGAAGAAATGAAAGAGATGCTGATGGTCTCGATTCCAAAGAAGGTGGCGCTGACTTTCCATCCCTCCTCTCAACCTCCCTGGGTCAAGGGTGACGAATCCCAGCTGCGGCAGGTCATCATGAACCTGATCATCAATGCAGCCGAAGCCATCGGGGACGATTCAGGCGGCATCCAGATTTCCACAGGAATCCTGGAGTTGGATTCAAAAAGTATTGATCCCGTTCCACGCACAGGCGACATGCCGGAAGGAAAATATGTGAGCCTGGTCATTAAAGACTCCGGGTGCGGAATGTCTGAAACCACACAAAAGAGAATCTTCGAGCCATTTTTCACCACCAAATTCACCGGCAGAGGGCTTGGGCTGGCCGCAGTGCTGGGCATTGTCCAGGGCCACGATGGAATCATTCAGGTCAGCAGCAATATCGGCGCCGGGACCACTTTCCAGGTGCTCCTGCCAGCCATCCAGCCGCCCGTCATCGGCACTGGGCAGTGTGTTGCGGACGAACCCCCAATCCTGCGGACTGGCACGATCCTGCTTGTCGATGATGAGCAGACCATCCTCGATGTTGGCTCGAAGATTCTGAGTTCGATGGGTTTCAATGTGCTGATGGCACACGATGGGGAATCAGGGCTCGAAGTTTTCCAGAAAGAACACCGGAGCATCTGCTGCATCCTTCTCGACATCACCATGCCGAAGATGGATGGAGAGGAAATGTACCGTGAAATCCGCCGGATCGATCCAGTGATTCCTGTGATTCTTTCAAGTGGATTCAGCCAGGAAGAAATTTCAAAACGTTTCGATGGGATCGAAGTTTCAGGCTTTCTTCAGAAACCTTACCGGATGAAAGAACTCAAAGAGAAGATTCACCAGGTCCTTGGCCCCAATGGAAATCCATTCCCCCCAGGCCCTCAATAAAAGGCCTCTTTCCTTTTAAGGTTTCTCAAAAGGCTGGATCTCAACAAAGTTCAACGCAATCCTGCCCGAGGGTGGATCATCCCGGCCGTTTTCTTGGGCAATGGGCGAAAACTTCAGATTGGAGGTCTCTCTCTCAGGATAAAACACAATTCTATGGCAGGTGAAATAGGCGGGATGTTCACGGTTGTAGTCCCCCAGGGTGTGCGAGTAGCAGCTGGGATACAAGGCTTTAAAAGAAAGGCCAGGCTGGAGCTGGACATCTTCCAGATCAAAGGAGAGAGCGGTTTCATGCGGTCGGTCGAGGTGGTCCAGATCGGCGGTAATAAACTTGAGGGAATAGGGCCGTCCGGGTTTCAGGTTCAGGACTTTCTGGCTCAGACGAATCTGGCCGGATGATCCCGAATGGATCAGCGCAAAGTGATCCCCCTGGCTGGTTCGCGGGTAACGCCCCTGCAGCCAGCTGAAACCTTCCATGGATGCGGAGTGGATATCGGATGGAGAAGAAGCCTGAACTTCCCAGCCGTTCAGCCCCTGCTCAAAATCGGGATTGATAAGATGTGTCAGGTGATAAGGATCCTGATTCATTCGCTCGGTTGATCCTTCAATGCAGTAATGTCTGAAGAGACGGAAAGCATAGCGCTGGATTTCCTCATCGGCATAACTGGCCGTGTATTGCATCAGGCCAAAAAGCCCCCAGAAGGCAGGATCAGTGGCCAGAAAGTGCATCTGCATGTCCATGTAAACTTTCAGGTCGACCCCGGGGTTGGTATTCAGGGATTCAGGTGGTGCGGTGAGGTCTCCGAGGCAATAAACAAGGTGTTTCTCGAAACCAGGGAACAGATTTTTCCAGTCCAGAAGGGTTGTCTGGAGGCCGCTGACCAGCCAGTTTTGAGCAATCTCCAGGGAAGGTTCCTCAGGGAAATATTTTTCTACCGCAAAGCGGTCTCCTCTCGCGAGAAGTGCGCGACAGAATTCACGGCTTTCCGGATCACCGAGGTGGTAGATGTCACCACTGAAAGCATAGAACACCTTCGATCCCCAATTGGGATGATCCACCAGGCATTTCCAGGCATCCTTCCAGGCCTGGTAGTGGCGCGGAGAGGCATCCATGAACTCATCGACGATGATCCCCGAAACTGGAGGATCAAAAAGGACAGGAGTCTCCAGCCAGGTCCGGCAGACTGCATCTGCCTGTGGGGCGGAGGCGCCCAGACCAGGCAGTCCGGCATTAGCGAGCCACTGCCTCCCTTCCTTGTGCCAGCTTTCCAATTCTTCGGGCGGAGCTCCCCCGGTGGTAACCAGGGTATTGGCCTGGGGAAGAATGTAACGTTCAAGGTATTTCCAGTCATAGGGACCCTGGGGTTTGAGGTGGGAAGAAGAAGGGTAATAAGTGTATGCCAGTTCCGGGATGGTGCGGATATTCAGATGCAGCTGGTTCTTTGATTCGATTTCAAGGCTGTGGTTTCCCTCCGGCAGCATCCGCATGGCTTCGAGAACGGGTTGATTCGGATTGGCACGGAAGATCAATGCCTGGCTTTCACTGTCCACATGGACTGAGAAGCTATCCGGTGCAGGGATCGAAGAATTTTCTGCAGTGATGGAAAAACAAACCCAGCCGGATCGGGGATTGGGGAATGTGCCTGCCGTTATTTGGCCGGGTGGGACATCGATATCAGACAGGTCTGTCACAAAATTATTGCGAATCTTGAGGTGAGGGTATTTATCCCAGGTGGGGCAGGGATTCCAATGGACATCCTGGGAATTGGCATAATTCCATTGAGAATTCAGGCCTGTCGGAATCGAAACCCGCACCTGGCAGAAATGTTCGGAAGCAGCCGGCATTTTAAAGACGGTCGTGAGATATCGACTGCCCGGCTGGACATCGATTTCCTGAGCCTGAACAGGATCAGCTGGCGTCCTCAGGTCTAATACAAAACGTGCATGGAGCGGATGCCGGTCGCCAGAAAGGAAATCTCTCCCGAGTGAAGTCAAGTCGCACTCCACCTGAAGCTGTTTTTCCGGGTATTTAAGCTGGCAGGCAATCTTTGGCAGGGGAGGCAGGCATTGTGGCTCGATCGTGAGGAAACAGGGGTCTCGTTGAATGCCGCCACTGCCTGACCAATCGATGACACGAAGCACCAGAAGATTTTTTTCCCCCGGGTGAAGGAAAGGACTTAGCTCGGCGACTGTCAGGTCGGATGCCACAGATTTTTTCGGTGGTTCACCAAATGAATTGACCCTGCTGCCATTGCAGAAGAGATCATATTCATCATTGACACCCCCAAGCACCAACCAGATCGGAGACCCTTTCCAGGATTCAGGAACTTCAATTTCCTTGCGGAACCAGGCTGCCCCATCCAGGTCAGGATAACCCTGATCTTCCCACCTTCGCCCTGTCTGGATCGAAACCCAGCCAGTGAGGTCGATATTTCGCGAAAACCACTGTTCCTCCAAACCGCTGCCGGCCGTGTCGGGTTTGAACAGCCAGGTTCGATCCAAGTGGATGACAGATGGCGGGGATTGAGCCCATGCAAGCGAGCAGAAGATCAGTATCAGGCCTGCTGAACATGATTTCATGGCAGCCTCCCCAGGCAGAAAGATTCGAGATTCCAACATGGCTCAGAGATCAGATTAGGCTGACGGAAATTGGGTGTCCATCTGGGAAAGGGGCTTATTCGGTTGTTGAAGCCTGGTACCGGCAGGTCACAACAGTGGCGATTCCACCTCGCGGGGTCCATCGAGATTCGAGGACCGCCCAACGGGGTGAACAGGCCTTGGCAAAGTCATCGAGAATCTTGTTGGTGATATGCTCATAAAAGATTCCCTTGTTCCGATAGGCCATGAGGTAGTATTTCAATGACTTCAGTTCCACGCATTTTCCAAGCGGTGAGTAGGTAAATGTCAGAGTTCCAAAATCGGGCAGGCCTGTTTTCGGACAGACCGAGGTAAATTCCGGGCAGTCGATGCGTATTTCATACTCCCTTTGGGGGTACTGGTTTTCGAATGTTTCGAGCTCGGGAAGATCAGAAAAATCGGTCATTTTGAATCGCTTTCGAAATATAAGTCCACTTTGGCCTTTGCCGTTCTGAGGGTGATGCAGATGATAAGGGAAATGTTTTGAATGAACCAGAGAGGACCCCCGCCGGAAATAACCCGTAATGCCGAAAAAATCCGGAGGAGGGCTGGGAATTCCCGGTTTGATTTGGAGCTGCAGGGTTGAACCCCGGGGAGACAAAACTGATCTATCTTTAACAAATTAAACTGGTTTCGATAAAGATCGGCTGGGTTGACCCAGAGCGGCACAGAGATTGCTTTATGACGGGATGGATGTCGGGGGAGGACCCGCTGCTGTCATTGCGAATCCCGCAGGATGGCAGACCGACGCGCAATCAGGGAGCGTCTCCCGGGCGAAGGCGCCTCGCCCCGGGAGAATGTCGGTACGAATCAAGAGAGCCTGAGTCGAGGAGATAATGGCAGAAACTCCGGTTTTGGGACGTTCCTATGGAGAGCTTCTGGTCACCCTCGGGGTTATGACTGAAGACGACCTGAATCGGGCGCTTGCAATCCAATCCAACCAGGGTGGGGATCTGGATGCGATCCTGGTGGAGAACAGCATTGTCGACATCCAGAAGCTCCACGATGCCATTTGCGATTATCTGGGCATCGAAACAGTCGAAATCAAGGATATCTCCATCCAGCGAGACATCCTGCAGCTTGTTCCTGTCCGCCTGGTTCACCGTTACCACCTGGTACCAGTTGAGCGCGAAAATGGCTGCATCAAAGTCGCGACCGCCGACCCCCTGAACCATGACGCTTTCGACGATCTGAAGCTCCTGCTGCGCTGCGAGGTAGAGCCTCTGCTGGCATACAGTTCGGATATCAAGACCGCGATCAAGCGTTATTATGGCATCGGATCGGACACGGTCGACAGCCTGATGGAAGAGGAAGGCGATGAGTTCGCCACGGATGTCTCTGCGGCAACCGATGGAGATATCGAAGAGCTCTCGGAAGATGCCTCGATCATCCGTTTTGTGAATCAGGTCATGAGCGAAGCGATCAATGATCGCGCCACCGATATACACATCGAGCCATTCGATAACCGTCTGCGCATCCGGTACCGTATCGATGGCCTGTTATATGAAGCCTCCCTGCCGCCGGCAGTCCGAAGGTACCAGGCCGCGATTATTTCGCGCATCAAGATCATGGCGGACATGAACATCGCCGAGAAACGCCTCCCGCAGGATGGACGCATCACCATCCGGCGCGGAGGAACTGAGTTTGATCTTCGTGTCTCCACAGTTCCAACACCCTATGGGGAAAGCATAGTCATCCGAATTCTCAACAGCAGTGGTGAACTGTATGACCTGGGCCGCCTGGGCATGGATCCGGGGAGTTATGAAATCTGGCAGAAGATGATCCATCGAAGCCATGGGATCATTCTGGTTACCGGACCGACCGGATCCGGAAAAACCACCACCCTTTATGCCTCACTGGCGGAATTGAACCGGACCGATGTGAAGATCATCACCATCGAAGAGCCGATCGAATACCAGATGGAAGGGATCACGCAGATCCAGGTGCAGCCGAAGATCGGGCTGAGTTTCGCCACTGTGCTGCGATCCCTGCTCCGTCAAGACCCGGATATCATGCTGGTCGGTGAAACCCGTGACCAGGAAACTGCGGAGATCACCATTCGAACTGCTTTGACCGGCCACCTCGTGTTCAGCACCCTGCACACGAACGATGCCGCGGGAGCCATTCCCCGCCTGGTGGATATGGGAGTGGAGCCATTCCTGGTGGCCTCCTCGCTGATTGGTGTGATCGCCCAGCGCCTGGTGCGTGTGATCTGCCCCAACTGCAAGGATGAAGTTGCCCCCCAGCATGAACTTCTGGCCGCTCTGGGATACCGCCCGGATGATTATACAGGGGTTTCGTTCTTTAAGGGGCGCGGGTGTGAAGAATGCAAATACCTGGGGTACAGCGGCCGAACCGGCATTTATGAAATGATGCCGATCGGGCAGGAGCTCCGGGATTTGACTACACGCCGGGCATCCGGAGCAGAAATCAAGCGTTGCGCCATGCAGCAGGGGATGGAAACCCTCCGCCAGTATGGCTGGGGGCGTGTCAAATCCGGGCTGACCACAGTCGAAGAGCTGCTTCGAGTCACGCAGGAGGATGTGTACCTCGAAAAATCTATTACCGAAGAACTCAACAAAGAAAACAAGGTAATCGAAGCCGGATTCGAGCTTTAAGCCATGCCACGATTTGCCTACAAAGCCAAACGCCCCAATGGAGAGATCGTCGAGGGCATCCTCGAAGCTGAAAACCGCCGTCTGGTGATCTCCAAGCTGCAGGGGATGAAGGTATTTCCGATAACGGTGGAAGAGGAAGGCGGCCGGGGATTACAGAAAGAAGTCAACTTCCAGAGCCTGATCCGCATCCGGTTCTCGGATATCGTTAATTTTACAAGACAATTGTCAGATCTGACCAAAGCTGGAATGCCTTTAGTCCGTTCACTGGATGTGCTCATCGAGCAGACCGAGAACGACAAGATGAAGAACATGATCCGGAGCATGAAAAACGATGTCGCTGGGGGAACACCGTTTTCCGATGCACTGGCGAAGTTTCCGAGGCAGTTTTCAGATCTCTATTCCAGCATGGTCAGATCGGGCGAGGTGGGAGGATATCTCGATACAGTTCTGGATCGGCTGGCGGAATTTCTGGAAAAAGAGGCCGATCTGCGCAGCCGCATCCGAAATGCGATGGCCTATCCGATCATCATGATTTGCGTGGCGCTTGCGGTCATCATCATCCTGACAGTTTATGTCGTACCGACTTTTGTGCACATGTTCGAGGACCAGAAGCTCGAGCTGCCGCGAGTTACCAAGGTGCTGATCACATTCAGCGATGCGATTCGAGGTTATTGGTATCTGTTTATTGCAGCCATCTGCATGATCGTTTATGCATTCCGGCAATTTGTCGCCAAGCCGGAAGGCCGCCTGGTGATCGACCAGGCGAAACTGCACATCCCGGTTCTGGGCGACATGATACGCAAACAGGAGATTTCGAAGTTTTCCCGCACTCTCGGGACCCTGCTGGGAAATGGAGTATCGATTCTCAAGGCACTGGATGTCGTTACCGCAGTCATCAGCAACAAGATTCTGGCGGATGAAGTGGCTGCCCTAAAAGGGGATATTTCGGAGGGGGCACGGCTTTCCAACAAGATGCGGCAGAGCCAGATATTTCCGCCGGTCGCCACCAACATGGTGGCAGTCGGCGAAGAAACAGGTGAGCTGGAAAGGGCCTTGCTGCGAATTGCAGAAACTTATGAAACAGAAACCGATCGTGCCATCAAAACAATGGTTACCCTGATTGAACCCTTGTTGATCGTCTGCATGGCGCTGGTGGTTGGATTTATCGTGATGGCCATGATCCTTCCGATCTTCCAGCTGTCAACCGCGGTGAGAGGGTAACCCTGACACCCGGATAAAAAAACAATTGATTGCTTACTGAGCAGGAGAATGGAAATGAGCCGAACAAAGGGAATGGAAACAAGAAGAGAGCACCATCGATCGGCAGGAGTGGCGACCTGGAAGCTGGTTGTGATCCTGATCGGAATGGTGACTCTCGGAGCACTGGGAGCGATCACGCTGGAAAATCGAAAACAGGCTGAAGCCGCCCCTGGTATCGACTATGGTTTTTCGGCCACAGCAGAAAAGACAACGTCACAGTCCGAGACTGCTGGTTGACAGGCTGTGTGAGATCAGGGAACTATCATGAATAACCCGACTTTGCTGGCGTCCAACAAAGAGGGGCGATATATGTGTTATTTCCGGGCAAGTCCCGCACATCAAGGAGGAAGCAGAACAATGAATTCATGGAGAGAAAGATCTCGGCAGGCACAACGAGGATTTACTTTGATCGAATTGATGCTGGTGATCGTGATTCTCGGCATTCTGGCTGGAGTTGCAGTCACCAACCTGACGGGTGTCGGTGAAGATGCACGTAAAACTCGAGCGAAAACCGATATCCAGGCGATTCAGACAGCCTTGGGGATGTATGAGGTCACCATGGGGCGTTATCCAAGCGACGATGAGGGTATTCAGGCGCTGGTCGAGAAGACCGATGAGCACCGGTCTTTTCTGCCGCAGGTGCCAACCGACCCCTGGGGGCAGCCATACAACTACCGGGAGGAGAGTGAAAACGGGCTGGAAGGGCCGGATGTCTGGTCCAATGGCAAAGACAAGCAGGAAGGGACAGAGGACGATATCGGCAACTGGCTGTCCGAAAGCGATGAAACCACAGGGACTGGAACAGGAACAACCGGCGGCACCGGTGGTGGAACGGGCGGCGGCGGCACCAGCGGTGGAGGTGGAACGGGTGGCGGTACCGGCGGTGGTGGTGGAACCGGTGGTTAATCACCCCGGAACCGCACCGAAGTGGCCTGCACCTGCATGAATGAATAGCAAGTTTCCCGGGGTGGCTTCAACCACCCCGGGGATCCCGAAGCAGAGAAATGGAGAGATCTCCAGATGAGCGGCTCGGCTGTCAACTTTAAATGGCCGGTCAGAACCCAATGGCGTTCGATGACTCTGACCGAGGCTCTTCTCGCTGTGTTCACTGTTGGTTTGTTGCTTGGCCTGTGGCTGGGCGGAATATCGGGGCATCGGGAAATGGGTGCCCTGCATAATCTTGAAAGGAGACTGGAAAGGCTCGAATTTCAACGAACCCTGTATCAGCCACCCTTCATTTCGAACCCTGACTACTCCCCGGAATCGGATCGGAACGATGGGCTTCAGGGAGATATTCCCGGAATGAGATCCGGGGTCCGAGTGTAATCAGGGCAGCCCGCCCTTCCTCTTGCACATCTCCCCAGATTTTTTCCTGAAAATTCCATCCACCAGGGTTGCTTGGGTGACCGAAGGAATCCAGATCGCATGGCGAAAACAAAACAACACGCTTTCACTCTGATCGAACTGGTCATTGTTTTGGGGATTGTCAGCCTGATGCTGGGCGCCGCTATCCCGATGTTCAGTTCAGTGTTGTCAAAGGAGCGTGCCGACAGTGTTGCTGAAGAAGTGGCCATGACTCTGCGCCTGGCAAATCAGAAGAGTATTTTCCAGCAGGCCAAACATGATTTTGTCATCGATTTTCGCAAGAACCATTACTGGCTCGAATTCCTGCAGCCGGGAAAACATTCCAAAAAACTGAAATACCGCCCCGACCAGATTCGCTCGCTGGGTGGGGACTTCGAATTTCTGATGGTGTATTTCCCCGAAAAAGATGATACAGAAAAACGCCGGAATGCACGCATCTCATTTAATCCAGATGGAACCTCAATAGATACCCTTGTTTTCCTTGGAATTCCGACAACAAAAGGAAGCTCGGAATACCGGTCTCTGATGATCCTTGAAATCCGGGGCAGTGATGGACGTGTGCGGATTCTTCCTGAGGAGGAGCGGCGCGACTATGAATATCTCCTCTGATATTACGAATATATTTTCTGGCAAAAATCAGATCATCCGGAGCAGACCAACCCCTGCTCATGCGGGAAACATTTCTCGAAAAGTGAAACAACAGGGGTTTTTTCTGATCGAAGTCCTTGTTGCGACAACCCTTCTGGCAGTTGGTGTGACCGCAGCACTGAACGCGATCTTCAGTTCACTGAGGGCGACGACCGAAGCACGGATGTATACAGAGGCTCTTTTCCTGGCGCAGAAGGTGATGTCGGAGCTGGAAGCAGGCGCCACCCTCAATGATCGATTCGTCATCCCGCGCTCAGGAGATTTCAGGGAAAATCCGAATTTCCGCTGGATCGCCTCGAGCGAGGACATCGACGAGTTCTGGACCCGCAGGATTTCAGTCACTGTCATCTGGGCAACCGATGCCCGTGATTTATACAACCACGACAAGACACAGTATTACCGGATTGTGACGGAAGTCCCGCGGCCGCGTTATCCCGAGGAATACAAGAAATGACCAGGCCACTCCATCCCTCCACAGGTTGCAGGTCTGGCATGACACTGATCGAACTGCTGCTGGCGATCACCATCTTTGTGCTGGTGGTTGGAACCATCTTTGTTTCATTGAAAGCAGCGACGACAGCCCTGGCTGTGGGCAAAGAGAGCATGGAGATGTACCAGACCACCCGCGCCGGATTGAACCGCATGGTCCTCGATCTCCGGCGTGCGCTCGGGCCTGCCTCGTTCCCGTTCAATGAGCGGGAAGAAGAAGATCCCCTAGCGGAAGGAGATTACTACCTGGATGAGGAAGGGCCTCAGATGCAGGTGACCTTCAAAGGGGATTCGAGCTCGGTGCAGTTCGTGGTGCGGCAGGAAATGGAAACCGAAAATGGCCCTAAGATGGATATCCGCGAGGTGCGCTACAAAGTTTCTGAGAAAGGCAAGCTGGTCAAAGAGATCTACCGGAGCCTCCTCGAGGCACGCCTGGCTGAAATCCAGGCGCGCCGGATGGAACAAAGAAACCCGATGGGTGGAGATACCCTCGGCCGGACACGTCCGCGATTTGAACCACCTCCGAATGCCGGATTTTTCGAAAAGCCAATTGTTCAAACCTTATGCGACAAAGTCGAAGAGGTCAAATTCGCGTATTACGATGGCAAGGACTGGCGTGACAACTGGGATTCAGAGGAAGTCGTCATCAACGAATTCTGCCGGGATCTCCCCGAGGACGAGCTGACTGAAGAGGATGAAGAACGGATCGGCCTGCCCCGCCTGGTCCGGGTGGATGTCCGGGTCACGGAGGATGTGAGGCTGTCAACCAGCACAGCCATACCGGCAGCTGACCTGAACATTGTGAGCGCACGAGCCAATGAGAGTGATTTTGGAACCGCTTACCGTGCCAGCATCGACCGGCTCGAACGATTGAAGAATGGCGACCGGTCTCTTGTTACCAGCCGGAAAATCGGCGACCGTGGACGAAGGGACCGCCGCCGACGATGACAGCCGCCCGCGAGCCTGCCTCCATCCCTGGGATTCATCAGAAGCCTGAATCCGAAAGGGGAATCATCCTGGTGACAGTCATCTGGACATTGCTGGTATTGACTGTCATCGCCTGGACTTATGCCCGCCAGTGCCAGATGGAAATCCGCATGACCGGTTTTCAGACCAACAGCATCAAGGCCCTCTATTTGGCCAGGGCTGGAGCTGCAAGGGCCATGGTTTACCTTCGCGAAGACAAACTTAAAGACATGGGAGTCCTCGGCGAGGATGACCTGATTGAAGTCGATGATAAGGATGAGAACTACCAGTACGATGCCCCATCGGAAGCCTGGGGGTACAATCCGGAAGCCTACGGGCTGAATCCGGGAGGCCGAAAAAAAGAAGAAGGGGCACGGATCGAGGATGTCCGCGGCACATTCACGGTCAAAGTGGAGGATCTTTCCGGGCGGATCAATGTCAACGCCATCAATTACATCACCATGCGCCGGCTTCTCGAAGTGTGCGGAGTCGAAGAGAAATATGCCATGGCCCTGGGGGCGGCGATCACCGATTTTGTCGACTCGGATGACCAGCCGACATTGACCGACGAAACTGATATTCCGGGCTGGGAGTTCGGAGATCAGGCGAATGAGGATTATTATTACAACCCACACCAGTCACCCGAAGAGATTGACAATTACGGGCCTCGGACTGTTATGCGCAATGGCCCTTTGAGCGCAGTCGAGGAGCTCCTGCTGGTCCCGGGAATGACGAATCTGATTTTTGTCGGAGAGGATGCAAACCATAACGGGGAGCTGGATGACAACGAAGATGATGGGGATGAATCACCTCCGGATGACAATGAAGATGGGAAGCTGCAGCTGGGGATCCGCGATTTTCTGGCTGTCCAGTCGGGTCTGTCGAACGAGAGAATCGGAAAGCCAAACCTCAACTCAGCTCCATTTGAAGTCATCCAGGCGATGGTCTGGGGGGAGGAGGAGTCGGGGGACCATGCCCAGACTGTTGCGGAGAAGATTGTCAAATACCGTAATGGAAGTGATGATATGCTGGGATCGGACGATGACCGCAAGTTCCGGACTCTTCCCCATTCCGATGAAAACAGCGAAGGTATCGACAAAGCCGGTCTGGACTCAACTGATTCGGATCGATTGTCGGGAAGTTTCGGAGTGGGTTCGGACTATTTTGTGATCCATTCGACAGGCATCGTCAATGATGTTAAAAAGACCATCCATGTGACTGTTCTCAGGCTTTTCACCGAGGAGATCGAGCTGGATGATGCCTCACGCAGCCGATTCAAACGCGACCGTGAGCCTGAAGAGCAGGTGAAATTCCTGGTCACGAATTTTGAGGAAGAGGGTTGATGGCCAAAAAAGAAACCGCGCATAAGGCGCGAACTGTCACCGGCATCGAGTATGGCAAGCGCCTGGTCCGGATTGCAACACTGTCAGTCAACCGCTCGGGAAAAATCTCCTTGAAGGGATTGACCCAGGCCCACGCCCCCCATGGGCGGCGTGGAGTGACTGAAGACCTGCTCGCCGGACGCCGTGCCGCCCTCAAGGAAGCCCTCTCGAAACACCCCAAGGATCTGGGGGATGTCATCGTGGGTGTCCCGCGAGAGGATGTCATCACCCGGCTTGTCAGCCTTCCCTCAGGGGATCCGGAAGAAGTCCGAGAGATGCTGTTTTTCGATGTGGAGCGTTATCTCCCCTTCCCTCCTGACGAAGCGGAGATCTCCTATCGGATTATCGAGCAGATCGGAGCGAATGAATCCCGTGTGCTGATGGTTGCCGCCCGGCGCAATGAACTCTACCAGATCATCGAGGAGCTCGATGAAGCCGGGCTGGAGCCATTGCGGCTGGATGTCGATGTGCATGGCTGCGCCTATGCTTTTACACGCAGCGAAGGGGAACGCGATGGGGAGCCATTTGCAGTCTTCCACCTCGATAACCAGAGCTCCCTGATCGGGCTGATTGTTGACCGCCAGCTGCGCTTTTCACGGACTGCGCCGATTGCAACCGATGATCTTGAATCCGGATCGCTTGGAATCAGCTTTGAAAAGCCCCCGATGGACTGGACAGAGGACCAGAACCAGTGGTGGGCCGGCCTGGTTCGCAACCTGAAGCGTTCGATAACAGGATTTGCCCATGAACCGATGGGGACCATGCCGAAGTATGTTGTGTTTTCGGGGCCAGGGAGTGAAATCCCTGGATTGAAAGATGCCATCGAAAATGAAATTTCCATCCCTGTAACTCAACGGCTGCCGATCAATCCTGGAAAATCCAACGAGCCGCTTCTCTTTTACTCCAGCCCGATCGGGCTGGCACTTGAGGAAATTCACAACACCCACCATTTCAATCTGGTCCCGGAGGAGATTTACCACGAACGCGCAGCCGCCCGCCGCAAGCAGTTCCTGGTCAATTCTGTCATCCTGCTGATTTTCAATCTGCTGCTCCTGGGAGGCTGGGTGGGCCATTCGGTCTGGAACAAAAAGCAATTGGCTGGAATCTATCAATCCAAAATCCTGGCGATCCAGCCCCAGATCAAGGACATCGATGTCATCGATAAAAAGTTAAAGGTGATCAACCAGAACATTGACCGCCAGAACTCCGCTTTCAAAGTGCTGTCGGATTTGTTCGAGCGAACCCCGGACAAGGTCAAAATCACCCAGTTGACATTCAAGAAATCCGATTCAGTGGTCATGAACCTCGAGACTTACACCGGCGCGGATATGGATGCGTATGTGAAGATACTGGGGGACTCTCCATACTTTGCGGGAACCATCGAGCGTGGACGGCTGGAGACGAAGGATCTTTCCCGCATGAGGGGGGAGTATGACATCCCCAACTACCAGCAGGTGACTGGCACCACAGCCATCCTGCGCACAAATCCCAAGCTTCAGGAATAGCGGAATAAGGAAAGGCTGATGGCGGTATTACAGACAAAACGTGAAAGATTCCTGATGGGGCTGACTGCGCTGGCCATCCTGTTCGGAGGTGGATATCTGCTGGCATTCCGGCCGTTGTATAACGAGTACAAGAGCCTGGATATGCAGATTGCCGACATCAGGAAAGACTGGGAAAAAACCAAAGAACAGTATGTCCGCTCCAAACAGTACCGTGCCGAATTCGAACGCATCCGTGAGAGTTTGTCGATTGAAGGCTCGGAACAGGAGAAAAAGGAGCGGATCAATGCCGAGCTGACCCGGCTGCTGGAGGAATCAGCCATCATTCCCAGTTCCCAGATCGAGAGCAATCCTGAGCGCATCGATGACGATTTCAAGATTTACTCTTTTTCACTCAAGACGATTTCGACTGACTGGCCCACACTGGCCGCCTTTCTGTACCAGATCGAAACCAACCCCGCTGTTCTTGAAATCAAAAGCCTGACAGTCCGGAGAAGGCAGGGGGCTGGGGTTTCCTCAAACTCAGCCATCACCGCGGATGTGGACATCTCCCGCCTGGTCGAACACAAGATCACGCGGACCCGGCCGGGAAGAAGAAGCCGATGAACCAGAAGACCGAGTTCCTTGTCTATTTTATTCTGATTCTGCTGGCCGGCGGTTTGAGCCTGCTGCTGGTGACAGATATTCTGCAGGCCAAAGCAGAGCGTGCCGACCTGATGAAGACGGATGAAATTCTGATCGAAACCGCCGAGGAGGAAGCCTACGAACCGACTCCTCTATCGACTGCCATAGCCATTTTCAAGGACCGGCCTGACCTGTTCTCTCAGTTAGTGACCCCCAAACCAACTGCCACACAACCGATTCTCCCCACACCCACCGAAACCCCGGTGCCCCTGGTCAATGAAAAATGGAAGATCAAGAACATCATCGGGCGGAATGTGCAGCTGACAACCGGAGATGGGAAGACGACAACTTATAAAGAAGGAGACACGGTTCCAAAAGATCCTTCAGCAGCCGCTTATGTCATTGTCAAGATCGACAAGGATGGCGGCCGCATCTTCCTGTGGCGGAAGACCGACAATGTCATGGGTTGGTTCAACAAGGAAGGTGGTGTTGAATATACCAAAGAAGTTCCAAAGTAACCGCGCCCGGTTTTTTACTTTCTGAATTCGACAGGTGAGGAGAGACATGCAGCCCAACACTTACCCGCGCATCCCTCAGGAAATTGCACCCATAGCCACAGACTTTCGGCGCATTCAAAGCGCCCTTCCACACCCGGCCTCAATCCCTTTGCTGGAGAAGATGGAACATTATGAAGCGCGCAGCATGCATGGGCAGCCGCCGGTCATCTGGCATCGTGCGCATCGCTATACAGTGGAAGACCCCTATGGGAACCGCTGGATCGATCTGTCATCCGGGGTGCTGGTCGCCAATGCCGGGCATGGCCGATCCTGGGTCCGTGCAGCGATGGCGGATCAGCTGGAGCGCGGACTGCACCACTGCTACTGCTTCCCCCATGAGGCGCGTGCGGCTCTCTCCGAGAAGCTGGTGCAGGTCACCCCGGCCTCGATGGAAAAGGCTTTCCTGCTGACCACGGGATCCGAGGCGATTGAATGCGCCATCAAGATTTCGAGACGGCATGGCACCTCACAGGGTGGAAACCGCAAGAAGCGGATCATCAGTTTCCAGAATGCCTTTCATGGCCGGACATTGGGATCGCAAATGGCTGGAGGAATCCCTGCTCTGAAAGCCTGGATCCAGCAGGAGGATCCCACTTTTGTGCAGGTCCCCTTCCCGGATGGCTACCAGAATGAGGAGACCCGTTTTGAATCCTTCCTCGGTGCTCTCTCGGAAAGATCGGTCACAACCGATGAAATCGCCTGTGTCCTGCTTGAAACCTATCAGGGAGCAACTGCTTCCTTTGCACCTGTGGAATTCATGCAGGCGCTGAGGGAGTGGTGCACAAGCCATCAGATTGTCCTGGTCCTGGATGAGGTTCAGGCCGGCTTCGGGCGTTGCGGGAAATGGTTCGGCTTCGAGCATTACCGGATCGAACCGGATCTGATGTGCTGTGGAAAGGGGATCAGCAGCGGGATGCCGCTGTCTGCTGTCCTCGGAAAAGCCGAACTGATGGACCAGTTCGGGCATGGCGAGATGACCAGCACCCATTCAGGAAACCCGATCTGCTGCCGTGCCGCACTGGCTGGAATCGAGATCATCGAATGGGAAAACCTGGTGGAGAATTCGAACCAGTTGGGCCAGTTCCAGCAGGAGTTTCTCCAGGGACTCAAGGAAGAAGCCAGGTGCATTGGAGTTGTGCATGGGAAAGGGCTGGTGAGCGGCATCCGGTTTGTCAAACCCGGGACAAAGGAGCCGGATGGCGAGCTGGCGCACCGAATCACACAGCGTTGTTATGAAAATGGAATTCTGACTTTCGCTCCGGTAGGTCCGGGAGGAGGGACCATAAAAATCAATCCACCCCTGTGCATCGATCAGGCTGCTCTCGAAGAGGCCCTGGGTATCTTCAGAGAGATTGTGCTCAAAGAGAATTCCTGAAAATACGGGCAGCCAGATAAAAATGAGTGTGCCTGCAAACTCCCCATTTTACAGGAATCATGGATGGGGTTTCGAGAAGAACTGTCGGACCTCATCGAGATGGCTGGCCACCCGGCAGGGAGGCACCGAAGCGAGGAACTCCTTGCCATAACCTTTCTTCCGGATGCGTGAATCCAGAATCGCGACTACGCCCCGGTCTGTTTTGCTGCGGATCAAGCGCCCGATCCCCTGGCGGAACTGCATGACCGCATCGGGAACCTGAATATGGAAGAAAGGGTTGCCTCCGCGTGCACGGCAATGGCGGATGCGGGCATCGAGGACTGGATCATCCGGTGACTGAAAAGGAAGCCGCGTGATGATCACCAGTTCAAGATCCCTGCCGGGCACATCCACTCCCTGCCAGAAAGTGGCAGCGCCGAAGAGCACCGCCTTCTTTGCTGATTTAAATTCTTCAAGCATGCGTTCCTTGGGAATATCCCCCTGGCGAAAGGCAGAGATCTGTTTTTTCGATGAACGGGATTTACCCGTGGAGGGTGGCAGCCCGTGTGACTGGCAGAAGGATTCATACAGTTTGTTGAGGGAGGAATAGCTGGTGCACAGAACAAAAGTGCCTCCCTCCGCCAGATCGACCAGCGCATCGATCCGTACGGAGACCTGGGAGAAATATGAATCGGCATCCACCGGATCCGGAAGGTCATCGGGGGTGTAGAGAAGCAGGTGATTCTGGTAATCGAAGGGAGAGGGGAGGGTGAGGGTCTCCGCTTTGGCAGTCCCGAGACGCTCCTGGGCATAGGAAAAATCTCCCCCTGTCGAGAGGGTTGCCGAAACGAGGATGCTGGATTCAAAGTGCGGATAGAGCTTTTCATTCAGGATGCGCCCCGGTTCCAGGGGGGTTGCATGAAAGGCCGCCGAACGGACACCGGTTGGATGGGAGCGTGAACGAATCATCACCTCCTCGCACCACAGCAGCCAGGGAGCACCCTCTTGAAGGTCCGAGATCATTTTGGCATCGGCCACGATCCGGTCCAGACGATTGATGTAGCCTTCGCATTCCTTTTTAACTTCATCATGGAGAAGTTTGCGTGCAACCAGGCGAAGTGCGGCGACAACTTCCGAAATCGGTTCAATGAAATGGTTTAACCCGACAACCGCTGTGTCCTGGCTGACAGCGATGCGCGAGGAATCTCCAAGGATTTCCCGGAGAAACCAGTCGATCGATTCATGGAATTGCTTTTCAGCTTTCCGAATCAGATCCAGCACCCCCAGCCGTTGTTCGATGGGAATTTCCTGCAGGGAGCCGATCAGGCAGTTGCGCCCCTCCACACCTCGCAGGGTCTCCCAGACACGCACGAGAGCACGATGGGAGAATTCGGTCCCGAGGCAATCCGAGGCTGTCTGGTCGATGTTATGGGCTTCATCCAGAATCAGGATATCCGAGGCGGGGAGGTACTCCCAATCGGATTGAAGATCCGCAAACAGCAGGTGGTGGTTGCCAACCCGGACAGTGGCTCTGGCAATGCGGGCCCGTGCCCGCTGGTAGAAACAGTCCCCCCCTTTAGGGCATTTCTGCCCGGCACAGAGCTCCGGCACCCGGCAGATCTGGTGCCAGGTCTGGGGGGAACATGGAAAATCGAGCTCCGAACGAAGCCCCTGTCTGCAAGTCTGCGCCCAGGCACGCAGCTGGCTGATTTCATCGGGATTCGGGAAGAGGTCTTCCTGCCCGGGAAATGCTCCGCCTCCCAGGCGGCGCTCACACACATAATTTTCTGAACCCACACAGAGAGCATAAGAAAAGGAGGATTCGAGGTATCGTTTGAGGAATGGAAGTTCTTTCTCGATCAGCTGGTGCTGGAGAGTTTTTGTGCCGGTCCCGATGTAGATGTGTTTTTCTTCCTGAATGGCATGGATGATGGCGGGTGCAAGGTAGGCCAGGGACTTTCCAACACCGGTTCCAGCCTCCAGAAGCAGAATCCGCTCCGTCTCGATCGCTCTG
>WBZO01003134.1_pt1 | contig 19966 bp, 19 predicted proteins | sample 5204261 | NCBI WGS metagenome assembly WBZO01 (sample SAMN12412400, study PRJNA552823) | activated sludge metagenome | isolation source: activated sludge from anammox sidestream of wastewater treatment plant... | place: USA: North Carolina | collected 2017-09
AACGGTTGCCAGTGCTGCTCAAGTTCATCGAGGGTGGGCATCGGAATGTCCTTTCAGAGAAGGGGATGCCCAATCTTACGCTAAAACCGTTCAAATGTCATCTATCCAAAAACTTTACGCACACCCAACGCCATGCATCGCATTGACGCCGATGTACAAACAGTAGTAGAATGTCAGAAAACTTGTAAAAGGCCCAAGTAGGAGTTCAGAATGATTTCAAACGACATCGCCAAACAATTACATGATAGGTCAACACGCGGCGAGACGCTTTCGCCAGTAGAGCAAAAGCAGTTAGAAGAGTGGTACGCAAATGAAGATGCAGCCGAGAGCAAGACTCTATCACTAGCCGCGAGCGAAAAAAAGATGTCGTCTCTCCAAGCGCAAATTGACGCGGCTTTGGCTCAATTAACAACAGTAGCAAAACGCATCCAAGAAGTCGCATCCGAGAATGAATCCTTGCGACACGAAATCGCTGCATTGCGTCGCCAACTCATGCAACGGCTCGGAACGCAGCCCGCATGACTATCGCCAATGAGATTCGCGAGCAAGTTCGGCGGCGCGCTAATTTCGCCTGTGAATATTGCGGCGTCACGGAAACAGACGCGGGCGGCGAATTAACCATTGACCACTTTCGACCGATTACTAAAGGTGGCGATGATACTCTTGAGAACTTGCTCTACTGTTGCCATCGGTGCAATCAGTACAAACTTGATTATTGGTCAAGCCGTCCCGACGAACCTTCGCTTTGGAATCCTCGCCGCGAGCCAGCCGCGCAACGTTTCCTCGAACTGGATAATGGAACGCTCCACGCTTTGACGACAATCGGCGCTTTCACACTGAAACGGTTGCGACTCAATCGTCCGCCGCTCGTTGCTTATCGGCTAAGCAAACGTCAACAAGCCGACCAAATACGATTACTCACTCGTTATCGCGAAATGACAGAGTTGTTGGAACAATTGAACAATCAATTGTCTATCCTCATGGAAGAACAGCGACAACTTCTTGAAGAACAACGCGAGTTGTTGAGATTATTGTTGAGCGAAAGAGAATAGAACGCCGCCAAACACCTGCCCGCCGATTCCGCCATCCTTCCCTTTCACTTTGTTCAGGGTCAGGACGGGCTCACGCCGTTTTTTGGTGTGCGCGGTTTGCGCTGGCAACGTCACTTGCATTTCGCCAGACACTTGGCGGCGGAATCGGCGGCGCGGCAGCAAAAATTTCCGTTATTGTTGTATCATATCGGCACGAGTTCTACCCAAGATCGTAATAGGAGGTTCATTACGCATGTCTTCCCCCTCCAAAATTCACCCGACCCTTGCCGCGTTATTGGCGTCGCCGGAAATGGGCGCGGCGACGCGCGGCGAACAACGCGAGGTCAACATCATCGTCGAGCATCAGCCGCTGCCCGAAACCGCAATGGCTGCCGCCGCCGTCGGCACGACGACGACCAAAACTTTTACCAAACTCTTGCCCGGTTCGGCGATGATTGCGACGCCTAACGCGATCAAAGTTTTGGCGCAGCGACCCGACGTGGAAATGATTTGGCTCGACGAAGAGGTGCATACCACGCTCAATCTATCCGTACCGTTGTTGGGTGTGCCGCAGGCGTGGAGTCGCGGGTACACCGGCAAAGGCGTCGTCGTCGGCATTGTGGATACCGGCGTTGACCAAACGCATCCCGACATAGTTGGACGCGTCAAAGCTTTCAAGGATTTCACCGGCGAAGGCGAGATTGACAACAACGGACACGGCACGCATGTCGCGGGCATCGTCGGCGGCACGGGCGCGGCGAGTCAGGGCAAATATCGCGGCGTCGCGTACGATTGCGCTTTTGCCATTGCCAAAGTATTAAAAGGCAGCGGCAGCGGCTTGATGAGCGACGTCATTGCGGGGCTGGAATTTTGCGTCGAGCAAAAAGTGAACGTTATCAACTTGTCGCTCGGCGGCGGCAGCGCGAATGACGGCACCGACGCGCTTTCGGTCGCGTGCGACAACGCGGTCGGTTTGGGCATTGTCGTGTGCGTCGCCGCGGGCAACGCCGGACCCGGCGCCAGCACCGTCGGCTCGCCCGCGTGCGCGCGTCAGGTCATCACGATTGGGGCGACGGACAAACAAGACGTGATTGCGAGTTATTCCTCGCGGGGTCCCACGTTGGACGGACGCGTGAAACCCGACGTCTGTTTTCCGGGTTCGAGCATCACTTCGGCGCGCGCGAAAAATACCGCGATGGGTTCGCCGCTCAACGATTTTTACACCACCGCGTCCGGCACTTCGATGGCGACGCCGCACGCGGCGGGAACGTGCGCGCTGCTTTTGGAAAAAACGCCGACGCTCAAGCCCGCCGAAATCAAAGCGCTGTTCATGGCGCACGCGAAAAATTTGAACCTCGACGAAAATACGCAAGGCAAAGGACGCGTGCTGGTCTCTGAAATTTTCGAGGTCGTCGCGCCGCCGCCAGAGCCGCCGCCGCCGGAACCGCCGCCGCCAGAACCCGAACCCGCGCCGCCGCCCACGCCGCAGCCCCCGCCGAGCGGCGGAGGGTGTTTGGCGCTGGTCAAAAGTTTTTTGACGGGCTAACGTAAAAAAACGGGTTCAAGATCCCAAGGGTTTTCGAAAACCTTTGGGGTCTTGAATATGAGTAATCGCCAGAAAAAATTTCCTTGACATTTGCCGCGCGCCATTATACAATCGTGCCATCCACAGGGTCGAAAGCCATTTTTCTTTCGATGGAGGATTGTGTTATGGCAAGTGTCCAGTACGACCACGTTACCAAACAGTTTGGCGAAAACGTTAAAGCGGTGAACGACCTTTCGCTTGACATCAAGGACAAAGAATTCCTCGTCCTCGTCGGACCGTCCGGCTGCGGCAAAACGACGGCGCTGCGCCTCTTGGCGGGTTTGGAAGATATTACTTCGGGAACCATCAGCATCGGCGACCGCGTGGTGAACGATGTCGCGCCCAAAGACCGCGATATCGCGATGGTGTTTCAATCGTACGCGTTGTATCCGCACATGTCGGTCTATGACAATATGGCGTTCGGTTTGAAACTGCGAAAAATGCCCAAGACCGAAATCGAACGCCGCGTCAAAGAAGCGGCGAGCATTCTCGGCATTGACCATCTGTTGAGCCGCAAACCGAAACAATTGTCCGGCGGGCAGCGTCAACGCGTCGCGGTCGGACGCGCGATTGTGCGCGAACCCAAAGTTTTTTTGTTTGACGAACCGCTGTCGAATCTCGACGCCAAATTGCGCGTTGAAACGCGCGCCGGAATTTCCAAATTGCATCAACGGCTCGGCACCACGTTCATTTACGTGACGCACGACCAGACCGAAGCCATGACGATGGCGACGCGCATTGCCGTCATGCGCGACGGCATTTTGCAGCAAGTCGGCACGCCGAGCGAATTGTACGACCATCCCGCCAACGTTTTTGTCGCCGGTTTTATCGGCAGCCCGTCCATGAATTTTTTCAACGGCAAGTTGGTCGGTTCGAACGGCGGCATGATGTTTGACGTAGGCGCATTTCAATTGCCCGTCTCGGTGGCGCTGCGCGAGGTTATGCGCGGGCGCAATGACGACCAATATGTGATTGGAATTCGCCCCGAAGATATTTTTGACGCCTCGTATGTGGCGCCCGGCATCGAGAGCGCCCCGGTGCAAGCGCAAGTGGACGTGGTGGAACCGATGGGTTCGGAAATCTTTTTGAATCTGTTGGCGGGCGATAGTTCGTTCGTGGCGCGCGTGGACCCGCGCAGCGGCGCCCGCGCCGGCAATAACGTTGGTTTGGCGTTCAACGTCAACAAAGTGCATGTTTTCGACAAAAAGAGCGAGCTCACCATTCGCTAAATCCGCCTGTTTTGTAACCTTCGAGCGGCGCGCGGCGCGCGCGCTCGAAGGTTCTTGTTGTACGGCATGAACATCCGCTCCGCGCAAGCGCGCGACTTGGAAACGTGTCTCGCCCTCGATGAATCGTTTGAAACCGAATACGTCTGGCAAATGGAAACCGCGCGCGTGGACGGCGGCATTCAATTGGCGTTTCGCACCACGCGGCTGCCGCGCCCGATGCGCGTGCCCGGCAATGCGCCGCGCGACGCCGCGCTCGACCATCTTGAACGCGGCGAATGTTTTTTGGTGGCGGAGGAATATCCGCGCTTGCTCGGTTTCGCGGACGCGACGGCAGATTTGGACCAGCGCGCCGCGTGGTTGCATTATTTGATTGTGTCGCCGGACGCGCGGCGGCGCGGCGTCGGTACACAACTCTTGCGCGAAACGCTGCAATGGGCGCGCGAGAAAAAATTGCGCGCCGTCATTGCCACGCTCTCGACCAAAAATTATCCCGCGTCCAATTTTCTGCAAAAGCACGGTTTTGCGTTTTGCGGATTCAACGACCGCTATTATCATAACCGGGATATTGCGCTCTTTTTCGCCTGCGCGCTGCGTTAGCGCAAGCGCGCCTATCCCCATCCTATAGGAAAAATTCCCTTGAACGTTCTCTTGATGTATCTCGTTCCGCTCGCCGTGTTGTTGGTCGCGGCGGGCGCCGTCGAAGAGCGCCGCGCCGCGCGCGCGGCGACAGTGGCGCTGGTCGTATTCGCGCTCGTCATGCTGCTGTACGGCGCGGTCGGGTTCGGTTTTCAATTTGGCGGCATCGGCTTGGTGAACGACGCGCCGGGCTTGAAAGCGCTGGTGCGCGAATGGTCGCCGCTCGATACGACGCTCGGACTGGGTTGGGGCATCATCGGACTCGACGCGTTCGGCATCAATTTTTTATTCATCAACGCCGACCTGACCAATTTGTATCTATATCACGCGGCGTTGGCGGCGACGGCGGTATTCATGCCGGCGTTGGCGCTCGCCGCGCGCGTGCGTTCGCGCGTCATCGTTATCGGCGCGGCGTTGTTGGGCATGTTCGTCTATCCGCTCGCGGCGAATTGGGTGTGGGGCGGCGGCTGGCTTCAGCAATTCGGTTTGACTTCGGCGCTCGGTCACGGCATGGTGGATTTCGCCGGCAGCGGCGTGGTCTATTTGTTTGGCGGCATGGCGACGTTGGGCGCGCTGCTGGGTTACGGCGTTCGCAGTCATACGCGCGTGGCGACGGCGGCGAACAGTCCCGAATTTCCGTCCGCGCATTTGCCGCTCTTGATGATTCTCGGCGCGTTCTTGTTTCTCATCGGCGCGGGCGTCATTATTTTTGGCGACCCGTTTCAGGTTCCGGATTTGCCCATTCCGCAAATTCAATTGAACCTGCTAAACGCGGCGATGGCGGGTTTGGTCGTGGCGACGCTGTACGGCTGGTTCGTTTCCGGCGAGCCGTTGGCGATGCTCGCCGCGCGCGGCGCCGTCGCGGGCATCGTCGCGGTTTCCGCGTCGCTGCCGTTCATTCCCGCGTGGGCGGCGTTGGTCATTGGCGGCGTCGCGGGGCTCTTGCTGCCGTTGACGACGTATGCGGTGGAGCGCTGGATTCGCGCGGACGACCAAGCGCTGCTCGTGCCAACCTTTGGCGTCGCGGGCATTTGGGGCTTGTTGGCGCTTGCGATTTTCGCCGATGGGACGTACGGCATCGGCTGGAATAAAACCGGCATCGGGAGACATCTCGGCGTGACGGGGCAGGGCGTCAGCGGAATTTTTACGCAAACCGGTTTCGTGCCGGATTCGCCCGGGCAAATGGAGGCGCAATTTTTTGGCGTCGTCGCCATCGGGCTGCTCGCGTTTCTATCGGCGTTCGTCATCTTTTTTATCTTGCGGCGGATTGGCGGCGCGCCGGAATAATTTTATGCGCGGCGAGGAGAATTTCACATGAAGATCAAATGGAATCTGCGAAGCGTTCTCGGCTTGCTGCTCGTCATTGTGGCGGCGTTGAGTTTGGTATTGGACGCGGTGGGCGTGGCGCAAATTTGGATGTTGCGCGAACCGGTCACGCGCGATGCGGTCAACACGCTCGATTTGTTAAACAGCACGCTCGGCACAACGTCGCAAGGTCTAGCCATCGTCAAGACGAGTTTAAAATCCGTAACCGATACGCTCGGCGCGCTGCAAAGCACCGTGGCGTCCGCCGCGCAAACTATTGATACGGCGAGCGCTTCGGTCAGCTCCTTGAGCGCGATCGTGGGCAAAAATTTATCCGGCACGCTCGATTCCGCGCTCGGCACTTTGGATACGGTCAAAAGTACGGCGCGAACGATTGACGATTTTCTGGCGGGCGTTTCGCAGCTGCCGTTTGTGAATATCCATTACGACCCCGCCCAATCGCTCAGCGCCAGCGTCGGCGATTTGATCAATCGGTTGTCCACCGTTCCGGGTTCGCTTTCCAGTCTGGAAAAAAACCTGAACGATTCGGGCGGCAGTCTGGATAAAGTGGGCGGCGACGCGCTCTCGCTGGCGGCGAGTTTGGGCAAGGTGCAGAACGATCTGGCGCAATTGGTCGGCGTCGTCGAGCAGTACGAAACCCAAGTCAAATCATTCCAAGCCACCGTGCAAAATTTGCGCGCCAATATCGAGACGATTGTGTGGGGCGTCGTCTTGTTCCTGACGTTTATTTTGTTGTGGCTCGCGGCGACAATGCTCATGACGCTGTTCAAGGGTTTGACGTGGATGGGTTTTAAATTCCATCTGCCGGAGGAATAAAAATTTTTCGCTTTTGCAAAATAACGCGCGCAATAAAAAAATCGCAGAGCCCTCTGCGATTTTTTATTGCAACGCGTCGCGTATCACGTCCGGTTTGTTGGTGATGAGGGCGTGAACGCCCAGCGCCGCGAGGCGCCGCGCTTGGGCGGGATCGTCCACCGTCCACGTATTCACTTGCAATTTTTTGCGCGCCGCCCACGCCATGTACGCCGCGTCAATCATGGGCGCTTCGGGATGTAACGCTTGCGGCGCCGCCCAAAAACGGAGCCAACCTTTGCGCAAGGGCAGGGACATGGAGGAATCGTACAACATGCCGCGCGGCAGGTCGCGGTTGAGCGCGCGCGCGCGATGCAGCGCGAACGGACTGAACGACGAAAGCAAGACGCGGTCTTGCAAATCATAACGCGCAATCACATTCAAAACTTGTTGTTCCAAACCGTCCGTGAAAAAGCGTTCGGTTTTCAATTCAACGTTGACGAGACAAGGGCGCGCGCGTCCGGTGGGACGCAGCCAATCCATCAAACTCTCAAAAACCTGCGCCAGCGTCGGAACCGGTTCGCCGACATACTCATTCCCTTTCCACGCGCCGGCGTCGAGTCGCGCGAGTTCGCCAATCGTCAAATCGCGCACGCGCCCTTTGCCGTTCGTCGTGCGTTCCACCGTATCGTCGTGAATGACCGCCGGAATTTTGTCGCGCGTCAACTGCACGTCGAGTTCGATGCCGTCCGCGCCGAGTTCGTGCGCGAGGCGAAACGCCGCGACGGTATTTTCGGGCGCATAGGCGCTCGCGCCGCGATGCGCCAAAATTAACGGTATCCTCATCCTGTTGGCTCAAGTAATGACGGATCTCGCGTCGGATGGAACGTTGGATGCGCGCGCCAAGAGTTATAACCCAAGTTCTTGACGCAGCTGCGCGCAGGTCTTGCGGAATTCGCGCTCCATTGCGGTCTTGCGCGCGCGCGGTAAAAAGGACGCGCGCAGCGCGTTGAGCGCTAATTTTTCGCACAAGATCGCGTCCCAACCGAACGCGTCCGCGCACGCGAGATATTCGTCCGTCAGCGTGGTGTTGAACATGGGCGGGTCGTCCGAGTTGAGCGTGACGTAAATGCCCGCGTCGAGTAATTTTTGAATCGGATGCTGCGCGATGCTCGCGGCGACGCCGAGCCGCACGTTGCTGGTCGGACACACTTCGAGCGGAATCTGCCGCGCGCGCAAATACGCGAGCAGCGTCGGGTCTTGGGCGGCGCGCACGCCGTGACCGATGCGCGTGGCGCTCAAATTTCGCAGCGCGCCCCAGACGCTGGCGGGCCCTTCGGTTTCGCCCGCGTGCGGCACGGTCGGCAAGTTTGCCGCGCGCGCGCGTTGAAATGCCGCCGCGAATTTTTCCGGCGGATTGCCCACCTCATAGCCGCCGAGCCCCAGCGCGCTGACGCCCTCGCCGTGCGCGGCGATTGCCCATTCCGCCGTGACCAGCCCTTGTTCGGGTTTGACCTCGCGCGCAATGTCCAACGTGAGCGTCATGTCAACGCCCAGCGTTTCTTGCGCCCACGCGCGCGCGCGACGAATCGCGGCGAGTTGGTCGTCGAATGTGATGCCGTTCAAAGTATAAAGGGTGTACGCCGTGAGCGTGACTTCGCTGTGTTTTATATTTTGCGCCGCTTGGCCCGCGAGAAATTCGCGCGCAATCAATTCGATATCGTCGGACGTGCGGAGGCATTTGGAAATCGTGATATAGATTTCGACGAAATGCGAAAAATCGCGAAAAATGTACCACCGTCGCAAACCTTCGAGCGTGCGATACGGCAGCGTAATGTGATTGCGCCGCGCCAATTGCAGCAGCGTTTCCGGTTGAATCGAACCTTCGAGGTGGACGTGCAGCTCCACCTTGGGCATGGCGCGGATAAAAGATTCCAATGCGGCGTTCATGCGATTTCAAGCACAATGTCGCTGTTGGGATGCATGCCGCGCACGGCGAGCCATTCGACGCGTTTGTTGGGCGCGACGATATTTTGCGTCAAGGCGATATGCATGAACGACGGCGCGTTGTCGTACGAACGCATCCAATTGACGTGATGCTGACAGTACAGGTCGTGGTCGAAATACACATTCGCCGGCGCGTGTCCGTCTTGAATGTGTACGGTGGGGAAAAATAACAGGCGGGGATTGCGCGTTTTGAATTCCAACGCGAGCAGCGGCGCGGCGTTTGCGGCGGCGCGCAGTTTGACGACGGCAAAACCGTAATCGTGATATTCCGGCAGTTCGTTCCACACGGCATCGTCAATGCGAAACGGCGCATCCAATTCCGCCAGCGCGGCGCGCGACGGCGCGAACGACGTCTCGAAATTTTTGCCGTGCGTTTGGAAATTTTTGTATGCCGGCGCGTCGCTTAACGCGTCGGCGCCGCGCGGTTTGGGCATGCCCTTTGCCAAATCGGAAAAAAATTGCGGATACGCCGAGAGATCAATGAAACGCACCGCGTCGGTCACCGCAGCGGGCGGCGTCGGCAGCGGCAAAATCATGGCGAGGTCGTTGTCCGCCTTGTATTCCATCTGGTAAACTAGAAATTGCGAACCCGTCGCGGTGGCGCGGGCGAAAAGGCGCGTATTGACCACGCGCGAAATGGGACCGGAGAAACAGCTCATGATGAATTTGACCTGTGATTGAAAAATGGAAAGCGCTGCGCTGCAAAATAGCCGGCGCGCCGCGCAGCGCGCGGTTACAAATTTTCCAGACGGGTTTGCCATTTGGCGCTCACGCGCCGATAAAGCTCTTCGGAAATTTCGCCGTTCGCCAAGCGGACATCCAATTTGTCGAGCAGGGCTTGGATTTCTTGGCGCGTTTGCGGCGTCGCGACGATGCCGACGCTCGTGCGCGCGTCCAGCGCGTCGCCGAACGATTCGCCGATGGCGCGGCTCATCAGCGTTCCCATTCCAAAACCTGCGCCGAGTTCAAGCCAAGCGGCGGAATTCATCTCAAATCCTCCTCTCACGTTCCGATTATAACACGAACAAAAAAACCTTCAGAGTTTTTAAACTCTGAAGGTTTTTTATTAGCCGCCCATGCTCTTGAGGCGGTCTTGCCATTTTGCGGTCATGGTTTTGTAGGTGTCTTCGGAAATCTCGCCGTTGGCAAAACGCATGTCGAGATTGTCCAACAACGCCTGAACTTGCTGCGGCGTTTGCGGCGCGGCAGTTGTTGCGCCGCCGCCGCCGCTCTGTGCGGCGCCGCTTTGCGGACTGCGCATCGCGTCGCCCAATGCGCCCGCCATCATGGCGCCCATGCCCAAACCTGCCCCGACGCCGACGCCGGTCGCTGCCGCGCCGCCGCCCGGATTCTGCGCCGCGTCGCCCAATGCGCGCGCGGCTTTGAATTTCAGGTACGCGTCCATGTTGCCAATCGCGCCCATCGCCGCGCGTTCGTCAATCGCTTTCGCGGTTTCCTCCGTCGGCGTAATCGCGGTGACATAGAATTGCAAGAGCGCGAGACCCAGCGCGGCAAAGTCGTCCGACATATTCGCTTTGGCGCCCGCGCTGATTTCGTTATAGACCGACGGCAAATCGAGCAGCGATTTTTTCTGTTCGCCCAACAAATCGGCGAGTTTGGATACGACGATGCTGCGTAAATAATCCGCCAGATTATCTGTCGTGAAAATGCCTTGCTGCCCGACAATAACGTTCACAAACATCGAAGGGTCTTTGACCTGATACGCGTACGAACCGAACGCGCGCAGCCGCGCCATGCCAAATTCCGGGTCGCGAAAAGCAATCGGTTCGGGCGTACCCCATTTTTGGTCAAGGAACTGCTTCATGTTCACAAAGACCACTTCGGCGGGAAAGGGCGATTTGCCGCCGGTTGCCCAACCGATCATGCCCGAAATGATGGGCAGGTTCGCGGTGGTGATGGTGTGGCGGCCCGCGCCCAAAACATCGAGCGCTTTGCCGTCGCGGAAAAAGACCGCCGTCTGACTTTCGCGGACAATCACTTGCGAACCGAGATAGAAATCGCCCGGTCCGCCCGGCGGTTCGCGGTGGACAATCTCGCGCCCGGTTTCGTCCAGAAATTGTACGACATCAATAATGCGTGCCATGAATACCTCCGAAGATGAAAAGGTGCGTTTATTTTACACTATTTCGCCATTTTCGCCTTGAGCGCCGCGAGTTGGTCTTCGACTTGATGATCGCTGCCCAATTGCGCGAATTCGTCTTCGACGCTGGTTTTGCTTTGCGCCATTTCGGCGTTGGCGTCGGCGCGCGCTTCTTGCTGACGAATCTTGCGCTCCATGCGGTCTAATTCGGACGCATAATCCACGTTGCCGGCTTGGCTGGTCGCTTTGGTGAGGTCGCTCTTGGCTTGCGCGGCGCGGGCGCGGGCGACGAGCATTTCTTTGTTGCGCTGCGCGGAATCGAATTTGGTTTTTAACAAATCGCGTTTGCTCTTGAGTTCGGCGACGGCGGCTTTTTGCGCTTCGAGCTGTTTGGCATAAATGCCCGCCTGTTCGTTATAGTCGTTGACGCGCACCAACGCTTCGCGCGCGAGGTCGTCGCGGTCTTTGGAAACGGCGAGTTCGGCTTTGGACTCCCAAGCGGCAGCATTTTTCTGCGCGTCTTCCAAATCGCCTTCGAGCATTTTTTGCTGCGCGATTTGATTGGCGATGTCGGAATCGGCTTGGCGCAGCGCGTCGCTCATGTCGCGCAAAATCTGGTTCAACATTTTTTCCGGGTCTTCGGCGCCGTCGAGCATGTCGTTGATATTGGCGCGAATGATGTTACTGATACGGTCAAATACGCTTGGCATTTTTTGTCTCCTCTTTCGTTTACACGATCAAACGTTTCGCGTTGAAACGTTACAGTTTGCGATACAGTTTCACTTCAAACGGGTCCACTACGGTTCCCGCCGAGACGCGGATTTCGGCGCCCCAATTTTCAACCCACAAGCGCGCGCCGCCGTCGGCTTGATAACGGTGATAATTCACCGCGCCGCTTTGCGCGCCGCTCGCGCCTTCCACTTGGACGTTCGCCGCGCCCTGTTCGGCGACGGTGTAATTTTTGCCGTCATACGTCAGCGTTTCGGGCAGCGGGTCGGGGACGCTGAATTTCACTTCGGCGGCGACGGCGAGCTCGTTGTTCGGTCCGACGCGCAGCCATTTCTGATTATCGCGGTCGCGCAGCAAATAGGCGTAAAATTTCCCGGCGGCGACGGCGTACGTGATGCGGCCGGCGACGAGGAAATCGGTCTTGTCGTACGAAATCGCGTCGTTGAGTTTCAGTTGCGCGTACGGATTCGCGCCTTCGGGCTGCGGCGCGGGTTTGTCTTTGAGCGCGCCGAGCGGCGAAGCGGAAGGGGCGGGACGTTTGCCGCGCGCCAAAAATTCTTGACGCGCATCGAGTCGTTGATTCAACGCGTCCACTTGGTCGCGCAGCGCGTAATACGCCTCGCCCGTATTTTCTTTGGCGCGCACCGCCGTTTGCATTCGGTCCAGCGCGGCGCTCAATTCGTCCACGCCATTCGCGAGCGACGCGTCGAATTGGTAAATCAAATCCAAATCCGCTTCTTGAATCGTCGCCGCGTCAAACCAGCCGGCGTAACCGGTGGGCGCGGTTCGCAAACGCGAAATGAATCGCGACAATTGTTGATTGGCGCCTTCCAGATCGGAAACGACGCCGAGTTGTCCGCCGCGCACCGCGTCCTGCTGCAACCGCGTCAAGCGCTCGCGCTGCGCGTTGTATTGACTCGTCAAACGTTCGCGCAAGATGCGGTCCGCGTCGCGGCGCTGTTCTTTGCTTTTGTAGCCGACATAGCCCGGAATGATATTGGCGAGTCCGGCCACAGTTTGTTGAATGTCGCCCATAAAATTTTATCTCCCTTGACCAATCTCTTTTTCAGGATTCTTTAATCCATACGTAAGGTTGGCAAGAACGTTACGCGGTGGGAATCCCGGTTGGCGGCTGCGGCGTCGCGGTCGTTTGCGGCGCGTCGGGCGGGATGAAAAGTTCGACGCCGCAGTACGGACATTTCACGATGCCTTTGCCGACGATTTCGCGGACGCCGCCGCAGTTCGGACATTTGTTGCTGCCGACGCGCGACGCGTCCTGCGAATAAAAGGTCGTGGTCTTCCAATCAATATAGCCGGTGAACAGCCCTTGCTGCACGAGCTCGTAAATATAATTTTGCACCTGATCGCGCGAGAGATGTTGTTCGACCATGATGCTGCTGAGCGTCACTTTGCCTTGCGCCTGAATGAGACCGAGCAGACGCTCTTTTTGGCGCACAATGGCGAGGTCTTGGGCTTCGGCGCTGCCGCGAATAAACATAAAGGCGCCGACGCCCACAAACAATAACAAGGGAATGACGCCGAACAAGCCGATGCCGAGAATGGCGCCGGCGGCGGTAGTTTGCCCTGTCGCCGCGCCCGAACCGACAAAGAGCGAAACGACGCCGCACACCCCGAGCCCGATCACAATCAGAATGATGCCGATGGTTTTTCCGCTGCCAATCATGGGAATTTATGATTGATGATTTATGATTTTTGATTTTGCGCAGCAGTCGCAATTTCGAAATTATAAATCAACAATCGGAAATCAGAAATGGGTTTATCCGAATCCCGACGAACCGCCGCCGCCGCCGCCACCGCCGCCGCCGCCGCCGCCAGACCAGCCGCCGCCGCCGCTGCCGGAACTGGACGGCGCGCTCGTCATGACGGACGATGTGGTAGTCAGCATTGAAAATAATCCGTCGGACATGGAATTCAAACCGCGAAAACCGGCGGCGGACGCTTCATTCAACGACGGAACGCGTCCGCTTTGCGATGGCGTTCCCGCGCTGAGCGCGCCGCCGTGCGCGCCGCCCGAACCGTAGACTCTGCCGTACGGATAATACCACGTTGGCGCGGGCGTATCTACGGCGGCGAATTTATCCACCCAGCTGCGTTCCAAACCGAACGCGATGGCATAGGGCAAATACTTGTCAAACAAATCTTGCGCTTGGGCGACGTTGGTATATTTTTCAACGTTGGCGAGATAGCGTTTGAACGCTTCCCATTTCGCTTTGGCGGTTGCGCCCGCGTCCGTACGGCGCGGCATGAATTGCGCGATGATAATCAACGCGACGCCGAGCGCGCCAAAAATAATGAGCGGACAAATCGCCACCGGCGTTATATCAACGAGCGCGCCAAAGACGGTGAAACCGATGCAGCCAAGTATCACCAAAATTGCGACGCCCAAAACCGAGTAGCGCGTGCGCGCATCTTGCGGACTCGATTTGTAATAACCTGCCTTGACGACCTCTTGATACATTTGACTTTTGATATTCGGCAAGTATTTATAAAACTTGAGTTTGAGGTCTTCGAGGTCCACTTGGCTGCGGCTGTGAAAGATATTTTGGATCAGGGCGCTTTCATAAGCGCGCAAGCCGCTTTCATTGCCCAAGCGCTCGAACGTGAAATCGCGTTTCGTGCCGATGCCCATAAAGCCGGGCTCGGACGTTTCGGTCATACGAATCATACCGCGCCGCGCCAAATCAATGATGGTGGCGATAATGTCTTGCATGTCGGCGTGTTCGTCGAGCAAAACGCCCGCGACAGCCGGCGGATCATCGGTCGGCGGCGTCGGATAGTATTCGGCGACAACGCCGGTGGGTTTGTCGCGCCCGCGCGTGTACCACAGGACATATAAACCCAAACCGCCGCCGACGAGCGCGAGGAGCGAAAATAAACCTACGCCGAGATTGACCCATGGCATGAGCGCATCGCGTTGGTCTGACGCTTTTTGCCAGGCGGCAGGCGCGGCGTTCACGATGCCGTGCGGAAATTGCGCGCGCAGCGTCCATTGGTCGCCGTCGCTAAAATCTTTACCGCTAAAAACGACAACGTTGCCGTTCACCACCTTTGCGTTTTTCGGATTCTCGGCGTCGTTCTCGTACGTGGTGGCTTTGATTTGGTCGGGCGCGGCATTGCCCGGAAGGTGGAGCGTGACGGTGGATGCCTCAATCGGATACTGCCGATCGCTTTCGATAAAATTCCAAAAGAATTGGTCGCCGCCGTCATAGATTCTCAAGCCGCCGACAACCGTGTATCTCAAATTGAACGTGCGCGTGGCGTTGGCCGTTGGCGCAAAATGCCATTTGATGCAATCTTGGTTATTTTCGGTGTACAGTTCAAATGTGCCGGCGCGGCCGCTGGAGGATTCGGAGAATTCAATGCCGTCTTGATTCACGCCCCAATTTTGAATCGCATCGTACTTGCCCTGGGCAATACAGCGAAAGGCAAAGGAAAACGAACCGCCGATAAATTGAACTTGCCACTCTTCATCAAACGCCATGTCGCCATTGGTTTGAATGGTTACGTCGCCGTTGCGCGCGGGAACGACAACCGATTTGCTCTGGGCGCGCGCGGCGTCGTACGCGAGCGTTATCAAAAGGAAGGTAACGCACAGGAGGACAAGCGCGCGCAGGAATAAACGTTTCATAGAGCTGCTCCGTTTCTGAACGCGTACATTATATTCTGGCTTGCCAAAAAAGTTTAGTTTCGCGTGGGGCGTCGGCGGGCGATAGGGCTGCGTCAAAATCGCCGCGGCGCAAGCCCTCAAACGTCTTCCACGCGTTGCGCGACGCGATGGGCGTGCGCGCCGCCAAACGTTTGGGGCTTTGCGAAAGGTATTTGCAGATTTACGCAGACGCGCCAAAAAGGTAACGAGGGTTATTCGGCAGGCGTTGGCGGTTTAGCGCTCGCGAGCGCGCCCGGAATGGGGCGGCTTAATTCGAACACAAGTTGCCCGTTTTGCACGGTAACGGGATACTCGTTCAAAGTGCGCGCAAACCCGCGCCAATACGGATATAGCTGGGGTTCGTTAAAAGTTCCGTCGCGCGCGAATTTCGCGCCGGTGCACCGATCCTCAAACTGAGAGGTAACGGGTGCGTGCAATAGGCATGGAGCGCCTCCGGACAAAATCAGTACGCGCCGCGCGCGGTGAGCAGCGCGGGAATCGTTTTGAGCATGATCCAGACGTCGAGCCACGGCGACCAATTTTCGATGTAGTACAAATCGAGCATCACCATTTCGTCGAACGTCAATTCGCTGCGTCCGCTCACTTGCCACAAACCGGTGACGCCCGGCGAAACGTCCAAACGCCGCTTGTGCCAATCTTCGTACTGCGCGACTTCATTGGGCAAAGGCGGGCGCGGGCCCACGAGCGACATGTCGCCGTTCAACACATTCCAAAATTGCGGCAGTTCGTCCAAACTCGTGCGGCGCAAAAATTTGCCGACGGATGTGATGCGCGGGTCATTGCGAATTTTGAATAGAGGGCCCGTCGCTTCGTTCAGATGCAATAGGTCTTGTTTCGCGTCGTCCGCGCCGGCGTGCATGGTGCGGAATTTGTACGCGGTGAATAATTTGCCGCCGCGCCCGACGCGCGGCTGCGCGAAAATAATGGGCCCCGGCGAGGTCAGTTTGATGACGAGCGCGATGAGCGCCATCGGCAGGAGCAAGAGCAAAAAGAGAATGCCCGAAAATAACACGTCCATCGCGCGTTTCAACGCGAACGCGCTGGCGCTGAAACTGGATTCCTTGACGCCGATGAGCGGGATGCCGCCCACCGCGTCCACCGCAATTTGCGAAAGCGAAAGTTGAAACAAATCGGGAACGATTTTTACGCGCGCGCCGGCGGCTTCGGCGTTCTCCATGATGCGGACGATTTTATCGCGCGCGTGCCACGGCAGCGTAATAATCACTTCGTCAATTTTGTGTTCGTGCAAGAGCCGCGGGAGTTGGTCGGTGCCGCCGAGCAGAGGAAAATTGCCAATCGTGCCTTTGTGCGGATCGTCGTCCACAAATCCTTGAATCTGATAGCCCAAGCCCGGCTGCGCCAGCACATTCCGCATGATGGCGCGTCCGATTTCGCCGCCGCCCACGAGAATCGCGCGGTCTACGCCGTAACCGCGTTTGCGCAGCGCGCCCAAAATGCCGCGCATGACAACGCGGGCGACGGTCAGAAATAAAACAATCAAGATGCCGGCGTACAAATAAATCAGACGCGAATAGTATTGCGGACGGAAAAAGAAAAAAATAAAGACGAGAATGGCGATGCCGGTGAACGTCGCGGTCAAGAGACTATAAAATTCTTCGAGCCACGCGCGCCCGCGCACATAATTGTAAATGCCTTCGATGCGATAAATCGCGAGCAGCCCGACGCTCAAACCCACCGTGATGGGAATGTATTCGGTGTACGCGACATAGTTGGCTTCGGCGACGGTGATAGGAAAACGCAGTTCGTAGCGAATGAAATAGGCAAGCGCGAACGCGGCATTGATGAGAATGAAATCAATGCCGGCTTGGAGGAACATCAGGACGCGCGCGTATTTTTGCATTTCAAAGAGTCAGAGAGGGCGGGTTCCCATTCAGGACTTGGCGATAAACGGCGGCGGTGCGCTGCGCGGCGCGCGTCCATGTAAATTGGCGCGCGCGCAGAGGTCCGCGCGCGGCGAGTTCTTGGCGCGCCGCGTTGTCGGTCAAGATATAAACCAGCGCGTCGGCGATTTCATCGAGCGCGCGCGGATTCACTTGCAAGCCCGCGTCGGCGACCGCTTCGGGCAGGGACGAAACGTTGGACGTGATGACCGGCGCGCCGCACGCCAACGCTTCCAACGCGGGCATGCCAAATCCTTCGTATTGCGACAGATACGCAAACGCGTCCGCCGCGCGATACCACAACGGCAATTCCGCCTGCGCGATAAAACCCGGAAAGAGCACCAGCTCGCGCGCGTCGAGCGCTTGAATCGTCGTCTCGATTTCGCGGTCGAGCCAGCCGCGCCCGCCCGCCAAAATTAGATAATGCGGCAATTTGGCGGCGCGTTTCGCTTGGACGAACGCGCGAATCAGCGTCGGCAGATTTTTGCGCGGTTCGCGCGTGCCCAAATACAAGACGAAACGCTCGGGCAATTTTTTTTCGCGGCGAAACTGTTCCAATTCTGCCGCCGTGACGTGACGGAAAAAATCCGCTTCGACGCCGGGGACGACGACCTGAACGCGTTCGGGCGGCAGTTGCATTAGGCGCGCAAGGTCTTGCTTGCTGCTTTCGGAAATAGTAATAATTTTTTTGGCGCGGCGCGCCGCCGCGCGCGCGCCGATTGTGAGATAAAGCCGATGGAACGGACGAAAGTATTCGGGATAAATCAAAAAACTTGGGTCGTACAAAGTAACGATGGACGGCGTGCGATTGAGCCAGGGAGAAACGTACGCCAACGAATGAAGCAAAGCATATTTTTCGCGCAGCGCCCACGCGAATAAAGTTTGTTCCCAAAAAATGCGCCACAAGGGTTTGTGAACGGGCAGGCGCGTGGCGCGGATGCGAACGTTTTGCAAAAGCGACGGCGCAAGCGGTTCGGTGGCAAAAACATCCAACGCGAAATCGGGCAGGGCTTGGGGCAGTTCGCGCAAGAGGTGGAAAATATAACGCGCGATGCCGGCGGAACGGTATCCTTCGTTCAGGCGGAGCAGCTGCGCGTTGAGCGCTATGCGCGGACAAACAGCTTGCACGAACGCCATTATAGCAAAGGTCAAAGGGATAGAAAAAGTTATTTCGCGCGCGGTTCAAAGCAGCGTTTGATAAAACGCCCAAGTAGCGTCCACGATTTTTTGTTCGGAAAATTTTTCCAATGCGCGCGCGCGGCCCGCGCGCGCCAATTGTTCACGGCGTATTGGCGCGCGCAGCAATTCGGTCAACGCGCGCGCCAAAGCGTCCGCGTTATTTTCCGGCACGACAATGCCCGCGTCGCCAATGACGTATGGAATCTCGCCGGAATCCGCGCCAATCACCGGGACGCCGCACGCCATCGCTTCCGTCAAGACGCGCCCGAATTGTTCCTTCCAATTGGGACGCGTCAGCGACGGCAGGACGAGAACGTCGAGCGTATTATACCAGCGCGGCATCGCTGCGGAATCTGCCCAATTTGAAAATTCGACGCGCGGCGCGATGTTCAACGCGTGTGTCATGTCGGCGAGATTCGCTCGTTCGGGCCCGCTGCCAGTGATACGCAGCCGCCATTCGCCCTGCAGCCGCGCCGCCGCGCGAATTAAAACGTCAACGCCTTTTTCGAGCGCCAATCTGCCCGCGTAGCCGATGATGAATTCATCCGTCGCGCGCGTGCGCGGCTGCGGCGCGAAAATATCCGGCACGCCAAATTGCGGAATGACGGCGATAGATTTGGCGAAACCTTTTTGCCGTAACACTTGTTTTGCCGTTTCGCTGCCGGCGATGGCGGCGGAAGCGGCGCGATACATAAATTGTTCCAGCCACGCAAACGGCGGCGGATAGCGTCGCTCGAGATTTTGCCACGTAAAGAAAATAATTTTTGCGCGCGCGCCGCGGCGGCGCATGGCGCGCGCGGCGTGAAACGTCGCCAGATTGTACGGCTCTTCGTCAATGTGAAAAATATCCGGCTGATACTCGCGCAAAATTTGCGGCAGGGTCGGATAATAATGGAAATGAAAATTGCCGTTCCAGCGCATGGGCGCGACGCGCAAGGTATATCCTTGCGTATGCTGCCGTTCCAGCGCGAGGCGGCCGCGCGCATCGTGCCAATACGGCGGCACGATAACGGTCAATTCCATTTCCGGTTTTGCCGCCAGCGCCGTGAGTTTCGTCTGGTAGGCGCCGACGATACAAGCTTTCGAGAGCATCAAGACACGCACGAGTTTGATTATAACTCACGTTGCGCGCAGGCAGGACAAATTTGAAATTTGGCGTACGTTTTCACGATAGCTTGCGATTGGTCGGCGCAAGAGTTCTAACTCGCGTTACGCACAGGTAGGACAAATTTGAAATTTATCGTACGTTTTTGCGCTGTTTTTTTCGCGGGACTGCGTAACATGAATTATAACTCGCGTGACGCAGAGATGGGGCAAGTGTGAGCGAGGTTGGCGTGACGATTTGTGCGCGAGGGCGTTGTGGGACATGACGCGGCGCGTTAGAAATTTAAGGAAAATAAGGCGGTAAGGTTATTGACAAAAATTTTTGAGGTGGTATAATGTTCGACGCTTGAGACTAATCGCCGCAGCCAAATTACAAATTAGGGTGAGGAGGACAAAGAGAAGAAGCGAAATTCTGGCAAGCATACGTGCAATGCCTTGATCCTCTTTGTCTCCGCCGGATGCGATGTTGAGAGCTTGTTCTCGCGCACGGCGGATTTTCTTGCCCCCAACGCTGCGACGCGGCGATAGTTTGAACCTTAACAGTTAAAGAGTGGAAGAGAGAGTGCGAGAGCGCCTGCGGGTTGGTGCTGGGTGTATAAGCATCAACCGCTTTTGAGTAAGAAAAAGGAATCAGGAGATTCCGTAAAGACACAGAATC
>WBZO01003135.1_pt1 | contig 19966 bp, 15 predicted proteins | sample 5204261 | NCBI WGS metagenome assembly WBZO01 (sample SAMN12412400, study PRJNA552823) | activated sludge metagenome | isolation source: activated sludge from anammox sidestream of wastewater treatment plant... | place: USA: North Carolina | collected 2017-09
TTATAACATGATTTGGAATAGCTCGTCAAAAAGCCCACGATCGGCACCCAATTCCCCTTATAGCAGGGCGGTTGCGACACTGAAATAAAAGAAAATTGTCGAGATATCGGTCAAGGCGAGCGTGACCGGCCCGGCGGCCACTTTTGGATCCAGCCGCAGGGCATGCAATACAGTCGGCACACTCAGACCGAAGATGGCTGCCGCAGTGATCGACAGAAAAATGGAGAACCCGATCGAGAACCCTGACAGTGCATTCCCAAACCATAACAGGACAATCATGCCGACAGAGGCACCGGATCCCACCCCCAGCAATGCCGCCGAAAGAAATTCACGGCCAAAGGCTTTCAAATACCATTTGAGTGTCGGTTGAATACTGCGCAGAGCCTGAATGGTCACTGTCATCGATTGGACACTGACACTCTCTCCCAGTCCCAGAACAAGGGTCAGAAAGAATGCCAGGATAATACTCTGCGCCAATGTCGCTTCGAATTGGCTGGTGAGCAGCGCGCAAATCGTCCCGCTGGTGATGGTGGCCAGCAGCCAGGGAAACCGGAAGCGGAAGGCTTTGAGCGGAGAAGCATCGCGAATCTGGGTAATCGTAAAACCGAAGGTTTCAAAAACAGTATCCATCTGCTCGCGTTCGGCGATGTCAAAAGCCTCCTCGGTGAGCAGATCGATATCAACCACTCCGAGAATCTTCTTCTCTTCATCTATGACTGGAAAAGCCAGGAAGCGATGCATCACGAACATTTCGCAGGCTTCAAGAACGTTCATGTTCGAAGAAATGGCCACAACTCGTGTAATCATGACATCGGAAAGCCGTGCATCCAGATTCGAAGTCAGCAGCCGGCGTGTCGGCAAAACACCGACCAGGCGGTTTTCCTCATCGACTACATAGAAATAGACGATTTTTTCTCCCACTCCCTGGGAGCGAATGGCATCCAGCGCCTGGCGAATTGTCAGGGTCTGGTCAAGTGTTGCAACATCCTTGCGTGCGACAGTGAGGATCGGTTGGTGAAGGTGATCGATATCAGGTGGCATGAATGCTTATTCAAGCCCGAAATGGTTCAGAAAGGAAGATGGCTTCTGGACCCATGCACTTATCCATTCGGATTGTTGCGAATTTCAGTAATGATTCCATCGAATACCTCAAGAACTTTTTTGACAGCCGGTTCAGCCTCCAGAATTTCTTCAGGGCTTGTCTTTGATGAGGTCTCGGGGGCAGCCAGATCTTCCATGGGAGGCCTGGAAAAAATCGGACTGTCAGGTTCAAGGCTGATCAGATTGAATTGCCCCTGGTAACCAACTACATCCCACAGAACCTGCCTGAGGATGTCGCGTGCTTTTCTCGAGATCAGCTGAGCTCTGTGAAATTCCAGGTTGGATGGAACCGCGAGGTTGAGCATACCCTCGGAATAGGATGCAGGTGCAACCTCGGCCATATAGCCCCCAAAAGGTGCATAGGCCTCCCCAACTCGACTGCAAACCTCCGGCCATTTTTCTTTCAAAGTGTCGAGGAGGTCTTCATCCGGCACATCATCCATTACGATCGGAATCGAGGGGTGCTCGGCTGCCACAGGATCGGGTGGATCCACCACCAGGCTCTGCTCGGGAACCGATTGAGTGGAGGGTTTCATCTGAGCCGTTCGCGCAACTGGAGAATCTGGAGAATCCACAGGATTTGAATCGAGCGTGGCTTTGGGTTGTGCCGGTCTCATTTCGAGTGGCCTGCTTTCATTCAAGCCCGGAACGGGTTCAGGCGATAACATCGTCGATGGAGATGATGGGGGCATCACCTGACTGGCCCCTGCAGGTCGGCTCTCAACCGGCTGGATCGGGACATCGGTCCTTCCAAGCAGCGCCTCAATCTCAATGGTTGAGGGAATCATGACCATTTTAACCACAGCCGATTCGGCAACTGTCCTCGCAGATCCGGCTGTACGCAGCCGACGCTCTGCCTCGAACAGGATATCGATTCCCTGCAGGATATCCTCCATTTTCAAAGAACATGCCTGGGCAAGGACAATTGGCTGCTGATCGCTCGAAAGCCCGAGAAGTTCAGGACGGTCCGGTGCGGTTCGTGCAACCATGAGATTGCGGTAATGCCCCAGCAGGTCGCGAATAAAGATGCCAGGGTCATGGCCTTTCAAGTACAGGGAATGGAGCAGCTCCAGGGCTTTGCGATGATCTTTCGCCTGAATGGCCGATGCCATCTGGACCAGGGTGTCCAGGCGCACCCCGCCGAGAAGAATTTCCACATCCTCGATCGACAGGCTCTCATCGGAGAGAGAGATGACCTGGTCGAGGATCGATTGGGCATCCCGCATTCCTCCTTCCGCAGCCCGTGTGATCAAAGAGAGAGTCTCGTTGAGGATCTCCCTGGGAATCGAATCGGGAGACTGGGCTTTCAGGCAATCCTGCAGTGTCTGCAGGATGACATCCGGAGGAAGCGGACGGAAACGATAGGTCTGGCAGCGCGATACGATGGTATCGAGCATCTTTTCGGATTCAGTGGTGGCGAGGATGAATTTGGCGTAGGGCGGGGGATCCTCGATGGTTTTCAGCAGGGCATTGGCGGCATCTTTGGTGATCTGGTGCGCTTCATCGACAATGTAGATCTTGGCGCGGCACTCACTCGGTGCGAAACGGACATTCTCCCGTAATTCCTTGGCTTCATCGATGCCACGGTTGCTGGCCGCATCGATTTCAATGACATCCATGCAACGCCCATCGGTGATCGCCTGGCAGATATGGCACTGGTTGCAGGGTTCACCATCAACAGGATTGAGACAGTTGATGGCCTTGGCCAGAATGCGCGCGGTCGAGGTCTTGCCTACCCCTCGAGGCCCACAGAAAAGATATGCATGTGCCACACGATGGTTTGTTACAGCATTTTTCAATGTCCGCGTTATATGGTCCTGTCCGCGAACTTCATCAAACCTTTGGGGCCGGAACTTGAGGGCACTAACAGAAAATCGCGCAGCTGATTGAACCGCCATAATTCGGGAATCCTAAACAAACTGCCTTCCGGTGACAATGATACGCTCCATGCAGGTTGATCCGCGATTCGCGTGAGGAGGAAATCCCTTGCTTCCCACGATATAACCTTTGAATTTTTCTGGAACTGAGCGAAGATGGCATAACATCATATCATCTTCCAGAGTGGAGAGACTCGATCGATGGGTTGTGGGAGGCACTTTCTTTTCGCTGGCATGTTTCCGGTCAAACCACAACCCGGTTTGCTCTGTGTTTTGAGAATTATTTTCTATGCCACCCTTTTTATCTTTCTGTCCCGGGAGCCAGTGCAGGCCGAAAAGGTCACACTTAATTTCTGGGCGGTATCCGGCTCCTTTATGGATGTCGAAATGTTCAACCGTCTGGCAAAAGATTTTGAAGCGAAATCTGGCATAGCAGTCCGGGTGACACCTCTTGGATGGGGAAATTTCAACACCAAGTATCTGACCGCCATGGCCGCCGGTGTGCCTCCGGATGTTGGTATTACCAACCTCGGCGCTCCAGTGGATTATGGCAAGGTCGGCGGTGTGATTGATCTGCTCGAAGCCTTCCCGGAGGAAATGGCTATCGAGAAGGAAAGGTTCTATCCCAATCTGCTGGATGGATTCACCTTTCGGGGCCACTTGTTTGGTCTGCCGGCCAGTCTGACAACTCTGGCTCTGTTTTATCGGACCGATATCTTTCACAAACTTGGGATCAAGCCCCCCGAAACCTGGTCGGAGCTCGATGAAGCCATTCGGATGCTCGAGGCAGCCGGGTACCGTTATGGTTTTGGTTGGACACGGGGCGATGGCTGGGCGCTCGATATCTATTCGCAGCCCTATGGCATCTCCTCTCTCGATTACAACCAGCAGGGAGATCCGGTTGTCAACTGGCTGAATCCTGTTTTTCAGTCGGCGGTTTCGAGAGCCATCCGCCTGTGGTATCTCCATGACCTTGGAGACCGGAACCTGCAGGGCGCACGCCATGTCGCCTTGTTTAAGCTCGACCAGCCCGGAAATGCCCTCCCTTTGATGATCGATCTGTCCTTTATTTATAACGTCATTCCACTGCTTGCACCTGAACTGGAAGGGAAATGGGATATTCTCCCCTGGCCTCGTGCCGATGATGGTGTTCCTTACAACATTGTCGGGGGAACCGCCTATGTCATCTTCCGGAAATCAAAATATCAAAAAGAATCCTTTGAATGGCTGAAGTATCTCAACAGCCTCGAAGCCCAGCAAAGCATGGTGCTGGACCATAATCGCCGTGGAGAGGATTCCACCTTCTTCGTATCGGGAATCAAAACCATGTGGGCTTCCGAAAATGCCTCTTTCTGGCAGCGTCCCGAACTCAAAAACTGTGAACGGATCCATGAGATCATGGCGGGTGTCATGGACAGCCTCCATCTCAAGCAGCCTGTTTTGGGGGGAGGAGAAGCGGGTGGGCTGATCGATCCGTCACTCGATCGAATGGGCGCATCCGCCCTGAACGAGCTGAGTCACTTCGCCTCGGCACACCGGATGACCCGTTGGGAAATGATTCAGGCCTTTGCACGCGGGGAATTCTCGGAAGACCACAAGAAACTGATTGAAAAAACTGACCAGGTGGTTCGTGAGCAGCTGGCGAAGATTGCGGCTCCTGCCCAGGCAATACTGGATCGTGAAGACGCGAACTATGATCGACAATATGGTGACATCCTCAATCGCCTGCCGTTGATTGAGCAGCAGAAAGATTTTCTGTTCTGGATGGAACTGCTGGCCGGAATCATCCTGCTTCTCGCGATAATGACCGTCTGCCTCTATCCGGGGTTCCGTAAGAACCTGGTCTCTTATCTGTTCATTGCCCCGCCTCTGGTTTCCACATTGATCTTTCTGGTGATTCCTGCCAGTGTGGCGGTGTACCTCTCCCTGACAGATTACATGCCGGTTTTACCACTTGCGACCGCCCCCTGGGTGGGTTGGAGCCATTACCTCTCAGTGATCATGGATGGCTCGATTATTAAGAGCCTTCAGAAAACTCTGTTTTATGTGGCCGGGATGCTGCCGATTCAGATTCTGATTTCATTGATCCTTGCCTGCCTCCTCAACAACCCGCTCTGCGGGCAGCGTTACTGGCGGTTTCTGTTCTTTGCCCCCATGGTGACCAGTGTGGTGTCAATTTCGTTGATTTTTTTCGCACTGTTTCAGGGTGCACGTTATGGCTGGATCAATGCACTTTTTCTCAAATTGGGTCTGATCGATGACGTGATCACCTTCCTCGATGATGGAAAAACTTTTCTCCCCTGTGTAATTGCCTTGGCAATCTGGCATGGACTGGCTTTCAACATCATTGTTTTTCTGGCAGGACTTCAGCAGATCCCGGAGCAACTGTATGAGGCGGCTGAAGTGGATGGAGCTGGCTGGTTCCAAAGATTTCGCCATATCTCCTTTCCCGGATTGCAACCGCAGATTTTCTTTACCCTCGTGGTGGGGATGATCTGGGCTTTTCAGGTCTTCGAGCCGATATACATGCTGGGCGGTGGAGCCGGAGAAGCGGGAACCAAGTTCGGACCTGATGATGCTGGATTGACACTGGTTCCACTTGTTTACCAGACCGGTTTTGAATACTTCAAAATGGGGAAGGCCTCGGCGATCGCCTATATTCTGTTTGCATTTATCTTTGTGCTGACTTTATTCCAGGTGAAAACATTGAAACGGGAAAGAAGCTGATCCATGGCACAGAAGGATCGGGGGCGCTGGTTCGTGTATCTGCTGCTGGCAGCAGCAGTGGTTATTATGTTGCTGCCGTTTTATTACATGGTCGTGACCTCTTTCAAGCCCATCAAGGAAATCACCCGCATCCCAATTCAACTGGGAATCAGCTCGCCAGAACTGACATCCTATAAAGTCCTGCTAGGTGAATCATTGTTCCTCAGGGCGGTCTGGAACAGCCTGGTCATCGCATCCGCATTGACTGCTGGCAACATGTTTCTCTGTCCTCTGGCGGGATATGCCTTCGCCAAGCATCGATTCGCTGGCCGGGATGCATTGTTCACTGCGCTTCTCGCGACCATGATGATTCCGGGAAGTGTCCTGCTGGTGCCGGGTTTCCTGCTGTTCCGGGATTTTGGCTGGCTCGATACCTGGCTGCCCCTGATCATCCCAGGGCTTGTGGGTGTGTTTGGTGTCTTTCTCTCACGCCAGTTCATCACCAGCATCCCGGATGACCTGATCCATGCAGCCAGGATCGATGGGTGCTCCGAATTTCGGATTTATTCAACAGTGATTCTCCCATTATCGAAATCGCTGCTGGCAACCCTGGGAATATTCACCTTCCTCGGTTCCTGGAACAGTTTCATCGCGCCTCTGATCTTCCTGCTGGATGAGGATAAGTTTACTCTTCCGTTGTTTATTTCGCTCCTCCAGGGGCGTTTTCGCGGAAAAGAGAATATCCAGATGGCCGGCGCAGTTTTATCCATTCTGCCGGTGCTGGTGATTTTTTTCTTCTTTCAGAAACAGATCGTGAGCAGCCTGGCGAACACCGGGCTGAAAGAGTGACTTTTCACAGTGAATATTTCGCTGTGAGATCGTATTGGCAATGAGTCTATCCGGGCTGAAAAACCACCCGAAGAAAGAGGTTGATTCGTATGATATCAGGCAATGAACCCCTGCTGAAAAGATATGCAGGAAATCCGATTATCCCAAGGAATGCGATTCCCTGTTCGAACAGTATTTTCAACAGTGCTGTGGTTCCTTTCGGCAATGAATACCGGGGGGTTTTCCGTGTGGATAACCAGTGCCGTGATATGACCCTGCATTCGGGAAAAAGTCTGGATGGGATCCACTGGGAGATCGAACCTGAGCCAATCGACTGGATCTGTGGGGATGAGGATATTTCACAGTTTGTTTATGGATATGATCCAAGGATCGTCTTTCTCGATGGGCAGTATTACATCACCTGGTGCCATGGATATCATGGCCCGTGCATCGGCATGGGTGTCACAGCAGATTTCAAAAAATTCGAGCTGGTTGAAGTTGTGCTGCCGCCCTTTAACCGGAATGCTGTGCTTTTCCCGCGCAAGATCAATGGGGAATATATGATGTTTCATCGCCCCAGCGACAATGGACACACCCCTTTCGGGGACATTTTCATTTCACGTTCGAAGGATCTGCTTTACTGGGGACACCACCGTTGGGTCATGGGAACCCTGAGTGGCTGGCAATCGACCAAGGTGGGTGCCGGTCCGGTTCCGATCGAGACCCCGGAAGGCTGGGTTCTGATTTATCATGGAGTTCTGACATCCTGCAATGGTTTTGTCTACAGCGCAGGGGCGGCTTTGCTCGATCTGGAGAAGCCCTGGAAGGTGATTCATCGAACCCGGCGCTATATTCTTGCGCCGACCGAGAGTTATGAATGCTGGGGGGATGTCCCCAATGTGGTGTTTCCATGCGCTGCGCTGCATAAACCTGAAAGCGATGATCTCTGGGTTTATTATGGCGCTGCCGATACGCACACCTGCCTTGCGACATGCAAACTGGCCGATCTGATCGAGTTCATCAAGGAGAACCGTTGCCGCGATTAAGGCGGTGGCGGTGAGGCAGGCCCGCAGAATTTAGTAAGGGCTGAGGATCTAGGAGGACTCCAATGCCTTTCAGGACTCTTACTGTATCTATACTGGCCGCCATGTATCTGGCGGATTTCTGCCGTTACTCCAATGCGGCGGAGATCGGAGATCTGCAGCATGTGCTTGAGGCGGTTTCTGAAGAAAGCCTGTCATCACTTGCGGAATCTAAAGACATTAATTGGCCCTCAATGAGTCTCTCCTTTTCGGCTATCCCTGTCGTACCAGGATCTTCAGGGGCTGTCAGGGTTTCACAGAACATAGCGTTGAAGCTTCTCGATATTCTCAAGGGCTATGAGAGTTCCCTAGACAACGATACTTCCATTGAGCCCATAAATCAGTTCAAGGTTTATTCACTTGTCGGCATGAGATTAGAAAGGGCAGGCGGAAGCCTCAATATCTGTCTGCTGGACTCGCTCAACAGATGCGCTATGGCCAGGTTGTGTCATTCCGTACTATCTGCCTCATTGGGGTTGGAAGCTGCCCAGAAGACGCTGGAGTCCCTCTATGTTCCAAAATACGATAAGAGTTTTCTCGAGAAGCTGATGTCTACTAGAATGAGCAGAGATCAAGTGATCTTGCCCCGATTTAGTAGACACGCCGGAGAGGGTGAACTGACGATAATAACATTGTTCATATTCCACCGGAGATTGATATCCCAACGAACTGTGCAGACGGCTCCGGTTGTAGAAGCATTCAATATAGTCAAACAGCACCAGGCGGGCCTGTGCCAGGCTCTCAAAGCCTTTGGATGGCACCACCTCTCCGCTCAAGGGCTCCGGATCCATGTGGAAATCAAACAGAGTGGGGGAACTGTCTTTGGTGGGCTTCCTGGCTGGCCTCATGCCCTCAATCATGCCTCACCTGGCACCAGCAAAATAGCCCCCTCACCCATTGGGTGGAAGCACTGGCTCGCAGAAACCCCGTATTTATTGTCCCTGGTGCCATTCGGCCTTCCTTACCGACAGATTTGGGATCATTCTGGATCAACGCTGAAGCAAGCCGAGCCTGGCCCTCTGGACAGATCCTCTTCTTCCTCGTTAGGCTTAAACAATAAGGGAAAATTCCGGTCTTGAATCCGAAGGGTATCAATGCGCTGGCTTGGTGAAGCCTCCCTCTGGATGGTGAGGGACAGCTGTCAGCCTGATACAACCAGAACCCTGATATGGATCGAATATGATAGAAAAATTCGTTCAGATGCTGATTCTCGTGATCGTGTCATTTGTTCTTGGGCTGGGTATCAATGCCCTTTCCAGCAAACCATTGTCCCTGCTGGCTCACCCGGACCAGTTCAAGGTTGTTCATGAGAATGAGGCCAAGTCTCATGAGATTATGGACCTCTGGAAAAGTGGCATGGCCATCTTTATCGATGCACGCAGTGCTGAGGCCTATGCCGAAGGGCATATCCCGGGGGCCTTCTCGATACCTTACACCCTTTTCGATGAGGGCCAGCCACCGGAGGTTGAGATGATCCCCCGCGACCAGGATGTCGTGATTTATTGCGATGGGGCGGATTGCCATGCCAGCCAGGTGGTCGCCGACAGGCTCGAGGAGCTGGGGTATGTGAAAACCAGGTTGAAAATTTTTTCGGGTGGCTGGCAGGAATGGACCGAACTGGGGGGAGAGGTTGAGCAAGAGGAGGGGGCAAATGAATCCTGAGGGACAATCCAGGCAAGGGGTTTGCTGGACTCTTATTATCCTCCGTGTGGTTCTCGGTCTGGTGATGCTGTATGCATCGGTCCCGAAGTTTTTCAACTGGGAGGGGGCCAGCTGGGCGAATCCGGTTCCACCGATCGACATCGCGCCTTTCGCGCGCAGTGTCTACAATTACCGTGTACTTCCAGTTCCATTGGTCAACCTGGCGGCGATGGTAATCCCGACTCTGGAAGCACTTTGTGCCATCTGTCTTCTGGCGGGAGTCTGGCTGCGATCCACCGGCTTGTTGCTGGCGCTTCTGCAGGGTGCGTTTCTTCTGGGAATGGTCCAGGCAATAATCCGGGGGCTGGATATCGGGTGTGGTTGTTTTGTTGGAGTGGATACCAAGGTGGGATATCTGACCCTGGCACGTGATTCGATTTTCTTTATCGGCTTTATCGCCCTGTACTTCCTCTCAGGAAAAGAACCCGCTCCTGGAAACGAAGAAACAAATGAATAAACGAGGCATTGCTGGAAGGACCCCGGCTTGCGGCTGGACCGGGGATCCAATTGAATGCCTTGCCACTGGATTCCCGCTTTCGCGGGAAAGACGATGAAGGAAGCGGGAAAGACGATGAAGGAAGCGGGAAAGACGATGAAGGGAGCGGGAAGGATGATTGAGAGAGCAGGAATGGCAATGGAAGCGAATGCGAATGGTGTTGGTGGATGATGGCTCCGCCGGGCAGCAACAGGCCCTGCGGCTCCCCCCCCTTCTTCCATCGGTCAGGACAATCCCAGGCCAAGCACCTCCCGGCAGTAGCTGAGGCTCTGCTCGAGATCAAAGGACTGCTTCAAGCGTGAAGTTTCCTGTTCATCTTTCCCGGAGGGCGTCCCCTCAGGTTCCACTGGGGGCTTGCCGTTCGCAGCCATCCGCACGAATCCAGCCAGATCCCTGGCGCGTGCTTCCGGAAAAGCCTGCCAGAACTCGGGCTTGTAATAATCAAAACCCCTTGGGCCTCCAGAAATAATTTCCAGCTGAAAAGCAACACCCGGACACAGCTCCTGGAATCGATCCATGTAGCGATTCCAGTCAACCTGCCCGCGCCCCATATTGGTCCATTGAACCTGTGCCCCATCGGGACTCTGCCAGACAGCGCTGTCACGCATCCCGGTGGTGGCTGCATAGGGTCCCAGTATCTCCAGGGCCGCCAGGGGGTCTTCCAGTGTCCAGACTGAATTGCCCGAATCCATTGTCGCACCGACAAAATCCTTCCCGGCTTTCTCGATCAACTCAGCCAGCTCCCAGGCCTGAAGATCCCCCGCATGATTTTCAATGGCAATTTTTACCCCGGAACGCAGCGCCTGGTCTTTTCCGGTTTCGATGACCTTTATCATGTTGTCGATATGGACACGGATTCCGCCACCTTTTACCCGGTCTCCTCCATGACCCAGGTAACACCTTGCCACAGGGGAGCCGACCTTTTCAGCGACCCGTAGCAGCAGGGAGAGATGTTCTTCCGCACTTCCAAACTTTGGATTGAATGCTTCTGAACTGGGGCAGAGGCTGACAGTTCCAACCTGAATTTTTATCCCCCGCGCTTCTGCTCGATCCCTTAACCCTCGAAGGTATGGATCCTCGAATGAATCAAAGACCTCGAGGTTGGAAAACAGAACCGAATCGACCTTCAGCCGGATGGCATAGTCGAGAAGCTGATCGGCATTCCACCCCCATGCACGGACAGAAAAATTATCAAATCCGAGTGGGATATTCCTCTTCGGGGGTGGTTTCTGCCCGCCATTTTGAACTGGATTTTCACTGCTCGCAGCCCCGGAGAGGAGGGTTCCTCCGAGCGCAGTCAGCATCCCTGTGGTAAAGTCACGGCGGGAAAGACCGATCATAATCGATATCTCCTGAGGGTGTTTTTTCAAGAAATCCAATCATCGTGCCGAAAATACGATGGAATGGCAATTCCTGAGCCGGAAACGAATAGATTGATTTCTGAAGCGTCAGAGGATTGTAGAAAGATGTAAAACCAGAGTCACGCAAGGGCTTCGCCGGGTATTACCATTGGCGAAGAAGCGGGCTGTACAGGGGATTTCAGGGAGGATTTGAGCGATGTCTATCAAGCAGAGTCTGCGATTAATTCCGGTATTACTCCTCTTTGCAGGAATGGCCGGCGCTCCGGCGATTGAGCTGATGCCGAAGATTGGTGGCGGCTCCGGCCAGGCCCCCAGCGGATTGATTTATCCATACTGGCTGATGTCCGGGGGAAGTGCGGTCGGTTACAAGGTCAAAGTGGCTATCAATGGCCAGAACATCACAACCATCAAAAAACCTGGTGAAACCATGGAGGTGACCAATTATCTCCATCTTGGCCTGAATACGGTCAGGTTTACAGCGATCGATGAGAAGCGCCAACCTTCGAGTTCCAATGCCCAGAGTGTTTTGAACATAATCATCGGCCCTGAATATAAACGGGAATCTGTTGGAGCATTCGGGAACCTGTCCATCACTTTGCGTGAAATGGCTGTGGTCTACACACGCCCGATCATCCATCGTGCCGGCGATGGGGTTGTTGAGATGCGCTTCACCATCCGGGATGATCCCAATCCGAATAAGCTGGCTAAAAAATATGTCCTTTATGGTTCCGGGCGTTTTACCGGCCATCTCATTCAGGTTGCAGTCAATGGGGTTCCGGTGGTGGATGTCATGTCACCCGAGTTCCACTGCGACTTGAATCCCTTCCTCGGCAAAGGGCCGAATGAAATCACATTCTCTTCGGTTCAGCTGGAAGGATATCCTTTCACTGCTACCGAGAGGGGCACCTTCAAGGAAAATGACGGACTGGAAGTGGGTGTGGCCGAGGCTGGCGAATTCGATCCGGTCACCTTCGATGAACCGGTCAAACAGGTGTTCCGCCTCAGCCAGCGCTACCTCCAGGCAGGCAATCAGGATCAGCCCGAAGGGCGTGAATCTTTCAACCTGATGACTGAATAAATTGTCAACTCAAGGGCGGGTCTGGCAGCCCGCCCTTGCCGCTTCTCAAATCCCTGCAATAAACAGTTGGGAAATTTTTCACGGTATCCAGCCTTCCCGGGCTGAATCTCTCCTGTTTTCCGGCCTTCCGCGCTTTCAGGAACACCCGACCCCCCTCTTGCCAATGAATGAAATCTGGCATAAAATAACTTGTATTGATCGGGAGGGGGATGCCAGAAAATGGTGAAACGAAACAGCAATGGGAAGACAAATCCCAAAAAACCACTCGGAATCTGGATTCAGGCCTCCCAGCTGAACCTGAATAATTCCCTTTTCAATGGAATTAATCCGAAGTCGACAGCCCTGTGCCTCATCGAATCACTCCCGACCTTCAGAAAATACCGCCATCATAAAAAACGCATCATACTGACACTCTCTCTGCTGCGGCATTTTGTGGAGGACCTTCGGAAGCAGGGATTTCGAGTGGTCCATTACAGCCTGGATGATGCGGGAACAGCAGAGTTATGTGCGGAGGGGGAGCTGGCCTGCCTGAAAGATTTTGTCCAGACACAGGGCATTGGGTCGCTTCGTGTGATGGAAGCCACAGAATATGATCCAGATCAGTTTTTGAAAGCGCTCGAAACCGAACTGGGTGTAAAAACCGAAATTATTCCGAATGACCAGTTTATGGTGAATCGGCAGGAATTCGCTGAATGGTTCAACAGCGCCGATGACACCTCCATGGAAGCCTTTTATAGGAAAAGGCGGCGCGAGACCGGGGTGCTGATGCAGGAAGATCAACCCCTCGGGGGGCGATGGAATTATGACGCCGAAAACCGTGTCCCCCCAACCGGCAACATGCCGATCCCGGATTCCCCCTCTTTTCCTCCCGATGCAATCACACAGCGTGTCATTGATCTTGTCGAGGAATATTGTGCTGACCATCGAGGCAGTTCCGCGGACTTTGACCTTCCGGTCAGCCAGGAGGATATCTCCACCTGGCTGCAGCACTTCCTCGAGCATCGCCTGCGGCTGTTTGGCATGTACCAGGATGCCATGCTCAGCAAATCGCACCGGATGTATCATTCCTTCCTCTCACCCTATTTCAATCATGGTGTTCTATTGACATCGGAGGTGCTCAGGAAGGTCGAGGATGCCTATGACGCTGGCGAGGTTCCGATCAACTCTGCAGAAGGGTTCATTCGCCAGGTGATGGGGTGGCGTGAATATCTTTACTGTGTCTACTGGATGAGGATGCCGGAATTCCGGGATAACAACTTCCTCGAATTTCATCGCCCCATCCCGAAACTTCTCAATGATGGCGATACCCATCTGAAATGCCTTGCCTGTGTGGTCCAGCAATCCCAGACTGAAGCCTATGCCCACCATATCCAACGGCTCATGGTGGTCGGAAATTTCGCCCTTCTGATCGGAATCGAGCCGATGGAGCTGCTGGGCTGGATGATGGAGACATACATCGATGCCGCCGAGTGGGCGGCCGTCCCCAATGTGCTTGGAATGACTTTGTATGCCGATGGCGGACAGCTTGGCTCCAAGCCCTATGCCGCTTCTGCGCATTACACCGACAAAATGAGCGACTACTGCAAAGGCTGTTATTACCGTGAACGCAAACGGGTGGGCGAAAAGGCCTGCCCATTCAACTATCTGTATTGGAATTTTGTCGGGACATACCAGGAACAGCTCAAACACAATCCACGGATGCAGACAGCCATCCAGATGTATCGGCATAAATCCCAGGCCGAAAGAACCCTGATTGCCTCATCCTCGAAAGAATTCCTCGAGCGGATTGACCAATTCGGGACTGACCGGAAGCTCAAGAAAAAAGTGGTGGCATAAAGGTCACAACCCCAATTTCTGTTTGATGGCTGGGAGTTCCCGGGAGATTTCACCCTCAAGCAGATCGATCTTGGCCTGGATCATTTCTGTTCCATGTGAGAAAGAATGATCTCCTCCGAAATAGAAATCCAGGCGGATATCCTGTTCCTGCAGCGGCAGAGCTGTCTTCGCATTGTCCAGCTCATCCTTGAGAACTGCCTCCCAGCGTTTCATAAGACCCTGGGCGGATTCCCGCTCCGGCTGGGATAACTTTTCCTTTTTGATTGCTTCCCTGAGGGAGTCACGAATCCTGCAGGACTCATAAAAATTCGCTTCGGTCCGGACAGTATGGTAGAACCAGCGGATCGGGATCTCCTCCGCACGAAAGGTGTGGCGGTTGCGTTCGGGAACCGAGTCGGAGGCACGATCGATTTCCTCAACTGCCAGTTTCAAATTCTTTTCCATTTCACGATACATTTCACCAAAGACCGGGACATTTCCGGTGGGCGAGGTCACAAATGTCGGGCGCAGGGCCAATCCCTCCGATTCTGTCATCTCGGCCAGAAAGAAATAGCGCCCATAGAAGACCGGGGGTAATTCAGCTTCCGGGCTGACACACATGGGCTGTGCAGGGCCGAGGTAATACGGCCCATTGTAGTAGGAGGGCAGCTCCGGAGAGAATGGGATGGCTTCCGAGACATGCGCCCAGGCTTTGCGAAGATGAGGACCCGCCTGATCTCCGGCAATCCGTGCTGCGAGCTTTTCAAGAGTTGTGTCTTTATTGGGAACCGGATCCCACCAGAAGAATCGATTGACTTCAGCCGCGCTGGTTCCATAGTTGGACCGGAAAGCCGGGAAAACCCAGGCTCCATCTGCACCGCAGGAGGCCAGTGCTTCGGCACGATCGACCCAGCGGTCCAGGCAGGGTACATGGGGCAGACGAGGGGCTTCAAACGCCAGCTCGGGTTCACTCTTCAGGAAAATTGGAATCCCCTGTTTCCGGCAGGCGGCGATCTGATTTTCCGCACGTGCTCCGGGGCCGATCAGATCGATGCTGTAATCCCACAGATGCTTACGGACTCCCTGGCCTTTCTCGACATATTCATCCTTTTCGATTTCGGTAAAGATGGCGGTTCCCGGACCGAGTTTTTCGATCAGGCCAGCCTGGGCGGGATCGGCTGACCAGACATGCTCGGCGGAATAGGGCCAGGCGACTATCAAAGCTTCCGGATTGGCACGGCGTGCCGCTGCCGCCAGCCGGTTCAGGAGGTTGGCAACCACTGTCTCGGCTCCAAGAGGCTCGCAGCGGGAGCAGTTGGTATGCCCTTTCTTGACTCCGAATGGGCGCATGTAGCAGTGATAAAAGCCTTCACCACCGATAATGAGGGTCATCCCCGAAAGGCCTGGTGCCGATCGAAACAGCTCCTCTACACTTTCCTCCAGATATTTCTGAAACAAGGGATGTTCGGTGCACAGAACATATTCTCCATCGGCTTTCCAGGTGAGTGCCCCGCGCAAATCCGGGTATTTCTTAAATAGTGGGTCATCAGCCGGGAATTTCTGGCGAATATCGACCAGAGTGAAAGATTTAAGGTTGTATTCAGAGGCCTGGTTGACCGCCTGGCGAAGGTTGTCGAGGGATGAAGGATCACGGCGGGACACCAGTTCGGGAATTGCATCGCTCCGGGACAAACCATACAGGCTCCCGCCTCCGACAAACACAGTGTTGTAACCCATGAAAACCAGATCTTTGTTGGACCCCATCAGTGGAACCGCCCCGAGGCGTACCGCAATGCGTGGCCTGGAGGCAGATGTTCCCCGGGCCAGGATGGGAGCTTCCCGGAATCCAATCCTGTGAGCCAGCTCCACAATCCCATCCCTCAGCCCATCGATATCCTTTCCTTGAACCATGACGGAAGAAGGGCCAACTGCCAGGCTGAATGACCCTTCGGGCTGGCCGGTGTCAGATGATTTTTCGAGCAGAATGACCTGTTTATCGCCTTGAGGAGTTTGACCGCCCCAGTCAGCCTCGATGGCCAGATCGGCTCCCATGATCCTTTTTAGAAAATCCTGAAGATGAACGGCCATCCGTCGATTGACCTGGGATGTGTCCGGGGAAAGTTTGATAACCCAGGTTGAATCGATCGCTGTTTCATCAGGGGAAGGAACTGCCATAGGATCATGGCTGAAGCGCAGGAAGAAATCCTTCGATAAAAATGAGAATGGACTCCGGGTGTAGGCCTCCGAAAACTCGGCAGAAACTTTGGCGGCTATTTCCCCCAGGCTTTCACCTGAAGCCTTGCCTGGCTGGATCGGGGCTGAACACAAAACCAGCGCCATCATCCAGAGGAGCCAGCCGGTTGCTGATTCCGGTAAGGTGTGGGCTGTCTTTTCCATGTGAAGGATCCCCTCTTTCGTCAGATTCATCAGGTGCCATTGACTCTTTGAGTCCTGTTCAAAAAATGGAGTCTATGTGGGTATGATAAAGTGATTGAGAAAAAGAATCAGCAAGGAGCCGCTTTTTTTGAATAAAGTTATTCGACAATGGAAACGCTTCCGATCGCGTCTGACCACACTTATCGGTGGAAAAACGTTCCTGTGTGACAGCTGCAAACTGAATTATGGAAGCGCCTGCCGTCGGCGTGAGCGCCCCAATGCGATCATTTGTGAAGATTACATCAAAAAGTATTGAACCGCCTCGATGAAAGAAGATCCATTTGAGGTGGAAGCCGGCCTGGTATTCTCGACGAAAGGGTCCTGAATCGGCCATACTTGCGCAGGCTGCATGGCAATCAGTGACATACCGGCAGGAGCTGTTATCGGAGGGAAATAGGTGATGACAAATCGGATCGAGCTTTTTCGCGAGGCTTTGAAATCGGATCCGGAAAACGAACTGGCTCACTTTTCACTGGCCAATGAATTACTGGAACAGGAGCTGTTTTCCGAGGCACTCGGTCATTATGAAAAATGCCTGCTGATCCGCCCCTCATGGATGCGGGTCTTTATTCAGGTCGGACGCTGCTGTTATGAACTGGGTGATTTGGAGCGGGCAGTCGATGTATTGAATCAGGCAAAGGCTGCCATTCTTCAATCCAATGATCACGAAAATCTCGATGAGGTGAATGACCTGCTGTCACGATGTGAGGAGGAAGGGGACTGAAATGCGAAAACTGTGGTTCATTTTGGTATTCATGCAAGTCTGTGGAATTGGCTGGTGCCAGGCCCAGTCCCCGGAAGATGGCCCTGACAAGGTTGTCGCTGAATGTGACGGAGAGGTTATCCGAAAGATCGACCTGGATGTCGCCAGGCCGACCCTTCCTGCCGGTGCTACCGATGAGTTTATTATCGAGCAGCTGGCACGGAACCTTCTGGGCCAGAAAAAAGCGCTCCAGGCCGGAATTGACCAGGAGCCGGATATCAAATGGAGGCTATGGGCGATCGGAATGAATGCCGCCAGCAGAGATCTTTTCGAACGCCAGATTATTGCTGGAATCAACCCCTCCGACGAAGAAGTCAAAAAGGCTTATCAGGAACGTATTACGAACTATGTGGTTCCTGGCTCCTTCAGTTTTCGCTACATCTTTGGGGACACCACCGAATGCACCAGTAAAGAACAGGTCGCCGAAGTTCGCAAAAAAATCGATCAGGCTCATCAGGAACTGCTCAAACCGCTTGGCCAGAATGCAGCGCAACCCTGGATTGTCGCGGTGACTCATTTCAACGAAGTCGCTGGAAAATATTCGGATGTCCGGGGAGATCCCACCCGCATTGCGGGTCCATTCACTCATAAAGAACCTCTCCAGCCGGTCATCAAAAAGATGGCTTTAAGCTTGGTACCGGGAGAAATGAGTGAGGTTTTCTCGACCCGGTATGGTTATGAAATCATCCGCCTGGAAACTCGCATCGAAGATGCAACAACTGAATTTGACACGGTAAAGGATACCCTTCGCCAGGAGGTGCTCCGGTCTCAGCAGAACCAGAAAGCGAAGGACTACATCCAGAAACTCAAGGATGACACAAGCCGTTATGAAATTTATGAGGATCGATTTGCTCAGATCCTTCCGGGGGCGCATTTTGAGGTCCCCTCGACGACTGCGGCTATCCGGGTTGGCAGGAAACTTTATCCTCCGGGAGATATTGAGGATTACCTGAAGAACCTTTACCGGAAAGAATGGGTCCGTGCACGAGAGAAAAAAGAGGCAATGAATCTTGCCTGGCAGGCCTTCATTTTACCCCAGCTGCTGCATGAAGAAGCGGAAAAAGCAGGATATACCCGGGAGGCAACAGAGCAGGCACGGATTCGCATCGAGAAAGCTTCCTTCCTTACCAATTCCCTTTTACGCAAGGAAACAGAGAGGCTGGCCGGGGAGCTTCCAAAACCCACGACAGATGAGATCGAGGACCTCTATGTCCTTCAAAGTGACAAGCATCGTGTTGCTGCCCAGTACCAGATGACTGTTATCACTCACCCCATCGACGAGCTCAAAAACCGCAGCTCAAACCCGGCACGAAATGAATTTCTGTATCGTGAAGGTGAAAAACGGCTTTCAGATATCCTTGCCTCACTGATTGCGGGTGCCTCCCCTGATCAGGCTGTTAAGGCAACTCAAAGTGAGAAGACACCTCTGAATAAAGATGTTCGGTGGATCTCAAAAGGCCTCGAATTTCAGGAAGAAACCTGGTCAAAGCTCGTCAGCTGGCCTGTCGGACAGTGGTACTCCCAACCCATCCGAACTGAAAAAGGGGTTGTCATTGTTCAAGTGCTGGATATGGCGCCCGAGCGCACAAAACCTCTGAGTGAGGTTCGGTCTCAGCTTGAGCGAGAATTGAAAAACAGCACTACCCGGGAAATCTTCAGCCGACAGGCCAGTCAGATGCTGGATGAAGTTCGGGCCTCTCTGAAGATGAAATAGAACTGGCCGTGGGACATTGCAATGCCTTGAATGTTTTGGGCAAGGATCATGGCTTTCGTTGCTCCTCAAGGGCAAAGAGTGCCTGTTTTTCATCCTCTTCAATAGAAACCATGTCCTGATCCCGAAGATAAATCGTGGTTTCAACAGCCTGAAGCGATTGCAGCTTGCGGATCACTTCAGTGATGCGCAGTGCCATATCCCGGATGACTTCAAGAGAATGTTTCTGGGGGCTTGATTCGGACTGATCGAGGAGCAGCAACTCGCATTTTCCAAGCAAGGCCGCCAGAGGGTTATTGATCTGGTGGGCCAGGGTGACCACAGTCGCTTTCAGTGTCTGCAGCTTGCCGATTTCAATTTCACGATGCTGGGCTGCCTTGAGCTGCAGCTGTGCCTCTTCGAGGCGTTCCATCAGATGGTTGAAGACACCTGCCAACTCCCCGATCTCATCGTGGCTCACAACTCGTGCACGGATTCCATAAGACTCCGGCCCGGTGATTCTTAGCATGGTGCGGTTAAGAACACCCAGCGGACGCAAGACGATATGGGTGGCCCAGGCTGCCCCGAACAGAGCCGAGAGGATGATGGCGGTCAGAAACAGGGCGGGGAACCATACCAGGCGGGTCTGCAAGCTGTCAAACAACCCCCCTTCCTGGGTCAGGCGCAGCCGGTAACTGCTGCCGGAAACCAATCCGGGGAATTGTTTTTCAAGACTGATTCCCTCTGCTGTTGATTGTGGCTGAATCGTGGCAGAAAGTTTTGTGGCTTCCTGCCGGGCATCATCCTCAACCAGAACCAGTTTGTCATTCAGGACTTGTTCAATTCCTGGAAAAAGCGAGGTCTCAACCGCGACACCGATAAAGAGCATCCCAGGATCCGGTGTGTTTTTTAATTGCACACTCTGAGCCAGGTAGATGGCCCCATTCACCTTCATGAATCCTGAATACCCCATCCGCCCGGAATGCATCGCATACCATTCCTGCAGATGAAGCTTCAATCGGGATTGCTCTT
>WBZO01003136.1_pt1 | contig 19959 bp, 21 predicted proteins | sample 5204261 | NCBI WGS metagenome assembly WBZO01 (sample SAMN12412400, study PRJNA552823) | activated sludge metagenome | isolation source: activated sludge from anammox sidestream of wastewater treatment plant... | place: USA: North Carolina | collected 2017-09
CGGTCATTTGAAATCGGATTACCGTATGGCAAGGAATTATCTGAAAGGTGCCATCGGTGACCATATCAACCTTCTGATGGCCGCTTGCGCCTGGAATTTGAAAAAATGGCTGGCAGCCATTTTCTGGCTCCTGTTTTCTTATGAAAACACATTCATCAGAGCGGTCTTTCGATAAAAATGACTGCTCGTACAACTTGATTCTCGTGAATCTCAAAAATTTAGACGGCTCATCTCAAAAATCAATGAGAGGTGAGGCTTTTTCAGGGACGACTAATTATTTTTTACGCTGCGAGTATTCGTATCATGACAAAGTCAACAAAAAGTTGTCGATCAAACGGGTTTTATCCAACCATGCAGCACCTAATATGACTAACTCAGAATCACACGCTGTTGCTTGCAACAGCGTGTTTTGCTGACACACTGCTACATAATCTACTTTCCAACCGAGCATATTTAGCTTTTCAACAGCTGATTGTTCCAGCCATAGAAAATCTCGCTCACCCGAAACAATACTCTCCCTGATTTGCTTTAAACTACTGGCTAGCTCGCTTGCTTTTTGTCGCTGAGCAGTACTTAGATAATGATTACGTGAACTGATAGCCAAACCATCTTCTTCCCGTATTGTCTGACCAGCAATAATCTCCACAGGTAAATTTAGCTGATCTACCATCTGACGAATAATCTGCAATTGCTGATAATCTTTTTCACCAAAAATCGCAATATTAGGCTGCACAATATTGAACAGCTTTAATACAACAGTTGTCACGCCACGAAAAAACCCGGGACGACACGCCCCTTCTAACTTATCTGCCACAGGGGGAAGCAGCAATTGAAATTGCTGTGGAACAGGGTAGAGTGTCTTTTCATCCGGAATGAATACAAAATCTACTCCATTTTCCTTCAGTAAACGGCAATCCTCTTCCTGTGTTCTAGGGTAACGATCGTAATCTTCATGTGGCGCAAACTGCAGACGATTAACAAAAATACTAACAACAACACAACTAGCGTGTTGTTGCGCAATCCGCGCCAGAGACAAATGACCTGCATGTAAATTACCCATGGTGGGAACCAGTGCAAGGGAAGCTTTGTGTCGGAGTCGCGCACGGAGTGATGCAATATCAGTAATGATTTCCACTTAAATATTTTGACTTTGCATCAGCGTTCAGAATGTATGTGCATGCGTAGGAAATTTTCCGGTTTTCACTTCACTCACATAATTTCTAACTGCAGCCTGGATACTATCTGCATCCAGCATAAAATTTTTGACAAAGCGTGGCAAGGTACCGCTACTAATACCTAGCATATCGTGTAACACCAATACCTGCCCCGAACAGGCTGCACCAGCACCAATTCCAATAGTAGGAATAGCAAGTGATCGCGTAATTTCCTCACCCAGAGCCGCTGGAATCAACTCCATCACCAACATGGCGGCACCAGCATCCTGCAATAACAAAGCATCTTCCTGCAATCGCTTCGCATCGTCTGATGTTTTTCCCTGAACTTTATAGCCACCCAACTGATGAACAGATTGAGGAATCAATCCAATATGCGCACATACTGGAATACCACGAGAGGTTAGAAATTTTACGGTTTCAACCATGTGCCGTCCCCCTTCAATTTTGACCATCTGAGCACCAGCAGCCATCAATTTGACTGCATTCTCAAAAGCCTTTTGTGGAGATACTTGAAATGTACCAAACGGCATATCAGCCAAGATAAATACACTACGAGTGCTACGTACCACACATTGAATGTGATAGATCATTTCATTTAATGTAACCGGCAAGGTATTGGCTTGGCCTTGTATCACATTTCCTAGAGAATCCCCTACCAATAAAATATCCACACCTGCATTTTCTAACACAGCGGCAAACGTTGCGTCGTAACAGGTCAGGACTGCTATTTTTTCCCCCTTCTGATAAGCACCCTGCAAAGTAGAAAGCATTATCCGTTTTGTGCCCGGCCGATCCATCTATTAGCCAGCTCCTACATTAAAATATTCACGTGCACTGCGCATTTGATCAATGCGTGTTAGTAGCAAATCTAGATCAGCAATACTATGAGCTAGATCAATATGCTCACTGTTCACAATAATCACTGGTGCCTGATCATATTCATGAAAAAATCGCATATAACGCTCCGCCAAACGGTGGAGATAATCTTCTGATAAATGTTGTTCTAAAGTATTACCACGCTGGCGAACACGTTTGAGGAGAACTTCAGGGGAAACCTGCAGATAAATAACCAAATCAGGTACTGGTGCAGTAAGCGGTATTTGTTCATGGATTTGTTGATATAACTCACGCTCAGTACTATTCAGCGCTACATCTGCGAACAATTGCCCTTTTTCAAATAAAAAATCACTTACAACAGATTGCGCAAAAATATTTTCCTCTTCAATCGACTGTAATTGCTGTCTACGCTGCAGCAAAAAAAATAACTGGGTTGATAAAGCATATCGTGGTGTATCTTCATAGAATTTTGCTAGAAAAGGGTTGATCTCCGGTCTTTCTAACACAAGCGAACAATTTAGACGAGTTGCCATATTACGAGCAAGGCTGGTTTTACCCGCCCCGATAGGTCCCTCCACCACGATATAGCGACAACGTTCAAGATTCATAATGATGCGATATACTCCAATGATTGTTCCCCACATGCTGCCAAACAATCCGCAACTGAACCTCTTCCAGGAATCACACAATCCGCCGAAATTTCCAACAATGGCTTCAGCACAAAAGCACGCTCATGCATCCGCGGATGCGGCAATATAAGTTTCGCATCGCTATGTTGCTGGTTTTCAAATAGTAAAATATCCAAATCAAGAATACGCGGTGCATTGGGGAAAGTACGTACTCGACCACATGCATACTCAATTTCCAGTAGCGCATCGAGCAAGCGATAAGGTGTCAAACTGGTTTCTATTTGTACAACTGCATTAATAAAATCTGGCTGATTTGTATTACCCATAGGAGCAGTTCGATAAAGAGACGAACGTTTAAGCAAACGAGAACGCTCCAATCCAGCCAATAACAATATGCCACGTCGAACTTGAGACAGTGGGTTCTCTAAGTTACTACCCAGCGCAATAAAAGCTCGACTAGTAGGTTCTGGATGCATAGTAGATATCATGAGATGCCTTGATTGGTAAGCGAAATTGTTTTGGTATTCTCTGGCTTGTTACTGCGGCGGCGTCTCCTACGCCGCTTTACTGTAGTATCCTTTAGCAACATGGTTTCTCGGACAGCATTATCAGCATTCTTGAATGTTTGCCACCATTGCCCCAATTCTTCGTCAATTTCCCCACTTTTACATCGCAATAACATGAAGTCGTAAGCAGCTGAAAAATGCGGATGCTCCAGTAAACGAAACGGTTTACGACCCGCACGCGCCAAGAATCTTGGCTGCATCGACCAGATATCAAAAATAGTGCCGTCATATCTACGAGGAATAGCTAATCGACGACGCTGAGCAGCTAAAACCTCACCCATCGCTCGGTGTAACGCGGGAATATTCTTTTCGCCTGATTGTAAATAGGTATGCCATGTTGCCAATACTTCATGCCATAACAAGGCTGCAAACAAAAATCCAGGGGAAACTGATTTACCTTGTTGTACTCGCTCATCAGTATTTTTCAAGGCTAAAGAGATAAACCGTTCACCCAAAGGTTGTTCCAGAATGACATCCAACATCGGCAACAACCCATGATGCAAACCACGTGCACGCAAATCAATTACTGCAGTCAATGCATGACCGGAAAACAGCAGTTTTAACATCTCATCAAACAAACGTGCTGCTGGCACATTGAGTAATAATGGCGCTAGCTTCTCAATAGGTGCAGCCGTTCTATCATCGATCTGAATGTTTAACTTGGCAGCCAAGCGCACTGCTCGCAGCATTCGGACTGGATCCTCCCGATAACGTTGTTCAGGTTCTCCAATAATACTTAACCGCCTTGCCATGACATCTTCAAAACCATCCAGATAATCAATAATTTCCTCTGTAGCTGGATTGTAAAATAAGGCGTTGATCGTAAAATCGCGGCGCCTTACATCCTCTTCTTGACTACCAAAGAAATTATCGTGTAGTAACCGTCCCGTAGCATCAATATAAGCACCTTCTTTATCAGACTGAAGCAAATCATCTGCCGCTTTACCACGAAAAGTAGATACTTCCACCGTTTCCCCTTTGCTCATCACATGCACCAAGCGGAAACGGCGACCGATAATACGCGAATGACGGAAGATTGCACGCACCTCTTCAGGTGTAGCATTAGTAGCAACATCATAATCTTTGGGCTTTAACCCTAACAGCAGATCACGAATAGCTCCTCCCACAACATAGGCAGAATAACCTGCTTGCTGTAAAGTCAACGCAACCTTCAGTGAACCAGAGCTGATTTGGTTACGGGAAATTCCGTGTCGCTCACATGCAATCGCCCGAAATACCGGAGCAGCTACAGCAGGAGCTGAAGAAGCAAAGGAAAAAATATGATGCAGAAATTTACGGATCATGCCTGAATGCAATACCTATGAACGGCAAATTATACACTTGGTAACAAATTTGGCTTTGAACAAACATCCATTCACCAAAAATACAACTGAATATTAATATGCCGTACTCAAATGATATAGAAAGAAACTTAGTCTCGACGATATCCCAATAATCCCCATACAATCCGAATAAAGTAATAGCTTACCCAATTCAACGAACGCTTAATCCGTGAACGCTTTTTCCAAGCACGCTGCAATACGGGATAAGAAACGGCCAGTTCTTGCTGCAAACTATTCTGTAACTTTGCTGCAAATGCTCGGTCTAAAATTACAACGTTAGCCTCTCGTGCCAGTAATAAGCTAAATGGATCAATATTGGAAGATCCAACAGTAGACCAAAAGCGATCAATAACAGCCACTTTAGCGTGTAAATATCCCCGTCGGTATTCATAGATACAAACGCCAGCATCCAGCAAAAGCCCATACAATGCATGCATAGCGTAATGCTGCAAACGGTATTCTGATTTTCCTTGCAGTAGAAGAATAACCGAAACGCCGCGCTGTGCCGCCTGAATTAATGCCTGACGAAAGTTCTTTCCAGGAAGAAAATAGGCATTGGCAATAATAATTTCCTGACGAGCTGAGGCTATTGCCTTGAGATAGCTATGCTCGATACTACGTCGGTTACGCAGATTATCTCGAATAACCAAGGAAACACGCTGATGCCCCGCTGGTAAATTATTACCCATAACCAATGGGTAATTTGTCCAGCGTTTTTTTAAGTAACTCCACGCCACTAGCATCCATAAATGTCTTGCCGTCGCATGAATTTTTTCTAACAGTGGTCCAACAATTCGGACAGCATAATCCAATCGTGGAAATAATGCATCCGGTTCATAACAATCATCAATAATATTAATTCCACCTACGAATGCCACACTCGCATCCATGACTGCTAGCTTACGATGTAAGCGACGCAAGCGAGAACGTTTAAGCCTAAATGAGAAAAATTCTGGTCGATAGATTAGTACTTGCACGCCTGCTGCAAGCATTTCTTGAATTACTTTCTGAGGTAGACTAAATGAACCAAATCCGTCTATTAACAAATGAACAGCCACCCCGCGCTGTGCTGCTCGTTTTAGCGCCTCAGCAATACGACTGCCAGTTGCATCATACTGAAAAATATAGGTTTCCAGATGAATTTCCTGCATGGCCAGATTAATGGCCGATTCCAGCATCGGAAAGTATTCCGCACCAGAGTGTAATAACGTTACATGATTTCCTTCAACAAAATCAGATAAACTCATTTACGCATAATTTTCGCCAGCAGCGCAGCATGATCTGAAATGCGTGACCAGGGACGATTATGAAAAATCCGAGCATTTTTTATCTGGAACCCTCGAATATAAATCCGATCTAGGCGCAATATTGGCAAAACAGAAGGAAAGCTACGTGCAGCCTTGCCTTGCGTATGCTGAAAAACCTCAACCAGATTTAAACGACTCGCCAAAATTTGATTGGCCACTCCGCGCCAATCATTAAAATCTCCCGCTAGTACCAATGGCGCATTCGGCGGTACCAGCTGCTGAATACGCCGCTCTATCGCTTCTAGTTGCTGATATCTTCCCCGCTTAAAGAGTCCTAGGTGCACACAAATACAATGTAACGTATCTTGCCATCCGGGAATTGTCAGTTCGCAGTGCAGTAACCCCCGACTCTCGAACCGATGTGCTGAAATATCTTCATTTTCCCAACTCAATATAGGAAAGCGACTCAAAATAGCGTTACCATGATGACCATGGTTATAGACAGCATTCTTACCATAGGCAAAATCTGACCATACTTCATCAGCTAGGAATTCATATTGCGCATCTTTCGGCCAATTCTGGAAGCGACTAGCATGCAACGTATGCTCTCCAACCACTTCCTGCAAAAAAACAATATCAACATTGAGATCTCGTAGATAATCACGCAATTCATGCAAGATCACTCGTTGATTAAAAAATGATAGCCCTTTATGAATATTGTAAGTTGCAATATGTAGCGTTCGATTAGATTCACCTATCACGCTGTCATTAGGAAGCACAACAGCTTCACGGTCAATGGGTAAGATAGATCTCTCAATTGGTGACATTATTTTGAAACCTCAAGCATTTTTTCAAGGGTGAGCTTAGCTAGACTAGCTTGTGGCTCTGGCACACTAATTTGATTAACCACTCGTCCCTCCACCAGATTTTCAAGTGCCCAAGCCAGATGCTGTGGATCAATCCGCGCCATAGTGGAGCACATACAAACCATCGGCGACATAAATTGAATAATTTTACCTTCCGCTTTGAACTCTTCTGCGATGCGCCCAACCAGATTCAATTCTGTTCCCACTAACCAACGTGTACCAGCTTTTGCAGCACGAATAGTATTGATGATGTACTCAGTTGAGCCAACAAAATCAGATGCTTTGCATACCTCAAAGCTACATTCTGGATGTGAAATAACTAATCCGTCTGGATACTGGTTGCGAAAACGCAGGATATGCTGCGGCTGAAACATTTGATGAACAGAGCAATGCCCTTTCCATAACAAAATCTTTGCTTTTTTAATTTGATCTGGGGTCAATCCACCCATCGGTTCATCAAAATCCCACACCTGCATTTCATCTAACGATAACCCCATCTGGTATCCACTCCAGCGACCAAGATGTTGATCGGGGAAAAATAATACTTTTTCGCGTCGTTCAAATGCCCATTGCAAAATCTTCACAGCATTACTAGATGTACACACGATTCCACCATGTTGCCCACAAAACGCCTTGAGATCAGCACTGGAATTGATATAGGTGACCGGTGTTACGACCTGATCTGGGTCAAACACCTCTGATAACTCGCGCCAGACTCGTTCCACCTTGGTAAGATTAGCCATATCCGCCATGGAACACCCAGCAGAAAGATCTGGCAAAATGACGGTCTGTTGAGGACTGGAAAGGATATCTGCTACTTCTGCCATAAAATGCACACCACAAAATACCAGAAAATCAGCATCAGTCTGTGCTGCAAGATAAGAAAGTTTTAGCGAATCCCCCGTCAAATCAGCATGTCGATAAACATCTGCGCGCTGATAATGATGAGCCAATATAATGGCGCGCTTTCCCAGCTTTTGTTTGGCTGCAACGATCCGTTGCATGCACGCTTCATCTTGTAATAACTCGTAATTTTCAAAATCGATTGCATTTGCTTGCATAGTCAATCCAGCTTTATTTATCGTGAAATACGACCATAATCACATTAAGATACTTATTCAAGTAAAAAGTGCAAATTAAAGTGCTTAGACTACTGGTCACAAACCGCCTACTGAAAGCAAAGATAAGCAACACCAAATGCCACCATCGTCATATAAAAAGGTTTTGTTATAATTCCAAAAAACAATGTATTAACAGTATGTTGCTTATTTTTAGCTATACTGCTTAATCAAAACAGCCTAGGAAGCAATACATATTTATAGCCAAGCCTGCATATACCATTTCTTAATATGACACGTTCACTATTCTCAAGACCATCTGTATGGCTAATTATTTTGCTTTTACTGACACTTTGGCTAGACAACGTACTACAACGTCCAAACCTGCAGCCAGATAACCTTGCACAACAAGAAGTAGACTATATTATTGAAAATCTTGATGGAATACAGGTCAATCACGAATTTGAACGAAATCGTTTGTTTACAGCTGATAAACTGACTCACTATCCTGCAAAAGACGTGACGCAGTTGGAACATGTTCGTTTTACCAGTATAGAACCGGATAAACCACTACTCAGGGTTACCTCTAATCAAGCTGAATTAACTAAAGATAGTAACGATATCTTCCTGACAGGCAATGTGTCCATTATTCGGGGAGAAGATCTGGACAAGGATAAAGTAACCATGCTAACTGATTTTTTACACCTGATTCCAGACACCGATATCGCTCAAACTGATCAACCGGTTACCGTAATTAGAATGAACAGTGTGCTTAACGCAATCGGATTATTCATGAACAATCAAACTGGTGAGATTCTGATGCAATCTCGCGTCAAAGCACATGATGAACGCACACCGCGCTCATCACGCTAATAAAAATTTTAATTACTACTACTTTTCTCACTTATAGATTTCGCTAAGAATCCGATTATATGTGGGATAAAGTACGAGCAGACAAACTGCCTGTCACAATGAGATCATTCGATGAGCAAATTAAGAAAATGAGTTTTACACTACCCTACAATTTTTCCGTAAAACTAATTGTTAGCAGTACTTTTATGCAATTTCAACATTTGCTTTTCTGTCTATTTCTCATACATTTTCCAATCACGGCCCTGGCTGAACGCGCAGATCGCGATAAACCCATACATTTGGAAGCCGACCGTGCCACGGTTGAAGATTACAAACAAAGAGGAGAGTTTCGCACCAGCATATTTATTGGAAATGTCATATTAACTCAGGGAACGCTTATCCTCCGAGCTGACAAAGTTATTATGAAGGAAGACAGTACAGGTTATCGTCACGCCACAGCTTACGGTAACTTGGTTAGTTACCGTGAGAAACGTGATGGTATCGATGAATATGTTGAAGCGTGGAGTCGGCGCGCGGAGTATGACAATAAAACTGACAAAATCGAATTATTTGGAAGCGCACGGCTGAAACGTGGTACTGACGAAGTCGAGGGGGACTATATTTCTTATGACATCACCAGTGACTTTTTTCAAGTATTTGGTCAACCTCAGCCAGAAAATGACAAAAACTCTGATCACAGGGTACGTGCCGTTATTCAACCCAAAGCAAAGCAATCTGATACAGCCAATGAAAAATAGAACTATCAGAAAGCGTGTTACCACCATTTTAAATCACACATGAGTCAGTTAATCGCTAAAAATCTGAAAAAAATATATCAATCACGTACGGTGGTAACAGATGTATCTTTTTCCGTCCAGAGTGGTGAAGTGGTTGGCTTGCTCGGCCCTAATGGCGCTGGTAAAACGACTTGTTTCTATATGGTAGTAGGGTTGGTTCCATTGAACGGTGGAGAGATATTCCTGGATGAATACAATCTCAGTCAGCTCCCCATTCATCAGCGTGCACGGTTAGGATTAAGCTACCTTCCCCAGGAAGCATCTATTTTTCGCCGACTTTCAGTGGAAGAAAATATTCTTGCAGTGCTGGAGTTACAACACTTTAAGCAAGATGAAATGCAACAACAGCTGAATGAATTACTACATGACTTACATATTAGCCATCTACGCGAAAGCCTAGGCATGAGTTTATCTGGTGGCGAACGTAGACGTACAGAAATTGCACGTGCACTCGCATCTCAACCACGTTTCATTTTATTAGATGAACCTTTTGCTGGCGTAGATCCTATTGCTGTCATGGATATTCAGAAAGTTATCGGTTTCCTTAAATCACGTGGTATAGGTGTCCTTATCACAGATCATAATGTACGAGAAACGCTGGGAATTTGTGACCGTGCCTATATCATCAGCGAAGGAACTGTACTTGCCAGTGGCGCTCCCACTGAAATAATTAATGATGGACGTGTACGAGAAGTTTATTTGGGCGAGCATTTCAAACTCTGAAGAATATGAAACCGACGCTACAACTCAAACTTAGTACTGGACTGACACTGACACCGCAGCTGAAACAATCAATTCAGTTACTCCAGTTATCCACTCTAGAACTTAATCAAGAAATCGCGCGCCTTGTTCAAGAAAACCCGTTACTTGAACTGGATGAGAGTACTAATCCCTCAGAATTCGGAACTGAAGAACAAGATTTCTCATCAATATCGATGGATTCATCTGCTGAAACTGATAAGCTTCAAGATATCGATGAAAATACAGAAACTTTGTATGAATGGTCGGATGATGTACTGTATCCAGATCAAGAATCTTTTTTCGAGGCACGTAAATATGATGAAGAATATGATCAAGACTATTCTCTTGCAATCAGCAAATCAGTCAGTTTACGAGAACATCTGCTTATGCAAATTAGTCTATGCCAATATTGCGAGCGCAAGAAGAAAATCATTGAATTACTCGTAGATTGCTTAGATGATGATGGTTATTTCTCACAAGATATAGAAGAGCTTGCCAGGCTACTCCCAGCCGAACTAAGCATCAGTGTTGCCGATCTGGAATCAGCGCTAACCTGTATTCAACAGCTCGATCCACCTGGAGTGGGAGCACGCGATTTACGAGAATGTCTATTTATACAACTTTCAGCATTACCGGTAACAACACCATTACGAGAAGAAGCACTCAAACTGGTTAATGAGCATTTAGAAGCTATCGCAGCTAAAAATTTCTCGTTACTCAAAAAAATTCTTGACTGCGATGAAGCGCGTTTACAATCAATCTATCAGCTAATCACGCAACTCGATCCTAAACCCGGCGATAATTTCAACGTAACAACCGCAGATTACGTTACACCTGATGTGATTGCGATTAAATCGGAAAAAGGTTGGATGGCGCAACTTAATCCTGGTTCAGCCCCCCGGATACGCGTTAACCATTTATATGCTGACATCTTAAAACAAAATCGCAGCGAAACGATTCAATCGCTAAGAGATCAGTTAAAAGAAGCTCGCTGGCTAATCAGAAATATCGACCAACGCATGATGACTATACTTCGAGTAAGTCAAGCCATTATTGATCATCAACAAGCATTCCTAGAGCAGGGTGAAAGAGCGATTCGCCCATTGGTTATGCGTGAAATCGCTGAGGTCGTCAAGCTACATGAATCAACCATCTCCCGCATCACAACTCAAAAATATATGTGGACACCACACGGGATTTTTGAACTCAAATATTTTTTTGGAAGCCATGTCTCGGCAGAAACAGGTGAAGCACATTCAGCCATAGCCATTCGTGAGCTTATTAAACAACTCATCCAGAATGAAGATCACAAAAAGCCGCTGAGTGACAGCAGAATTTCACAAATACTCGCGCAACAAGGGATTGTTATCGCTCGCCGCACTGTTGCAAAATATCGGGAGTCCATGCATATTCCCCCGACTAATTTACGCAAAATGCCATAGAAAGCCCTAAACAACTCGTCAATCACAATAAAAAAGAAGCAAGAAAGTGCAATTTATGGATAATTCGCGTTTAAGTCTAATTTCAAGGATAATTTAGTAAAACAGGTACTTTCAGAGTTTTCCATGATACTCTTAAATAGAGTTCTCTCATCTTGATAAGGAGAAATAATGAACTTGAATCTCATTGGCAACCATATAGAAATCACACCTGCAATACGTGATTATGTTACAACCAAAATTGAGAGAAGCACGCACCATTTTGACAATATTATGGCTATTAATGTGACTCTTTCTGTGGATAAGCTCATACAAAAAGCCGAAGCCACCGTTCATTTGCGAGGAAAAGAGATCTTTGTCGAGGCCAATGGTACGGACATGTATGCATCTATTGATAGTTTGGCAGATAAGCTGGCTCGCCAAATCCTTAAACACAAGGAAAAAAATATCCGACAACGTAATGATCAGGGTGGGCTAAAAGACCAGGAATTTGAACAACCTGAATAAATCCAACTCCACTTCGTACACCCAATCAATATCAGCAGAATCACGAAAAACGGGATTACATTTAATCAATAGCATAATTACAATTATGCATCTACAAGCTAAAAAAGCTAATTTGTAGAAGAAAATAGTCAGTAACACAAAAAGTAATCCCGTTTCCGATAAGAAAAAATACGACTAATTTCCTAAAGTGATTTGAATCTTCATGAATCTCATTACTCAATTATTGCCGGAATCCAACATCATTGTTGATCTGGATGTAACCAGCAAGAAACGTGTATTTGAGCAGGTTGGCCTGTTATTTGAAAACACTTTGCATATCGCACGTAGCCAGGTTTTTGATAGTCTGTTTGCACGTGAAAAACTCGGATCAACCGGACTTGGTCAAGGAATCGCTATTCCGCACGGACGTATCAAGGGGTTACGTGAAGCAGCTGCAGCATTAGTCAGAATGAAAGAAGCCATCCCTTTCGATGCACCGGATGGTCAACCTGTCAGTATCGCTTGTGTTCTACTTGTACCAGAAAAAGCAACTGACCAACACCTGATGATACTGAGTGAATTGGCACAAATGTTCAGTAATAAAAATTTTCGCGAAAAACTGCTCCACAGTCGTGATGCCAAAGAAATTCATCAGCTCATTTCCGAGTGGACGCCTGAATATGTCTCAAGTTAGTATCACGCAACTATTTGAAGAAAATAAGGAAAAACTATGTTTACAGTGGGGGGAATCTCCTCCCGCTATAGACAAACAACTTGAAAATCACTTAGTCACGAGTTCAACGCAAGAATTAATTGGACATCTTAATTTTGTCCATCCCAACTGGATCCAAGTGTTAAATCAAACTTCTGTCAAATACCTTGAACAGTTAGATGATTTTTCACTGCAAAAAAGATTGAATCAGTTGACTAAAAGTCAGCTTGCCTGCCTGATCGTCGCGAATAATGCACCAATCCCCTATTCCATCAGACAATTTTCAAATGAACATGCCATCCCATTGATTCAATCAAAAATTGCCAGTCTCGAGATTATTTGGAGATTACAAACCTATCTTGTTCGAGTACTCGCTCCTATCGTGAGTCGGCATGGTGTTCTGCTAGATGTACTGGGAATGGGTGTGATGATCACTGGAGAGAGCGGCGTTGGCAAAAGCGAGCTTGCCTTGGAGCTTATTAGCCGGGGACACGGTCTAGTAGCGGATGATGTGGTTGAATTACGTCGTATCGGTCCCGAGATATTAGAAGGAAGGTGTCCACCACTGTTGCGCGACTTCCTTGAAGTACGCGGCTTAGGAATGCTGAATATCCGCACTATTTTTGGAGAAACAGCAATTCGTCGCCATAAAAACATGAAGTTGATTGTTCATCTTGAAAAAACTGCTGGCAGCAATATTAATGCCTACGAGCGGCTGCCATTGAGTAACCTCAACGAAGTTATCCTGAATGTCAGTATACGCAAGGTAATTATCCCAGTTGCTGCTGGTCGTAACCTGGCCGTATTGGTTGAAGCAGCAGTCAGAAATTATATTCTGCAGTTACGGGGAATCGATAGTACTCAGGATTTCGTCCGTCGTCATGAATCTGAAATGAGTGGCTATGCCATCGAGCAGTTTGATGATCCTCATACTGAATAAAATACACACTGGCTATATTCCTTCCATAAGCTTCTGCACAATAAAGATAATTAATCAGCTGTTCTTCCAAAATTTTCTAGAAAAACATGCACGAAAAGAAAATTATTACGGTTGCTCTCACTGGTGCATCCGGTATGTTGTATGGAATTCGTTTACTAGAAATACTGCTCCAGCACGGTCATCAAGTTTATCTGCTTTACTCCCAGGCAGCTCAAATTGTGGCGCAACAAGAAATGGCTCTCACGCTTTCTCCTCGCCCCAAAGAAACCGAAGCCTTTCTGAATGACTACTTCAATGTTCAATCTGGTTTACTTAAAGTCTTTGGTCGGGAAGAGTGGTTTGCACCGATTGCTTCAGGTTCTAACCCGGCTGATGCTATGGTCATCTGTCCTTGTACGATGGGAACATTATCAGCAGTAGCTGCTGGTTTAGGACAAAAGCTGATTGAACGTGCGGCGGATGTCATGCTAAAGGAACAGCGCAAACTCATTCTTGTTGCCCGGGAAACCCCTTTTTCTGCTATTCATTTGGAAAACATGCTGAAACTTGCACGCTGCGGCGCAGTAATACTTCCCGCCAATCCCGGTTTCTATCATCAGCCTGAAAGTATCCAGGACATCATCGATTTTATCGTTGCACGCATACTTGATCAGCTTGACATACCACACACTCTCACGCCTCGCTGGGGCGCATAACGGCTAAACCCAAATCCAACATCCGCCATCGAACTCATCAATGAGAGCAGAATACACAGGTCGCTAACTCCTATTGCGGTTATTTCGAACAGCACAATCGGCGACTGTCAGTGACACAAGGCTAGCACCTGTTCTGTGCCAAATAGCTTGTTCTGTCACAATGTAATCCATCGGGATATCGTGTGGCTGCGGATAAATAGTCGGTAGTCGCAATATCTCAAATGCCACACCAATAGCAAGTGGACGGGGACTTATCGTTGCAAGCGTGCGATCAAAGTAACCGCTACCGTAACCAAGACGATAACCTTGTTCGTCAAAACCAAGTAATGGAATGATCAGGCTGTTTATCGCGACTTCCTTAGTATTATCAGGAAACGGTATTCCGTAAATATCCTGCTTCATCGGCGCTCCTGGCCACCATTCGATAAATCGAAGTGGTTTTCCTTTACCCATTACCTCTGGCAAAGCTAGGATAGCGCCACGAGCTTTCAAGGATGTCATCGCCGGTACCGGATCATATTCACCCTGGTGCGGCCAATAAAAACCAACTTTATGATTCTCAAGAATAGGAAAGCCCTGTATCAAAGCAGTAGTAATCGCCTCACTCCAAAGCATACGCTGCGCTGCTGGAATCTGCTGCCGCAATTCACGCAAGCGGGCGCGCTGCTGCTGCTTCCAATGTTTGAGCATAATCTCATCCATGCGCGCAAGATTGGAGTGTACGTTCAGTCATGAGTAATAATTTTCTAACAGGAGCAGGTATCGCCTGTTGCAATGCTTCTTCAATTGTTAGCCAAAAATTGCTATTTTTCTCATGGCTCTCTGTCTCTACATGCACTGACAGAGGCATAATCGATTGCAATAGTTGTGGTTGAATAATCAATTTAAAATGCGTAAATGTATGTTGCAAAATAGGAAGTTCAGCAAATTTTATTGCTCGTACACGTAAATGCTTTTCACAATAATCAATACCATCTTGATCAATAGCCATTTCTGGAAAACACCACAATCCACCCCAAATACCAGAAGCAGGCCGTTTCTCTAACAAAATTCGCCCTTGGTTTAAGAGAATTAAATGCGCAATTTCTTTAACTGGAAGCACCTTCTTGGGCTTGGGAACGGGAAGAGTAGTTGTCCGATTATTTTGATAAGCATAGCAATCCACCTGTAACGGACAACTTGAACAACGAGGTCGGGTGCGCACACAAACTAACGCCCCTAAATCCATTAACGCTTGGGTATAAGATGCTATTGCTTGATAATCTTTTTTACGCGGCAATAAACTTTCTGCGAGCTCCCATAAATATTTTTCGACTAACTTTTCGCCAGGGCATTCGCTAATACCAAAATAACGAGCCAGAATACGTTTAACATTCCCATCAAGAATTGCGTGGTACTTGCCAAACGCAAAAGCAGCAATGGCCGCTGCAGTAGAACGACCGATGCCAGGTAATCGTTGAAGAGTAAGCACATCTTGTGGAAACACGCTGTCATGCTGTTCTAATAAGATACGTGCCGCTCGATGCAGATTACGTCCACGCGAGTAATAACCCAGCCCACTCCATAACATCAATACCTGCTCAAGTGGAGCGTTAGCTAGCGATACAATATTCGGAAAAGTCGCCATAAAACGCACGTAATAAGGAATAACTGTACTTACTTGCGTTTGTTGTAGCATGACCTCCGATACCCATATAGCATAAGGGTCGCGTATTCCCTGCCATGGTAAAGAATGGCGTCCATGTGCTAGCTGCCACTGGATTAATTTATCTGCAAAAGAACTGGAGCTAATAACCTAAACCTCGGACTAGCAAACTATCTGGCAAATCATTTGCCAGTTGGCAAATCAAACTTTTTGATTGTCATCTTTCTCGATGTACTTTCCTAAAAATAAGGCTTGCAGAATAACGAAGATGAGCATAAGCCCCATGAAACCAAATAACTTAAAATCTACCCAAATATCAGTTGAATAATTGTAAGCAACGTAAAGATTAATGGCACCCATCACACCAAAAAAAATCGCCCAACTCGTATTCAGTTTCCCCCATACTGCTTCCGGCAGCTGAATTTGTTCCTTCATCATTACCCGAATCAGATTTTTTCTAAATCCCCTATGTGCCGAAAAAAGGATGACAGCAAATAGCCAATAAAGTACGGTAGGCTTCCATTTGATAAAAGTTTCATCCTGCAGAATCAGAGTTGCACCACCAAAAAGCACGATTATTGCAAGGCTCACCCACAACATATTGTCAACTGCGCGATGACGCAACCATACCCAACCGATTTGAGCAAAAGTAGCAACAATCGCAACAGCAGTCGCACTATAAATACCGTAAATTTTATAAGTAGCAAAAAACAGGATTACTGGAAAAAGATCAAAAATAAATTTCATTCAAATACCTCTAACGTTGCCAATATATTCATCTATCATGTTTATTCTTTGCCCCAGCACAATCTTAAAAACTATCATCTCGTGTTAATTTGATCAGCTACCGATAATATGTTTATGTTCCCGGGATCGATCACCTGATCAGCAAGATCAAGCATAATTGGACGTAATGAAAGAATCAGAGCTGTGCGATTCTGGAGTAATACATGTAATGCCTGCATCAAGAAAGGATTATCTGTATCGAAACAAGCAGTACTTTCATCCAAAATGATAATACTTGGTTGCTTCAGCAATGCTCGCGCAATTAGGATACGTTGGCGCTGATTATCCGAAAGTGAAACGACTCCTTTGAGCGCGGTTTGCAAACCATGTGGCAACTTACGAATAAATTCCATTGCCTGACTGGTATGTGCAGCTGTAGTAATCGCTATCTCCTTACTACAACGCAAACTACCGTAAGCAATGTTTGCAGCAACCGTATCTTCTAACAATTCCTCATCTGCTGAAATCCAAGCAATATTACTGCGCAGCTCAGCATGCTCTATCTGACTGATGTCCTTATCATCCAGTAAAATTCTGCCGGTCAATGGTTGCTCGAATCCACAAATAAGATCTATAAATAATTTATTGACATGCGGATTCTGGTTCACTAACGCAAGCTTTTTCCCGGGAGCAATCTCAAAATTAAAGTAAGGTAGCCAGAGATTTTTATGATTATCTTTATAACTGACACCCTCAAACTTCAATTTTCCTTGACCCTGCATAACTCGAGTAGCATCGATATTTGACGCGATCATTTTGGAGCTTCTATCCAATAATGAAAAAATGGAATGTAGCGCTTCATTGCATTGTTCCAATAAGCAATTGACATAGAATAATCGCTTTAATGGAAAAACAAGCATGCATCCTGCTGTAGAAAAAACAACAGCATCTTTTATAGCTAATTGCCCCAATACCAGTTGTTGCAAAAAATAATATAAAAGACCAGCAATTGTGCTTATTAGAAAGATAGCGACTAATAATTCCAATAACCCTGTCTGATAAAACCGCTGTAACGAAACAAGCTGCAATTGTTTAAACATATTCTGGAAATGCTCAATCTCCTGTTGGCAACCTTTATCCAAGTGAATGATTTTGCTATGCAACAGTGCTTTGAACAGCTTCCTAGAAATTTTACGGTACGCTTGCACCAACGTACTTTGCTGACGTTTGTCTACATGAAATATTTGCTTAATAAAAATCGTCGCAACTAGTACTGTTAATATTAATAGTGATAAATCCAGATCCAGCCACATCATTACTGCAAACAATCCGATTGCAACCAAGAAATCTCTGGATAAACAAGTGGCAAGTGTTGTGAAATTATGCTGCAATTTTTTTACCGACTTAAAAAAATACAAGGAAATCGTATCAGTGGAGTATCTAGAATAAGCTGAAGGCAATGTTAATAAGTGCTCAAACATCTCTACGCGCATACTCAGTATGAGTTTGTCAAGTAAACGGTAAATCACATAATGCCCCAACCAATTAGCAATAACGATTATTAGCAAAAGTGCTACCAATACTAAAGGAAATATTTGTAGTAATTGCTGATTACCACCAGGCAATATTTGCATAAATAGCTGCCCGGCTATCAGTGGGATGAGTGAAACAGACAAAGCAACCAAGCTGTTAGCAACAAAAATTAGCGCAAAGGATGACCAATAAGATCCATATCGAGTCAAAAAACGCTTCAACAACTCTGTTTGAATGACCAGTCGCTTATCTGGCATTGTTAAAAGATAAGAATGATGAAATCAGTATACTGAGCAAAGCTCTATCAACTCAAAATGCTGATTGTAATCTGATAACTCGTAAAACCGGATGCTATTTGAAAAATGTTTTCATTCAGCGTGATGGCAGTCAAAAAATTTGTGGTACGTATGTAGGCAACAACTAAACTCAACGTCGTTGTTCACACGATGAAATCAGTGTTGGCTGGAAATAAATTACAGCGCTCAAAAATTCAAAAGCGAACCAAGAGTGAGTTGGATGCGCCTACAAAAGCTTATAAATTCATGTTTTACTTAACTTTAATTCCATTATCACTGAGTTTTCGCAACAAGATATAAGTCTGACAAACGAGCTGCTGTGCTTCTTTAAATTTAAGCATATTCAACGCTTCGTCGAAGGTTAGCCATTTCTGCTCCCGGCTCTCGTGAGGCGAACCTTCCCTTACCGCCTCCATCAGGAAGAATTGAGCCCGGACAAGCTCATTCGGAGCAGAAAACTCAACTGTATCCAGCACATCCCATACGGCTGCTTCAACACCAGTTTCTTCTAAAACTTCCCGTCGGGCAGCCTGTTCTGCTGTCTCTCCTCGCTTAATATGCCCTTTAGGCAGCACCCATTCATGAGGCTCTTTTTTGGCTTGAACAATCAGATACTGAACCGTGGCGTCCTTGCGGCGTATCACAACCCCGCCAGCGTGCGTCGGTACCGACGCCGACGTAGTTGTGAAATATTCAGGATGCTCCTTATCGAATGAATCGCGCGCAGGTTTGTAAATACGGTCAGGCAGCGCTCTTGTCCGCTTGGCTAACTCAGACAGATCCTCTCCAATCTGCTTTAAGGTAGCGACTCCCTCCGCTCTATTAACATCACCTCCTTCAAGCTGCAAGCGGAGCATGTCTGCTCGACGGCGTAATCGCCCATACTCTGCGCCCGCCATCCGATGCGCTTCGGCTCGTTCGTCAAGCTTCGATGTGCGTTGCACTGCACTTAGTGCAGCGGCAACAATGGCGGCTACTCCGAAAGGTAGCGGGTAAGTTTGAACCCACTGCGCAAAAATTGAAGTGCCGACTACTGCACTTAGTATCGTGTTTGTCGCGCTTAACAATAGGGCGCAAGTCTCATTTTCTCTTGCTGCGCGGTACTGACCTTCTCCTGTGCGCCCTGCGCTTTTTGCATATTTATTGGCGCGTGCGATTAGATCATCCATGTCTTACGTCCTCTCGGCAAGCTCTGTTTTTTGTTAATTTGGAAGTATCAATTTTTTCAAATTGGTAGCGCAGACAATACATCGTAAGCCTCCAACGCTACCACCTATCCATATTTTTTCAATAATGCTTCGATGGCCTCTGGTGCAAGCGGCAGCAACTCATCGATCCGGCTATTAGGCCAGGCAGGGAGTTTTTCGAGGGTGTCG
>WBZO01003137.1_pt1 | contig 19957 bp, 18 predicted proteins | sample 5204261 | NCBI WGS metagenome assembly WBZO01 (sample SAMN12412400, study PRJNA552823) | activated sludge metagenome | isolation source: activated sludge from anammox sidestream of wastewater treatment plant... | place: USA: North Carolina | collected 2017-09
GTTCCACTTCCTCACCACGCCAGAAGACCGGGGCCACTACAAGCGCCACCTGCTCGACACGCTCAAACCCGGCGGCGCGGCCATCGTCGCAACCTTCGCGCCTGATGGTCCCGAGAAGTGCAGCGGCCTCCCGGTGCAGCGCTACTCGCCAGAGCAGCTGGTGGCGGAGCTGGGCCCCCGCTTCGAACTGCGCGACGCCCGGACGCATGTGCATACAACGCCCTGGGGAAGCACCCAGTCTTTCCAGTATTCGCGGCTGCAGCGTCGCGACTAGCCTGCACGTCCTCGTGGCGCCCGCCGGACGGAGGGCATCAGCTCGCCCCAACCACCGCTCTGGTGGTACCCACTTCTTCGACCGTTCGCCCATCGCGAATGTGGTACGTGCGCTTGAAGGTCGGGATGATCTTCTCGTCGTGCGTGACGACGACGATGGCCGTGGCGTACTGGCTGGCCAGCTGGTGCAGGATGCGCATGACCGCAAGGCCCCGCTCGCTGTCGAGTGGCGCCGTCGGTTCGTCGGCGAGGATCACAGGGGGCCGGTTGGCAAGGGCCCGGGCAATCGAGACCCGCTGCTGCTCACCGCCGGACAGCTCCGCCGGCAATGCCTTGGCGCGATGTGCGACGTCGAGGGCCTCAAGCAGCTCCCGGGCGCGAGCCCGGGCGACGGCGTTGGACTGGCCCGCCAACATCGGCAACAGCGCCACGTTGTCGGTGGCGTCGAGAAACGGAATCAGATACGGGGCCTGAAAGATGAAGCCGATTCGATCGCGGCGCAACACGCGAAGGTCGGCGATCTTCCAGCCACCGTCGTAGATGACCTGACCGCCAAGCGTGATGCGACCGCGGGTCGGTTCGATGACGGCGCCCAGGCACTTCAGCAGGGTCGTCTTCCCGGAGCCGCTCGGACCGATGAGGCCGACGACCTCGCCGGGGGCCACGGACATGTTCACATCCTTGAGCGCGTCGACGGCCGTCGGCCCCTCGCCGTAGCGTTTGCTCAGCCCCTCGATCTGGATGCCCACGCCGGCCGTCATCTCAGCCTCCAATGGCGGCGGCCGGATCCACGCGCAGGGCCGCCCGAATGGCCAGGGTGCTGGCGAGCACGCAGACGAGCATCACGATGCCGAAGCCGAGGACAGCGTCCCAGGGTTCGAGCAGGACGTAGCGGGGAAACGCCGGCCCCCAGATGGTGGCGGCGATCTTGCCAACCGCGAAGCCGATGACGCCCAAACCCAGGGCCTGCTGCAGGATCATGCTGGCGATGGTCGAATTGTGGGTGCCGATGAGCTTCAGCACGGCGATCTCTCGAATCTTGCCCAACGTCATCGTGTAGATGATGAACGCCACGATGGCGGCGCTCACGATGGTCAGAATCACCAGGAACATCCCGATCTGCCGCGACGCGGTGGCTATGAGCTTGGCAATGAGAATCTCCTCCATCTCGACACGTGTGAAGGCCTGCACGTGCTTCCATTGACGGAGGTAGGCCGCGACACTGTCGGGCGCGTGACCGGTGCCCACGCGGACCAGCACGGCGTTGACGGTCTGGCTGCTGGTCTGCGACGCCTCGAGGGCCTCGAGCAGCCCGGGGACGCCTGGACGATTGAGCGCCGGATTGCCGGCGCTGCGGGCGCGCTCGTTGAGGATGGCGTCGTTGTCTTTGAGGAACTGCGCCTCCTGCGCGTCCTTGAGCGGGATGAAGACCATCGGGTCCCCGCCGGACGACACCATCCGCCGCGTCAGGCCGACAACGATGTAGTCGTGCCGGCGAATACGAATGCGGTCGCCAATCGAGAAGCCGGCGCTCACGTCCGCCACCGCTTCGTAGTGACTGCGTGTCACACGCCGACCGGCAATCAGGTAGAGCGGTTCACCGGGCTCACCGGGCACGAAGCCGACGACCATGGCGCGCACGTCCGTCGCGCCGCGGCGGACCTGCATCGTGAGGTAGGTCACGTTGGAGGCCTGCGCAACGCCCGGCAGCCCGAGCAGACTGCGATAGATGTCGTCGTGCACGCTGGAGGGCTCCGCATACGGGCCGAGCGTGTCCTTCTGCACGACCCAGACGTCGGCGCCGCTGTTATCGAGCAGCACCTTGGCGTCATCGACCATGCCGCGGTAAACGCCTGCCATGGTGAACGTGACGCCGATGAGCAGCCCGAGCCCCAGCCCCGTCAGGACGAACTTGCTCCACGAGTGCAGGATGTCCCGGCCGGCCAGGCTGATCATGGCACCGCTCCCCGCAGCGCGGGCACCACCGTGACGCGGCTGCCGTCGTCGAGGTCGCGCTCGCTGTAGACGACCACCTGGTCACCCACCTGAAGGCCCTCGAGTATCTGCACCAGCCCGTCGAGTCCCTCTGCCCCGGTGGTGACCGGCACGAACGCGAGCTGGCCGTCCGCGTAGCGCCAGACGCCCTGTTGTGCGCCGCGGTGGCGGAGACTGGCGTTGGGCACCACGACCGCCGCCCTGACCACCGGCAAGGCCAGCGTGACCTCGGCCATCTCACCACTCGACACGCCGTCTGGGAGGCGATCGAACGCCACCTTCGCGATACGTTCCTCGGTGATGGCATCACTGATGGGTTCCACGCGCACCACCGTGCCCGCCACGGTGACCAGCGGATCGGCACGGCGCGTGATGCGGGCCGTCAAGCCGGCACGCAGGCCAGCCGAACGGGCCTGGTCCAGGCGCACGCTGATCCAGACACTGCGGGGATCCTCGAGCCTGAGGACCATCTGACCCGCCACGACCGTGGACCCTGGTTCCGCGTCCCGCGCCGTGACGAGGCCATCGACCGGGGCGACCAGGCGAAGGTTGCTCCGCTGCTGCTGCGCCCCGCCGGTGTCGGCTTCGAGCCGCGTCACGTCGCGACGGGCCGCCACCAGCGTCGACTCGGCGGCGATGAGCTGCGCCTCAGCGGATTTCTCGACCTGCCGTGCGGTGTCCACTGCGCTCTGGCTGGTGGCGCCCGCGGCCCCCAGGGCTTCGGCGCGGCGCGCCTCCGTCGCGGCCCACGTGTGCCGGCTCCTGGCGTCTCGAACCTGCGCGTCAGCCGCGGAGACGGTGCTCCTGCCTCGCTCGACCGCCGCGGCGGTCGCGGCGACGCGGGTATCGAGGTCCACCGGCTCCATCTCGGCAAGGAGCTGCCCGGTGGTGACAGTGTCGCCGACGTCGACGAGGACGCGCCTGACACGGCCAGGGGCGATCGGCCCAATCGCGTAGGCCCGTCGGGCCTCGACGGTGCCGATGCCGAAGAGGGCCGGAGCCACGTCGTGCTGTGCCGCGGGCGCGACCGTGACCCGAATCGGCGCGAGCGGGCCACTCTGCGTGGCCACCCAGCCAAGCGCCGCCAGCAGCCCGAGCCCCACGAGCGCCACCCAGACCTGACGGGGAACCCTGAAGCCCCTCCTCACCACATGTGCTCCTGCTCTACGCGAACGCCCACACCGCCCAGGCGGCGGGTCTGGCCCGTCGATCGCGACCGCTACTCCATAGGAGCCAGGGCGACGACAATCGGTTCATGCGGCCGGTATCCTCACCTGTCCGTGAACTGGGTCAACAGGATGGACACGGACGGCGACGCCACGATTTCATGAACGACGCCAGGTTCGAGCGTCACGAGCACTCCTGGCGTGAGGGACACGCTGGTTCCCTCGTCCTTGAGCGTGAGCGTACCGCTGCCCACGACGCACTGAATCGTGATCGGCACGGGCGCTTTGTGTGCCGCCAGTGTGGCTCCGTTACGCAGCGTGATCTGCACCAGCGTGCGACGCGACCCAGTGAACAGCGACACCACTTGCTTGTCGGCTCCGGGTTCGATCGACGACTGCAGAGCCAGGACCTTCATGGGGTTCTCCTTGGGAGCGCTTTGAGGCGTTGGGATGCTCGCGTAAGGCCGCGCACCAGACGCCGACGCTGCGTACACCCCCAGCGCCAGCATGACGGCCGTCGTCACACCTGTGATGAACGACGCACGAATGGACATGTGCTGCCTCCTGTTGCAGTGTGACGCGTCCATCACCCGCCTGGCAGTGACTTTTGTCACGCGCGCGCGAACGGTTCCGCGCCGTCGCGCTACTCGGACGCAGCCAGGTCCGCTTCCAGGCCCTGAAGGTCGAGGATAGTGATGACTCTCGCCTCGACCGCGATGAAGCCCTGCGCCTGGAGTCTGGTCAGGTTCCGCGACACGAGTTCGCGGACGGTGCCGACGTGCGCGGCGAGCTCCTGATGACTGGGAAGGGTGATGATTGAGCCACGCGCGGACGGACGGCCGCTGGTCGCGGCTTGGCGCAGCAGCCAGGAGACCAGTCGATGCCGCACCGTGGTGAAGGACAACTCTTCGATCACGGCCACCACCCGCCGCTGGCGAGCCGCCACCACCTGGAGGATCTTCAGGGCGACCTCAGGACGTTCCAGGCACAGCGCTCGCACGTCGGCGCGTGAGATGAAGAGGACCTCGGTGTCGGACATCGCGGAGGCCGATGCGGGATACGGGCCGCCGTCGAACACCGGCAGTTCGGCAAAGGAACTGCCAGGTTCCTCCACGGCCAGGACCTGCTCTCGACCAGAGGCCGAGGTCTTGAAGATCTTGATCCTGCCGGAGACGAGGACGTAGAGGCCCTGACAGGCGCTCCCTTCGGCGAACAGGACCTCGCCTTGCGCGTATCGGCGAAGGTGTGCCCGGTCGGCCAGAGATGTCAGCTCAGCCTCGTCGAGCGCCGCGAACAGCGGCTGCGCCTGGAGGCTGACCACGGGACTCGACACGGGTGTCATCTTGTCATCGGACGTGCCGTGGTCGTTCGACAATCCGCGGGTCGGCGTGCCGCCCGCCCCTGCCACCTGGTCACAGCGGTGGCGAGGAGGGCGCCCGCGCATGACGACGATCATACGGAACCGCCGCGGTGCTCCGTAGACTGCTGCAAGGGCCCTCAAGCTCATGACCGAGCACCCGCTCGCCATCGGCGTCGACGCGGCCAGGCTGCCGCTGGATGCGCTGTGCGACCACCTCGTCGCCGTGCCGCACGCCAGGATGCATGCGGCCGTGCCGCGAATCCGCTCGCGCCTCGCAGCCCTGGCCGCACGCGAGCCAGAGGGGCCAGCGACAGGGCTGCAGGCCGCGTTCGCCGAGCTCGCGACGCGGCTGCTCGCCCACCTCGCCAAGGTGGAGAACATTCTGTTCCCGGCGGTGACCGCGCTGGCCGATGCTGAGCGTTCGGGGCGGTCTCGTCCAGCCCTCGCGTTCCCCACGGTCGTCCATCCCATCCGCGTGCTGGAGGCCGAGCACGAGCGGCTCCTGGCGGCGCTCGCCGAAGTCGAGGCGCTGAGAGGCGACCTCAGCCATGCTCCACCCGACGACGCCTGGCACACGGTCCAGAATGATCTGACCGCGTTCCAGGCTGACCTCGCTGCTCATGTGCACTTCGAAGCCGAGGTCCTGTTTCCGCGAGCGATTGAACTGGACCAGAGGCTGTAGTGCCTCTCCCTCCAGTAGAATGCAGCCGTGAGTCTGCCGACTGACGACCAGTTGCGGCGCATGGCGCTGTTTCGGCGCCTGACGTCGGAGGACCGTGCCCGCGTCGGCGCAGTGTCACGCGTGGTGCACCACGCGCGAGGCGCTACCGTGTTCTCCGAAGGAGAGGATGCGGACGCCTTCCTGGCCATCGTCGAGGGTCGGGTCAAGGTCTACAAGTCGACGCCCGCCGGCAAGGAAATCATTCTCGAGATCTTCGGGCCGGGCGACCCGCTGGCGGCCGTCGCCGTCTACGAAAGCGCGCCGCTCCCGGCATCGGCACTGGCGCTCGACGACGTGACCTGTCTTCGCGTCGAGAAGCGCGACTTCTTCGAGTTGCTCGAGCGCCATCCTGCGCTCGTCCGCGGCTTGTTGTCGGGGCTCACGATTCGCCTGGCGGAACTGACGCGGCGTCTCGCCGAGCTCACGGGGGCGAGAGTCGAGGCTCGGTTTGCCCGCCTCTTTCTGAAGCTCGCGCACCAGATCGGTCGCGCTGATCGCGGCGGCACGTTCGTGCCGATGCCGCTGGCACGTCAGGAACTCGCGGATCTCACGGGCACCACGATCGAAAGCGCGATCCGGATCATGAGCCGGTGGGAGAAGGAAGGCGTACTGCACACCGACAAGGACGGCTTCGTGGTGCTCGATCGCGCCGTGCTAGAAGACGCCTCCGCGACGTGACGTTCCGTCACGGCTCGTAGCGCATCATCGCCATGAAGCCGTTGTCCATGTGGAACTGCTGGTGGCAATGGAATAGGGCGAGACCCGGCAGATTCGCGGTGACGTCGATCTCGACCTGCTTCCACGGCGGCACGGTGACGACGTCTTTCATCAGGCCCGAGGTTGGCCGGCCGTCGAACCGCACGAGTTCGAAGGTGTGCCGGTGCAGATGCACGGGATGCGGGTCGGCGCTCTGGTTGTCGAGCGTCCACCGGTACCGGCGGCCGGCCGTCACGACGATGTCGTCGGTCTTCGGATACGACTTGCCGTTGATGGCCCAGTGATGGCCGTCGCCCACCGCCCGGAAGGCCAGCGTGAGGCGGCCATCTGGTTCACGAACCGCCGGCGACTCCGCGCCGAACAGGGTGTAGTCCCACGGCCGCGGTACCGGAGGCTCCCACCGTGGTGCTCCGGTGGCGCCGGCGTACTCGATGACGATGCCGAGCCCTTTGTCGCGCTCGGCGGCGCGCGGTGCGCCGAGGATCCACACGCCGGGCCGGTTCATTTCCACCACGGCATCCACGCGCTCGCCCGGCGCCAGCTCGACGATCGGGACTGGCGCCGGCCGCGGCACGGGGTTGCCGTCGAGGGCCACGACGCGAAAACGATGCCCGGGCAGCGCGAGCTGGTGGGTCAGCGTGGCGCTGGCGTTCACGAGCCGGAACAGCACGCGCGCGCCTTCCTTCACGCGCACCGGCTCGCCGGCGCCGAGCATCCGGCCGTTGATCGAATACGCCTTGAACTCGACGTCGACGCCGCCCTGGCGGCGCAGCGACGGCTCCCACTCGTGCAGCAGCAGCGGCACGTCGGCGTCGTAGGCGCCGGGATCGAGCCCGTCGTCGACCAGCATGGCGCCGAACTGGCCGGTGTAGGTGCTCTTCGACAGGTCGCGGCCGGCAGCGTTGTGGCTGTGGTACCAGCGCGTGCCCGCGGGTTCCGGGGTGAAGACGTAGCGGCGGCGGCCGCGCGGCGGCACGCCGGGCGTGCCCTGCTCGTAGACGCCGTCGACCTCGGGCGGGATGTGGAGCCCGTGCCAGTGCACGATGTCTTCGACCTCGGTGTCGTTGAAGACGTCGACGGTCAGCGCACGCCCGCGCCGCACTCGCAGGAACGGGCCTGGCACCTGACCGTTGTAGGCCAGCGTCGGCACGACGCGGCGCGGCGCGATCTCGTGCCGCAGACGGCCGATGCGCAAGGTCACGTCGGCCGCGCCGGCGAGTTCCTCCGCCGACTGCGGCGGGTGGTGCATCCGCGCGCCGCCATGCTGGGCGCGCGGCCAGGCCCCGGTCAGCACCGAGGCGCCGGCGACGAGCAGCCACTCACGTCGCGTCATGGCGAGCAACCTACCATGTCATGCCGGCCATGAGCGGCTGCATGCGCGTCCGGTTCCTATTTCTGAATCGACTTCAGGAAGTCCGAGAGCGCCTGCACCCGCAGCGGCACGGTGTCGCGCTCCATCGAGCGGAAGAGTTCACCCCACATCGGCATGTCCCGTGAGCCGTGGGCCGCCACTTCATCGAGTCCTTCGATGTACCGCTTGATTCTGGTTTCTGGGAAGGTGCCGCCGTTACGGGCGCTGATGCGTGTGAGATCCGCCGGCGCCTTGGTGAGGGCCTTGGCCGCCGGCCCGTCGCCAAGAGCACCCAGTCCGTGACAGGCCGAGCAGTAGTTGTGGTACATCCCCGGCCCGTCGTAAGCCGCCGTGCGCTTCATCGGCGCCTTGTCGATCGCCTGAGCCTGCGCGGTGCCTGCGGCCAGCAGTAGAGTTACGAACACGCTGAAGGTGAATCTGGTCATGTCGCCGCCTCCCGGTAAAGAGACTGCGGACGAGTGTGGGGCGGAGACCTTCGCAGGGGTATGACGGCAGTCATACAGCCGGGGCCCTGAATTCCCGGACGATGCCTGGGCCACTTCCATGACCACACCGCCCATCGACCCGCTCGCCGGCTCGCCGTGGAGCGCACCCGAGACCGTCAGCGGCTTCGTCTCGTCGCCGCCCAATCAGGTACTGCTCGGCGTCGCGACGGCCGAGTTCGCGCGGCGCGGGGGTGGGCGTCTGCTCGATATCGGCTGTGGAGCGGCGCGCAACGCCGCGCCGCTCGCGCGCATCGGCTGGCACGTGCTGGGCACCGACCTGTCGTGGCCGATGCTGAGGGCCGCCGCCGACCGTGTCGCCACCGCAGGCGAGGCGAAACGGGTGCGACTGGTGCTCGCCCCGATGGACGATCTGCCCGTAGCCACCGGGAGTATCGATTTCCTTGTCGCCCAGGGCATCTGGAACCTGGCGCCGTCGGGTGCGACGCTGCGCAGGGCGGTGACCGAGGCGGCCCGAGTCGCCTGCCCAGGCGCGGCCCTGTTCGTGTTCACGTTCTCACGCCACACTCTGCCGCCCGATGCGGAGCCGGTGCCGGGTGAACGGTTCGTCTTCACGAAGTTTTCCGGCGAGCCGCAGTGTTTCCTGACCGAACGTGAACTCATCGCTGAACTCGCGACGGCGGGTTTCGACCTGGAGCCCGGCTCGTCGCTCAGGGAATACAACCGGCCTGGAGCCGGCGCGCTCGAACGACGGTCCGGCCCCGTCATCTACGAAGGCGTCTTTCGGCGGCGACTCAGGACGTAGCCGGTTCGTCTCGCGCACTCACTCAGCGCCCGGGTCGACGTGTTTTCGCGTCGAAGGTCGTCCCCACAAGCGGCGGGGCCGCCGTCTGCGGCACATGGCAGGCGGTGCAGTTCCAGCGGGCGCCGGCAACCTGCGGACGCGCGATGCCAGGCGCCTGCCGCTCGTCCACGAAGTGTGAGACCGGGGCCGGCGGGGGCCCCGAGGTGGCGCCGGCACGGCCGTGGCAACGCACGCACGCATTCGACGTCGCGGTGATCGGCGTCAGTCCACGCAGGCTGTGCGGCACGAGCGGCGGTTGTCCGTCCCAGGTCCGCGGCAGGCGCGTGCTGCGCCCGGGTCTGGTGTCGGGCGGCTCGAACACCGGCGCCGGCGACACCTCCGGTGATGGTGAGGTCTGCGCGTCCGCCGGCACCCACGCGCCGGCGACGAACACGAACAGCAGGATCCACGCGTGGGCGCGCATCTCATCCCTCCGTCGAAGGTCCTGCCTTCGTGACATGCACAGCGCACTTCTTGAAATCGGTCTGCTTCGAGATCGGACACATCGCGTCGAGCGTGACCGTGTTGATGAACACCTGCTCGTCGAACCACGGCACGTAGACGCTGCCGCGCGGCATGCCGTAGCGGCCCTCGGTCTCTACGCGGAGCCGCACCCGGCCGCGCCGTGATGCCACCCAGGCCAGGTCGTGGCGGGCCAGGCCCCGACTCGCTGCGTCGTCAGGGTGCATGAAGAGCAACGCTGCGGGCATGGCGCGGTGCAACTCCGGAACGCGGCGCGTCATCGTGCCGCTGTGCCAATGTTCGAGCACGCGGCCCGTGCCGAGCCACAGGTCGTAGGTGGCATCGGGCACTTCAGGCGGCGCTGTATAGGGGCGGAAGAAGATCTTTGCCTTGCCGGTGAGTGACACCGGCGGCGCCGTGGCCGGCCCCGTGCGGTCGCCCGGCGGCAGCGCCTTCATCGCCGGGCCGTAGAACTCGAACGGTCCGCGTGTCACGTACGGATCGTGCGCCGCGTTGAAGCGCCAAGGGGTCTCGCGGCCCTTGACAACCGGCCAACGCAGGCCGCGAACGTCGGCGCCAAAATACGCGTCGAAGGGCGCCAGGTCGTGCGCGTGCCCGCGGCCGAAGGCGGCGTACTCCTCGAACAGCGCCTTCTCGGGGAACCACGTGACCCCAAGGTGGCGCACGGTGTCGTTCGGATGGTCCTCCGCCACGGCATCCGGCCAGGCCATCCGCCGGTTGGCTGGCGTCGCGAACAACACGTCGTAGAGGGTGGCTTCCGGCCGATGCCCCAGCGCGCGGGCGGCGGCGCGCACGTCGGGCAGCCGGCCGACGGGTTCACCAGCCACAGCAGCCCCGGCCACCGGCTGCGCGCTCCACAGGTTCCGAATGGTGAGGCGCTTCGAGAACTCGAGGATTTGCCACAGATCCGAACGCGCGTCCCCGGGCGCCGGCACCTGCTGGCGCCACATCTGCGTGCGGCGTTCGCTGTTACCGTAGGCACCCCACTTCTCGAAGATCATCGCCGACGGCAGCACCAGGTCGGCCAGCCCGGTGGAGACGCCGGGATACACGTCCGACACGACGATGAACGCATCAGGCCGCCGGGCCGCATCCACCCAGTGATTGGCGTTGGCGGTCGACTGGAACGGATTCGTGACCTGCACCCACAGCCACTTGATGCGGCCATCTTCCAGGTCGCGCATCATGTCGGTCAGGTGGCTGCCCGGTTTCGGGTTGATCGTGCCGGCCGGCAGCCGCCACAACTCCTCGGCGCGCTGGCGATCGGCCGGGTTCTCAACTGACATGTCGGCCGGCAGGCGGTGCGCGAAGGTGCCGACTTCGCGCGCGGTGCCACAGGCCGACGGCTGCCCGGTGAGCGAGAAAGCACTGTTGCCGGGGGCCGCGTAGCGCCCGGTGAGCAGGTGCACCATGTAGGCCTGCTCGTTCAGCCAGGTGCCGCGCGTGCTCTGGTTGAAGCCCATGGTCCAGAACGACACGACCTTGCGGGCGCGATCGCAGTAGAGGTCGGCGAGCTGCACGAGCTTGGCCCGGAACGCTTCGAGCGGCTCGTCGGCGTTGCCGCGCGCGAGTCCGGCCACGAAGTCGAGGGTGTAGGGCTCGACGGCGGCGCGGAACTCGTCGGCGGTGATGAGCCAGTGATCGTTCGCATTGGCGCGCCGGTCGTGCGCCACGCGCTCACCCGCTTTCTCAGGACGCCCCTGCGCGACCGCCTCGTCGCGCGTCAGTGTGTGGACGCGTTCGTTCGCGCGGGTGTCGCGCTCGGCGGGAAACATCGCTCGATCGTCGCCGCGTTGACCGTAGCCGATGTCGGTATAGCCGGCGGCGAAGACACAGTGCTGGTCAACGAACGCCCGATCGACCGCGTTCCGGACGAGCACCTCGCGAGCCAGGTAGTTCCAGATCGCGAGGTCCGTCTGCGGACAAATCACGATCTCGAGATCCGCCATCGCCGAGGTCGGCGTCGTGAACGTCGTCAGATGCGCGATGCGGTAGTTCGGGTCGGCCAGCCGCTTCGCGGTGACACGCGCCCACAGCATCGGGTGCATCTCGGCCATGTTGGCGCCCCACGTCACCACGGTGTCCGTGAGCTCGATGTCGTCGTAACAGCCGGCCGGCTCGTCAATGCCGAAGGTCTGCATGAAACCGGCGACCGCCGAGGCCATACAGTGCCGCGCGTTCGGCTCGAGGTTGTTGCTGCGCCAGCCGGCCTTGACGAGCTTCGCCGCGGCGTAGCCCTCCTGAATCGTGTACTGACCCGAGCCCATCACCGCCACGCCGGTCGGACCGAGCTCCGCGTGGACGCGCGTGAACTGGCGCGCCATCTCGTCGAAGGCGCGTTCCCACGACACGGGCGTGAGCGTGCCGCGTTTGTCGTAGGCACCGTCCGTGAGGCGCAACTGCGGTGTGGTCAGCCGGTCGGAGCCGTAGAGAATCTGCGCGTTGGCGTAGCCCTTCACGCACAGCAGGCCGCGATTCACGGGCGAGTCCGGGTCGCCCTTGACGGCGACGATCCGGTCGTCGCGGGTGCCCACCTGGATGCCGCAGCCGGTGCCGCAGAACCGGCACACACCGCGATCCCAACGCACCGCCGGCGGCGCCTGCGCGGCCTGGGCCCGAAGTGTCGCCGGCACCGGCAGACCGGCAGCCACGGCAGTGGCCGCGGCGGCAGCGGCTCGCAGGAACTCGCGACGGGTGGCGCCGCTCATGATGCTCCTCCTGCGCGTGCCGGTCCGACCGCGCCGGGGTCGGCGATGTGGCAAACAAGATGCGCCGATACCACGCCGGGCAGCCGTCCGATGTCTTCGTGGATCGCGCGCACCGCCTCGAGCGTCGGCGCGTCGATGGTCACCACGAGCTGGCCGCTGACCGGGTCGGCGATGTGGGTCTCGACGCCGGCCTGTTGCGCCAGCTGGTCTCTGACCCCACGGGCCCCCGGTGCTACGCGCACCAGCACACCGGCAATGTGGACGGCCTCACCAGGCTCCTGCATGCTGCCGATCCTGGCGCCGGCGGCGACCGTCGGCCATGACGGCGGTCATACCGGCCTACCCGTGCGGCTGTGTGGACGTCGGGTGCGGCGCGGGGAGCCGACCACCATCGCCCGTCATGAAGCTGACCCAGCGCGACAGTCCTGGAATACACCACGTCGGGTCGAAGTGGAGAACCGGCATCAACCCCGTGCGGTGCGTCTCGACAGCACCTCGGACGCGTGGTGACACCACGCTGCCGGGCGCCAGCACCAGCGCATCGGCGCGGGCCAGGCACATCTCCGACGAGGCCTTCCAGTCCGGCGTGTCGGACGAGGTGACGAACAGGGTCAGGTCGGCCGCGACGAGCGGCGCCATGCGATTGGATTCGACGACCACGTCGTAGCCGCCCGACGAGAGCACACGCACGAGCGCGGCGACCTCATGCAGGTGGCCGTCCGGGCAGCGGCAGAGAAAGGCGCGGGCCGCTCCGGCGGCCAGGCAGCGTCCGGTGGAGGTGGCGAGGGTCGGCTCGGCATCCTCCTCGATGGCGAAGTGCCCGCCGCCGTGACGGTGCGCGGAGACCTTCACGGTCGCGACAGGACGGGGCCCGACGGCGCGCACCAGTGCCACGGCGAGCGCCGTCTTGCCGACGCTGCGGCTGTGGCCACCGACGACGAAACACCGCCCCGCCGGGCGTCCTCGGTTCATCGGGCACCCACCGCCACGACCGTCTCCGCGTAGGCGAACCACAGCGTGTCGCCGGCGAAGGTGCCGGTCACGACCGGCCCGCCGCGCAGCCGCCCGGCGAAGACATTCATCGAGACGCGCGGCGTGAACGCGTAGTCGGCCGAGGCCTCCACCGCCGTGCCTAGGCGTGTGCTGCTGTTCGACCGCCGGCCGGCGTAGCCGAAGACGGCGCCGCGAGCGAGCGTGGCGCCGCTGCCGGCGTACCAGAGATCGGCGGCCGACGCGAGTTCGAGGCGGCGCAGATCGAGGCGCAGTCCGAAGGCGGGGCGCGGCCGGGCCTGCGCCTGCACGAACACGTCGCGCAGGTTCATCGTGCCGTAGGCGGTCGTCTGCGAGAAGCGACGCACCGTCGGCAGCAGCGGGAAGAAGGTGCCGTGCGAATCATCCGCGGGATCGTCATCGCCACTGGCGTGGAACAGACCGGCCCGCAGCCACGGCCGCCACGGCGCCTTCGTCCACTGATAGCCGCCCTCGATCGCCACCGCGGTGGCGCGGTGGTCGTCGCCGTACCACTGCCCCGTCTGCGCGACACCCCACGCGAATACATCAACCTCCCCGGGGCCGATCGGATAGGCGCCAAGCAGCGTCGCGCCGATCGTGCTGACGTCGATGTCCACGCCGGGCGAGGTCCTCCCGGTGTTGTCGGGGCGCTGGGTCACGTTGCGGGCGTCGTGGTACTGCCAGCCGAAGGCCTGCACCTGCGTCTTGCCGCCGGGCGCACTCGTCGGCCGGGAACTGAGTGTGGCGCCCGCCACCACGACCTCGCGCATCGTGGTGCTGGCCGCGCGCGCGAAACCGCCCTGCGTGGGCATGAACGCCACGCCGGTGGCCCGCCAGCGCGGCCGCGTCACGTCCACGCGCACGCCGTCGAATGCGCGTTGGTAAATCGACCACTCGAACTCACCGACCAGGCGCGCGTCGAGGCGCTGACGCTTCACTGTTTCGATCTTGGGGACGCCGCTCGGCGCTTCCGAGCCGGAGAGATAACCCATGCGCCCGATCTGCAGGTCGACGCCCCTGGCCACGGCCGGGAAGCGCAGGTTGGCAAAGCGCAGGTAGACCTGGCTCGCGTTCGATGCGCGGCTGCCCTGGTCGAAATAGAGCCCCCCGGTGCCGAGCGCCCCTGGCCCCGCGGCACGATCGGGCAGGCCCGCCATGCCCACGTACTGGCCCGCGAGCGTGAGATCAACTCGCGCCCAGTGCCCGCGCACGTCCACCCGCAGACGGTCGGCCAGGAAGGTGTAGTCGGGATCGCCGCCGCCCGGCCGCGGCTCGAAATAGCGCCACGACTCGAGGCGCATGACGTTGGTGGCGGACGCGCGCCACGTCGGCGTCGGTGGTGCGGTCGCAGCCGGCGCCGGCGACGGTTGCGCTCCGGCGGTCGACACCGTCGCCGTGAGCATGCCCGCCACAGCCGCCGTCACCCACCGTCGCCAGGCGCGGCGACGTGCCGGGAGACAGGGCAGGCACAGCAGATCGGGGAATCGGACGGCGCGGCTCATGAGGCGACTGTGGCAACACCAGCGCCCACAGGCCATGATCATCGTCATATGCAGGCGCGCGCAGCGGCGCGCGGGTTCGCCGCTCAGGGACGCGCCACGTCCGGCACGTGACACTGCCGGCACCGCACGCGTTCAGGATGGGTGGTGCGAAGCTCCACGCGCGCGCCGGGCCCGGCATGGCAGGCGAGGCATTCCCCACGCATCTGCAGCGCGTGGGGAATCCGCGGCGGCGCGCCGACGGTGGCGCGGCTGCCCTTCCAGGGGCCCTGCTGTAGCCCCGTGAAGCGGGAGGCCACGAGCAGCGCCGTCGTCGTCGCCGGCACGTGACACTGCCGGCAGCGCCGCAGCGCGCCAGAAGCCGGGCCGTCGCCGTGCGGCGAGGCCGGCGCCACGCCGACCCCGGCAATGGCCGCGCCATCGGCATCGTGACAGGTGACACACGAACCAATCGCGGCGTCGTGCGGAATAGTCGGCGGCGCGCCGTCGTAGGCGCGTCCGGCCGCGCGTGCACCGGTCGACCGCGCAACCATCTCGGCCGGCGCCGCCGGACCGCACGCGACCGCCAGGGCCGCCAGACAGGCGCACGCGGCCAGGGCCGCGGCTACACGCGTTCGAGGCGCACGGCGCATTTCTTGTAGTCCGGCTGCTTGCTGATGTTGTCCATGGCGTCGAGCGTCACCAGATTGATCAGCAACGACTCGTCGAAGAACGGCACGAAGAGGGTGCCGCGCGGCGGGCGTCCGCGGCCGTCCACCTCCACCGGCAGCTCGAGGCTGCCACGGCGGCTCACCACCTTCACCCGGTCGCCCTTCTTCACGCCGAACTGGTCGGCATCGGCGCGGTTCATCTCCACGTATGCGGCGGGCACCGCCTGATGGAGCTGCGGAATGCGGCGGGTCATCGAGCCGCTGTGCCAGTGCTCCAGCACGCGTCCGGTCGAGAGCCAGAGCGGATACTCCGCATCCGGCGACTCGGCCGGCGGATGGTATGGCCGCAGGAAGAACGCCGCCTTCTCGCCGTAACCCACGGCCTTGTAGAAGTGCGCGCCGGAGGCCTTCGTCACATACGGGTCGTAGCCAGCGGTATAGCGATACGGCGTCTCCTTGCCGTTCACAACCGGCCACAACATCCCGCGCGTGCTCTTCAGCTGCTGGTAACTCGCGAGGTCTTTGCCGTGACCAAGCCCGAACGAGCGATATTCTTCGAACATCGGCTCGTGCCAGTTGTCGTCGGGCCAGGGGAAGAGGTGGCCCATGCCCATCCGCTTGGCCACCTGGACGACCTGCCAGGCGTCTTCGCGGGCCTCGCCCGGCGGGTCGACCATCTTGTTCCACTGCTGCGTGCGGCGCTCGGTGTTGCCGTAGACGCCCTCGCGCTCGACCCACGCGGCGGCTGGCAGGATGAGGTCCGCCATCGCGGTCGTGGGCGTCGGGTAGATGTCGCTGACCACGATGAAGCGTCCATCGTCGGGCGTGCGATCGAAGCGCGACCGGTTGGGCAGCGTCACCCACGGGTTGGTGGTCTGGATCCAGAGCGCTTTCACGTCGCCGCGTTTGAGGGCCCGAAACAGATCCACCGCGTGATAGCCAGGAATCGCCGGGATCGTCCCGGCCGGCAGCTTCCAGATCCGCTCCGCCTCGGCGCGGTGCTCGGGATTGGTCACCACCATGTCGGCCGGCAGGCGGTTGTTCGACGTGCCCACCTCGCGCGCCGTGCCGCAGGCACTCGGCTGCCCGGTGAGGCTGAGCGGATTCGAGCCAGGGCGGCAGATCTTGCCGGTAATCAGGTGCAGGTCGGTGATGAGGTTGTTCATCCACGTGCCGCGCACGTGCTGGTTGACCCCCATGCACCACAGGCTCACGGTGCCGCGCGACAGATCCCCGTAGATGTTCGCCAGCGCGGCGATCTGTTCCACCGGCACGCCGGTGATGTCGCGCACGCGCTCCGGCGTGTAGTCGGCGAGGAAGGTGCGCAGCTCGTCGAGGGTGCTCGGCCGCGCCACGTCTTCGAACGTATAGCGTTCGGCCTGCTCGTCGAAGCAGCCGTAGCCGATGGTCTTCACGTCTTCGATGCCGCGGCGGAACACCACGTTCTCGTCGATGAACGACTGCTGGATGCGGCCCGAGGCCACGAGCAGGTGGAGAATGCCGTTGGCGAGCGCCAGGTCGGTGCCGGGCTTGAACAGCACGTGCAGGTCGGAATAGTCGGTCGTGGGCGTGCGGCGCGTGGCGATGTCGACGATCCGCGTCGCCGGCTTCTGACGCTTGGTCTCGAGCATCCGGCTGAAGAGCACCGGGTGCATCTCGGCCATGTTGTTGCCCCAGAGCACGAAGTCGTCGGCGGCGTCGAGATCCTGGTAGCAGCCCATCGGCTCGTCGCTCTGGAACTGCGTGATGAAGCCCGAGACGGCGCTCGCCATGCAGAGGCGCGCGTTGGGCTCGAGGTTGTTGCTGCGCAGGCCACCCTTCACCCACTTCTGCGCGGCGTAGCCGTCGAACACGGTCCACTGCCCCGACCCGTACATCGCGACGGCCTCGGGACCGTGCTGCTTCAACGTCTCCCCGAACTTCGTGGCGATGAGGTCGAGGGCGTCGTCCCACGAGATGCGGGAGAACGACCCGTCGGGCTGACGCCGTTGCGGGTAGAGCAGCCGATCGGCGCCGTAGAGCAGCCCGGGCAGGTGATAACCCTTCACGCAGAGCAGGCCCTTGTTCACCGGGCTGGCCTCGTCACCCCGCACGGCAACGACGCGGCCCTGCTCCACGCCCACCATCACGCCGCAGCCGGTGCCGCAGAAGCGGCACGGCGCCTTGTCCCACGTAACCGACGCCCGATCGACCGGCGCGGTGTTGCCGAGGCGCGCAGCCTCGTCCTTGTCGGCGCATGAATACGCCGCCACGACGGGCGCGGCTACGCCGGCCATCTTCAGGAACGTGCGACGGCCCACCCGGGTGATCATCGTTCCTGCCTCGTCTGGCCGTACTTGCGTTGCATCTCGCGGTTGATGGCGTCGGCCTGCTCCTCGGCGCCCTTGAGCAGCCACTGATGCTCCGGCCGGTTCAGGATCTCGTCAATCACCTGGTTGGCGCGCCGCGCCTGCTCGCCGCGGCCGGCGCGCAGGGCTTTCTCTGTAATCTCACGCGCCTCGGGGATGAGTTCCATGTAGAAGCGCTCGGCCACCTCGAACATGCCGTGCCACTGGGTGTAGTCGGGCGCCATCATCGAGGCGCCCATGCGGGCGCGCCGCCCTTCGTGGTGCCAGAGGTAGTACCAGGTCCACTCGATCTTCTCGTCGTACTGGGTCTTCGTGAGCATGCCGTTGGTCGCCAGCGCGCTCATGATGGCCTGGCCCGGCTTGGCGAACTTCTCGTTGAAGTTGATGACGACGTCGTCGTACTGCCGGTAGAACAGGTTGATATGGTCGGGCGTGTGGCAGGTCGAGCACACCTGCTTCATCCGGTTGCGCTTCGCCTCTGCCGTGTCGGCGATGGCAGCCCGCCGCTTCTCCGGATCGGTCTCGGTCACCACCGCGTGATTGGCATCGGTGTCCATGACCAGGCTCACGGGCGGACGGTTGGTCCAGGAGATGCGCTCGCCCGGGTCGTGCGTGATCTTCATGCCGTTCCGCATGTTCGCGCTCATGTGGCAGGTGGCGCAGGTGGGGGCGGCGCTGTAGTCCTTCCCCACCACCCACGGCTTCGCATCGAGGTTCATCTCGCCGATGAGGTCGCGGAAGGCGACGCCGTGCTTCGACTCGTCGTAGATCTCCTTCTGTGGATGGTCGGGCCCGAGGTGACACTTGCCACAGTTCTCGGGCTGGCGCGCCCGGCGCGACGAGAAGTCGTGGCGGCTGTGGCAGGCGGCGCATGACCCGCTCGAGCCGTCGAGGTTAAGGCGGCCGATGCCGGTGTTGGGCCAGCTGGTACTGCTGAAGAGCGGCTTACCGCTCTCGTTGCGCACAATCCGGCCGACGGCGTCCATGTTGGTGGGCTGGCCCTTGTCGTCCGGCTTGAGGTCGCGCATGGTGACGAGACCGCCGTCGCTGCCCTGGAAGGCCACGAGCGAGCCGTGGCACTGCTGGCAGCCGGAATTGGCCGGCGCCAGCCCGTTCACGGCCTGCACGGCCCGGCCCGGCGTGGGCGAGTGCGGATTGAACGGGGCGCGCGCGCCCTCGACCGTCTCGGCCAGGAAGTTGTCGAGCGATGCCAGGATGTTGCCGGCCTTCGAGTGATGACTGGCGGCGAACTCCGCCGACTCCGTCGGGTGACAGCGCGCGCAGTCGCGCGGGGTGACGATGGTGGCGATCTGCGCCCCGTAGTGCGTGAAGGCGTCGGCATCCTTTGCCTCGGCCTTGTGGCAGTCCACGCAGGCCACGCCCTTCTCGGCGTGCGTGGATCCGGCCCAGTGGTCCACGATGCCCCGTGACACCTGGGTGTGGCAGTCCACGCACTGGCGCGACGCGGCCGGCGTGGCCTGCACCGACACCGCCGTGCGCCGCCCCCCGGCCTCGTGCGCCCGTCGCGACACCTCGAGCCACTGCACCGCGACGAGCGACAGCAGGAACAGCAGCCCCAGGCCGCCAATCACCCAACGTTTCTGATCGAGCGTCATGCGTGCGAACCCTCGTGCCTTGAACCGTCGTACGTTGAACGTCCGTGGTTTGAACGTCCGTCCCTTGAACTCACGTGCCTTGAACCTGCGCGCGAACTAATGGGCGACGAGCGCCTCCCACATCGTGAACCCCATGATCAGGAGCGCCCCGACCACGCCAATCCACACGCTGATGTCCGCGTACTTGAAGCGGCGCACCAGCCAGGCGTCGATGAACGGCCAGAAGAACATCACGAAGACGATGAAGCCCTGCGTCAGCATCGCCGTCGTGCCGGAAAAGAGCTTCAGCCACCGGAAGGCCGTGTAGAAGAACCACTCCGGCTTGATCACCTCGGGCGTCACCAGCGGATCCGCCGGCGGCCCCATGTGCACCGGCAGCAGCGTGGCCAGCGCACTCAGCAGGATCATCAGCGTGAGCCCGATGATTAGCTCCGTGTAGAAGTGCTCGGGGAAGAAGTTGAAGTACTTCGCCGGCTTCTTCTCCTCGCCCTCGAAGGTGAGCTCGGTGACGCCGTGCAGGCGAACCAGCCCGATGTGCATCATCAGCACGAGAATCAGCACCACCGGCAGCACCGCGCCGTGGAGGATGAAGAAGCGTGACAGCGTCCGGTCGTTGTACACCTCGCCGCCCAGCAGCGCCTGCTTCATGATCGGCCCGACCACCGGCACGGTGTCGCTGATGTTGGCGCCCACCGTGGCTCCCCAGTAGCTCAACTGCTCGAACACCAGGCTGTAGCCGGTGAACCCGAGC
>WBZO01003138.1_pt1 | contig 19949 bp, 10 predicted proteins | sample 5204261 | NCBI WGS metagenome assembly WBZO01 (sample SAMN12412400, study PRJNA552823) | activated sludge metagenome | isolation source: activated sludge from anammox sidestream of wastewater treatment plant... | place: USA: North Carolina | collected 2017-09
GATTATGTAGATTATCAGAGGCAGCCCCTGATTGCAACGAAACCAGCGAGAGAGCTATATCCCATCAGAGTTAAAGGAGGACGTGGACTATGCATAGATATGCTACCAAGGCTTACGCCATGCTGTTACTTTGCACCATTTTGATGTTATTTCCATACTTAACTACGCGCCATGCGCTCGCGGGGCCTGCAAACCCAGACCCCATTAATATCCAGCAACCGAATGGTAAGGTGTTCTCTGCTCGGATATTTGGTGATGAATCCCAGGGTTGGATCGAGACGCTGGATGGTTACACGGTTATAAAGAACCCGGCTACCGGTTATTGGGAATATGCTACCGGAATCTCGGAAGAGGCAATTACCCTTTCCGTGATAGCTGTTGATCCTCTTCAGCCGCCACCCCCGAAAATTCCCAAACATCTTCGCCCAAAACGAGACAAATCTCACGATGACAAGTTTGGCCTGCAAGGTGGGAGAAGAGCTACGATCAACGGCGTTCATCTTACTAACTGGGATCCACAACCTGCTTCAGGTGCTCGGCGCCTGTTGATTATCCTGGTCAATTTCAATAACCGGACACTGAATACCACGGCCGCTAACTGGAGCACGACTGTGTTCAGCACAACACCGGGCGTGAAATCTGTAGCGAACTTTTATAAAGACAACTCCTTTGGGCAGATGTCTATAAACCCGGTGCCAAACACACAGGCCGGGGCACCGGCGGGAGTAGTTACAGTTACCATTGCCGATAACCATCCCGATTACGCAGACAACTATACCAAGGCTACAGAAACCCCTTGGCTCAACCATGCGCTTGACCAGGCTAAGACCGTCGTGGATTTTGCAGCACTTGATACAAACAATAATGGAACCATTGAAAACTCGGAGGCCCTGATCTACTTTATACCGGCGGGTTACGATGCATCTGGCACCTCAAAAACCCCAAACGTTTGGGCTCACGCCTGGAGTGGCAACGAGGTGAGCGTTTCTGGGAAAACGGTGGCCAGATGGGCTATGAACGGGGAACTGAACGATAACGATCGCCAGCACCCGATGGGAGTTATCGCCCATGAGCTTGGCCACCAGATGTGCAGCTTACCCGATCTGTATGATATCAGTTACAAGAACGATGGCTTGGGATGCTATTCACTCATGTCCTTTGGGTCATGGGGACGCGCCGCTACCGATCAAGACAACGGGACCACTCCGGTGTCTATGGACGCTTGGTGTCGCCAGTTCGTAGGCTGGGCTTCACCGCGTCAACCAGCAGGGTCCGGGCCCTTATCGTTTGGGCCCCCACTTGACTCAACAACCGCGCCTCTAAAGATGATCAACTCCGGCCTCAGTACAACCGATTACTTCCTGGTCGAGAATAGATACCCAAAAGGCTGGGACCTGGGATTGGAGAGATGGCTGGGACAAAACTGGGGCGGCGGATTGCTTATTCAACACATTGACATAACAATTGGCTCTCAGGCAAACAACGATATCAACGAATATAACCCGGGAGGTCATCAGGGCGTGATTGTTATGGAAGCCAGCACGGCAAACGGCTCCACGCTGACAGTGCCTCCGGGAGCGAGGGGCGATGTTACGCACCTGTTCTATGATCCAAACAATAAAAATTTCCTGGATTATACAACACCCAACTCGAAGCTCTGGGACGGTACCTCCACGAAGCTGGGGATATGCGATTGCTCTACGAGAAGCGAAACAATGACGGCCACTTACGTAAACTGCGATACAGCTAAGTTGACCGCCTGTTTATTTGATGATCACAACGCAAATGGGACTCTCCAAGCCGGCGAGGATGGGACATTCGTTGGGTGGAAAGTAGATTGGTCCGGTGCCGGTAAGAGCGGGACCGCAACTATCACCTCCCTCAACTGTGTCGATCTGTTCGACGATCTTCCCCCATGCAAATTTACGGTTACCCTCAAGGTATCGGATATAGGTGGTAAGTTCGACGATCCCACGGGTAACAATAAGCGATGGCAGCTTACCACACCCAAGACAGTGACGGTGGATACTTCCTGCGATACGCCGGGGACGGTGCGCTTTGGTGTCGTCCAACTTGGCAAAATAGCCGCTTACAAGTTCGACGACACGAACATGAATGGCGCACAGGAAGGCTCCGAAGCCAACATTGCAGGATGGCCATTCAAGCTTACCGGTAATGCAATAAACGGCACGCCTTTAAATCTTACCGGAAACACTGACGCCGCCGGAGAATATGTCTTTACAGACCTGCTCCCGAGCGACCCGGCTGGCTACACTGTAAGAGAAAATCTGACCTGGGAATCCGTGCAACCTTGCGCAACCAACCCGTACGTGGTAAACCGCGCATCTCATGCGGGTAAGCGCTGGCAGGCAACCACACCCATAGAAATCACTACCGTTTTGGCCGAGGGTGCGGAGGTTAGCGGAAAGTACGGTAATGTATGCCTTGGTTCCATTGCCGCCTGTAAGTACAATGACCACAACATGAGCGGATCAAAGCAAGCTGTTGCTGAGTCGTTTACCGACACAAATGGCAACGGCAAGTGGGATACTGCCGAACTTTATGCAGATGTCAACAATAATGGGAATTGGGACCCCGCTGAACCCTACACCGATAAAAACGGCAACGGACGATACGACTCCGGAGAACCGTTTGTGGATGTAAACGGCAATACCTGCTGGGACAATGCGGAACCGCTGCGCGATGACAACGGCAATGGCGTTTGGGACCCGGCAGAACCGTTTGTTGACAGCTTCGCCAACGGCACTTGGGATGCTGCTGAGGAAGGTTTGGCTAATTGGCCGCTGGCGGTCTGTGGAACAGATGCGGCCGGGCGCTGCATCGGGCCAATCACGGCTACAACAGATGGCAGTGGCTGCGCCACTATTCTAGACCTGCCTCCAGGCGATTATAAGGTCTACGAAGACGTTGAGTGGTGCGGCAGTAAAATCGACTGGTGCAACGGCGGCACTGCGCCGGCTGTTGACAAGCTCAAGACCACAGTCGACGGATTAAGGTGGCTGGCGACGACTGAAGTCATGAAGCCCTTCACCTACGACGAGTGCTCAACGCTTCCTAACTTCGAATTCGGGAACGTTGTTCTGGGCAGCATCTTCGGGAAGTTAAACCTGAAGAGTTGCCCGAATGATCCACCTACTCCGCTCGATGGATGGACGGTGTGCCTGACCACAGCAAAGGTCGAACAGACGGTTACTTTCACAACGCTTCCTCTGCCGGCAACCAATCCAGACTGCACGCCGCTAGCTGGCAATTGCGCCATCACTGCGCCGGATGGATCTTTCCAGTTCGGTGAGCTTGTGCCTGGACTCTACCAGATCAGCGCCGTCATTCCCCCTGGGTACGTTCCTGTGGGAGACGTGATAGACCTCACCGTGCCATTCCGTCTTTCAGGCCAGGATGTGGAGAAGGACCTCGCTGTACGTGACACGTCTGCGATATGCAGTGTGTATCAGGCGGTTCCCGGCAGCTCTGAGGGGTTGATGCCCTGCCTTGGCTACCGAACACTGGATGTTGATCCGATAACTGCCGCACCGGGGATACTTTCATTTGATCCGGGCAGCAAGTGGGAGAACTTCGTAAGGGCTTACCGGGCCGGCAAACCGTACTGCCTGAAAGATGTGCAGCTTGACAAGGTGCATCCAGGCGGAAGGCAATGTGTCGATGTGTTTGGGCCGGGCCGCATCAACCAACACGGCACACCTAATGTGCGCACTTGGTGGCCGCTGATGTACGAGCCTTACGGGACCACCTGGACCGTCACTATCCTCTATACTACACTTAATTCCGTTATGCTCCCAGGTGAGACATCACCCAGTGTTGTCCATCAGGATAAATGGAAATGGAATGTGGTTGTGTCACTTGACTCGCTGGACAGCCTGCTAGACCTGTTCCACGAACTTCCGCATGGCACAAGCGAGGCTCCTCTCATCTCCGATGAGACAGCTTACTCTCGCTTGAAGGGGCTGATAATGTTAGCAAAAGGAGCTACATCAAATCCCACGGAGTTGTCGGCGATTCTGTCTCAGATAGAGCTTGCCACGGCGGATTACTGTATATCAGAGCCCCCAAGGTTCCCGTTCCCTTCAGGCGCGGGTAGGGGCTTGGGAATAGCAAATACTGCGGAGAATCCCGCATGCTGCAAGATATTGTCCGATCTGGACTACTTGCTCTTGCAATTTGCCTCCCCGTAGAGTACAGCAGATGGCCATCAGGCATAAATAACAATGCGGCCCCTACGAATGTAGGGGCCGCTCTTTTTGTGTTTTTTTGAATCGCGATGGACTAAGTGATCAGGACTGCTCCAGTATGAGGGTCTTTGTCAAAGCATTGCACACTTCCGATGGGCCGAAATACTGAATCGGCCCAGGAAATTGATAGGAATCATCGGAAATCCAGCCATCACGCTTTTCTGCAAACGCCTTGAAAGCGGGACCATCCGTCTCAACCAGCGTTTTCTTGATCACGGCTTTGGATTTGCCCTTTCGCATCTCCATGGTCAACATGGATGTAACCGGAACTCCACCAAGCACCCATTCCTCCACGGGCTTCCCCAGGTTACTGGCGGAGACAGTGTAGCCCGTTAAACCGCCGCGGATTAGCTGTGCGGCCGTGTAGCCTAAGCTGTAACAATAGTCCGCATCGAAGTTGGAAGGCTGCACGCATCGACCTTCATATCCAAAGAAATGCCCCAATACGTTAAACTCACCATCAAATTCCCCTTCAGCAGTCATGAGCCTAATCTTGTCTGACACCAGGTCCATAAGTAGCTTCTCGGTTTCTACCTGTGAAAGGGGAATGTTGCCATGCTTGTCTCTTTGCAGAAGTACATCTTGAATCCCCTCAGGAAGTGAGGCGTAAACCTGTGCGGACTCGGGGTCGAATTTTGAGTTCAGGAACTGTGCTCGCTCTGAGTGGTCCGGCAGCGACTTGATATACTCGTCATGCTCGCCGAGAATTGCGCTCAACTCCGTTATCATGGCCTTCACGTCAACCAAAAACTCAAGCAATCCTTCGGGGATTAGCAGAACACCGTAATCTTTACCAAGCGCTGAACGCCTGGAAACCACGTCCACAATCTGGTCAACCACCTGGCGCAATGTCATCTGTCGGGTTTCGACCTCCTCGGATATGATTGCCAGGTTAGGCTGCGTCTGAAGAGCCACCTCAAGTGTAATGTGGCTGGCGGCGCGTCCCATTAATCTGATGAAATGCCAGTACTTACATGCGGACATAGCGTCCCGGCAAATACTGCCCACCGACTCGGAAAAAACCTTTGATGCTGTATCGAACCCGAAAGATATCTCTATGAACTGGTTCTTCATATCACCATCTATGGTCTTCGGCACGCCAATAACCTGAATATCCACACCTTCGGAAAGAAAATACTCGGCCAGGAAAGCAGCGTTTGTGTTAGAGTCATCGCCACCGATGACCACAAGACCCTTAGCGCCTAATTCAGACAACGTCCTTTTACAGGCCGCAAGATCTTCCGGCTTTTCAATCTTATCACGACCGCTGCCGATCAAATCGAACCCACCGGTATTTCGATATTTATCCACCATTTCTGGGGTAAGCTCTTTCCAGTTGTTCTTCACCACCCCTATAGGACCACCCAAAAACCCGATAAGCCTGCTATCCGAGTTTACAGATTTTAAGGCATCCAACAGACCGGCAACAACATTATGACCACCGGGAGCCTGTCCACCCGAAAAAACAACGCCAACTGTAAGAGGTGTTGCCGGTAATGTGGTGCCGCCGGTAACTACGCTGACTGGTCTGAGGCCTATGGAATGCGGGAAATACTTTGCTATCTCGTTGTGAAAGGTTGTCTTTGCGGCCGGTTTTTCCTCTTGCAGTGAGAAGCCGCCATTAAAAACCTTGGGCAGCTTTGGGGAGTATCCTCGGCGTGCTCTTTCCAATATAGACACCTGGTCTTCCATAAATTTTTGAACTCTCTTTACATTTTAAAAGTCGGATGCCCACTGCCGCAACTGATCTGACGCGTTTTGAAATCACACCCGGCCAAAAGAAACCCGACGTTTATCCGGATAGGTCGGGTAAGTACATGAGGCTTCCAAAGATAAATTGTCCGACTAAAGTTACACTTGGTTAAAAATCCGGAACCAGCAGGCCATAACCACCTGCCTTCCGACGATAAACAACATTTACGCAAGATGTATCTGCATCAATGAAAACAAAAAAATCGTGATGCAGAAGCTCCATTTGTGTGGCTGCTTCTTCCGGGGTCATTGGCTTCGCCTGGAAACTCTTTACACGGGCTATATGCGGGGTATAGTCTTCGTCACCCGGCGCCGTGTCCGGTGTGGCAGCCTCCATGGCTGTCTTGTCTCGTAGAGCTTCTTTTTCCTTCGGCCCCTTTTCGTGGGAGCGGCCGTACAGTTTTCCCTTATATTTTTTTACACGCTGCTCCAGCTTTTCCACTACAAGGTCTATGGAGGAGTACATGCTGTCTGAGCGCTCCTCGCCCCGAAGCAGCACACCGTCACCTTCCAGCAGCACTTCAATAACATGCACATTCTTCTGGACGCTTTGAACAACATGAGCCGCCTTGATCTCAGAAAAGTACTTACTGAGTTTTGAGAGCTTTTTCTCGGCGTAATCCCGCAGTGCGGGGGTTACTTCGATGCCTTTACCTTTGATAGAAACTTGCATAATAATATTGGGTATCCTGGTGACGAGCGTCTCCCTTACCGATGTACTTAAACACTTTCAAGAGTAGTAAGCTGCCCCGCCACAACTATAAGATTTGAGGGTATGCCGTCCCGGTTTCCTACCTTTCGGACAGCAAAGAACGTTGGAAGTTTAACTAAAACCACCCCTCCGTGTCAACGACGCGGACTTTTCGGACAGTTTATGGAACCTGTCGGGAAATGATATTCATCCCTCAACCATAACAAGCGAATCTACCCCCAACAGATCTTGTACCTCCCGCGCCAGGCTGGTGGTTATATCCACCCTTGCATCACTTAGCACCGTCTTCTCTTTCGGCCATGAGCCAACCTTGAAAAATACCGCCGACCGACCGGAATGGCGTTCAAAAATATCCTTCAGAAGCGGCAGGCGCTGTTTACTACGATGCGTCAGCCTTACCGTCAGGCATGAAGCCGACTCCAGCATTTGCCCCGTGGAAACAACCTCTTCCACTTCCTCATGCGCTTCCTGAGCGCATTTCTCCAATGGTTCGATGGATTCGCAAATAAAATCCACCGACTGTTTTTCTTCGCCGTTATTATCCTGGTGCTGGACTTTTCCGCGCACCACCACCAAACTGTCACGCTTGATTAAATACTCGCTGGCGGCAAACACGGATGGAAAGACTGTAACTGGAGACGCCCCGGTCAGGTCTTCCACCGTAATAAACGCCATCTTTTCACCTTTTTTCTTGGTAACATGGTGCTTTACAGCGGTAATTACACCCCCAAGCGCGCATGCGGCGCCATCTTCCATTTCCTGTAGCCCCGCCACAGTTGCGATGCCACGTGTGCGAAGGGTATGTGAATACTCATTCAGTGGATGATCGCTGACATACATGCCTAACAGGTCTTTCTCCATGGCAAGCAACTCAGCCCGTTGGTATTCCTCACACTCAGGGATATCAATGGAGACTCCATTCAGTGACTCCTCCTGGCTTCCCTCAAATAACCCTACCTGACCCGTGTTAGCGTTTCGGTTGGATTTTGATATCTTTGAAAGCACCCCTTCAGCACACTCCACTATTGCGCGTCGGCAGGCATGCAGTCCATCAAAAGCTCCCACTTTCGCAAGACATTCGAATGCCTGACGGTTAAAACCCTGCACCTGCGAAGCTCGCATTACGAAATCCGCCAGCGATTTATAATCACCGTTAGCTGTTCGCTCCTGAACAATGGCGTCCACCATTCCCCTGCCGCAGTTTTTAATAGCCGTTAATCCAAATCTTATAGATTTCCCGTCGGCCCCTATCGAGAATTCCGCGAAAGAGTGGTTTACACTGGGTGGCAGTATCTCCATCCCCAGGCGCCGCGCTTCTTCAACATACAAGGCAACCTTGTTTTGATGCTGCACATGGCAGGCCAGAAGCGCTGTCAAGTACTCCACTGGGTAGTTAGCCTTGAGATAGGCTGTCTGATATGCGACCGTCCCATAACAAACAGCATGAGCTTTATTGAAAGCATATCCGGCAAATGGTTCTATCAGGTCGAAAATTTTAGTGGCAACGGCCTCCTTGACTCCATTGGCCTTTGCGCCCTTCACGAAATTTGCTCGCTCCTGACGCATTTTCGCCGGGTCTTTCTTGCCCATGGCTCGTCGGAGTATATCGGCATGGCCTAACTTGAATCCCGCGATTGCCTGAACAATCTGCATAACCTGGTCCTGATAGACGATAACGCCGTATGTCTCGCTCAGGATAGGCTCGAGGCGTTCGTGCATATAGTCAATTTTCTGACGTCCGTGCTTCGCTGCAATATAGCGCGGAATGTGGGCGATAGGCCCTGGGCGGTACAGCGCGACCATGGCCGCAAGCTCGGACACACTCTGAGGACGAAGCTCTTTTACATACCTTCTCATCCCCGCTCCTTCAAGCTGGAACAATCCGGTGGTTTCGCCGGTAGACAACAGATCATAAGCCTTTGCATCGTCCAGCGGAAGGTCCTCAAGGGAAACATCCACATCCCTATACTGTTTGATCAACTTCAAGCACTGGTCGATAATACTCAGGTTGATCAGCCCCAGAAAGTCCATCTTCAACAGGCCGATCTTTTCTAACGCCTCCATTCCGTATTGTGTTATAAGTTCCCCGCCTGTGGCTCTTTGCAGGGGCACATGATCGGTAAGCGGGTCTCTTGAAACGATAACTCCGGCAGCATGCGTAGAAGTGTGCCGCGATATTCCTTCCAGCTTGCGCGCCATATCGATAACTTTTTTAATTTCGGGCTGAGTATCGTAGACGGTCTTTAATTCTTTATTTGCCGCAAGGGCTTGATCTATGGTTGTTCCCACAGGAAACAGGGGAATCATCTTTGCCACGCGGTCCACTTCCGACAAGGGAACTTCCAGCGTGCGCCCGGCATCTCGCACAGCCGCTCGTGCTGCAAGTGTCCCAAAGGTAATAATCTGGGCTACATGGTCTTTGCCATAGCGGTCGGAGACATAGTTAATAACTTCCTCACGGCGATCGTCCTGAAAATCGAAGTCAACATCTGGCATTTGCCTGCGTTCCTCGTTCAAGAAGCGCTCGAACGTTAGCTTATGCTTGATCGGGTCTACGTTGGTGATCCCCAAACAATGGCAGACAATGCTGCCCGCCGCTGACCCGCGCACGCCCGCCAGAATTTTGTTTTCTCGCGCGAACCTTGCGAAATCCTGGACTATCAACAAATACTTGGCAAACCCGCACTTGATGATGGTATCCAGCTCATATTCCATCCGCGTGCGGATCTCGTCGTCTATATTATGATAGCGCCGCTCCAGACCTTCCCAAGCCTGAGACTGAAGGTGTTCCTCTGGCGTGCAACCATCCGGAATGGGCAAGTCCGGCAACTGAAGCCGCCCAAAGTCAAGCTCCAGATTGCACATGTCCGCAATTTCAACCGTACGCTCGAGCGCTCCCGGGAAATCCCTAAACCTGTGAAGCATTTGCTCATAAGTTTTCAAGAAAAACTCATGGGTATCAAAGCGCATGCGCTTGGGATCGGAGTACGTTCTCCCCGTCTGTATGCAGAGCAGAACATCATGTGGATGGGCATCTTCTGCTTCAAGGTAATGGACATCATTCGTGGCCACCAGGGGAGCGCCGTGCTTTGCGGATATATTGATAAGATACTCGTTGACTTTTAGCTGTTCTCGAATTTCATGATCCTGGAGTTCCAGAAAGTAGTTGTCTTTCCCGAATATCTCCTGGTGCTCACCAATGGTGCGCTCAGCTTCCTTATCTTCACCGCTAATTACCTGCTGTGCCACCTCTCCGGCCAGACAACTCGAAAGCGCTATCAATCCTTCAGAGTGAGCTTGCAGCAGGTCGCGATCTACGCGGGGCTTGTAGTAGAAACCGCTCAGGTGGGCATCGGTAACCAGCTTCAATAAGTTTCTATATCCCACTTCGTTCTTTGCCAGAAGCAGCAAGTGGAATTGGTCTTGCCCGTGTTTTAAGTCACGCTTTTTTCGACTGCCGCGAGCAACATACACCTCGCATCCAATAATTGGTTTGATACCAGCCTTTTTTGCCGCTTCATAGAAATGGATAGCCCCGTACATAACACCATGATCTGTAAGCGCAAGCGCCGGCATTTCAAGTTCGGTGGCCTTTCTGACCATCTGGTCGATGCGACAGGCACCGTCTAGCAGGCTGTATTCTGAGTGTGTGTGCAAGTGTACGAACTTTGATGACGCCATCTTGGCCGAACAGATCCTCCTGGTTTTGTGGGCTCTTAGGAAACCTTCAGACGGCATGCATGTTACCATGTCCGCTGGTTGTGTAAAGGTCAATAACAGGTATCCCGCCAATCCATGGTTAAATTGTTTGGATCAGGCAGGAGGTTTATTGGTCTTCCGATGCGCGGGTAAATACCTCCCCATCCCGTTTGCTGTTGCTGTACGGAAATGGGGGATGTCTTTATAGGCTCATTCTTGTTAAGCTCTTTGCCTGGAACTACCGACCAACATATATCTTGTATTGATAAGAAAGCTTTTTTTCGATGCCGGGTGCAAGATTGAACTCCCATTCAATCTCTGATGTTGGGTTCACAGATGTCACCTTCTTTATTACCTTGGACACCCTGCCACCACCATCGTTTGAGAGCACTTCGCCGATCAGTGACTTTTTAACATTTATTTTCACGGTTTTTTTCTTCCAGTTCTTAACAAACAACTTACCATCGACTGTCACCTCATCGTAGCTACCGGTGCCAATGCGAAGCTCTTTGCGGGAGGCTTCGGTCTGCACCTGTTCTGCTGTAACATCCGTGGCCACGGTAAGCCTTAGGGTGTTCTTGCCTCCAGATGGGGTGTATTTTAAAACATCCTGAGCAATGGGCATGGCGGAATTTACGGCAAACGCGGGTGCTGTGGTCCAAGGCTGCTTGCTGGTGTTTTTTAGCCGGACAGCATGCCATACCTGATCTGCCGGATCTTTGGCGCGGCTGGGATCCAACCTGTATCCCCTATCGTCCAGATTCATACTGTCGGGAATGTCCCACTGGTAGATGTGTTCGTAAGGGACACTTGCGGTAAACACCGTGTATCGCGCTTTATCTCCCTTTTTAAGTGTCACATGACGCTGCTGATAAAAATAGAGGTCCTCGTTGCTCTCACCCGGCATGGGGTTATTGGCGGAGTAGGCGGTTTCCGGGCTCCAGGCATTTGCAGAACCATTATTATACCCCACAGTGTTTTGGAACCTGGACTGTGCCATAACCCCGCCATAACCACCTTGTCCTGTTCTGTCCGTGCCGAGCATCAACTCGCCAACAAACGCAGCCACGCTCTGCTGTAGAGAAAGCGGGTTTAACATGTCGGCAAACATAAAATTGGGATATCCGACCACAAACGACACATCCGTGTCTTCCAGGTCTTCCATATCGTTAGCGAACACGGCTTCCAACGTAATGTCTGCCTGCTTTTCATCTGCGATGTTTATAAGGTAACTGGGGCTCCAGGTGATCCCCTTTTCAAGATAGGCGAGGGTTATTTCTGCAGATTTTTGCGCACCGTTCAGGTGCAGTTTTGCGCTGCTCACCTCATACTCCGATGTGGCTTTCGGAGGAACAGAACCGGTGAGTTCGACAGATTGTATGCTGTTTTTATTTATGGCGACGAGACGATTGTCCGTGGTCTTGATGATTACTATCTGACCCGGCGCGCCGTCGGCGGGCGGGAGCGGGTTTGAAGGATATCCGCTTCGATAGCCATGCGCCAAATCCCTGGATACTGATGGCAGTTCGGTTGAGTCCCGTTTTCGCTCGAGCGGAACGGAAAGTACAATACCGGACACTACCGACGGGTTTGCCTGCGCTCCCACAGTATATGTTACCAATACTTTTTTACCAACGGCTGCAGACAAAAGGTCTGGAAGGGTTGTGGGCTCGCTCGCGGCCTTAATTTTCCGCCTGAAGGATACCACCTTATCTACCCGCGCGCCGGGAGCTGTTGTACCCACCCAGAACCCGCCCAGTACGGCCGGTGGTACCTGCTCCATCAATGCCCAACCGTTATCGAGCTTTGTTTCTCCGGATCTAAAAATAAAACCAAGCCCGTTCTTGAACGCAGCAACCGTCCTGACCCTGGTTTTCAGTCCCGGAAGATCACCCGGTTTTTGGACCGCTGCGCTTATCGGCGTCGCGATCAAGGCCAACAACACAATCTGCCAAGCGAGTCTTTGCACTGCTTTCCTCCTGTAAATAAGAATAATAAATACGTTTGCCCCTCGGAAGTTACCTTGAGTGAGCTATGTTGTTAGAGATGCGTTTGGCGCTTTAACTTCAACGGGGATTACTGATTGTGGTTTTTTGCAAGGATTCCGGATTGACAATGTAGAAATAAAGACTGCCTGAGCGCAGCCGGCTCACTTAGTATGCGCCATGGCGGAGATAAGGACATGACAAACAAAATTTCTCGCCGTCGCTTCTTGGAAGATTCGCTCCTTCTACTGACCGCCGCATCTGTCCCCGTGAAGGTGTTTGCGCGAGACAAGGATGGCCCCCGCCAAACCGTCAGCCCTAACGAAAAAATTCATGTGGCTGTCATAGGTATGAATGGCCAGGGTATGAGCCATCTGAATGCGTTTGCGGGAATGAATGATGTCATCATCACAGCCCTGTGTGACGCTGACTCCGCGGTACTGGAGCGTGCGGTAAGCGCACTGGAAAAGAAAGGCCGCCCCGCACCTAAGACTTATCAGGATATTAGACGCATGCTTGAAGACAAGCAAATTGATGCTGTTTCCATTGCTACACCGAACCACTGGCATGCACTTGCGGCAATCTGGGCTATGCAGGCCGGCAAGGATGTTTATGTGGAAAAACCCGTCAGCCACAATGTAAGCGAGGGGCGGCGCATGGTGGAAGCTGCAAAACGTTACAACAAAATTTGCCAGGCGGGAACACAAAGCCGCGCAAACAAGGGCATGCAAGAGGCTATGGCTTATCTTCATGAAGGCAAGCTTGGGAAGATCACTCTGGCACGCGCTTTGTGTTACAAACCCAGAAAATCCATCGGGATGGTCACCACACCGCAGACACCCCCAGCGACCGTTGATTACGATTTGTGGTTGGGCCCTGCTCCTAAGAAGCCCGTTACGCGCGAACGGTTCCACTATGATTGGCACTGGTTCTGGGACTATGGCAACGGTGACTTGGGTAACCAGGGTGTGCATGAAACCGATAAAGCACGCTGGGGTCTGGGCAAAGACACACTGCCCAAAAGCGTCATAACACTGGGAGGAAGATTCGGTTACAGAGATAACGGAGAAACCCCAAACACTGAGTTGGCCTTTTACGACTACGGTGACGTCCACCTTATCTTCGAAGTGCGCGGCCTTGATACACCAGACTACAAGGGAGCGAAGATTGGCAATATCTGGTATGGCACGGAAGGCTACATGGTTGCGCCTAACAATTCCTCGGCGGTGGTTTACGATAACAACGGAAACAAGGTAAAGGAGTTCAGCGGCGGCGGCGATCATCCCCGCAACTTTATAGAAGCTGTTCGATCAAGGAGGGCCGACAAGCTCTTCTGCCCGGTTTCCGAAGGGCATCAGTCCGCGGCGCTTTGCCATGTGGCAAATGTTTCCTACAGACTGGGAACCATGCTGCCGTTCAATAAAAAGACCGGAGCATTTGGAGATGACACAGACGCCATAGAGACCATTGGTCGCTTTGAAGAACACCTGACGGCCAATGGCGTGAACTTGGATAACTGGTCTTATCGGCTGGGGCCTAGGTTGAAAATAGACACAAAGAACGAGACCTTTGTCGACAACCATAACGCTAACCAACTCCTGACCAGGGATTATCGAGACCCGTTTGTTGTCCCCGAGCGGTTATAAACTGTTTTCTAAAGCATCAACGAGGATGTAATATGAGCGTCATTGACTTTAAGACAATTTCACGTCATGTGAACATTGTCCCGGAAGCCCAGCAGCTTCTGGCCAAAAGTGACATGGAAGTTTATGCCAACCTGAACCTCAAGTGGGGTGGATCACTTGTACAGGCCGATACCTACGTTGTCCTTCATTGTTCTGCCCGCGGTCCCGCCAAGGGCGGCATTCGCATGTCTGCGGATGTTGATTTGAACGAGACACGACGATTGGCGGAGTTGATGACTTACAAGTGCGCTCTGGCGCACATCCCGTTTGGTGGGGGAAAATCCGGTATTTGTATTGATCCCGCTGCGCTTACCCCTGAAGCCCGACGGGCATTAATATCTGAATATGTCCACATTTTCGGGCCGTATCTCAGTGCTGGAGCTTACATTCCCGCGCCGGATCTCGGAACGACACCCGCGGATATGGCCACTATTTATGGGTGTACGCATGTGTTGGAATCGGTGACAGGAAAACCATACCGCATTGGCGGGCTTCCTGGACGTGAAGAGGCTACTGGATACGGAGTGGCGTGCACGGCCAAAATGGCTGCTTGCGCGCTCTTAAACAAAGAAATTGAAGGCTCTGTGGTTGCCGTGCAGGGGTTTGGCAACGTGGGTAAGTGGACGGCTCGCTTCCTGGCGGATTGGGGAGCAAAGGTTGTCGCCATATCGGATGTTTATAGCGCAGCTTATTGCGAGTCCGGGCTGGATGCCTCCAAGATTGCTGCCGGTAAGTTGGTGGCGGATCTGGGAGCATCCGCGATTCCGCGAGATGATCTCCTTCTGCTACCGGTTGATATACTGATTCCCGCCGCAAAAGGTGGTGTCATTACGGGTGACACTGCTTCAAAAATGCAAGCAAGGCTTGTTGTTGAAGCGGCGAACGACCCCACAACAGTTGATGGCGATGCCACCCTACAGGAAAGGGGCATCAACGTAATCCCTGACATCCTTGCCAATGCGGGTGGCGTAATTGCCTCTTATATAGAATGGCGGCAGGCAAAGTCCGGCAGCTTAACGGAACGCTCAGAGACTTACGACTCCATTCACAAGCAGATATCCCATGCGTTTGAAGAGATGTCGGCGCTGGCAGCGACGCATAACATAAGCCACCGGCTGGCTGCCCAGATCCTTGCCGTTGACGAGGTGGTACAATCCATGCGAGACCGCGGCTGGGTTTAATCCACCCAAAACTAGCCCGCAGTATAAACGAGCAGTGTCGGCCCTCCGCATACTGGAATAATGCTATTTGGGTTTGGAATCGTCGGAAGCAAAAAGCGCCTGACGCAGGAACTCGGGACGGTTGGTAGTTATCCCGTCCACACCGAGTTTCTTCAGGCGTCGTGCTTCATCCGGGTCATCCACTGTCCAGGTGAAGAACTTGAGCCCCACCTTTTTCGCGGCGGTAACGTAGTCTTGTGTGACACCAGCAAAATTCAGGTCAAGGCCGGCCAGGTGGTCTTTTTTAACCGTTTTTATCCACTCCGGGTCATGGGGTAATGGGGTCTTGGTTTCCTTTGAAACTACTGTGGATCGCAGCCAGCAGCATGGTATGCGGGGAAAGTCACGGGCTGCCTGCACCATTGTCTCCAGACCAAACCCTATCAACACAATCTGTTTCGCCTTCCCGCTTTTTTCTATGGCCTGCTTCAGGTAGGGTAAGATTTCTTTGCCGCACTTGATCTCGACAAACAGCCGTTTCCCTGGGGGAAGAATTTCAAGGACTTCCTCAAGAAACGGGATCTTCTCGCCGCGGAACTGCTCACCCTTTAAGTGGCCGACGTCCAGTTGCCTGAGCTGGTCTGACGATGTGTCGGCAATAGTCCAGTCAACACCGCTTGTCCTTTTTGTTCCAGGGTCATGGTTGATCATAATTCTTTTGTCTTTGGTCAAATAGATATCGACTTCCACAGCATCTGCATTTTGACGCCATGCAAGGCGAACTGAGGCCAGCGTATTCTCCGGCGCATCGTATGATGCCCCTCGATGAGCTATGATTTCCATATCCCTTACCCTTCCCGTGCCATAAATTGGCACGGTAACAAGGCTTAATGCAAGCACGAAACAAAAGAAAATGCGTTGATTCATTGATAACTCGCTATCACCATCTGGTGGCAGGTAAACTCTTCTACCACAAACTGGACCTGCTCGTTGGTTTGCTTGAATGGCAGAGTGACACTCTGCGGTTCCAGTGTAACAGAACTTACTTTCACTGGCAATCGCAGTTTGACCAGAATATCACGCAGCGGCAGCAGGTCTTCGATAACTTCCACCTGCGAAGAGTCCCTTACGTACCCCTCTGGCGACACCCTGCGCGTTGCGCCTCGAGCGATGGTGGTCGCGAAGAGCAGGTGTAATATGTAGCGCTTTTCTTCTGCCTGGTGGGTCAGTGTCACACGAGCTTGTGAAGGAAGGTTTGTAACAAGTGTTTCTTCCTCTTCCAAAAGCCTTTGTATGGCCCTGATCGCGTATTGCTTGTAAGCTACCGCCCCAAATGCTTCGTAAATACTGAATATCGGATGCGCCAGATAGAGTATATTGCCATTCGCAACGGCTCCAGCGTATTCCGACAGTTCACCCGGTGGCGCATGTTGATGGCTGCAGAAATGCCGCCATGTGCGGTTGAAATAAGGTTTGCGAATCCGAGCAAGTTCCCTTCCCGTGGTTGGCTTTACCTGTTGTGACGGTATATACATCACAAGCGGACTTTCCACAAAATCCGGCGCAAGCTCCTTACTTGCTTCCAGGTAGTCCGGCTGGAAGGGGCTTTGGCGTAAATGTTCCGCCCCAACATCAAGCGCGAACCCATGGCCGGATTTATCTAACCCGCTCGTACCCGTCAAGAGCAATTTTCCACCGTCTGCGAGATAATTCTTTGTTTTTGTTTTCAGATTATCATCAAAAAGGATCGCGTCGGGGAAGATAAGCAGTTTGTAAGCATCAAAATCCATCTGCCGATCAATCAAATCAAATAGAAAATGACCTTCCAATAAAATTCGCCCTACCCCGATATCTGGCTCTCGTTTACCAATTTCCGCTTCGCTGGAAAGCACCGCGATATCCGCCACATTCTTTGCTGCACGACACCACGGCTCCTTTTTTTCCACTTCAGCGTAAGCCTGGCCAATGATCCGATAAGTACTTTCATCCATCTCTCCGTTCGGATGCAACTGGTCTCCTACCGAGCATTTTGCACCGCTGGCCAGAATCAGGGCACATTCGTATTTCAGTGCATTGGGGTGTTTATATCCACCGAACTCTCCCCAGGTAGTGTGAAACTTGCCTGTCATCCCGAGAAAATCTAAACCGAGTTTACCGCTGTAACGAGCCGAAAGTGGGAAATGATCGTACCCCCAACCGCCCGTGGGCAGGGATTCCAGTTCCAGATGACTGAAGTACCTCAGGATATCCCGGTTCCCCTTTGTGATATGTCCGCTGTTATGGAATACTGGCATATTTTTATTGTTGATGCGGCAGGCGGCTGTGGTCTCCTGATAATAACGTTCCAGAGAAGCAACAGCGCACTTACGGCGATCCTCGGGATTGTCCGCGTCTAACCCCTCGCGTTCCATGTACCCAAGACACGATCTGCAACAGCACTCCCCTTGAAAGATAATGTCAAGAAAAACCCCGTTTGCTTCAGGAAACAACGTTACCGCCTCGCGGATTTGTGCAGTCAGATAGCTCAAGTAGCCAGAGTTAAAGCACATTGCCATAAAACCCGGCTTGTTGACAGGCCCGGACCATCCCTGGTAGCACCCATCAACGGAGATTTCACGCCACTCCGGATGCTCCAAGGCTGCAACATTATCAACGCCAGCGGAGATATAGACCGGCACGTGAACATCAATTTCTTTACTGGCATCCATTTGCGCCCGCAGAAGATTGAATCCCAGTCCAGGATGCATCTTGCCGACTTCCGTAGGGTGGTAACTCCACCCATGATGGCACTTTGAGAAGCAGGTGATGGAATCCACATGTCCGCTCTTAAGCGCCTGCTGCCAGGCGCCTTTTTCAAACCGGACACCGATTCCCGGGATGTACGGGGATGTATGAAAGTCAAGGTGTACCTGACGGAAGCGTAGATTATGCGACATTGGAGTCCTCCGATAACGTTTTTGCCAAAGTTGCCTCTATCTGAGGATCTATTATTTCACTTCCAAGTTCAAGGAATATTCCTGATGGTCTTGTGAGAATGGCAGCGTTACAACAATACGACCCTCTGCTGGAAGTGCGAAGCCGTCTTTCTTGTACTGATTATGAGGTAGTGCTGGCCAACTGACGCTTGCGCCATCCGGAAGCATAAGTTTCCACCCATTATGTGATATCCATCCGCCGGTCTCTGTGGATGTCAGACTGAATGTTTTGTCATCTATAATCCGCTGTGCCCCGCTTGCGGTTGTCAGGGGTTTACCCATCTGAGGTATCAAAGTCAAATGAGCGGCAACTGGCTGGCCTGAAGACACCGTGGAGCGCAAGTGGATACGAAGCAATTTTTCGTCCACTGGTTCCACGCTGATGCCGCAGCGTTCGGACCCGTATCGAAGAGACAATCCCTGTGGTTTGGTGATCTTCAACGCGGCGGCCTTGGGGATGTGATAAAGCAAACCGCTTGGAGTAAACACTGGTGCTGTATCACCGGGTTTGTGCTGCAGAAGCGCTGTGTCTCCTACAGTGAAGTTACTCCAAAGTGGTTGAAGCTTTGTATTCCCTCCACCCAGAATAAGCCCCGTTTTATCATGAAAAATACTTACCAGGTTCTGGCGGTCTTGTATCCAGCGACTGCTACTGATTTTATTTATATAAGCTGAAAGGCAGACAAACCAAGGGCCGGTGCGTTGGGTCATTGCTTTGCCATCACTTTGAATAAACCTATCATCTGATCCCTGTGCGGGGATTGGTTCTGTTGGTCCCTCTTCCCCATAAAGCAAGAAACCAGCCAGGTCATCATTAGATATCGCGGATTTTGCTTTCTTCTTTAAGGCAAGCATTTTCGCCACTTGTCCACGCCCGACCGCCGAATAAGTGGAAGCCACCGTTCCAATTCGGATTCCGCTATGGTATGAGTTGCGTTCATCTATTGTTTCCACAAGTCCACCATTTGGATAAGTGAACATGGCATGGAAAAATGACGCCTTTTCTATAGCGGGCAGCACCCGCTTGTCGCGTGAAACAGCGTAATAGACACCCAGGGCATCACAATAAACCGTGTTGTAAGATACCACCGGGCCGGCATTCTCAGACCAGAAACCGTCCGCGGACTGCGCTTCACACACCTTAATCAGAAAATCCTGAGCCTGACGCTGCCAGTCGTCACGGTTGAAAGTTTGGCCGGCGATATAAAGCCCCATAGCCTGATGACATGGGATGTTTTGCACTCGCGTAAGCTGGGTCTTGGATATGCCGGTAAATCCCAGGATCAGCCCGTCTTCCCAACGTTTACGTCTGTCCGGTGGCATGGCATCCTTTATAAGATTGAACGTGCGTATCCAACGGGAATATACCCAGCACATATAGGTATCACCCCAGGTGGAGCCATCTTTCTTACGGAATACCCACTGCCCGGTTGGGTTCTGGTCGGCAATAAGGGCATCTCCCGCATCCATGATGGCCTCCAGTAGACGCTGACTGTGATAATAGGGATTATGGGGATCTTTGATAGACCATGCCGCACCAAGGGGGAACATGCTGTTTTGGTCATTGACTATCCACACCCCCGAACCAAAGCGGCCGGTCTTTTTGTCCTGCGATTCTAAAATTCCCGGAACGGCCGCCACAAGACGATGCAAAAAATCTTTTTTGAACCGTAGATAACCACTCTCCGCACAGAGCTCCCTTGAGATGATTGT
>WBZO01003139.1_pt1 | contig 19945 bp, 21 predicted proteins | sample 5204261 | NCBI WGS metagenome assembly WBZO01 (sample SAMN12412400, study PRJNA552823) | activated sludge metagenome | isolation source: activated sludge from anammox sidestream of wastewater treatment plant... | place: USA: North Carolina | collected 2017-09
CCGCCAGTCGGCGCGCGTCAGCGCGCTGAAGTAGAGCAGGCCGCGGCAGAGCCGTGCGAGATTCGCGACCGCGCGCGCGGCCTGCGCATCACCGAGGTACTGCAGTACGTCGTAGCAGACGACGAGGTCGAAGGGCCGCGCAGGCCGATACCGCTCGATCGTGCTGCGCACCCAGCCGTGCTTCGCGCAGAGGTAGGCACTCACCTCGATGCCCGTGTACGCGGCGCCCGGCAGCGCACGCAGGAGCGGCGCACGCAGGAGCCCCACGCCGCAGCCGGCGTCCAGCATGCGCTTCACGGGAAGCCCGAGGTAACCGGCGCAGGCGCCGATCAGCCGCGCGCGCGCGGCCATTTCGGCGCGCGAAGTCACGCTGCTCGCGGGATCGCGGTAGTAGCGCTCGTAGTAGGCGCGGTCGAAGCGGTCGTCCATCGCAGCCCCGGCTCAGACCTCGCGCAGGTAGCCCCAGGTGTGCAGGCGGTCGTGGTCCTCGAACCAGCGCTCGCCGATGTCATCCCGATAATACATGTCCGGGATCATGATGTTCCGGATCCGGGAGTACGCCTGCGCCTGCGCCTGGCGCATCGTCGAGCCGACGCCGCAGACGATCAGCACCACGCCGGAGGTGCCCGCGACGTACCACTGGCCGTTCACCTGCTTCACATCCTCGATGTGCACCTCTTCCGGAATGCCCTTCTTGAAGAGGATCGCAGCGTTGTGCGACACGGACTTGAAGGTCGCCTCGTCGTCGAACGGGAACGGCGAGACGACGATGCGCACGCCGACCTGGAAGCCGCTCTTCACCTTGAACTTCTGCGCGGTGCCCGCGGCGAGGTCGTGGAAAAACTCGCCGATCGGCGTCGTCATGCCTTCCTGCTGGATGCTGATCGTCGGGTAGCCGAACCGCGACGTGAACTCGAGCGGGTAGATGCCGTTGCCGTTGACGATGCAGTTGAGGTCGATGTAGCCGACATAGCCTTCCTCGGCGAGCTTCGGCTCCATCTTCTTCAGGGTCTGGTTGAAGAGCCGGTTCGGCCCGCTCCAGAACATCACGGTGCCCATCTCGCCGGTCGACGGTCCGATGTTGCCGGGAAAGAGTTTCTTGTGCTCGAAGTTCACGTTCACCGGATAGATGAACTCGCGCCCGTTGAAGAACGCGCCGACGGCGATCTCGACGCCTGTGACCCGGCGCTGCAGCTGGAACACCTTGATCTCGTCGGGAAACGACTTCTTGTACGCCTCGAGCACGCGCACGACATCCTCGCCGTCGTCCTCGTCGCCGACGAACAGGCGCCGCTTGACGTTGCCGGCCTCGCCCGAGGGCTTGATCACGTAGCGCTCCGGGTTCGCCTTCACGTAGGCGATCGCGTCATCGAAGTCGCTGAACTCGCGGTACGGCAGGATGTTGATGCCCGCCTTCTTGAGTTCCTCCTGGCCGAACGACCGGTCGTCCTCGAGCCGGTCGGTGTACGGCGTGCCGCCGATCACCTTCTTGCCGCGGGCGCGCAGGCGCTGCGCCTGCGCACCCTGCCCGAGCGTGTCGTCGAACACGATCACGTCGGCCCAGTCGACGTCGGCCTCCCAGTCGAGCGTCTTCGGCACGAAACCGTCGGCGATCTCGCGCTCGCGCTCGTTGTCGATGTAATAGCGGACTTCGTGGCCCTCCTTGGCGACCTGCCAGGCAATATCGCTGATCAGCGCGGAGAGCGAGACGAACAGAAAGCGGCGCGGTTCCATGGGCTCGTGACTATACCGGCCGCCGCCCGTAAACTCGCGTCCATGATCCGGACCTTCGCTCTGGCCCTGACCCTGGCCGCCGGCGCCGCCCTGGCCGGCGAAACCGCGGCGTTCACGCTCACCTCGGCGGCATTCGCGCCGGGCGGCATGCTGAAGAACGAGCAGGTCTACGACGGCTTCGGCTGCAGCGGCGGGAACGTGTCACCGGCGCTGCTGTGGAAGAACGCACCGGCCGGCACGCAAAGCTTTGCACTGATGGCGCACGATCCGGACGCCCCGACCGGCAGCGGCTGGTGGCACTGGGTGGTCTACAACCTCCCCGCAGCGGTGCACAGCCTGCCCGCGGGTGCGGGCTCGGCCGACGGCAAGGACCTGCCGGCGGGTGCGATCCAGGGTCGCACGGACTTCGGCACGGTCGGCTACGGCGGCGCCTGCCCGCCGCCGGGAGACAAGCCGCATCGCTACTACTTCCGCGTGTACGCACTCAAGGTCGCGAAACTCGACGTCCCGGCGGATGCGACCGCCGCGCTGATCGGCTTCGCCGTGCGCGCCAATGCGCTCGCGGTCGCCGAAACGCAGGCCATCTACGGTCGCTGACCCCATGAACACCGAACGTCGCGGCACCGCATGGCCGTGGATCCTGGTGCCGATCTGCGCGCTGATCGTGTTCTTCGGCCTGCGCTCCTGCAAGGAGACGCAGGCGGCCCCTCAGACCGCCGCAGTGGCGGGGTTGTAGTCGAAAAGACCCAGGCGCTCGTCGGCGGCCTTGCCGCCGGTCTTCAGCGCATATTTCTCGGGCTCGTGCGAATGGAACACCTTGACGGCCTTGCGCGACTCGCGCACGACGAATGACGCGCGCGGGATGCGCGCGGCCTCGTAGCGCGCAAGTGCCTGGGCGAGGTCGCCCGATGCGGCGATCGCGCGTGCGAGCAGCACGGCATCCTCGATCGCGAGCACGGCGCCGTGGCCGAGGAACGGCAATACCGGGTGCGCCGCATCGCCGAGCAGCGTCACGCGCCCGAGGCTCCATCGCGTGAGCGGTTCGCGATCGAACAGGCCCCACTTGAAGAGCAGCTCGGGCGGCACGGCGGCGAGGAACGCCCGCACGTCGGGGTGCCAGTCCTCGAAATCCGCGAGCAGCTCCTCGACGGTCGAGCGGATCGACCAGCCCTCTTCGGTCCATGCGGCCCGTTCGGCGAAGGCGACGAAATTGAGCAGCGCACCGCCGCGCACCGGGTAGCGGTTCACGAGGTGCCCCGGCCCGACATAGATGCCGGATGGCGGATCGAGCACGCCCGGCGGCACCCGATCCATCGGCACGAGTCCGCGCCACGCGATGTAGCCGGTGTACTTCGGGCCGCTGTCGCCGAAGAGTTCGTGGCGCACCTGCGAGCGCGAGCCGTCGGCGCCGATGACGAGACCGGCCGCGGCCTGGCTGCCGTCGGCGAACACGAGTCTCACACGCTCGCCATCCTGGGAGAGCGAGGCAAAGTGCCGGCCGAGCCGGATCGCGTCGGCGTCGTTGGCTGTCACTGCGTCCGCAATCGCACCGTGCAGGTCGGCGCGGTGGACGAGGTAGTAACGCTCCCCGTACTTGTCGAGCAGGGTCTGCCCGCGGTTCGTCCATTGCAGGGCGCGGCCGTCCTGGTAGTGGCGCACGGCCTGGTCTTCCGGCAGATAGGCAATCGCATCGAGTCGCGCACCGACGCCGAGATAGCGCAGCGCGTGCGCGGCGCTCGGGCTGAGCGACAGCCCGGCACCGACCTCACCGAGCTGCGGCGCCTGTTCGTAGACGGTCGGGCGGAATCCGGCCCGCTGCAGCGCGAGCGCTGCAGTCAGGCCGCCGATGCCGGCCCCGACGATGGCAATGTCCAAACTTCCCTCCATGCCGCCAGTGTCCCGCACGCCACGCAGTGCGGGGAGGGGCCGCACGCCTCGCGGTTCAACGGGCGGACAGTCCGGCGACCCCGACGCGAGCGGCATCCGTCTGGCGGTGCCGGACGCGTCCTGACGAACGTCTGATTCCGGCGTCTATCTGCAAACGACCGGGGGCAGGGATGCGTGCGACTTTCACTTGCAGTGTTGCGGCGCTCGGCGTCGCGACGGGCGTCGCTTGCGGCGCCGAGCAGCTGGCCTATGGGGAGCCCTACGGCTGCAATGGCGATCGCTTCATCGTCTATTACTGCCGCGGCGACAGCGATGCGGGCAATTACGTCACGCACCCGCTCGACAACTACTGCAAGGTCACCTACATCGACCGGCCGCGCAGGAACGGCTTCCTGCCCGAGACCGCCGAGCTGCGCGGGGACATCCTGAAGAAGATCATCGCCTGTGGCGGAGGCGCAGCGCCGGTCACGGCGGCGGAAGCGGCACCGGCCGCCGCGAAGACTCCCGCCGCCGCGCAACCCCGGGCCGCGGGCGCCAACATCGCGGTCCCGGGTACCGGCAGCTCGAAGGTCTCGCTGCTGCGGCTGTCCCACACCACGAAAGGTACCCGGGTCGTCCACTACGTCGATGAACTGTCGAGGAAGCCGGCGAGTTCCGACCTCGTCGCGATCTGGGCGCTGTGGGTCTATCCCGACGGTGACCCCGACTCGCCGGGCACTCGGGCTGAATGGATCGAATTTCACATGCATTGCGCGAACCGATCGTTCGGTGCGGTCACCTTGGCCAAACTCGACGCCGAGGCGAGGCTGCTGGAAGCCAAAGCGTTGAGCGGGAAACAGCAACCGGTCGGGAAGGGCAGCGTCGGGGAGGACATCTTCGACATCGCCTGCAAGCCAGCCGCCCCGATCAACGGGTCGCGCTTCGCAAGCACGAAGGCCGCGATCCAGGACGCGATGAACCCGGCGCCCGCCGCGGCCACTCCCGCCGCCGCGGCCCAGCCCGCACCGGCCGCCGCCCCGACGAATCCGAAGGACGCCGCCGCGCGCGCGAACACGTTGATCGACGCGTGGACCGCGGCCTACAACCGCGGGGACTACGACGGCGCGCTCGCGTCGCTGCACGAGTACATCCAGTTGTATCCGAAAGATGCCACTGGGCACCTGTTCGCGGGCCACACCTACCGGGCCAAGGGCGACCAGGCGGGCGCCGAACGCGCGTTCCTCGAAGCGCAGCGCGTCGCGCCGCAGGACGCGGCCACCCACCTCGAGGTCGGCAAGCACTTCCTCGAGGTGCGCGAGGACGAGGCCCGCGCGCGCACCGAACTGCTGAAAGTCCTCGCGCTGAAGGACGCCGGCGCGGACGCATTGATCCCGGCCGGCGAACTGCTCGCACTCGCCGACGACCGGGCTTCCGCCACCGAAGCCTTTCGCCGCGGCGTCCAGTTGCCGGGCCAGCCGCAGATGCTCGCGCGCGGATGGGTGGGGTTCGCCCGTGCGCAGTACGCGGCGACGCGCTATCCGCAGGCGATCGCGGCGGCGAACGAGGCGTTGCGGCTCGACCCGGCGAATCAGGATGTGCACTGGACGCTCGCGAGCATCCACGAGGATCAGGGCAATCTGGCCGGCGCGCTGTCCGAACGGCAGGTGATAACGCGCCAGCAGCCGGGCGATGCGTGGGCGCACCTGAACCTGGGTGACGCCCACGCCGCGCTGAAACAGGTGGCGCCGGCGGTGGCCGCATACGACCGCGCCCTCGAACTCGGGCCGAAGGACCCGCTCGCAAGAGACTTCCTGTCGATACTGGCCGATAGCTACCGCAAGGTGGGGCGCCGCGATCGCGCCATCACCGCGCTGCGCACCGCGATCAACCTGCCCCACGACGGCACGTCGGAGGGCATCGAGGCCAAGGCGATGAATGATTTCACCGCCTGCCGCGATCTCGGGCGACTGCTGATCGACGAGAAGCGGTACCCGGACGTGATCCGCATGCATCTCGCGCGCGGAGCGTGCCACGACGGGATGGGACCGGGTGCGGTGGGCGCCGCGTATCTCGCGCTCGACCAGGTCGGCAAGGCCGTCGCGCACCTCGAAGAGGCCGTCGAGGGGCTGGAAGAGTCGCTGGATTGGGGCTCGAGTCTGTCGAGCGGCAAGCGGACCGCGCGCGAACAGGCTTTCGATCGCGAGTACCGCGCGGAGAAGAAGGCCGAGGCGGCGCAGGACCTGTACGCGCTCGGTCGCGCCTACCTCGCCGTGGGCCGCGGCGCCGACGCGCAGCGCATCGCGGTCAGGTTGCAGCGGCTCGACCCGAAGCTCGCCGCGCAACTCTCCGCCGGACCCGGCGCGGCGCGCTGACCGCACCGGCCTGATCGCCCGGCGGCCGCACGATCAGCCGCCGGGCGTCAGGAAGGCGCAGGTAGGCCCCTTGGTCCTGGCCAACCGCCCATCGAGCGTCGCGAGCGGCAGACCGAGCGCCTCGGCAACCGCCACGTACCATGCGTCGTAGCTCGTGATCGTGTGGCGCAATTCCCAGACCCGCTCGGCAAATGGGTCAAAGGGCAGCAGTTCGATGCCGAGCAGCATCAGGTCTTCATGGGCGGCATTGGCCTCTGCCGTCGAGATCCTTCGCGCGCGTTCCAGCCGGCGCAGCACATTCGTTGCTTCGACACGAGCCAACTCCGGGGCATGCAGCGATCCTGCCGAGAGGATCCCCTCGGCCCAGGCGCCCCCCGGCCCGGAATCGACCAGCGCTGCGACGAGCACGGAGGCGTCCACGACCGGCATTCAGCGGCGATCGGTGTCGCGATCCTTCAGGATCTGCGCCGCGGGGACACGGGCCTGCGCCGCCCGCTTCCTCCTGCGCACCTGCTCGAGCCACGCGTCCACCGAAGGGCGCGCCGCGAGCCGCTCGAGCTCCGCCCGCAGGTATTCCTGCATGGACTTGCCCTGCAGGGCCGCACGCGCCGCCAGTTCGTCGCGCACTTTCTCCGGAACGTCGCGGATGGTGAGTTGCACCGTCATGCGTTCATTTTTACAGCATTGCAGGCAGTTCGCAATCGACCCGGGGCACGGGCCTGCCGGTATCACGCCAGTGAACGGCTCGCACCGCCCGCGCGTATCATGCGCGCCATGCCCGCCACCCCCAGCAAGCGCCACGCGCGCGCGCCGCGCGTCGGCTTCGTGAGTCTCGGCTGCCCGAAGGCGCTGGTCGATTCCGAACGCATCCTCACGCACCTGCGCGCCGAGGGTTATGCCGTCTCGCCGACCTACGACGATGCCGATCTCGTCGTCGTCAACACCTGCGGCTTCATCGACGCCGCGATCGACGAATCGCTCGACGCGATCGGCGAGGCGCTCGAGAGAAACGGCCGCGTGATCGTCACGGGCTGCCTCGGCGCGCGGCCCGAGAAGATCCTGAAGCGCCATCCCCGCGTGCTCAAGGTCACCGGCGCGCAGGCGTACGAGGAAGTGGTCGGTGCAGTGCACGAGCACCTGCCGCCGCAGCACGATCCGTTCATCGACCTCGTGCCGCCGCAAGGAGTGAAGCTGACGCCGAGGCACTACGCCTACCTCAAGATCGCCGAGGGCTGCAACCACAAGTGCAGCTTCTGCATCATCCCCTCGATGCGCGGGCGTCTCGCGAGCCGGCCCATCGACGAGGTGCTGCGCGAGGGCGAGCAGCTCGTGCGCGCGGGCGTGAAGGAACTGCTCGTCATCTCGCAGGACACGAGCGCGTACGGCGCCGACCTCCGGTACGCGGCGCGCGAATGGCGGGGCGCCACGCGACAGACGCGCTTCCTCGACCTTGCCCGCGGCCTCGGCGAACTCGGCGCCTGGGTGCGGCTGCACTACGTCTACCCGTATCCGCACGTCGACGACGTGATCCCGCTGATGGCCGACGGCAAGGTGCTGCCTTACCTCGACGTGCCGTTTCAGCACGGCAGCCCCGCGGTGCTGAAGCGCATGAAGCGGCCGGCACATGCCGAAGACACGCTCGCGCGCATCCGCGCGTGGCGCGGGATCTGCCCGGAGCTCGTGATCCGCAGCACCTTCATCGTCGGCTTCCCCGGCGAAACCGAAGCGGAGTTCCGCGAACTGCTCGACTGGCTGGGCGAAGCGCAGCTCGATCGCGTGGGCTGCTTTGCGTACTCACCCGTCGAAGGCGCAGCCGCCAATACGCTGCCGGGCGCGGTGCCCGAGGACATCAAGGCGGAGCGGCATGCGCGCTTCATGGAGCGCGCACAGGCGATCAGCACGGCACGGCTCGCGCGCCGCGTGGGCGAGCGCATGCGCGTACTGGTGGACCGCGTCGATGGCGGCGTCGCCGTGGCGCGTGGCCCGGGCGATGCGCCGGAGATCGACGGCATCGTGCGCGTGCACACCGGAAGCGGCACCGTCGCGGGCGGCGGCAGGATCGCCGCCGGCGCCTTCCTCGACGTCGAGATTACCGGGGCAGACGCTTACGATCTCGACGCGCGCGTCGCAGCCTGAGCACGAGTTTCCCCGCGAGCAGCGCATAGCCGGCCCACTTCGCGCGGCGCAGGACCGTCAGGCGCGACGCGAGCGACACGCCCGCGAGCGCCCAGGTAATGCCCTTCGCGCCGGTGAGCGTGTCGAGCGACTCCCGGAGCGTGCGCCGCTGCAGCTCCGCCTCGAGCTCAAGCAGCTTCGCGCGCTCTGCCGGGCTCGAGGGCTTCACTGTCACGTCGCAGCGCTTCGATCAGGTGGGAAAAGAGTCGTTCGCGACGACGTTCGCGCACGAAGAGCACGGCACATGCGCCGGCGATCACCGCGAGCAGGACCGTGAGCACGCCGAGCACGACAAAGCGCGTGCGCGGCTCCATCGCGAGTGCGGCCCACAGGATCGCGGCGAACACCGCGAGAGCCGCGCTCGTGCCGCAGGCGATCGCGAGCGTGAGCCGGCGCGCAACCGCGGCCTTCTCCAGCTCGAGGTCGACCCCGAGGATCTCGAGGCGGTTCTGCGCAATGCGCAGGCCCTGCGCACCGAGACTGAGCGCCTCCTCGAGGACCCGCTGCGTCGGCGACGACACCGTCTCCGGCCTTGCGCGTCAGCGGCGGCGCGACAGCAGCGCGCCGACGATCACGCCCGCGGCCGCCGCGACGGCCACCGCCGCCCAGGGATTGCTCCGCACGTAGCGATCGGCGGTGTCGGCCGCCTGCTCGGTGAGTTCGCGCGCATCGCCCTCGATCGAGGCCAGGCGTGCCCGCGCACTGTTGACCGTGGCCTCGACGCGTTCGCGCAGCCGCTGCGCGGCCTCACCCGTCTGGCCGCCGAGCGAGTGCAGCATGCTCTCGGCCTGCGCGATGAGATCGCGCAGGTCGTCGCCGGCCGCGCCATCGTTCGCGGCGTCGTCGCGCTCCCTGCTCATGCCGACGGGGCGAGGCCCAGCAACTTCAGCACTTCGTTGCCCTTGTCCTTCACGGCCTGCGCCTTCGACGCCGCATCGATCGCGTCGCCCTTGTTGAACGCATCGTTCGCTTCGGCCCATTGCGACTTCATCCAGTCGAGGCCCGCCTTGGCGTTGTCGAATGCTTCCTTCGAGACATTCCGGGGCAGCCGCCGCGCCTTGCCGAGGATGTCGACACGGCTCTGGATCGCATCGACCATCTTCGGGAGATCCGCGGCAAAGCCGGTCCACTTCTCCTTGGCTGCCGCAGTCGCCGCCTCCCATTCCGCCTTCTTCGCAGCGGTTGCGTCGCGCAGTGCAGCGATGCGCGTCGACAGCTCGGGCGCCGCGGCGAGCACCGCCTTGTAGTCGCCCTTGGCGAGGCTGTCCTTCAGGCCGGTGAGCGTCGTCTCGACGCCCGACAGATCGCCGGGCAGCAACCGTGCGGCATCGTCCTTGAACGCGGCGAGTGCCGCTTCGGCATCGCCCACCGCCTTCGTGGCCGGGCCCTTCTGGTTGGCGCAGCCGGCTGCGAGCGCGAGCATCGCAACGGCGGTGATGAACAGGCTTTTCTTGAGCATGGTGTTCTCCTCGGGAGGTCTGGCGGAGCCTAGGGAATGCGCAGCTTCTGGCCCGGCTTGATCCGGTCCGGGTCCTTCAGGATGTCGCGATTCGCTTCGAAGATCTTCGGATAGAGCATCGGATCGCCATAAAATTCCCTGGCAATCTTCGAGAGCGTGTCACCCTTCTGCACGACATAGTGCTGCGTGTACGGATTTTCTTCCGTGGCCATGGCGTTCCTCCATAAGAGCGGCCGGAAACGCCGAGGTTACTCGACCGTGACGCTTTTCGCGAGGTTGCGCGGCTGATCGACATCGGTGCCCTTCAGGATCGCCACGTGGTAGGAGAGCAACTGCAGCGGCACCGTGTACACGGCCGGTGCCTGGAAGTAGCTGACGTGCTTCGGCATCTGGATCACGGTGACGCCGTCGGAGGGCTCGAAGCCCGAATCCGGATCGGCGAAGACGATCAGTTCGCCGCCGCGTGCCCGCACTTCCATCAGGTTCGACTTCAGCTTCTCGAGCAGATCGTTATTCGGCGCGACCGTGATGACCGGCATGCCTGCGTCCACCAGCGCGAGGGGCCCGTGCTTCAGTTCTCCGGCGGGGTAAGCTTCCGCGTGGATGTAGGAGATCTCCTTCAGCTTCAGCGCCCCTTCCATCGCGATCGGGTGCAGCGCGCCCCGCCCGAGGAACAGCGTGTGTTGCTTGTCGGCAAAGCGTTCGGCCAGGCGATGGATGACGGGGTCCAGCGTGAGCGTCTTCTCGATCAGGCCCGGGATCTCGATGAGGCGCGCGACGAGGCCGCGCTCCCGCTCGGCATCGGCGCCGTGGTGCTTGGCGAGCGCCACCACGAGCATCGACAGTGCCATCAGCTGCGTCGTGAAGGCCTTGGTCGATGCCACGCCGATCTCCGGGCCCGCACGCGTCAGCATCACGAGCTCCGATTCGCGCACCAGCGAACTCTCCGGCTGGTTGCAAATCGCGAGCGATGCGAGGTAGCCCGCCTGCCTCGCGAGCCGCAGCGCCGCGAGCGTATCGGCGGTCTCGCCCGACTGCGAAATCGTGACGAACAGCGAATTTTTCAGCACGACAGGATTGCGGTAGCGATACTCGCTCGCGATCTCGACCGAGCACGGCAGCTTGCAGATCTGTTCGATGAAGTAACGCGCGACCGCGCCGGCATGGAAGCTCGTGCCGCAGGCGACGATGTGCACGTGCTCCGTGCGGCGGAAAATTTCGGCAGCGGCCGGCCCGAAGGCCGCGTCGAGCAGGCGGCCGTTCGCGACGCGCTCCTGCAGGGTGTTCGCGACCGCGCGCGGCTGCTCGTGGATCTCCTTCAGCATGAAGTGGCGGTACTGGCCCTTCTCGGCCGCGTCGGCAGAGAGCTCGCTCTCGTGCACGGGCCGCTCGACCAGGTTGCCTTCGCGGTCGATGATCCGCACGCTCGTGCGGCAGACCTCGGCGACGTCGCCTTCCTCCATGAAGATGAAGCGGCGGGTCACCGGCAGCAGCGCCGCGACGTCGGACGCGACGAAGTTCTCGTCGACACCGACCCCGATCACGACCGGGCAGCCCTCGCGGGCGAGGATCACGCGATCGGGTGCAGCACTGCTCACGACCGCGAGCGCATAGGCGCCTTCGAGTTCGGCGACGGTCGCGCGCACGGCCTTGAACAATTCGCCCTGCTTCGCGAGGTGATGGTGGATGCGGTGCGCGATCACCTCGGTGTCGGTTTCCGAAGTGAAGGTGTAACCCGCGCGCTTCAGCTCCGCACGCAGCTCCTCGTGGTTCTCGATGATGCCGTTGTGCACGATCGCGAGGCCGTCGCGCGACACGTGCGGGTGCGCATTGCGCTCGCTCGGCACGCCGTGCGTGGCCCAGCGTGTGTGTGCGATGCCGAGCTTGCCGGCGAGCGGCTGCTGCTCGAGCGCCTGCTCGAGCACCTTGACCTTGCCGACCGTGCGGATCCGTTCGAGGCGCTGCGCGCCGTCGAGCACGGCGAGGCCCGCGGAGTCGTAGCCCCGGTACTCGAGGCGGCGCAGTCCCTCGAGCAGGATCGGGACGATGTTGCGTTCGGCGACGGCTCCGACGATTCCGCACATGGGCAGCTGGCTCTCCGGTCAGGGTCGCGTATTTTGCCTGAATGCCGGCCGCCCTGCTGTGGCAGGCTGTGCAACCCGACCGGAATCACACCATGAAAACCATCATCGAACCTTTCCGGATGAAGGTCGTCGAGCCGATCCGCCTGACGACCCGGGCCGACCGCGAGCGGCTGGTGGCGGACGCGCATTTCAACCTCTTCGGCCTGCATTCCGACGACGTGCTGATCGACCTGCTGACCGACTCCGGTACCGGCGCGATGAGCGCCGCCCAGTGGAGCGCTGTGATGCGCGGCGACGAGTCGTACGCGGGCTCCCCGTCGTTTTACAGATTCCGGGACGCCGTGCAGGACCTGATGCCCTTCCGCCACGTGATCCCGACCCATCAAGGGCGTGCGGCGGAGGCGATCCTCTTTGCAATCCTCGGCGGCGCCGGCCGCGTGATCCCGTCGAATACGCATTTCGACACGACCCGCGGCAACATCGAGGCGACCGGCGCCGAAGCGCTCGACCTGCCGTGCGCCGAGGCCGCCGATTTCGCGAGCGTGTTCCCTTTCAAGGGCAACATGGACATCGCGGCGCTCGACCGGCTGCTCGGGGAGCGCGGCGCGGCCGTGCCGTGCGTGATGATGACGCTCACCAACAACGCCGGCGGTGGCCAGCCGGTGTCACTCGGGAACCTGCGGGCCGTGCGAGCGCTCGCCACCCGCCATGGCAAACCGCTGATCATCGACGGGTGTCGTTTCGCGGAGAATGCCTGGTTCGTCAAGCAGCGCGAACCCGGCCAGCAGGCGCGCAGCGTGCGCGACATCGTGCGCGAGACGTTCTCGCTCGCGGACGGCATGACGATGAGCGCGAAGAAGGACGGCCTCGCCAATATCGGCGGCTGGCTCGCGCTGAACGACGAGGAGCTCGCACTCGCGGCCCGCAACCGGTTGATCCTGACCGAAGGCTTCCCGACCTACGGCGGGCTCGCGGGACGGGATCTCGAAGCGATTGCTGCCGGGCTCGCGGAGGTCGTCGACGAGGAGTACCTGCGCTATCGCGTGCGCTGCAATGAGTACATCGGCGAACGCCTGCTAGCGCTCGATGTGCCAATCGTGCAGCCGGTCGGCGGCCATGCGGTGTTCATCGACGCGCGCACGATGCTCGCGCACATCCCGCCGCTCGCTTACCCGGGCCAGGCGCTGGCGGTGGCGCTCTATGAGGTGGGCGGCGTGCGCAGCTGCGAAATCGGTACCGTGATGTTCGGCCGCCAGCCCGACGGCCGCGAGCTGCCCGCGCGTTTCGATCTCGTGCGCCTCGCATTCCCGAGGCGCGTGTACACACAGAGCCACGCCGATTACCTGGTCGAGGTGTTTGCGGAGGTCGCTGGTGCGCGCACGCAGCTGCGCGGCTTGCGCATCGTCGAGGAGCCGCGGCTGATGCGGCACTTCACGGCGCGGTTCGCGCGCCTGTGACCGCGCTGAACCCGTAGCGCGCGAAGGCAGCGCCGGCGACGGGGCCCGCCAGGAAATCGAGGAAGGCCGCACCGCCGGCGCGCGCGCCGACTGGCAGCGCCGCCGGGTACGTGATGGTTGGGTATGTCCCCGCCGGGAACACGCCGACGACCTTCACGTTCTTCTCGATCAGTGCGTCGGTCGCATAGACGATGCCGAGCGGCGCCTCGCCGCGCGCGACGAACGCAAGCGCCGCACGGACGTTGTCGGCGTTCGCGAGCCGGTCAGCGACGCTCGCCCAGGCGCCGAGGTCCGTGAGCGCGGCCTGCGCATAGCGGCCCGCCGGCACCGTCGCGGGGTCGGCGATCGCGAGCCGGCCGTCGCCGAGCGCGGCCCGCAGGTCGAACCCGGGTGCGATCGCGAGCTGCACACGGCTGTCCGCCGGCGCAATGAGCACGAGCGCGTTGCGGGCGATGTCGCGGCGGCTCGCCGGTTCGATCAGCCGCCGCGTGGCGAGGTAGTCCATCCATGCCTCGTCGGCCGACACGAACACATCGACCTGCGCACCGGCCTCGATCTGCCGCGCGAGCGCCGAGCTCGCGGCGAACGACAGCGTCACCTTCGTGCCCGTCACCTTCGTGAACGTGGCGGCCAGATTCTCGAGCACGTCGGTCAAGGACGCTGCCGCAAACACCGTGATCGAAGATTCGTGCGCCTGCTGTGCCTCGCCTGCCTGCAGCGGCATCGCGGCCGCAAGGATGAGCGGGACGAGAAGGCGTGCCATCGACGAGTGCATGACCGATTGTCACCCATCGGGCGAATTGCGGCCACGGCCCGAGCCGTTCCACCGTCGGGCAGTGAAGTGCACAGGGCTAATCCGCCGCGTTGCCCGAAAGCCATCCTTCCCGCTTGAGCTCCTCCTCGTGTACCTGTCGCGTGACACCGAGGAGGTCGCTGCGCGAAATGAGTCCGATCAGGCGCCGCGACTCCCTCGCCTCGACGACGGGCAGCCGTTCGACGCCGAGCGCCGCCATGCGCGCCGCGACCGAACGGCAGGTCTCGGTGGGGAGCGCGTACTCGAGGTCGCCGGCTGGAAGCACCGACACCACGGTCTTCGCGGTATCGGCGCGGGTCAACAGTTCACGCGTCGCAATGCCCCTCGCCTGGCCGTCGACGATGACCGGATACGCGCGGTATGGCTGCGTCGGCCCGAAATGGGTCGCGAGCGCCTCGGCGACTGTCTGCGTCCCGTCGATCGCGACCACCGACCGGGTCATGACTTCATCGATGAAATGCTGCTCGAGCGGATCGACGCCATACTCGCGAAACACATGGCGGCCGCGCCGCGCGATCTTCTCGGTCAGGATCGATCTCGGCACCATGACGACCGTGAAGCCATACGCGACGGCGCACGCAAGCAATGTCGGCAGCAGCGCGTTCAGGTCGTGCGTGAGGCCGAGCGCGAAGACGACGGCCGTCATCGGCGCGCGCATCGTGCCGCCGAGCGTGGCGGCCATGCACACGAGCGCCCACAGCCGCGGATCGCCGCCCGGCAGGTACGGACCGATGAGACACCCGAGCCCCGCCCCGATCATCAGCAACGGCGCGAGTATGCCGCCCGAAGTTCCCGAGCCGAGCGCGACCATCCACATCAGCAGCTTTGCGACCAGGAGTCCCGCCGCCACCGACATGGCCAGGTGATTTGCCAACAGGTCGCCGATGACGTCGTAGCCGACGCCGAAGGCACGCGGCTCGAGGAACCCGCCGATGCCGACCACCACACCGCCGAGCGCCGGCCACCACATCCAGTGGATCGGCAGGCGCGCAAACAGGTCCTCGACGCGATAGAGGCCCGCCGTCATGGAAGCCGACAGCGCGCCGCTCGCAAAGCCCGCGACCACGCAGGAACCGAGGGCCGCGAGGTGCGGCGGCGCCGTCTCGAGCGGGAACAGGGGGCCATCGGCGATGCACAGTGGCCGCAGGAATGCCGCGATCGAGCACGCGAGCGCCACCGGCAACAGGCTTCTCGGCCGCAGTTCGAACAGCAGCAGCTCGACGGCGAGCAGTACCGCGGCGAGGGGCGTGCCGAACACCGCGGTCATGCCGGCCGTGGCGCCTGCGACCAGCAGGGCCTTGCGTTCCGCCGATGTCAGATGGAACGCCTGCGCGAGCAGTGACGCCACGGCCCCGCCGGTCATGATGATGGGCCCTTCCGCGCCGAACGGCCCGCCGCTGCCGATCACGATGCTCGACGACAGCGGCTTCAGCACCGCGATCTTCGGTGCCATGCGGCTCTTGCCGTACAGGATCGCCTCGAGCGCTTCCGGAATGCCGTGCCCGCGCAACTGCTCGCTGCCGAAGCGGCACATCAGGCCGACGATCAGGCCGCCGAGCACCGGAGCGGCGATGACCCACGCGCCGAGCTGATGCGCTGCCGGCGAATGGTCAACGAGCGAAATCGTCTGGAAAAAGAACAGGTTCGTGAAAAAGCGTATGCCCGCGAGCAACAGCCACGCGCCGGCGGTGCTGAGCACGCCGATGCCGAGCGCGAACAGGGACAGGCGCACCAGCCGCTGATCGAACGCAAAATCGCCCTTGTGCACGCGGTTCCCTCGCTGGCGGGTTCGGGCGGACGATTCTACACGGGGCGATCCGCGCCCGGCCGCTGCCCCGCCGGGCAATCGCTACTCCGCCGGAAACGCATGGCTGCGCAGCGATACGGCCTTCACGAGCGCCCACACCTCCGCGCCGGGCCGCAGCGACAGGGCCGCGACCGCATCACGCGTGATGTGCGCCACGACGCGGGCGCCGTCGAGGTCGATCAGCGCACGGCGCACATCGTCAGGCAGCGGATCGATCGTGACGATGCGGCCGCGCAGGGCATTGCGCACACTGAGCCCTTCGGGCGGCCGGTCCGACAGGATCACGTCGCGCGCGAGCACCTGCACGCGCAGCCGTTCGCCGGCGCGGGCGCTCGCCGTGTGGACGCGCAGCTCGCCTTCCTGTCCCACCCGCACCCGCGTGAGCCCCGTGTCGGGGTCGCGCGCGAGGACGTGCCCGTCGAGCACCGCGCCGACCGCGGTCGGCCCGACGATCGACGTGAGTGCAGGGTCGAGGCTCGCGTCGCTGAGCGGACCTGCTGTGGCGACCCGCCCGGCATCGAGCACGACGAGATGGGTCGCGAGGCGCAGCACCTCGTCGAACGCGTGGCTCACGTAGATCATGGGAAGGCGCAGCCGCAGCCGCAGCGCCTCGAGGTAGGGCAGCACTTCCTCGCGCCGTGCGGCATCGAGCGAGGCGAGCGGCTCGTCGAGCAGCAGCAGGCGCGGCTGCGCGAGGAGCGCCCGCGCGAGTGCGACGCGCTGGCGCTCGCCGCCCGAGAGCGACCACGGCCGCCGCTCGAGGAGCGGCTCGAGCGCGAGCAGCGTGACGAGTTCGTCGAAACCGATCGCCTGGCTGCGGCCGCGCGCACGCGCGAGGCCGTAGCGCATGTTCGCCGCGACGGTCAGGTGCGGAAAGAGGCGCGCGTCCTGGAACACGTAGCCGATGCCGCGCCCTTCGGCAGGGACGCAGCGTCCGGCCGCCGTATCGAGCAGTACCTCGTCGCCGATCGCGATGCGGCCGCGATCCGGCCGCAGAAGCCCCCCGATGATGTTGACGAGGGTCGTCTTGCCGCAGCCCGAGCGGCCGAACAGCGCGACCACACCGGCCTCCGGCGCTTCGAAGCGTGCGTCGAGCTGGAACGCCCCGCGGCGCAGCGCGACATCGACATGGATCATGCGTGCCCCAGTGCGCGCCGCAGGCGCCGCGCCAGCCACTCGGACAGGGCGAGCCCCGCAAAGCCGAGGACGATCGACAGCGCGGCGATGCGCGCCGCGGCCGCATCACCGCCGGGCGTCTGGATCGCGGTGTAGAGCGCGAGCGGCAGCGTGCGCGTTTCGCCCGGAATGTTCGAGACGAACGTGATCACCGCGCCGAACTCGCCGAGGCTCGCGGCGAAGGCAGTCACGGCGCCCGCCAGGATGCCCGGCAGCATCAACGGCAGCGTGATCGAGAAAAACCGGTCGACCGGACCCGCGCCGAGCGTGCGCGCCGCGTCCTCGAGTCCGCGATCGACGGCCTCGAGCGACAGGCGCATCGCGCGCACCATGAGCGGGAACGACATCACGGCCGTCGCGAGCGCCGCCCCGGCGGTCGTGAACGCGAGCCGGATGCCGAAGCTGTCGTACAGCCAGCCGCCGATCACGCCGCGCCGGCCGAAGAGCACGAGCAGGAGGTAGCCGACGACGACCGGCGGCAGCACGAGCGGCAGGTGCACGAACGCATCGAGCACGAAGCGGCCGCGAAAGCGACCGCGCACGAGGAGCCACGCGATCCAGGTCGCAAACGGCAGCGCCAGCAGCACGCTGCGCGCCGCGACCGCGAAGCTGAGCCGCAGCGCGTCGAGCTCGGCGGGCGTGAAGCCCATCAGCGCGAGGCCCCGTCAGGGCTTCTTCGTCGGCCGCTGCCAGCCATCGATCGTGACCTGCTTCGCGCGCTCGAGCGTGAGCTTGTCGGGCGGAGTGTCCTTCGTGATGACGGAACCGGCGCCAATCGTCGCGCGCGCGCCGATGCGTACCGGCGCAACCAGCATCGCGCCCGAGCCGATGAAAGCCCCGTCGTCGATGTGCGTGGGCGACTTGTTGACGCCGTCGTAATTGCACGTGACGGTGCCCGCGCCGACATTGACCTTCGCACCGATGACCGCGTCGCCGAGATAGGTGAGATGGTTCGACTTGCTGCCCTCGCCGAGCACGCTGTTCTTCACCTCGACGAAATTGCCGATGTGCACGCCGCGCGCGAGTCGCGACAACGGCCGGAAGCGCGCGAACGGGCCGATGTTGCAGGCAGGGCCGATCTGCGCGCGGTCGATCACGCAGTTCGGAAACACCTGCGTGTCGTCGCCGATCTCGGTGTCGCGGATCACGCAGTTCGCGCCGATGCGTACACGGTCTCCCAGGCGCACACGGCCCTCGAACACGACGTTGACGTCGATCTCGACGTCGCGCCCCACCTCGAGCGGCCCGCGCACGTCGACGCGCACCGGGTCGACGAGCGTGACGCCGGCGTCCAGCAGTTCCTGCGCCCGGCGCGCACGATGCGCCGCCTCGACCTCGGCGAGCTGCCGCTTGTCGTTGATGCCCTGCACTTCGGTCGCCGAGGCGGCGACGAGCGGCGTCACCTTGACCTTTTCTTTCACCGCCATCGCCACGATGTCGGTGAGATACAGCTCACCCTGCGCGTTGTCGGCCCGCAGGCGCGACAGCCAGCGGCGGAGCGGCTTCGCGGGTGCGACGAGCACACCCGTGTTGCCCTCGCGGATGCGTTTCACGCGCGCGGTGGCATCCTTCTCCTCGGCGATGCGCTGCACCTCGCCGCGCGCGCTGCGCACGATGCGGCCGTAGCCGGTGGGATCGTCGAGCGCCATCGTCAGGAGCGCGACGCGCTTCGGCCCGGCGAGCGCAACGAGCTGCCGGAGCGTGTCCGCGCGGATCAGCGGCACGTCACCATAGAGCACGAGCACGAGATCCTGATCACCCACCTGCGGCATCGCCTGCGCGACGGCGTGGCCGGTGCCACGCTGCTCGGCCTGCAGCACCCAGGTCACGGGTGCCTCGGCGAGCGCCGCGCGCACGCGGTCACCTCCGTGGCCGTAGACGACGTGGATGGCGGCCGGCCCGAGCGCCTGCGCCGTCTCGATCACGTGCGCGAGGAGTGGCCGGCCGGCGAGCGGTTGCAGAACCTTCGGCAGGTCAGAGCGCATCCGCTTTCCCTGGCCTGCGGCGAGAATCACGACCGAAAGTGGCATGGCGCAATTGTATCCGAGCGCCGCGTGGAGGTAGGACGAGCCCGGTGGGGGCGGTCGGCCATGACCGCAATCCGGTGTCGGATCCGGGGCGACGTCGGAGTTCCGTGACACGCAGCAGACTCTGGAATTCAAGGGTGATCACGCCCCTTCGCATGCAGGGCACGCACCGCGGATGGTGCTCCTGTCGCCGCGGCCGGACATTACGGTCGCACGCGGCGAGCGATAGGGTCGGCCTCGCGCATCCAGCAAACGCAGAGGAGAGGAGACATGAAACGACTGATCATCGTGGCCGCGGCGCTGTTCGCGGGCAGCACGCTCGCCGCCGATAACGCGGCGACCCCCGCGTCATTCGAGTCGCTCGACCGGAACGCCGATGGCCGGATCACGGCGGGCGAGGCAGCCGGCGACCGGAACTTCGCGGCGAATTTCTCCGCGGTCGATGCCGACAGCGACGGCGCCGTGTCGAAGGAGGAGTTCGCGAAGTGGGAGGCGTCTGCGAAGCCGCAGTCGTCTGCGGCCGATCCGGAGCCGGCGCACTGACACTGCCGTCCCGCCCGGGCGCATTCCCCGCGGGTCTGGAGCGGCCCGCGGGGAACCGCGCGGCGCGGCAGGCCGCGTCGTCGGGACGCGGCCCGTCGCGATGGGCGCGGTTGTCCCGGCCGGTGGGGCTGCTTCAGCCCTTCAGTTTGCGCAGCTTCTCGATCAGCTTCAGCTGCGCCGCGGCACGCGTGAGTTCGGCGAGCGCTTCGGCCTGGGAAATCTTGTCGACCTTGTCCTTGAGTGCCTCTTCCGCGCGCTGCTTCGCAGCGAGCGCAGCGGCCTCGTCGATGTCCTTGGCGCGCAGCGCGGTGTCGGCGAGCACGGTGACCTTCTTCGGCTGGATCTCGAGCACGCCGCCGCCGACGAAGATCAGGTGCTCGGTGCCCTCGGGCGTCTGGATGCGCACTTCGCCGGCCTTCAGCAGCGAGAGG
>WBZO01003140.1_pt1 | contig 19940 bp, 19 predicted proteins | sample 5204261 | NCBI WGS metagenome assembly WBZO01 (sample SAMN12412400, study PRJNA552823) | activated sludge metagenome | isolation source: activated sludge from anammox sidestream of wastewater treatment plant... | place: USA: North Carolina | collected 2017-09
GGCGATCGCGTTCGGCGCGAGCCAGGTGGTGGTGCTGGCGAGCCCGGGCATCGCTCCGCAATATCGCGAGGCGACCGAGGCGCAGTTCGCGATCGCGCAGGCGCTGCTGGCCGCGCTCGGTTATCGCGGCAGGCATTTCGCGGTGATCGACGGCGCCGAACCGAACTGGTCCGACGCACTCTTCGACCTCGAACCCGTCATGGGTATTGAGCGGCCGGCAACGTTCGCACTGTCGGAGGACAAGCGGCGCTCGATCGAGTTCGCGCTCGACCATCTCGTCGATGCGGCCAGATCGAGCGGCGTGGCGGTCCCGCAAAGCGTGCCGCTTGCGGCCGGCGCGCCTTTCGGTGCCTTGAAGGTCGATCGTGATGCATGTACCTTATGTTTGGCATGCATAGGTGCCTGTCCTGAATCGGCGCTGCTCGACAACCCCGATTCGCCGCAACTGCGGTTCATCGAACGCAATTGCGTGCAGTGCGGCCTGTGCCTGAAGACCTGTCCCGAGCAGGCGATCACGCTGGAGCCGAGGTACGTGTTCACCGAGGAGACACGAACACCGGTAGTACTCAACGAGGCGCAGCCGTTCGCCTGCATTTCGTGTGGCAAGCCGTTCGGCACGCGCCAGATGATCGACCGCATGCTCGGTCGCCTCGCGGGCCACTCGATGTTCGGCGGCGAGGCCACGCGGCGCCTGCAGATGTGCGCCGACTGTCGTGTGGTCGACATGGTCTCGAACGCGTCGGAGTCGACGGTCTTCGACTACACCGGGGGCAGGCCGTCATGAGCGCCGCGACGCCCATTGCGGTCGACCTCGCCGCCGTCGCACCCGAGGACGCGGCGCGCGCGCGCTGGTATGGCCTGTTCGCGACCCTGTTTCGCGCGCCCCCGTCGGCGCAATGGCTGGCGGCGATCGCGTCGACCCACGGCGGGGACGAATCGGCCGACGACGAAAGTCCGCTCGGCCGTGCCTGGAACGACTTTGCCCGTGCCTGTGCGCAGGCCGACGCGGGTGCGGTGCGCGAGGAGTTCGACACCGCCTTCGTCGGCGTGGGCAAGGCCGACGTGATCCCGTACGCGTCGTACCACCTCAGCGGTTTCCTGAACGACCGGCCGCTGATCGAGTTGCGCGAGCACCTCGCCGGCCTCGGGCTGTCGCGCCGCGCCGAGATCGGCGAAACCGAAGACCACCTGTCCGCACTGTGCGAGACGATGGCCTGGCTGATCGCCGGCGACGCCGGCCCGGCGCGCGACTACCCGGCGCAGCGCGCGTTCTTTTCCAGGTTCGTGGCGCCCTGGTACGAGTCGCTGGCCGACACGATCGAGCACAGCGGCGTCACCGATTTCTACAAGCATGCCGGCCGGCTGCTGCGCGAATTCCTCGCAGTCGAGCGGCAGGGTTTCGATTTCGACTCTCCGTAACGAATGGCCCACAAGGAGTGATCCGATGAATCGCGAGAAGACATCGAACAAGACCGTTGCCGGACGCAGGGGCTTCCTGATGGGCGCGGGGCTGGCCGGCGCGGCGGGCGCCGCCGTGGTCGCCACCCGGGGCGGCGCGGCGCAGGGGACGACGGCCGAAGCGAAACCGCAGACGCACGAGCGGGGCGGCGGCGGCTATCACGTCACCGACCATGTCCGGCGCTACTACCGCAGCACCACCGTCTGAGCATCTGGCCGACAACGAGGAGACACGGCATGCAACTGCAGCGTAGATCCGGCGCCGCCGCGGCGCCCGGTGGGTTGACGGCGAGCCTGGCACGGGGCGTGCGCTCGGCACTCGCGAGCACGATGGACCGTCGCAGCTTCCTGAAGCGCTCGGGTATCGGCATCGGCGCCGGTGCGGCCGCCGGCGCGCTGTCGTTCGACATGATCGGCAAGGCCGAGGCCCAGCAGGCGAGTGCGACGAAGATCGAGGTCAAGCGCACCGTCTGTACGCACTGTTCGGTGGGCTGTGCGATCGACGCGGTCGTGGAGAACGGCGTCTGGGTGCGCCAGGAGCCGGTGTTCGACTCGCCGATCAGCCTGGGCGGTCACTGCGCGAAGGGCGCGTCGATCCGCGAGCACGGCCATGGCGAGTACCGGCTCAAGACGCCGATGAAGCTGGTCGACGGCAAGTACCAGCGGATCAGCTGGAAGCAGGCGCTCGACGAGATCAGCGCGAAGCTGCTGCAGATCAGGAAGGAATCCGGCCCGGACGCGACCTTCTGGATCGGTTCGTCCAAGCATAGCAACGAGCAGTCGTACCTGATGCGCAAGTTCGTGTCGTTCTTCGGCACGAACAACATGGACCACCAGGCGCGCATCTGCCACTCGACGACAGTCTCCGGCGTGGCCAACACCTGGGGCTACGGCGCGATGACGAACTCGTACAACGACATGCAGAACACGAAGTGCGCGTTGTACATCGGCTCGAACGCCGCCGAGGCGCACCCGGTGTCGATGGTGCACATGCTGCACGCCAAGGAGAACGGCGCGAAGATGATCGTCTGCGATCCGCGCCGTACCCGCACCGCGGCCAAGGCCGACGAGTACGTGCGCTTCCGCTCGGGCACCGACATCCCGGTGCTGTTCGGCATCCTGTACCACATCTTCAAGAACGGCTGGGAAGACACGAAGTACATCAACGACCGCGTCTACGGGATGGACAAGGTCCGGGAGGAGGTGCTTGCCAAGTGGACGCCCGAGGCGGTCGAGGAGGCCAGCGGCGTGCCGGGCGAGCAACTGGCGCGCGTGGCCGAGATGATGGCGAAGAACCGGCCCTCGACCATCGTCTGGTGCATGGGCCAGACCCAGCACTCGATCGGCAACGCGATGGTGCGCGCCTCGTGCATCCTGCAGCTGGCGCTGGGTAACGTCGGCGTCTCGGGTGGCGGCGCGAACATCTTCCGCGGCCACGACAACGTGCAGGGCGCCACCGACATTGGCCCGAATCCCGATTCGCTGCCCGGCTACTACGGCGTGGCTGCCGGCTCGTGGAAGCACTTTGCGGCGGTGTGGGGGGTCGACTACGACTGGATCAAGAACCAGTTCGCCCCGGGCATGATGGAAAAGCCCGGCATCACGGTCTCGCGCTGGTGCGACGGCGTGCTTGGCGCCAAGGACACGCTCGACCAGCCGTCGAGCCTGCGTGGCGTCGTCTATTGGGGGCATGCGCCGAACTCGCAGACGCGCGGCCTCGACATGAAAAAGGCGATGGACAAGCTCGACCTGCTGGTCGTGGTCGATCCGTACCCGTCGGCCACCGCCGCGATGGCCGCGCTGACCAGCGATCCGAAGGACGTCAACCCGAATCGCTCGGTCTACCTGCTGCCGGCGGCGACGCAACTCGAGACCTCGGGGTCGGCGACCGCGTCGAACCGCTCGCTGCAATGGCGCGAGCGCGTGATCGAGCCGCTGTTCGAGTCGATGCCCGATCACACCATCATGCAGGCCTTCGCGGAGCGGCTCGGTTTCGGCGAGCAGCTGTCGAAGAACTACAAGATGATCACCGTGAACAAGCACGGTATCGAGTGGCACGAGCCCGAGCCCGAGTCGATCCTGCGCGAGATCAACCGCGGCATCTGGACGATCGGCTACACCGGGCAGTCGCCCGAGCGGCTCAAGCTGCACATGAAGCACATGGCCACCTTCGACGTGAAGACGCTGCGTGCGAAGGGCGGGCCGTGCGACGGCGAGTATTTCGGCCTGCCGTGGCCGTGCTGGGGCAACCCCGACATGAAGCACCCCGGCACGCCGAACCTGTACCAGACCGACCGGCACGTGATGGACGGCGGCGGCAACTTCCGCGCCAACTTCGGCGTCGAGCGCGACGGTGTCTCGCTGCTGGCGGCCGACGGCTCCTACTCCAAGGGTGCCGACATCCACACCGGCTATCCGGAGTTCGACCACGCGCTGATGAAGAAACTCGGCTGGTGGGACGAGCTCACCGACGCCGAGAAGCAGGCGGCCGAAGGCAAGAACTGGAAGACCGACCTGTCGGGCGGAATCATCCGCGTGGTGATGACCAGGCACGGCTGCTACCCCTTCGGCAACGCGAAGGCACGCGCGGTGGTCTGGAACTTCCCCGACCCGGTGCCGCTGCACCGGGAGCCGATCTACGGCACGCGGCCCGACCTGGTGGCGAAGTATCCGACGCACGACGACAAGACCAAGTTCTGGCGCATGCCGACGCTGTACAAGTCGCTGCAGCAGAAGAACGTCGAGGAGAAGCTCTACGAGAAGTTCCCGCTGATCCTGTCGAGCGGGCGGCTGACCGAATACGAGGGTGGCGGCGACGAAACCCGCTCCAACCCGTGGCTGGCCGAACTGCAGCAGGACGCGTTCGTCGAGATCAACCCGCGTGCAGCCAATGACCGCGGCATCCGCAACGGCGAGTACGTGTGGCTGTCCACGCCCACGGGAGCGCGGCTGAAGGTCAAGGCGCTGGTCACCGAGCGCGTCGGGCCCGACACTGCGTGGATGCCGTTCCACTTCGCAGGCTGGTGGCAGGGGCGCGACCTGAAGGAGTTCTATCCGGAGGGGGCCGCCCCGGTGGTGCGCGGCGAGGCCGTCAACACCGCCACGACCTACGGCTACGACTCGGTCACGATGATGCAGGAGACCAAGACGACGATCTGCCAGATCGAGAAGGCCGCGGCCTGAGCGCCGGCGTCACAGACCATAAAGACCAAGGGGAAGACACATGGCCCGAATGAAATTCATCTGTGACACCGAGCGTTGCATCGAATGCAACGGCTGCGTCACGGCCTGCAAGCAGGAGCACGAGGTGCCCTGGGGCGTGAACCGCCGTCGCGTGGTCACGCTCAACGACGGGCTGCCCGGAGAACGCTCGGTGTCGGTCGCGTGCATGCACTGCTCGGATGCGCCGTGCATGGCGGTGTGCCCGGTCGACTGCTTCTACCGCACCGACGAAGGGATCGTGCTGCACGACAAGGACCTGTGCATCGGCTGCGGCTACTGTTTCTATGCCTGCCCGTTCGGCGCTCCGCAGTTTCCGCAGGCCGGCGCGTTCGGCCTGCGCGGCAAGATGGACAAGTGCACCTTCTGCGCCGGCGGCCCCGAGAAAGACGGCTCGAAGGAAGAGTTCGCCAAGTACGGCCGCAACCGCCTCGCCGAGGGCAAGCTGCCGGTGTGCGCCGAGATGTGCTCGACCAAGGCACTGCTGGGTGGCGACGGCGACATGCTCGCCGACATCTACCGGCAGCGCGTGATGGCGCGCGGCAAGGGCGCCGAGGTCTGGGGCTGGGGGACCGCCTACGGTCCGGGGCGTGCGGGCGCGCAGGCGCCGGCCAAGCAGGGGAGTTGAGACATGAAGACCAGGAACGTCGCATGCGTTGCCGCGGCCGTTGCGCTCGTCTTCGGGCTGGCCGGTTGCAGCGAAAAACCGCAGACCCTGGGCGACAAGACCGCAGGGACCACCGTCACCCGCGACACCAAGCCATGGCAGGGGGAGCCGCTCACCTTCCAGGCCCCGTACACCCGGGGCGACAAGGCCAGTTGGGAGAATTCGCTGAAGCTGCGCCAGCAGAGCCAGAACGAATACGTCCGCATCGGAGGCCAGTGATGAGCCGCGCGATCCGCTTGCTTGTGCTGCTGCTCGGACTGTGGGGCGTCGCGGCTGCCGCGCAGCAGCAAGGCGCGGCCGCCTCGGGCGGACCGCAGCCGCAGAACATCCTCGAGGCGAGCCGCAACGACCAGGCGGCGCGCCAGAAGGTGCAGCCGCTGAACAACGCTCCGATCTGGCGCGAAGCCAACTCGGCAGCCAGCGGATTCACGAACCTGCCCGAGCACGAGGGCGGCGTCCTGATCCAGTCGGCCGGCGAGGACTGGCGGCAGTTGCGCAACGGGCCGGTGACCGTCTACGGCGGCTGGGCCCTGGTGGCGGTGCTGCTGCTGATCGCCGCCTACTACCTGCTGCACGGACCGATCAGGACGAGCGGCCAGCCCACCGGGCGCGCGATCGAGCGCTTCACGGTGGTCGAGCGCGCGGCGCACTGGATCAACGCCGCGTGCTTCGTCGTGCTCGGGCTCACCGGCATCCTGATGCTGTTCGGCAAGCACCTGCTGCTGCCGGTGTTCGGCTACACGCTGTTCTCGATCCTGGCCACGCTCTCCAAGACCGTCCACAACTTCGTCGGCCCGCTGTTCGCGGTAACGCTGATCGCGATGTTCCTCACCTACGTGAAGGACAACTTCCCGCGCGCCTATGACTTCACCTGGCTGTTGAAGGGCGGCGGCATGTTGTCGCGCAACGTGCACGTGCCCAGTCATCGCTTCAACGGCGGCGAGAAACTGATGTTCTGGGGCGGGCTGGTGCTGCTCGGCACGATCGTCGCAGTCACCGGCTTCATCCTCGACTTCCCGAACTACGGGCAGACGCGAGGCCAGATGCAGGACGCCTGGGCGATCCACGCGATCGCGGCACTGCTCTTCATCGCGGTGATCATGGGACACATATACCTGGGCACGATCGGCATGCAGGGCGCGCTCGATGCGATGAAGACCGGCTACGTCGACGAGGCCTGGGCGAAGGAGCACCACGCCTACTGGTACGACGACATCAAGGCCGGGAAGATTCCTGCGCAGCGTTCGGCGCAGGGCGAAGCGAGGGCCGCCGGATCGGCGGCGCAGGCGCAGGGCTGAGCTCCGCGGCCGTGCCGGCTGCCGCGTAAGCCGGAGCGGTTACCCGGGCGCAGGGCGCCCGGGACTGCATGGCGTCCGGCTCATGCCGGACGCCTTCGCTTCAACCCTCCTCGTCCGGGCGGGTCTCCACCTGCTGAAGCGGCTCGGACGCCGCCACGCTGCGCGGACGCCGCACGCGCGGAACCCTGGGCGCCGGAACCTCGGTCATCTGCTCGGCTTCGGGGCGCGCGACCGTTTCCACCCACTGCAGTCCGGCACCAGCCAGCATCTGCTCGAGCTCGGCCTTCGGCACCTCGACCGGGACGATCGGCTGGACTGCTTCGGGCGGAGCTACCGTCGGGCGTGCGTGCCCGGCTCGAGCCGCCACTTCCGTCTCCATTGCCGGCTCCGTTGCTTCGGCCGGAGACTGTGGTTCCGCCGCAGCCGCAGGTGCCGCTCGTTCCGGTTGTGGCGCCGGCAGCTCGGCTACGGGTGCGGCGAACGGCAGCAGGGTCTGCACCGCGGGCGTCGTGGGCGCCTCGGTCTCCGCCGGCAGTGGCGCCGACTCGAGCGGCGCTTCGACGGCCTCCGCGGCGATGGCCTCGCCGGCCTCGTCGGCTACTGCTTCGGTCGGCTCCTCGCCGGCCACGGCTGCGGCTTCGCGCTCGCCACCGCGTTCGCCGCCGCGGCGACCACGACGACGGCGGCCGCGACCGCGGCGCGTCTCGTCGGCCGCCCCCGCCTCGGCAGCCTCGGCGTGCGCCTCGACCCCGACCGGCAGGCCCTCGGACAGCTGAGCCGCCTCGATGGCTTCGCCTGCAACCGCTGCCGAGACCGGCACGACGGCCTCGGCGGCTGCGCCGACCAGCGCTTCACGATCGGCCGGCGCGGCCGCACCCTCCGGGCGCGCTTCGGCACGCTGTCGATCGCGCCCGCCGCGGCGCTCGCCGCGCTCGCCGCGCTCGCCGCGCTCGGGGCGCTCGGGGCGCTCGGGGCGCTCGGGGCGCTCGGGGCGCTCGCCACGCTCGGGGCGCATTGCCTCGTCGGGCTGGCGCGCTTGCGCTTCGCGCTCGGGGCGACGTTCGCGGCTTTCGCGGCTTTCGCGGCTTTCGCGGCTTTCGCGCGGCTCGCGCCGCTCCTGGCCGCGACGCGGTCCGCGGCCCTCGGCTTCGCCGCCGGGCGTGCGCTCGCCGCGGGCCTCGCGTGCTGCACGACCCTCCCGGCCTTCGCGGCCCTCGCCGCGGCGCTCCCGACCTTCGCGGCCACCGGCGCGTTCGCGACCCTCACGCTGCGGGCGCGCGCGCCGCCCGGCTTCGCCCCCCTCGGGTGCCCCGGTGGTCTCGGCTGCCGCGGACGGCGTTGCGCTCGCCTCGTTCGCCGGCTTGCGCCGGAACCAGTTTAGGATGCGCCCGAGCAGGCCGTCGTCCCCGGCCGGGGCCGGTGCGACCACCGCGGTGCGCGCGGCCGGACGCGCCTCGGCGGCGGCGACCACGGGCGCTGCGGCTGCCGGCACCGGCGGCGGTTGCTGCGGAGTGATGCCCTTGACCACCGCCTCCTGCCGCGGCTTGACCGCTTCGAGCTTGCTCTCCAGGTAGGAGTTGTCCTCGGCCGGCGCTTCGGCCAGCATGTGGCTGGCGCGGTAGCCGGACAGGCGCTCGTCGTCGTGGCGCAGCCGCTCGGCCTTGTAATGCGGCGTCTCGAGATGCGTGTTCGGGATCAGCACGATCTCGACCTTGAGCCTCGCCTCGAGCTTGTTCAGCTCGCTGCGCTTCTCGTTCAGCAGGTAGGTGGCGACGTCGACCGGCACCTGCGCATAGACGGCGGCGGTGTTCTCCTTCATCGCCTCTTCCTGGATCACGCGCAGGATGTGCAGCGCCGACGACTCGATGTCGCGGATCACGCCGGTGCCGTTGCAGCGCGGGCAGGTGATGTGCGAACCCTCGGCCAGCGCCGGGCGCAGCCGCTGGCGCGACAACTCCATCAGGCCGAAGCGCGAGATCTTGCCCGTCTGGACCCGCGCGCGGTCATAGTGCAGTGCGTCTTTCAGGCGCTGCTCGACCTCGCGCTGGTTCTTCGCGTTCTCCATGTCGATGAAGTCGATGACGATCAGCCCGCCCAGGTCGCGCAGGCGCATCTGGCGCGCCGCCTCGTCGGCCGCCTCGAGGTTCGTGCGCAGCGCGGTCTCCTCGATGTCGGAGCCCTTGGTCGCGCGGGCCGAGTTCACGTCGATCGCCACCAGCGCCTCGGTGTGGTCGATGACCACCGCGCCGCCCGAGGGCAGCGGCACGATCCGCGAATAGGCGGTCTCGATCTGGTGTTCGATCTGGAAACGCGAGAACAGCGGCGTGTCGTCGCGATAGCGCTTGACCTGGTCGACCTTGTCGGGCATCACGTGCGCCATGAACTGGCGCGCCTGCTCGTAGATGTCGTCGGTGTCGATCAGGATCTCGCCGATGTCGGCGGTGAAGTAGTCGCGGATCGCGCGGATCACCAGGCTCGATTCCTGGTAGATCAGGAAGGGACCCGGTGCCGAGCCCGCCGCCGCCTCGATCGCCTTCCAGAGCTGCAGCAGGTAGTTCAGGTCCCACTGCAGTTCTTCGGCCGCCCGGCCGATGCCCGCGGTGCGCGCGATCAGGCTCATGCCCGAGGGGTACTCGAGCTTGTCCATGGTCTCGCGCAGTTCCTGCCGGTCTTCGCCCTCGACGCGGCGCGACACGCCGCCGCCGCGCGGGTTGTTCGGCATCAGCACCAGATAGCGCCCGGCCAGCGAGATGTAGGTGGTGAGCGCCGCACCCTTGTTGCCGCGCTCCTCCTTGTCGACCTGGACGATGACTTCCTGGCCTTCGCTGACCGCGTCCTGGATTCGGGCGCGCGACGCGTCGATCCCGCTCTTGAAGAAGGCCCTGGAGATTTCCTTGAACGGCAGGAAGCCGTGGCGCTCTTCGCCGTAGTTGACGAAACAGGCTTCGAGGCTGGGCTCGACGCGCGTGATGACGCCCTTGTAGATGTTGCTCTTGCGGGACTCGCGGCCCGCCGATTCGATGTCGATGTCGATCAGCTTCTGGCCATCGACGATCGCCACGCGCAGCTCTTCGGCATGCGTGGCGTTGAACAGCATTCGCTTCATGCAAATGACTCCGTTGCGCGCCCGGGGCGTGGCGGCGCGCGTCGGCCAGCGGGCCGATGCGAACGGAAGCGGAAGGAACGCGGCGCGGTGGGAGGCGCTATGCGCGGGCGACCCGCCCAGGCGAGCGGGCGCGCGCCGAGGGCGGGCATGGCCCGGCCGGATCGACGACAGCGTACGCAGACATGGTGTTCAGGGATCGCACTGGCTTGGCCGGCCGCCTTCGGGCCGCCGGCTCGCATTCATTCCGGAAAATTCCGCATCGATCCGCGTTCCCCGGCCCGGGGAACCGCGGTTGAAGTGTTCTTCCTGTCGTGGCGACCGGCTTCGATCCGCCTTCGCGGAACCGGCCCGGTACAATCGGATCTCGAGATACGGGATTCCGGGATTCGATGCGCGGAACTGCTGGTTCGACGCGCTTCGCCGAAGCATCCGTGGACGCGAGGAGCCGCCCGGGATGGCGGCTGTTCCGGTCGGGCCGGGATCGCACACAACAGTCAAAGTATAGCAACGTGAGCCCATTGTGCACAAAGCCCGGGGCCGCGGACGCCGTGGAGACGGTCCGCCACGTGCCGATCCGCGACGACGACGCCGGCCAGCGCCTGGACAATTTCCTGGTGCGGCTGTGCCGCGGCGTGCCCAAGAGCCACCTCTACCGGCTGATCCGCAGCGGCCAGTTGCGGGTGAACGGCAAGCGCCAGGCGGCTGACTACCGGCTACAGGCCGGCGACTCGGTGCGCGTGCCGCCGATACGGTTGCCCTCCGCGGCAGCGGCAGCGGGCCACGAGGCCGCAAGCGCCGGGCAGGAGCGGGTTCGGCGCACCCGGGCGGAGCTCGCGCGGCGCCTGCCGGTGCTGCATGAAGACGCGTCACTGCTGGCGATCGACAAGCCGGCCTCGGTCGCGGTGCACGGCGGCAGCGGCGTCTCGAGCGGGGTGATCGAGCAGCTGCGCGCGGCACGGCCGCAGGCACGTTTCCTCGAACTGGTGCACAGGCTCGATCGCGAAACCTCCGGCGTACTGCTGGTTGCGCTCCGGCGCACCGCGCTGGTGGGCTTGCATGCGCAGTTGCGCGAGCGCGGCACCGACAAGCGCTACCTGGCGATCGTCGCCGGGCGCTGGCCGCTGCGCACGCGAACGCTGGCCTTTCCGCTTCATCGCCACGAAGCACCCGACGGCGACCGGCGCGTCTCCGTGCAGGCGGGCGGCCAGGAGGCGGTAACCCGGGTGACCGGCTTGCTGCGCTTCGAGCTTCCGGATCTGGGCGAATTCTCGCTGGTGGAGGCCCGGCTCGAGACCGGGCGCACGCACCAGATTCGCGTCCACCTGGCACATGCCGGTTGCCCGATCGTCGGCGACCCCAAGTACGGGCGCTTCGAGCTGAACCGCGAGATGGCGCGCCGCGGCTTCAGGCGCATGTACCTGCATGCGCGCTCGATCCTGTTTCGCCATCCCGACGCGGGCCGCCCGATGCTGGTCGAAGCGCCGTTGCCCGAGGAGTTCGCCGCGTTGCTGCGCGCCGGCGGCGCGGCCTGGACCTCACCGCCGCAACGCGACCCGCAGCCGCAGCGGGCAGCGCGCGAGCGGCGCTCATCGGGCGACCAGCACTCATCGGGCGAGCCGCGGGCAGCCGGCGAGCCGCGTGCATCGGGCGAGGAGGGCGCATGAAGCAGCGCTTTCGCCTGGTGGTCTTCGACTGGGACGGCACGCTGATCGATTCGACCGCGGCGATCGTGCACGCGATCCGTGCCTCGGCGGCCGACCTCGGCCTGCCGGTGCCCACGCGCGAGCAGGCTTCGCACGTGATCGGACTGGGGCTGTTCGAGGCGATTCGCGCAGCCGTGCCGACCATCGACCGGGCCCGGATGCCGGCCTACATCGAGCGCTACCGCCACTACTACCTGCGGCGTGACGCCGACCTCGCACCGTTCGACGGCGTGCCCCAACTGCTTTCGGAACTCGCCGACAGCGGCGCCTGGCTTGCGGTGGCCACCGGCAAGTCGCGGGTCGGGCTGAACCGCGCGCTCGACCAGATGGGCTGGACTGCCCGATTTCTCACGACGCGCTGCGCCGACGAGGGCGCTCCGAAGCCCGATCCCTGGATGCTGCGCGACATCGGTGACGAACTCGGGATCGATCCTTCCGCGATGGTGATGATCGGCGATACCACGCACGACCTGGGGATGGCGCGCGCGGCAGGCGCGTCCGCGATCGCGGTCGCCTACGGCGCGCACCCGCGCGAGGCGCTGGAGACGGAACCCGCGCTGGCGATCGTCGATACGGTGTCGGAGTTGCGGGAGATGCTGCTGGCGAGGGTGTGAGGACGGGAAGGGAGCAGGGGCGTCTTGCGGGAGGCCATGGAGGAGGGGATGAGTGTTGCGGAAGCGATCGGGGGATGGATCGACGTCTGTGCTTCCGGGGAGCTCGTGGAGGGGGGCGATGGGGTGCGCTTCGAGTGGCTCGACCCGCGCGAGGGGGGTGGAGTGCTGCCCGCGTTCGTGGTGCGCTTCGACGGGCAGCCGCGAGCGTTCCTCAATCGCTGTGCGCACGTCGCGATGGAACTCGACTGGCTGCCGGGGCGGTTCTTCGACGAGGCGGGCCTATACTTGATCTGCGCCACGCATGGTGCCCTTTACGAGCCGGACAGCGGCGCCTGCGTGGCCGGGCCGTGTCGCGGCGCTGCGCTGCTCGCGTTGCGCTGCGAAGAGCGCGGCGGACGGGTGAGGGTTGCGGCCGAGCCGCCGCCGGATCGATGATTTCCGGGATACCGAAATGACCGAACAGGACGTCCCGCCCGGCGGCAAGCCGTCGGCCGGAGGGTGGGAGCGCGAGGTGCTGGAGAAGCTGGTGCTCGGCACGCTCCAGGAGAAGCGGCGTGCGCGTCGCTGGGGCATCTTCTTCAAGCTGCTCACCTTCGCCTGGGTGGCCGTGGCGCTGCTGCTCGCCGGCGGCTGGCTCGGGCACGAGGCCAAGGTGAGCACCGGCCGGCATACCGCACTGGTGGAGTTGAGGGGCGTGATTGCCGCCGACAGCGAAGCCGCGGCCGAGGATATCGTCACCTCGCTGCGCGCCGCGTTCGACGACAGCAGGACGGCCGGTGTCGTGTTGCGGATCAACAGCCCGGGCGGCAGTCCGGTGCAGTCGGGCATCATCCACGACGAGATCCGGCGGTTGCGTTCGCTGCACCCCGACACGCCGCTCTATGCGGTGGTCGAAGAGGTCTGCGCCTCCGGGAGCTATTACGTCGCGGCCGCCGCCGATCGCATCTACGTCGACAAGGCGAGCCTGGTCGGCTCGATCGGCGTGCTGATGGAGGGTTTCGGCTTCGTCGGCGCGATGGAGAAGCTCGGCATCGAGCGCAGGCTGCTCACTGCGGGCCGCAACAAGGGTTTCCTCGACAGCTTCTCGCCGCTGCCGGACGAGCAGCGCCAGCACGCGCAGTCGATGCTCGACGAAATCCACCAGCAGTTCATCCAGGTCGTGCGAACCGGCCGCGGCGACCGCCTGAAGGATTCCCCCGACCTGTTCTCGGGCCTGGTCTGGACCGGCGCGCACAGCATCGAGATGGGCCTGGCCGACGCGTTGGGTACCGTCGATTCGGTTGCCCGCGACGTCATCAAGGCCGAGGAGGTCGTCGATTTCTCCACTCGCAAGAACCTGGCCGAACGCCTGGCGCGACGCTTCGGGGCCACGGCCGGGGAGGCCATGGCGCGAGTGCTGGGCGCGGCAGCGCAGATGCCCTCGTTGCGCTGAGCGCTGCGCCGCGACGCTCGCCGACGCATTCGCTCAGGTCGGCCAGATCAGCGTGGCGGCGTCCCGCAGCGCCCGCTTCGCGGCCTGGTAGCCCGCGTCGACGATCTCCTCGGCGCGGTCGAACGCCATGAAGCGCACCGAGCCCAGCGCGGGCTGGATCAGGATCTCGGGCCGGTCGCGCTCGAGCGTCGCCTGCGTGATGCGCGCCTGCATGATGTAGATCGATGCGAGCAGCACCTCGAAGATACCGGGCAGCGGGTCGCGCTCGAGCCACTCGCGAAACTGCGCCAGCGGCCCGAGCTGCAGCGAGTCGAAGTTCGCGAGCACCTGCGTGACGGCCTGGGCCAGTGCGCCCGGGGCGGATTCCTGCGCGACGCGCGCCGACCGTTCGAGCACGATGTCATGGTTCAGGTCGACTGCGATGACGAGGTCCGCGCCGAGAGCGCGCGCGGCGCTCACCGGCACCGGCTCGACCAGCCCGCCGTCGACGAGGATGCGCCCGTCACTGCGCACCGGGGTGAAGATACCCGGCACGGCGATGCTCGCGCGCACCGCCGCGATCAGGTCGCCGCGGTCGATGGCCACCGTTTCGCCGCTGCCGATGTCGGTGGCGATCGCGCGGAACGGGATCGGCAGGTCCTCGACGCGCTCGACTGCGACCTGCGAACGCATGAAATCGCCGATCCGGCGGCCGTCGATCAGGCCCGAGCGCGGGAACACCGGGTCGAGCAGCGCGGCGATGCTGGCCCAGTCGAAGCCGCGGAAGTCGGCCTCGAGCCGGTCGAGCTTGCCGGCGGCGAAAATCGCGCCGACGAAGGCGCCCATGCTGGTGCCGGCGACGACGTCGACGTCGACGCCGGCTTCGACCAGAGCGCGCATCACGCCGATGTGCGCGAGGCCACGCGCCGAGCCGCTGCCCAGCGCGACCCCGATGCGCCTTCGCTCGCCGACGCGGCGCGTCGGCTCAGCGCCTTCGGGGTCGGCGCTCATCGCGCGTTGACGCCGGGGAGGCAGCGCCACGCAGCGGGCGCCGCGCGGCCTCGGCCTGAAGCCCGAAGACGGCGGGTGTTTTCGGCAGTTCGCGTGCCGCGGCGCGCCAGCCGGCGATCGTGTCGACCACGATGCGCTGGCGGGGAAGGCTCAGGTCGCTCGCCACCATCAGCCGCGTCGATGGCACGAGCGCCTGCAGCGCCGCATCGAGCAGCGCCTGATTGCGGTACGGCGTCTCGATGATCAGGATCGTCTCGTCCTCGCCCGCCGATCGCCGCTCGAGCTCGCGCAGCCGTTCGAGCCGCGGGGCCGCCTGCACGGGCACGTAGCCGGCGAACGAGAAACGCTGGCCGTTCAGTCCCGAGGCCATCAGGGCGAGCAGCAGCGAGCTCGGCCCGATCAGCGGCCGCACCTCGATGCCCGCGCCGTGGGCTGCCGCTACCAGTGCTGCGCCCGGATCGGCAACCGCGGGAACGCCCGCCTCCGACAGCAGGCCGCAGTCGCGTCCGGCGAGAATCGGCGCGAGCAGCAGCGGGATCTCGCGTGGCGGCGTGTGCTCGTTCAGTTCGCGCAGTTCGAGCGCCTGCAGCGGCGCCCGTGTGCCGGCCGACTTCAGGAACGCGCGCGCGCTCCTGGCGTTCTCCACCACGAAGTAGTCGAGCGGCTCGATGGCGGCCAGCGTGTCGGCCGGCAGCACGCGATGCGGGTCGCTGTCGGCGCCCAGCGGCGTCGGGACCAGCCAGAGTCGGCCCGGCGGCATCGCGGCAGGCGGCATCGCGGCAGGCGGCATCACGGCAGGTGGCATCACGGCAGGCGGCGCGGCGGCATCGTGGCGGGTGGTGCGGCAGGCGGCCCGGCGGCTCGGCGGCGTTCAGCCGCCCAGCGGCGAGAGCCCCGCCCGGCGCAGCATGCCGGTAAGCGCGATCAGCGGCAGGCCGATCAGCGCGGTCGGGTCATCGCCCACCACCGCTTCGAGCAGCGCGATGCCCAGCCCCTCGACCCGGGCGGCGCCGGCGCAGTCCCAGGGCTGCTCGAGCTGCAGGTAGCGGTCGATCTCGGCGTCGTCGAGGCGGCGAAAGCGCACCCGGGTACTGACACTGGCGCGCTCGTCGAAACCATCGGTTTCGCGGGTGACGCACAGCGCGGTGTGGAACTCCATCGTGCGGCCCGAAGCCGCACGCAGTTGCTCGCGGGCCCGCTCGTGGCTGCCGGGCTTGCCGATCGCGATCGCGCCGTCCAGCGTGGCGGCCTGGTCAGAGCCGATGACCAGCGCCTGGGGATGCCGGTGTGCGACCGCATGGGCCTTCTCGCCGGCCAGTCGCAGCGCGAGCGCCTCGGGCCGCTCGCCCGGGCGTGCCGACTCGTCGACCTCCGGAGCCTCGACCGCGAACGGCAGGCCCAGCCGCAACAGCAATTCGCGCCGGTAGCGCGAGGTCGAGGCGAGGATCAGCGAAGCGGAGCGGGCGGTCGGCACTCGGTGTCCGGAAGAAACGGCGGCAATGGCGCCGGCACGCATCGCGCCGGCCGGGCGCGGCGATGACGTCGCCGGGGCCCGGCCGCTATGATACGGAAGCCCGAACCATGCAGCAGACGATCGACACTTCCGAACTGGCGCGCACCGGCAGCGAACTGCACGGCGAGTATCCGCTCGCGCAGTTGCAGCGGCTGGGCTCGCTGCTGGCCGATGGCGACGGATCGCTCGCCTGGCGGCTGCGCGGCTGGCGCGAGCGCGCAGTCGACGGCACCGTGCAGGACTTCATGGCGCTTTCGATCGCTGCGACCGTGCGGATGACCTGCGTGCGCTGCAACGCGCCGGTGGCGGTCGAGCTGTCGGCCGAGCGCGCTTACCGGCTGGTGCGCAGCGAGGCCGACGCCGAGCGGCTCGACCTCGACGATCAGCAGTACGACGTGCTCGGCGGCGGCAGGCGGTTCGACCTGGCCGGGCTGGTCGAGGACGAGGCGATCATGGCCTTGCCGGCAATGCCGCGACATGAGCGCTGCGAGCTGCCGGCGGCGGCCGCGACTGCCGCCGGCGCCGCGACGCCGGGCGCGGAAGGCGAGCGCACGCGCCCGTTCGCGGCCCTCGGGCGGCTGAGGAATGGTGCGCAAAATACTGATATAATTGAAGATTGACTTTGGGAGAGCCGAAACATGGCCGTCCAGCAAAACAAGAAGTCGCCGTCCAAGCGCGGCATGCATCGCGCGCACGACTTCCTCGCCCATCCGCCGCTTGCGGTCGAGCCGACCACCGGCGAGGTGCACCTGCGCCACCACGTGAGCCCGAACGGCTTCTATCGCGGCAAGAAAGTCGTCAAGACCAAAGCCGACGAGTAACCCCGCGCCTCGTCCACGGGCGCGCGCGTGACGGTCCGGATCGCCATCGACTGCATGGGCGGTGACCACGGTTTGCCGGTCACCGTTCCCGCCGCGCTCGACTTTCTCAGGCAGGTCGACGACGTCCGCCTGCTGCTGGTCGGCCCGAAGGAGGCGATCGAGCAGGCGCTCGCGAAGTCCCGGGCGGTCGACGCCACCCGCCTCGAGGTTCGCCACGCCTCCGAAGTGGTGGCGATGGACGACCCGCCGGCGGCAGCGCTGCGCAGCAAGCGCGATTCGTCGATGCGGGTCGCGGTCGAACTGGTCAAGAACGGTGAAGCCGACGCCTGCGTGAGCGCCGGCAACACCGGCGCACTGATGGCGATTTCGCGCTTCGTGCTGAAGATGCAACCGGGCATCGACCGGCCCGCAATCGCTACCCAGTTGCCGAACCGCACCGGCGGCACCACCACGATGCTCGACCTCGGCGCCAACGTCGATTGCGAGCCGCAGCACCTGCTGCAGTTCGGTGTGATGGGGGCGGCCCTGGTCACTGCGCTCGAAGGCAGGGAGCGGCCTACGGTCGGCCTGCTCAACATCGGCGAGGAAGTGATCAAGGGCAACGACACGGTCAAGCAGGCCGCCGAGTTGCTGCGCGCGAGCGCGCTCGACTTCCGTGGCAACGTCGAAGGCGACGACATCTACGAGGGCACCATCGACGTCGTCGTCTGCGACGGCTTCGTGGGCAACGTCGCGCTGAAGACCTCCGAGGGGCTGGCGCGCATGCTCGGCGAGTTCATCCGCGAGGAATACAAGCGCCACGTCTTCACGCGCCTGATGGCCCTGCTGTCGTTTCCGGTCCTGATGCGGTTTCGCAGGCGGCTCGATCACCGACGCTACAACGGCGCGAGCCTGGTCGGGCTGCGCGGCGTCGTGATCAAGAGCCACGGCTCGGCCGACGCCTACGCCTTCGAGTTCGCGCTGCGCCGCGCGTACGATGCAGTTCGCAACGGCCTGCTGCGGCGCATCGAGCAGGCGCTGCCGCGCATCCAGGCTCCGGCGGCCGGCGCGCCCGACGGCGCCGGTCCGGGCTGATGCGGGCCAGGCCGACGTCCGGTCCGATCGCCGCCCGGAGACTTCATCCAGCATTCCCGACCAGGTCCGAACCTCCCCCATGAGCTTTCGTCATTCACGCATCATCGGAACCGGCAGCTACCTCCCGCCGCGTGCCGTCTCCAACGAGGAACTCGTGCGCGAGCTGGCGCAGCGCGGGGTCGAAACCTCCGATCAATGGATCGTCGAGCGCACCGGCATTCGCCAGCGCCACCTCGCCGACGCGGGCGTGGCCTGCAGCGAGCTGGCCACCGAGGCGTCGCGGCGCGCGCTGGCGGCGGCCGGCCTGCAGCCGACCGACGTCGACCTGATCATCGTCGCCACGTCAACGCCCGACTTCGTGTTCCCGAGCACTGCCTGCCTGGTGCAGAAGGCGCTCGGCGCTCCGGGCGGCGCGGCTTTCGACGTCCAGGCCGTCTGCAGCGGCTTCACCTACGCCCTGGCGGTGGCCGACTCGATGATTCGCACCGGGCTGGCCCGCCGCGCGCTGGTGATCGGCGCCGAGGTGTTCTCGCGCATTCTCGACTGGAACGATCGCGGCACCTGCGTGCTGTTCGGCGACGGGGCCGGGGCGGTGGTGCTGGCCGGCGACGAGCGTCCCGGAGTGCTCGCAGCCCGGCTGCACGCCGACGGTCGCTACGAGTCGATCCTGCGTACCGCGGGCAACGTCTGCGCCGGCAAGGTGGCCGGGCATCCCTATCTCACGATGGACGGGCAGGCTGTGTTCAAGCTCGCGGTCTCGGTGCTCGACTCGGTTGCGCGCGAGACGCTGGAGGCAGCGGGGATGGCGACCACCGACGTCGACTGGTTCATTCCGCACCAGGCCAACGTGCGCATCCTGAACGCCGCTGCCCGGAAGATCGGCATCCCGGTCGAGAAGGTGATCGTCACCGTCGACCGGCACGCCAATACGTCGGCCGCGTCGATCCCGCTGGCGCTCGACCTGGCGGTTCGCGACGGCCGCATCCGTGCGGGCCAGAACGTGCTGATGGAGGGCGTGGGCGGCGGCTTCACCTGGGGCGCGGTGCTGGTGCGCATGTGAGCGCACGGCAGGAGAATCGATGATGAAGCTGGCATTCGTCTTTCCGGGCCAGGGCTCGCAGTCGGTGGGCATGCTCGACGCCTTTTCCGGCTCTGCGGCGGTGCGCGCACTGCTCGAACAGGCCGACGCGGCGCTCGGCGAGTCGCTGTCCGCGCTGATCGCCCAGGGCCCCGCGGAAACGCTCGCACTCACGGTGAACACCCAGCCGGCGATGCTCGCGACCGGCTATGCCTGCTGGCTGGCCTGGCGCGATGCCGGCGGCCCGGAGCCTTCGGCAGTGGCCGGACACAGCCTCGGCGAATACACCGCGCTCACGATGGCTGGTGCCGTCGAGGTGGCCGATGCCTTGCGCCTGGTGCGGCTGCGCGCCCAGGCGATGCAGGAGGCGGTGCCGGTCGGGCAGGGCGGCATGGCCGCGATCCTCGGTCTCGACGACGACAAGGTCCGCCAGGCCTGCGTCGAAGCGGCGAGCGCCGTGCCCGGCGAGGTGGTCGAGCCGGCGAACTACAACGCTCCTGCACAGGTGGTGATCGCCGGCCACAAGGCGGCCGTCGAGCGCGCCTGCGAGCGTGCGAAGGCGCTGGGCGCCAAGCGCGCGCTGCCGCTGCCCGTGTCGGCGCCGTTTCACTCGTCGCTATTGCGCCCGGCCGGCGAACGGCTGGCGCAGGCGCTGGCCGCGGTCGCGCTGCGCGCGCCGCGCGTGCCGCTGGTCAACAACGTCGACGTCGCGATCGAGACCGAGCCGGCGCGCATCCGCGACGCACTGGTACGCCAGTCCTACGGCCCGGTGCGCTGGGTCGAAGTGGTGCAGCGGCTGAAGGCGCTCGGCGTGACGGGCGTGGTCGAGTTCGGGCCCGGCAAGGTGCTGGCCGGCCTGGTCTCGCGTATCGATCGCTCGTTGCAGGTCGCGGCGGTATACGACCCGGCGTCGCTCGAAGCGGCGCTCAAAGAGCTCGCGTGAAGGAGGGCGCCAACATGGCAGCGA
>WBZO01003141.1_pt1 | contig 19938 bp, 19 predicted proteins | sample 5204261 | NCBI WGS metagenome assembly WBZO01 (sample SAMN12412400, study PRJNA552823) | activated sludge metagenome | isolation source: activated sludge from anammox sidestream of wastewater treatment plant... | place: USA: North Carolina | collected 2017-09
CTTTGCTATCTGCCGATGGCGTGGGTCGGCGACTATCTCTTCTCGTATACGCAGTGGCTGGTGGCCGGCTTTAGCATCAATTGCCCCGAATCTGGAGCGACGGTGACGACCGACCTGCGCGAGATCGGCCCCACTTACTACTTCGCGCCGCCACGAGTCTTCGAGAACCTCCTCACGCAGGTCATGATTCGCATGGATGACGCCTGCGCCCTCAAGAAATGGATGTTCCGCACGTGCATGTCGATCGCCAAACGGTACGGCGCGGAGTTGCTCGACGGCAAGAAGGTTCGCCTCGTGGACAGGGCCAAGTACTGGCTCGGCAACCTCCTCGTCTACGCACCCCTGCGTGACGTTCTCGGCCTGAGCCGCATCCGTGTGGCGTACACGGCCGGCGCCGCCATCAGCCCTGACCTCTTCCGCTTCTATCGCTCGATCGGAATCAACATCAAGCAGTTCTACGGCTCGACCGAAACCTGTGGATACACGTGCCTCCAGGACGACGGCGACGTCAAGCTCGACACGGTCGGCAAGCCCGCCCCAGGCGTCGAGCTCAAGATCGCAAGCAACTCTGAAGTCCTCGTCCGCGGGCCAATGCTATTGCGGGGATACTACAAGCGACCCGATGCGACCGCCGAGGCGATCGACACGGAAGGCTACTTCCACACCGGAGACGCCGGGTACTTCGATGACGCCGGCCACCTGAAGATCGTCGATCGGGCGAAAGACGTCGGCAAGCTCGCCAACGGGGCGCTGTTCGCGCCGAACTACATCGAGAACAAGCTCAAGTTCTCGCCCCATGTCAAGGAAGCCGTCGCGTTCGGCCACGATCGCGACGAGGTATGCGCGTTCATCAACATCGACATCGATTCGGTAGGCAACTGGGCGGAGCGGCGCGGCCTCGCCTATGCCGGATACACCGATCTGGCACAAAAACCCGACGTCTACGACCTGATTCGCGAGTACATCGAGGGCGTGAACGCGGAGCTCGCGCTGGATCCAGCGCTGTCCTCCTCGCAGGTGCACCGATTCCTGATCCTGCACAAGGAGCTCGACCCGGATGACGACGAGCTGACACGCACGCGCAAAGTCCGCCGTGGATTCATCGCCGACAAGTATCGCATCCTGATCGAAGCGCTCTACGCCGGCCGTGCCAGCCAGCACATCGAGACGCAGGTCAAGTTCGAGGACGGCCGCACGGGCATGGTTTCGGCCGACCTTCGGATCGAGACGGCCACGACGTATCCGGCCGCAGCCATGCGCAAGGCAGCGTGATGCCATGGCCGATGTTGAGCGCAGCACCGGCGAAGTGATCCTGAAGCTCGAGCGGATCTCGCTCGCGTTTGGGGGTGTCAAGGCGCTCACCGACATCAGCTTCGACGTGCGCGAGCACGAGATTCGGGCGATCATCGGCCCGAATGGCGCCGGAAAGAGCTCGATGCTCAACGTCATCAACGGTGTCTATCAGCCGCAACAAGGAACGATCACATTCCGGGGTCAGGTGCGCCGCGACATGGTTCCCCATGAGGCCGCCGCGCAAGGAATCGCGCGCACGTTCCAGAACATCGCACTGTTCAAGGGCATGACGGTGCTCGACAACATCATGACCGGGCGCAATCTCAGGATGCGGGCGACGCTCGTCGAGCAGGCAATTCACTTCGGCCGCGCGCGATGGGAGGAACTCGAGAACCGGCGCAAGGTCGAGGAGGTGATCGACTTTCTGGAGATCCAGCACATACGCAAGACGCCCGTGGGACGGCTACCGTATGGTCTGCAAAAGCGCGTCGAACTCGCTCGCGCGCTCGCCGCCGAACCATCGATGCTCCTCCTCGACGAACCGATGGCCGGGATGAATGTGGAGGAGAAGCAGGACATGTGCCGATTCGTCCTCGACGTCAACGAACAGTACGGTACGACCATCGTGCTGATCGAGCATGACATGGGGGTCGTCATGGATATCTCCGATCGTGTAGTCGTGCTCGACTACGGCAAGAAGATCGGTGATGGCACTCCCGACGAGGTTCGCGCGGATCCTGTGGTGATCGATGCTTACCTCGGTGTCGCGCACTAGGCGCTCGAGCGGCGGGTGCTGGAGGATCGAGTCTCGCGATGACAACCGTAGCTGCCACACAGACCCGCGCCAACCCGGTCCCGGACCTCATGGTCAACAACATCGAGGTGGTCTACGACCACGTGATCCTCGTTCTGAAGGGAGTATCACTCCAGGTGGCTCCAGGGGGCATGGTTGCCCTGCTCGGCGCCAACGGCGCCGGCAAGAGCACGACACTGAAGGCGATATCGAACCTCCTCGGTGCCGAGCGCGGCGCGGTCACGAAGGGCACGATCGAGTACCGCGGGGCACGTGTCGATCGACTCGGCACCGACGACCTCGTGCGCATGGGTGTCTGCCAGGTGATGGAAGGAAGGCACTGCTTTGCGCACCTCACCGTCGAGGAGAACCTGCTGACGGGCGCGTTCGCGCGTCGCGCCGCGGGGAAGAGCCTCAAGGATGACCTCGACAAGGTCTATCACTACTTCCCTCGCCTCAAGCAAAGGCGCGGCAGCCAGGCCGGATACACCTCCGGCGGGGAGCAGCAGATGATCGCGGTGGGCCGCGCGCTGATGTCGGCGCCGTCACTCGTCCTGTTGGACGAACCGTCGATGGGTCTTGCGCCGCAGGTGGTCGACGAGATTTTCGAGATCGTCCGCGACCTCAACGCAAGGGAGCGCGTCTCGTTCCTGATCGCCGAGCAGAACACCATGACGGCGCTGCGCGTGTGCGATTACGGCTACATCCTGGAGAACGGTCGCGTCGTAATGGACGGCAAGGCGAGCGAGCTCGCCGGCAACGAGGATGTCAAGGAGTTCTACCTCGGACTGTCGGCCGCAGGTCGCAAGTCATTTCGCGACGTCAAGCACTATCGACGACGAAAGCGATGGCTCACCTGATGCGAGCCCGCACGATCGGAAGCCGGGCGATATGGAGTGCACCCAGCGCCTGGCCCCATCGGCGTTCGGTGTGCCAAGGGATACCCGATGCGACCTCACCGCACGGCACGTCGACTTGAGTTCTAGAAAGCAAGAGTGCAGACCATGCCAGAGTATCTCGATGCGCTGGAGACGCGAGACCCGGAGATCAGGGAGCGCGAACAACTCGCGCGCCTTCCGTTGCAAATCGCGCACGCCAAGGCGCGAGCGCCTGCGTACAGCCGACTGCTGGCCGACATCGATCCTGACGCCATCACGAGCCGGTTGGCCCTCACGGCAATTCCGGTCACACGCAAGGCTGATCTCGCATCGCTGCAGAAAGTCGCCCCACCGTTCGGCGGGTACGCGGCGGTGCATTGGGGCGCGGCGGCACGCGTTTTCGCGTCACCCGGCCCGATCTTCGAGCCGGAGGGGCGCCAGGTCGACTATTGGCGGTTCGCCCGGAGCCTCTTCGCAGCGGGCTTTCGTGCCGGCGACCTCGTCCACAACTGCTTCTCGTATCACTTCACCCCTGCCGGGTCGATGTTCGAGGGGGGAGCCATCTCGTTGGGGTGCACGGTCTTTCCCGGAGGCGTCGGGCAAACGGAGCAACAGCTGCAGGCGATGATGCTGCTCGAGCCCAGCGGCTACATCGGAACTCCGTCGTTCCTGAAGATCATCGTCGATCGCGCCGACGCGATGGGCGCCAGCCTGCGCCACCTGCGCAAGGCTCTCGTCTCGGGCGAGGCGCTGCCAGCGCTCCTCGCGCAGGAGTTCCAGGACCGTGGCATCGATGCGTATCAAGCCTACGGCACCGCTGACATCGGCGCCATCGCGTACGAGACGGAGGCGCGCGCCGGGTTCGTGGTCGACGAAGGCATCCTTCTGGAGATCCTCCGTCCGGGAACGCCGGATCCCGTGGAACCCGGAGAGATCGGCGAGGTGGTCGTCACCACACTCCACAACGAGGCGTACCCGCTGATTCGGTTCGGCACCGGTGATCTGTCGTTGATGCTCCCTGGTGGCAGTCCCTGTGGGCGAACTAACGTGCGCATCAAGGGTTGGATGGGTCGCGCGGATCAGACGACCAAGGTGCGCGGCATGTTCGTCCATCCCGCGCAAGTCACGGCCATCGTCGACCGCCATCCGCAGATTCGGAAGGCGCGGTTGGTCGTCGACAGCGAAGGAGGCCTCGACCGGATGTTGCTGCACGTCGAGGTTGCCGCACGCGATCACATCGACGTTGCGGCGGTCGCAGCGACGATTCGCGAAATCACCAAACTGCGCGGAGAAGTCGTCGTCCGTACCCCAGGCGATCTGCCTGCCGACGGCAAGGCGATCGACGACATGCGCAAGTACGATCAACGCTAGACGTGTCGTGCGAGTCGCCCGTGGCCACGCGCACGACGTAGAACGGGAAGCCGGCCATCCCCCGCGCGTCCGACTGATCTTCGATCGCCCGACGAGTGATCTCGGGTTGTTTCGCATACCGCGCGACGGGGCCGTCGAGTTGATCCTGGTGAGCCTTTTCGCCACGGCCTTCTTCGTGGTCCCGTTCTCGCTCCAAGGTGTTTGCGCCGACCTGCAGGTCGATGTCCTGGCGGTTCTCCCGTGCGCGACCATCGTTTGTCGTGTCGTCGTTGACCGCCATCGCGTGCAGATTGCTCTGCATCGCACGGCCATGCCAATGCGTGCCAGCAGCGCTTGACCAGCACGGCAAGCGCCGGGATTTCGCGCGCTATGATCCTGCGATGGCATCACCTCGCGCGCAACGGCGCGCCTCCTACGGCATCGACTCGCCGGGAACGCTCATCGGCCTCGGTGCCGGTTCGCTCGCGGCACTCGGCGTGCTGGTCATCACCTACGACGGCACGGCAAGCTGGTGGATCTCGGTACCGTTCCTCCTGACGCCGGTCGTTGCAACCGCGAGCTTCCTGTACACGACGCTGCGCGGCAAGCGCGTGGTGTGGCTGCGCGAAGTCGACCGACTCGCGCTGCGCGGGGACGAGCGCGCGCTCGACCTGGGCTGCGGGCGCGGCCTCGTGCTCGTCGCCCTTGCGCAGCGCCTTCCCGAGGGCGAGGTGACGGGCGTCGATCGCTGGCGGTCGGTCGACCAGTCCGGCAACGACGCCGGGGCGACGCAGCGCAACGCCGCGGCCGAAGGGGTCGGCGGACGCGTCGGACTCGTCACCGCCGACATGCGCAAGCTCCCGTTCGACGCGGGGTCCTTCGACGTCGTCGTGTCGAGCCTCGCCATCCACAACATCGACACCACGACAGGACGCCGTGCCGCGGTGACCGAGGCGTTTCGCGTGACGCGGCCCGGAGGCGAGATCCGCATCGCCGACTTCCGTCACTGCCAGGACTACGCGGCCGTGCTCGCCGAAGCGGGGGCCATCGATGTCGTGACGCGTGCGTTGGGCTGGCGTTTCTGGTACGGCGGCCCGTTCTTCGCGACGACGATGGTTTGCGCCCGCAAGCGGTCGAGTCTTTGAGAGCGCTTCAGCGCAGGCGACGACGGCACGACCACGACGAGTTGGCGTTCACGCCGGCCAAGTCGGTGACCAACGCCGGACGGATGGCTGGTCGGGGTGAGAGGATTCGAACCTCCGACATCTTGCTCCCAAAGCAAGCGCGCTACCGGGCTGCGCTACACCCCGAACCTGTCATTTTGCCATTGTCGCGACCGTGGCGGCAACGCATCCGCCACGCGATCGGGTCGTCGCGACGATGGCATTGCCGAGCGTGCCGTCGCCAGCGCATGGCGCGACGGCCGCGGATCATCGCGGACCTAACGGGCGAACTTGCGGATCACCGTCATCGCCTCTTCGATCGCGTCGTCGCCGTGGCCCGACTTCACCGCGTGCTGCACGCAGCCGTGCAGGTGATGCTGCAACAGTTGCAGTGCGACGGCGTCGAGCGCCGCCTGCACGGCGGAGACCTGCGTCAGGACGTCGATGCAGTAGCGATCCTCGGCGATCATCTTGCCGATGCCGCGAACCTGACCCTCGATGCGATTCATGCGCTTGACGAGCGTCGCGGCAGCGGGGCGCGGTGCGAGGGGATGCGCGGGCGTGTCCGCGATCGCAGGTTCAGCCCGTGACGTCATAACCCGCATCCTCCACCGCGGTGCGCAGCGCCGGGACGCCGGTCTTCCCCGGGTCGTACGTCACCTGCGCCGTTCCCGGTTGCAGCGTCACCGTCACGTCGGCAACGCCGGGCACCGCCTTCAATACGCGCGTCACGCTCGCCACACAGCCGCCGCAGGTCATTCCCTGCACCTTCATCGTGACCGATTCCATGATGATTTCCTTTCCTCGAAGTTCGGCGTCATGTCGGCGGACGCCAGCGCCGTAGCAGCAATGCATTGCTCACCACCGAGACCGAGCTCGCCGCCATCGCGGCCCCGGCGATCACCGGATTGAGCAGGCCGAAGGCGGCGAGCGGAATGCCGAGCACGTTGTACGCGAAAGCGAAGAAGAGGTTCTGCTTGATCTTCACGAGCGTCGCGTGCGACAGGTCGATCGCGTCGACGACGGCGTTGAGGTCGTTGCGAATCAACGTGACGTCGGCCGCCTCGACGGCGATGTCCGCACCTGCACCGATGGCGAAGCTCACGTCGGACGCGGCGAGCGCGGGCGCGTCGTTGACACCGTCGCCGACCATGCCAGTGACGACCCCGTCCTCCTTCAACGCACGAATCGCTGCCGCCTTGCCGTCGGGCAGCACGCCGGCGCGATAGTCGTCGATGCCGACGATGCGGGCGACGGCTTCCGCCGCTGCCGCGTTGTCACCGGTCAGCATCGTGACGCGGATTCCGGCGGCGTGGAGGCGACGCACGGCGTCGGCCGACGTCGCACGCACCTCGTCGCGCAACGCGATCGCCCCGAGGACCCGCCCGGCGCGAGCCACACCCACGACCGTGGCGCCCTGCGCCCGCAGGGCATCGACGATCCCCGCCGGCAACGCCACGCCCTCGGCGCTCAGGAACTCGGGCGAGCCCAGGCAGGAGACGGCAGTGTCCCCACCCACGATACCGCGCACGCCACGGCCACCCACGGCGACGAAGTCGCGCAGGTGCTCGGGCGCGATCGATTCGGCGGCAGCGGCAGTCACGATGGCGCGCGCAAGCGGATGGGTTGCGCCATGCTCGAGGCTTGCCGCGGTCGCCAGCACCGCAGCGCGCGATACGCCGGCAACGGCGACGACGTCGAAGACCGCGGGCTTGCCTTCGGTGAGCGTTCCGGTCTTGTCGACGACGAGCGCCCGCAAGCGGCCTGCGAGTTCGAGCGCCGACGCATTGCGGATGAGGATGCCGGTCTGCGCGCCGCGCCCGGTACCGACCATGATCGCGGTTGGCGTGGCGAGCCCGAGCGCGCAGGGGCACGCGATCACGAGCACGGCGACCGCGTTGACGAGGGCGCCGGCGAGCTCGCCGGTGACCGCCCAGGTCCCTGCGAGCGTGACGAGCGCGATGACCACGACCACCGGCACGAAGATTCCGGACACGCGATCGGCGAGCCGCTGGATCGGCGCCTTCGAGCCCTGCGCTTCGGCCACGAGGCGCACGATCCCGGCCAAGAGCGTCGCACCGCCGACGCCGGTCGCCTCGCAGGTGAGCGCGCCGTCCTGATTGAGCGTGCCGGCATACACCTTGGCCCCGGCGACCTTGGCGATGAGTGCGGACTCGCCGGTCAGCATGCTCTCGTCCACGCTCGACGCTCCGTCGCGCACGATCCCGTCGACCGGAATGCGTTCGCCGGCACGGACGACGAAACGGTCACCGGCGACGACGGAGGCGAGTGGCACGTCGGTGACCGCGCCGTCGCGCAGCACGTGCGCGAGCGTCGGCTGCAGCCGCAGCAACCCTTCGAGTGCGGCGGACGTGCCCGCCTTGGCGCGCGCCTCGAGGAGCTTGCCCAAGAGGACGAGCGTGATCACCGCGGCGCTCGCCTCGAAGTAGACGTGCTCGTGGTGCCAGCCGAAGAGCGTCACCACGACACTCCACAGGTACGCCATCGTGGTGCCGAGCACGACCAGCACGTCCATGTTGGCGCCACCCCCACGCAGCGCGTGCCACGCGCCGATGTAGAAGCGCCGTCCGACCCAGAACTGGACGGGTGTGGCGAGCGCCCACTGCCAAGTCCGCGGGATGAGATCCTCGTGCGCGCCGCCGAAGAGACTGCCGTTGACGAGCATCGGCACCATCTGCACGAGGAACGGCACGGTGAGGATCGCCGCGACGATGAACTCGCGGCGCAGCGCCGCAAGCTCGGCCGCCTTGCGCGCCTGGTCGGCGGCCCGGTCCTTGGCCGGATCGGTGCGCACCGCGGCGCCGTAGCCCGCCTTGGCGACCTGCGCGAGGAGCGTCTCGGTGCTCACCCTGGTCGGATCGAAGCCGACCGCGGCGGTCTCCGTCGCGAAATTCACCGCGGCGGTGACGCCCGGCAGACGGTTGAGCGACTTTTCGATGCGCGCGGCACAGGCCGCACAGGTCATCCCCGTGAGGCCGAGCTCGATTCTTTCCGACGAAGGCGTGGCGATGGCGTCCATGGCTGCAATATATACCCCACATGGGTATATTGCAACCCCTCGCCGCCGCCGACGCTACGGCCCGGCAAACCCGCCCGAAGGGGGGCTCGCGGTTACGGCCCGGTGTACGCCGCTGCGAACGTCGCCGTCTGGTTGCAGCCCCCCGCCGTCACCGCGTCCCAGCGACCCTCGACGCCGAGGCTCGTGCGCTTGATCTGGCTCGCGACCGCTGGCAGCTGCGTCGGCGGCGTGGTCACCGCGAGTGTCGCCGCGGGAATGCCGTAAAGGCTTCCCTGCTGGACGGTCGCGCCGGCGAGCGTGGTCTGCACGGTGATGCCGCTGTACACGATGTCGAACACGAACTGCAGCGACGCATTGGGGACCTGCGCGACGGTGATGGTCGCCGGGACGCTCAGCGTGCCGTTACCGGCGGGATCCTTGCAGTTCACCTGCGTCACGACGAGCCCGCCGTAGTATTTCCCGACGAGCGAGATCGGGGTGAGCGTCTGCCGCGTGATGGACTTGCTGACGTTCACGCCGTTGATGCTGTAGACGAGCGTGCCATCCGCCGGCGAGGTTGGCGTGAACGTGGCGGTGCCGACCGGCGTGACGGTGACGTCGGCCGGATTCCACGGCGCGCCGAAGTACGTCCCGCTCGTGAGATAGACCGACCCGGTGAAGGCACCGGCGTCGTTGCGAACGAGGTTCGCCGTGACCCACGTCGGCTGCTTCGTCGTGCCGTAGATGAAGAAGGTCGCGAACATGAACTGGTCCGACTGCACGAGATTGACACCCCACCCGCTCTCCGCCGGGATCCACCAGATGTCGGTGTAATCGGTCGCGGCGGCAGCCGGCCGCACGACGGCGACGCCGAGCGCGAATCCAAGCGCCAAGGTCAGGAACAAAGATCGGATCGGACGGGTCGTGGCGTTCATCGGTGAACTCGCGTGGGCAGGAAGAGCGGGCATTCTACGTCCGCACCGTGCCCCGCGTGCTAGCCCTCTTGCTTGAGTTGCGGAAAGAGGATCACGTCGCGGATCGACGCCGCATCGGTGAGGAGCATCACCAGGCGATCGATGCCGATCCCCTCGCCGGCGGTCGGCGGCAGCCCGAACTCCATCGCCCGGATGTAGTCGGCGTCGTAATACATCGCTTCCTCGTCGCCGGCTTCGCGCGCGGCCACCTGTGCGGCAAAGCGCGCTGCCTGATCCTCCGGATCGTTGAGCTCGGAGAATCCGTTGGCCATCTCGCGCCCGGTGATGAAAAGCTCGAAGCGATCACTGACGGTGGGATCGGCCTCGTTGGCGCGAGCGAGCGGCGAGACGTCGGTCGGATGCGCGACGATGAACGTCGGCTGCACGAGCTTCGCCTCGGTCGTCTCCTCGAAGAGCTTGAGTTGCAGCACGCCGAGGCCGTCGGTCGGCAGCACTTCGCGACCGGTCTTGCCGAGCGCGGTCACGAGGTAGTCGATACGCGAGAGGTCGGCGGCGCCGTGCTCCGGATTGTACTTCGCGATCGCCGCCGCCATCGTCAGCCGATCGTAGGGCCGCCCAAGATCGATCGGCGTCCCTTGATAGGTGATGGTCGTCGTGCCCAGCACCTTCTGCGCCACCTCGCGCAACAGCGTCTCGGTGAGATCCATGAGGTAGTGGTAATCCTGGTACGCCTCGTAGAACTCGAGCATCGTGAACTCGGGGTTGTGCCGGGTGCTGATGCCTTCGTTGCGGAAGTTGCGGTTGACCTCGAACACCTTCTCCAGGCCGCCGATCACGAGCCGCTTCAAGAAGAGCTCGGGCGCGATGCGCAGGAAGAGCTGCATGTCGAGCGCATTGTGGTGCGTCACGAACGGGCGTGCGGCGGCGCCGCCCGGAATCGAGTGCATCATCGGCGTCTCGACCTCGAGGTAGCCGCGCGCGACGAAGAACTCACGAATCGCCTGCACGATCTGCGAGCGCTTGACGAACGTGTTCCGCGTCGCCGGGTTGGTGATGAGATCGACGTGGCGCTGCCGGTAACGCTGTTCCTGGTCGGTCATCCCGTGGAACTTCTCGGGCAACGGTCGCAGGCCCTTGGCGAGCAGGCGCACCTCGCTACAACGCAGCGACAGCTCGCCGGTGCGGGTCCGGAACAAGCTGCCGGTCGCACCGACGATGTCGCCCAGATCCCAGTGCTTGAACGCATCGAGCGTCGACTGGCCGACGCCGTCGACGGTCACGTAGAGCTGGATGCGGCCCGACATGTCCTGCAAGGTGGCAAAGCACGCCTTGCCCATCACGCGCTTCAATAGCATGCGACCGGCGACCTTGGCCGTGATCGCTCGGGGTTCGAGCGTCTCGTTGGGCAGGTCGCCGTACTTTGCGTGGAGATCCGCGGCGAGCGCGTCACGGCGAAAATCGTTGGGATACGCCGGCCCCGCGGCGCGCAAGGCGGCGAGCTTGGCGCGACGCTCGGCGATGATCTGATTCTCGTCCTGGAAAGCGGAGTCGGGCATGATGGATGAAGGTTCGAAGGAATCGTGCGACGCGGCACGCAGGGAGGTCGACCGGTGCGCGCGCGGCGCTACACGCCTTGCTTCAAGCTCGCCTCGATGAAAGGATCGAGGTCGCCGTCGAGCACGCGCTGCGTGTCGCCGACCTCGTAGTTGGTGCGCAGGTCCTTGATGCGCGACTGGTCGAGCACGTAGCTCCTGATCTGGTGGCCCCAGCCGATGTCGGTCTTGCTGTCCTCGAGCTTCTGCTGCGCCTCCCGGCGCTTGCGCATCTCGAGCTCGTAGAGCTTCGACTTCAGCATCTGCATCGCCTCGGCGCGGTTGCGATGCTGCGAGCGATCGTTCTGGCACTGCACCACGATGTCGGTGGGCAGGTGCGTGATGCGCACGGCGGAGTCGGTCTTGTTGATGTGCTGGCCGCCCGCACCCGACGCCCGAAACGTGTCGATGCGCAGATCCGCCGGATTGATCTCGATCTCGACCGAGTCGTCGACTTCCGGATAGACGAAGACGCTGGCGAACGACGTGTGCCGCCGGGCGTTGGAGTCGAACGGGCTCTTGCGCACGAGACGATGCACGCCGACCTCGGTGCGCAGGTAGCCGTAGGCATAGTCGCCCTCGACCTTGATCGACGCGCTCTTGATGCCCGCGACGTCGCCCGGCGACTCTTCCAGGAGCTCGGTCCGGTAGCCCTTGTGCTCGCAGTACTTGAGGTACATGCGCAGCAGCATCGCGGCCCAGTCCTGCGCTTCGGTGCCGCCGCTGCCCGCCTGGATGTCGATGAAGCAATTGGCCGGATCCATCGGATCGGCGAACATCCGGCGAAACTCGAGATCGCCGACGATGCCGGCCAGCCGCGCGGCATCCTCCTCCACCGCCCGCATCGTCGCTTCGTCGGCTTCACTGCGCGCGAGCTCGAAGAGCTCCCGGCTGTCGGCGAGCTCGGCCTTGAGCTCGGTCAGCGTGCCGACGATGCCGTCGAGCTCCTTCTTCTCCTTGCCCAGCGCCTGAGCCCGCTCCGGATCGTCCCAGACCCCGGAATCCTCGAGTTCGCGGTTGACGACGGCGAGCCGCTCGGCCTTGACCTCGAAGTCAAAGATACCTCCGCAGCCCGTCGGCTCGCTGGGCGAGGTCGTCGAGCGTGTGGGCGATGGCGTTGATCTGGTCGGCTTCCATGGTCGGGTTCCCGCACTTCCTTGCGTCGAATCAACGAATTATACGTGACGCCCGGCGCGCGCGGCCGGGCCCGACCGCGATGCCGCTATCATCGCGCGCATGGAAGCGTGGCTCGGCACGCTGCTCGACGCCCTGGCATTGCCCAAGTTCGGGCTGTCGACGGTGTTCGTCGTGGCTTTCGTCTCGGCGACGCTGCTGCCGCTGGGTTCGGAGCCTGCGGTCTTCGGCCTCGTCAAGCTCAACCCGGCGCTCTTCTGGCCGGCGATCCTCGTCGCCACCGCCGGCAACACGCTGGGCGGCGTGCTGAGCTACGCGATGGGCTACGGCGCCGAGCGCGCCTACGTGCACCTCGTGCGAAAGGATCGCACGACGATGCACGCGCACGCGCTGCGCTGGCTCGAGCGCTTCGGCCCCAAGGCCTGCCTCCTCTCCTGGCTGCCCCTCGTCGGCGATCCGCTGTGCGCGGTCGCGGGGTGGCTGCATCTGTCGTTCTGGCCCTGCGTGGCGTACATGGCGATCGGCAAGTTCGCACGCTATGCCGTGATGACGAGCGCGCTCCTCTGGTTCTTCCCGGGCATGCTCGCGCGCTGAGCGGGCACGACGTGCCACAATAGCGCGAGGAGGTTGTCCGCAATGACGTCTTCAGCCAGCGCAGCGTCCGCGGCCGCCGTGACGGACCGCGAGCAGATCCTCGATGCGAGTAATCCCCTCGGCATCGACGGCATCGAGTTCATCGAGTACGCGACGACGAAGCCGCAGGCGCTCGGTCAGGTTCTGGAAACGATGGGCTTCCATCCGATCGCGCGGCATCGCTCGCGCGAGGTGCTGCTGTACCGGCAAGGCGGCATGAACGTGATCGTGAACGCGCATGCGGCCGCCGGACCCCGCGCGGTGGCGCCCCGCGAAACCCCGACGATTGCGGCCATCGCGCTGCGGGTGCGCGACGCCGCCGCCGCGTACCGCCATGTCATCGAGGCAGGAGCGTGGGCGGTACCCACGCAGGTCGAGGTCATGGAACTCAACATCCCGGCCATCCACGGTGTGGGCGCCTCGCGCATCTACTTCGTCGATCGCTATCGCGAGTTCTCGATCTACGACGTCGATTTCACGCTGATCCCCACGGTGGATCCGCGTCCGCCCGCGCTTGCCGGCATGCGCTGGTTCGGTATCGTGCAGTACATCGGCACCGACCGCATGGAAGACTGGATCGAGTTCTACGGCGAGCTGTTCGGTTTTCGCACGGTGCCGGATGCCGAGCGCTACGGCATCCTGCCCAAGGGGCGCATCCTGAAGAGTCCCGACAGCAGCTTCTTCCTGCAACTGATCGAGCCCAAGCCCGGCATCGTCGACGTCGAACCGGAAGAAACGCTGCAGCGCGTGGGGCTCGGCGTTCCCGACGTCCTCGCGGCGGTCGCGCTGCTGCGCACGCGCGGCGTGAGTTTCGTCGAGACCGGCGACGTCCATCCCGACGCCCGCGGCGCGCTCACCGAAGGTCGATTGGGCGGCGTGATGTTCGAGCTCGTCCACGACGTGCGCCCGGTGTAGGACCGCGCATGGACACGGCGCCCATCAACTTCGACGACTTCGGAATGGATGCCGTGTCACTCGCGGGGCCGCTCGCCGCGAAGCTCGCGGCCATCCGCGAGGCGGGCTTCGCGCAGGTCATGCTCTGCGCCGGAGACATCGCCGGACACCCCGGAGGTGTCGACGCCGCCGCGCGGCTCGTCCGCGCGAGCGGGCTGCGCGTCACCGGATTCCAGGTCCTACGCGACTTCGAGGGCCTGTCGGGCCACCTGCACGAATACAAGATCGACATCGCCAAGGCGATGCTCGCCATGTGCAGCGCGATCGGCTCACGCGTGCTCGTGGTGACGTCGTCGACGTCCACGCGTGCCACCACCGACCCCGACGTGCTCGCCCGCGATCTGCGCAAGCTCGCGATGCTCGCGGTTCCGCTTGGCATCCGCATCGTCTACGAGGCGCTCTCGTGGGGCCGCGCCGTGCGCGAATTCCCCGATGCGTGGGACATCGTCTGCCGTGCCGACGCCCCCAACTTGGGCATCGGCATCGATTCGTTGCACGCCTTCGCCGCCGAATCATCGCTCGACGATCTCGACATCCTCGCCGCCGACAAGATCTTTCTCGTGCAGCTCTCGGACTTCATGTGGCAGGAGGCGACGAGCACCGAGGAGCGCATCGACACTGCGCGTCACTTCAGCGTCTTCCCCGGCGAGGGCGTGCACAGCCGCGCGCTCGCCGAGCTCGTGACGCGCCTCGATGCGATCGGTTATCGCGGCGACTACAGCTTCGAGGTCTTCAACGACGACTACGGCCAGCTGCCGCCCGCCGTGGTCTGCGAGCGCGCCCGTCGCTCGGCCATCTGGCTATCGCAGGACGTCCTGCAGCGGTCGATGCCATTGCCCAACCAGATCCGGCTGCGCAATCGCGCTCCGCCGCCGTAGCAGTATCGGATCCACTCACCGGCGACGATCCTTGCCGGCCGCGGAATAGAAGTCGCGCTTCGCTTCGTACATGCGCGAATCGGCGAGCGACATCGCCTGTTCGATGCGCTCGCCCTCGGCGCAGGTCGCGCTGCCGCACGCCAGCGAGAGGCGCGGCCCGTGATAGAACTGATTGTTGAGATCGACGAGGAGTTCGATGCGTTCGATGAGCTGGCCGGCGCCACGGGCATCCACTCCGGGGAGCAGGATGCCGAACTCGTCGCCACCGAGCCGCGCGGCGGTCGCGCCTTCGCTCGCGGCCTTGCGCAGCACCTCTCCGGCGCGCCGCAGGAGCGCGTCACCGGCGACGTGACCGAGCGTGTCGTTGATCTCCTTCAAGCCGTTGAGGTCGACCATCACGACGCTCACCGGGTACGGGCCGTTGCGCTCGATTCGCGTGAGCTCGTCCTCGAACGAAGGCCGGCTGCGCAACTGCGTCAGGACGTCGTGGTTGCCGAGGAACTCGAGGTACGCCTCCGCCTTCTTGCGCGCGGTGATGTCGGTGAGCGACACCAGCACGAGTTCCCACGTCGCCTCGTACCCCGGGAGCACCGAGAACTGCAGGTGCACATCGATCGCCTCGCCCGTGAGCGCGTAGTTGACGACCTCGCGGCGCTGGAAGAGGTGCCCCTCCCACAGATCGACGAGCTGCGCCGCGAAGTGCGCGCGCATGTCGTCGCGCAGCACGTCGGGCAACCGGGCGAGCAGCGTCGCCTTGTCGGGCGCGGCGAACAGGTCGAGGGTCTGCTGATTGACGTCGAGCACGCGGACGGCGCGCAGACAACGCGAGACGAACTCCGGATGCACGTCGATGAACACCCGGAAATCGGTGATGCCCAAGGCGCGCACCTCGTCGATGAGCGCCTTGACGCGACTGAAGTCCTCGACCCACAGCGATACCGGTGAATGCTCGAACAGGCCCCGCGCATAGCGCTCGCTGCGCGCGAGCGCGCGCGTCGCCCGAGCCGCCTCGGACACGTCCTCGATCGATAGCAGCACGCGGCGCCAGCTCTCCTCGTACCCGGGAAGGATGGCCCCGTGGAGCTGGATGTCCAGGCGCTTGCCGCTCAAGGCGTAGTTGACCGTGGTGCTCGCGAAGCGGTGGTGCCCATCCCACAGGGCGCACATCTCGTCGACGTGATGCTCGTACATGTCGTCGCGAAAGACCTGGTCGAGATTGGCCACGAGCTCGTCCTGACTGGACGCCGCGAAGAGGTCGAGCGTGCGGCGATTGACGCGCAGCACGCGGATGCAGCGGGAGCACGCGGCGACGAGCTCGGGATGCGCGCGCAGGTGCGTGCGCAGGTCCACGACACCGTCGGCGCGCCAGCCGTCGAACAGCGCGCGCAGGCCGCTGTAATCCTCGAGCCACAGGGAGACTGGGGCGAGCTCGAACATCGCCTCGAAGTCGTCGTCGCGCGAAACGCGCGGAGGCAGCGGGGGCTCGGCCACCGCGGTGGAGTCGTCGATCGTCATGGTCATCGCTGGCGCGGCCCTTCCTGCCGTGGGTTGCCGGGGGGACGCCCGAAATGCGTCCGGATTGGACGCACTGCGTCGCCCTTCGCAGCGGATCACTGCGCCGGCATGCGTGGGGCGAGGCTTTGCAATTGGCGTGCCTGCGCCTCGCGACGGCCCGGGCGGCACTACCGCGGGCCGACCACTCCCGCGCTTCGTCCGGCCGCACGGCGGGTGAACGATAATGTGCGCCTCACGACCATGTACACGCCGCCCGGCTTCGTCCCTGCGCATACGCCGTCCGCCGCCCTGGCGGGCGACGCCCACGCCTTTGCCTTTCGCGGCGACCAGGTGCTCGCCCTCGCTCCCGATCCGGAAACGCTCATCCTCCCGCGTCACGATGAGCTTGCCGCCGTCGGGGTGAGCGGCAACGCGCACTTCCTGGGCATGCTCGGCACCCGGGCCTGCGCTGCGATCGACCTGCCCGACGATGCCCCCGAACCCGCGGGCATGCGCTACGTCGGGCTGCGTGCGCTCTTCTTCAAGGTGCCCGACGAACTCCTGGCCCTCGCGGCCCGCGCCTTCCAGATCGTCGATTTCGAGCGCAACCATCGCTTCTGTGGTCACTGTGGGGTGCGCCTGCGCGCGCGCAGCCACGAGCGAGCCAAGGAGTGCCCGTCGTGTGGCCTCGTCGCGTATCCGCGCATTTCGCCCGCCATGATGGTGCTCGTGACCCGCGGTCGCGAACTCCTCCTGGCGCGCGCGCATCGTTTCGCGCCGGGCATGTTCAGCGCGCTCGCCGGTTTCGTCGAGCCTGGCGAGACGATCGAGGATTGCGTGCGGCGCGAGGTGCACGAGGAAGTCGGGGTCGACGTGACCGACATCACCTACTTCGCAAGCCAGTCGTGGGCCTTCCCGCACTCGCTCATGATCGCTTTCACCGCGTCCTACGCGGGTGGCGAGATCCGCCTCGAGGACGAGGAGATCGCCGACGCGCGCTGGTTTCCGGTCGACGCGCTGCCCAAGCTCCCGATGAGCGTCTCGATCGCCCGTCGCCTGATCGACGCCACCGTCGCGCGCCTGCGCGGCGGGTGACGGTGGCGCGGTAGAATCGCGGGCTCCATGCGCCGCCTCGCTGCATTCTCCCTTGCGTTCCAGTGCGTGCTGTTGACCGCCGTCGCCGCGCCGCACGTGCCCGTGGTCGCGGCGCAGGAGCGTGGCACGACCGATCCGCGCGAGCTCACCGAGGCGGGCCGCAAAGCGTACGCGGAAGCACTGAAGGCCGCACGCAAGCACATCGACGACAAGGCGTATGCGCAGGCGATCGCGATCGTCGACAAGCTCACCGCCGAACGCCCGCGGGAGCCTCAGGCGCGCTTCCTCAAGGGGCTCGCGCTTGCCGATTCGGGTCGCATCGACGACGCCATGGCGATGTTCCGGGGTCTCGCCAGCGAATATCCCGAGCTCCCCGAACCGCATAACAACCTTGCGGTCCTCCTCGCGCAGAAGGGCGAATACGAGCTCGCTCGCGCCGAGCTCGAGGCGGCGATCGCCGCCGCGCCCGACTACGCGGTCGCGTACGAGAATCTGGGAGACGTCCAGGTGCAGCTCGCGATCATCGCCTACGAGAAGGCCGTCGCGCACGATGCGCGCAACAAGACGGCGCCCGTCAAGTTGAAGCTCGTGCGCGAGGCACTCGCCCCGCCCGCGGCAACCACGCCTCCGATCGTCGCGCCGCCGGCATCGCGCTAGACGCCGACGGCTGCGCCCCATCGATCTTCCTGCATTCCATCCCTCGAAGGAGAACGCTTCCATGTTGCCAAGATTCATTGTCACGCTCGCCTTCGCGCTGGTCGCCGGCGCGGCGGTAGCCGCGAACCCGGTGGTCGAACTCGACACCACGGCCGGCGCGATCAAGGTCGAGCTCTACCCCGACGCGGCGCCCAAGACGGTGGCCAACTTCCTCGACTACGTGAAGAGCGGACACTACGTCGGCACGCAGTTCCACCGCGTCATCGACGGCTTCATGATCCAGGGCGGCGGGTTCACGTCGGAGTTCAGCCAGAAGCCGACGCGGCCGCCGATCCCGATCGAATCGGAGAGCGCCGCCAAGGCGGGCCTGTCCAACGTTCCCGGCACCCTCGCCATGGCGCGCACGAGCGACCCCAACTCCGCCACGTCGCAGTTCTTCATCAACGTCGGCAACAACCAACGTCTCGACTACGCACCGGGCAACCCCGGATACACGGTCTTTGGCAAGGTCATCGGCGGGATGGACGTGGTGACCAAGATCGCCAAGGCCCCCAAGGGTGCGACCGGCCCGGTGCCGCCCGGGATCAATCCCGCCGACGTGCCGAGCACGCAGGTCGTGATCAAGGCGGCCAAGATCGTCGGCGGCTGAGCGCGCGATCGTCGCTGCCGTCGGTCAGGACCCCGGTCCGGCCACGGCGCCGACCCGCGCACCCCCTCACCCTGAAAGGAAACGTCCCACCATGAGCAAGGTTCTGCTTACGACGAGCAAGGGTGCCATCGAGCTCGAGCTCGATGCCGAGAACGCCCCGGCCACGGTCGACAACTTCCTGCGCTACGTGCGCGACGGACATTACGACAACACCGTGTTCCATCGCGTGATCGGTGGCTTCATGATCCAGGGCGGCGGCATGGAGCCGGGGTTGAAGCAGAAGCCCACCCGCGCGCCGATTGCCAACGAGGCGACCAACGGCCTCAAGAACCGCAAGTACACCGTGGCGATGGCGCGCACGTCCGAGCCGCACTCGGCCACCGCGCAGTTCTTCATCAACGTCGCCGACAACGCCTTCCTCGACTACACGTCCCCGTCCACCAACGGCTGGGGTTACTGCGTCTTCGGCAAGGTCACTGCGGGCCAGGACGTGGTCGATGCGATCGAGGCCGTCCCCACCGGCAACGCCGGCTTCCACCAGAACGTTCCCACCGACGACGTCGTGCTCGTGAAGGCCGAGGAGATCGCCTAGCGCTTCGCGGCGCCCCCGTAAGGAGGCGGCGTGCCGTCGTCCCCCACGCTCTTCCTCTCCGACCAGCATCTTGCTCCCGCGCGGCCCGTGGCGCTCGCCGCGTTTCGCGCCTTTTGCGCCGGCCCCGCACGGCGCGCGGCGGCGGTGTACATGCTGGGCGACCTCTTCGACTTCTGGGTCGGCGACGACCAGATGCGCGAGCCTTTCGTCGCCGACGTCGTGGACACGCTGCGCGGCATCGCCGACGCCGGCGTCCCGCTCTTCATCGCGCACGGCAACCGCGATTTTCTCCTGGGCGATCGCTTCGCGCGCGCGACCGGCGCCCGTCTCCTTGCCGAGTTCACCGTGCTCGATCTCCACGGGGTGGCAACGCTCGTGTGCCACGGTGATGCGCTTTGCACCGATGACGTCGAGTATCAGGCGTATCGCGCGCGCGTGCGCAACCCGGCCACGCAGCGGCGCATGCTGCGGCTGCCGTACTTCCTGCGTCTGCGGATCGCGCGCTGGCTGCAAGGGAGAAGCGCCGCGCACAAGGCGACGGCGTCGGCCGCGATCATGGACGTGACGCCGGCCGCGGTCGCTGCGGCGTTCCGCACGCATGGCGTCACGCGGCTCATCCATGGCCACACGCACCGGCCGGCGCGCCACACGCACGCGATCGACGGCCGCGACTGCGAACGCATCGTTCTCGCCGACTGGTACGACCGCGGCAGCTACCTCGAGGTGGGACCCGGCGGCATCCACGACCGGCAGGTGGTGGTGCCGTAAGCGTTACCGCTCCCGCGGGTCAGCGTCCTTGCCGCCGCCGAAACGGCGGCGCATGGGATGG
>WBZO01003142.1_pt1 | contig 19936 bp, 14 predicted proteins | sample 5204261 | NCBI WGS metagenome assembly WBZO01 (sample SAMN12412400, study PRJNA552823) | activated sludge metagenome | isolation source: activated sludge from anammox sidestream of wastewater treatment plant... | place: USA: North Carolina | collected 2017-09
CAGCAGCCCACAGTGGTACAGGAAATGGCCCGGGTGACCCGCTCGGGAAAAAACATCCTGATTTTTTACTCGCACAAACGCAATCTGATGACATTGCTCGAAAAGGTGTGTGTTGAGGCGGGCAGGCTTTTACGCCGGAATCGACCCGCTGCTGCAGGTAACGAACCACCACCGATCTATTTCGAACGGGTTCCAATCCAGACCCTCACCGTCGGCCACTCCGATGTGGAAGTCACCTGTCTGCGAATCCTCTCCATGCCGGAAACCCAATTTCTTGGCAAAGTCCACCTGCTCGGTTTTTTTATACCGATCGCTCGCTGGCTGGAAAATACATTCCCCCGCTTTTCTGTTCATCTCGGACCGTATGTCGCCATTCGAATCCGGCCGGAATAAAGAAACTTCATTCAAAAAGTTCCGCATTCTCCTCGCAGTTTAAAGCAAAGGAAAATGATGAAGCCCACACAGCTGTGTGGATTTCGTGGTATCATTGACAGCAGGCTCATTCTCTTTCGGGGGCGAGGGCAGCATGTCAGCAGACTGGGTCAAACCGACTTCCTTTGACGGGCGATTCTATCCGGATTCTCCTCGAACCCTGGAGAAGATGATCGTGGACTTCGAAAAGGAAATTGAAGAATCACCCCCGATCTTCTCCGGCAGGGTTGTGGGGGTGGTGTCTCCCCATGCCGGGTATGTCTTTTCAGGCTCGACAGCCGCTCGCGCCTATCATGCGGCGCAGGATCCCCATGTGGAAACCATCATCCTGATCGGGCTGTGCCATCGAGTCCACCTGAAGGGGGTTTCTGTGCTGGAAGCTGCCGCCTGTGAGACACCCCTGGGTCCGATCGAATATGACCAGGAATTCCAGACCCTGCTCTTCGACAAGCTTCCCAGATCCTCCTTTCAGAAGAAGGCCCACCTCGAGGAGCATTCGATCGAAACCCAGCTGCCTTTTATCAAAAGGTATTTCCCTGCAGCCCGTATCGTAGAGATTCTCACCCAAGAAGATCAGGCTCCGGTCCCACAGACCCTTGGCATGGCTGTGGCTGAAACTGCCGAAGCACTCCAGCGGCGGATCCTGATCGTGGCCTCGACCGATCTGTCTCATTACCCGCCACGGGACATTGCGGAACAGATCGATCCTGAATCCTTGAAATGGATCGGTTCCCTGAATCCGGAACAGGCCGAACGTGAGATAAGAAAGATCGAGAGCCGTGGTGAACCGGGGGTGCACTGTGCGGTCTGCAGCAAAGCGGCGGTCCTGGCGGGCATGACAGCCGCACAACATCTCGGAGCGGTCCAGGGGATCCAGCTCGGTTATACCAACAGCGGCCATTCACCCTATGGCGAAAATGATCGTGTGGTTGGCTATGGAGCTGTGGCCTGGGTCAAAAACGGGAACTGAGTGACCTCATCTGTCTGCCAGGGGGTCTTCACTCGAGAGGATCAGATTTAATCTTTCCCAGTAGCGCTTGTATCGATCACTTTTCCAGCCGGCATAGATCTGATCCCAGGTGACCCGGTTCATGTGGGGAAGCAGCGAGGAGGGATGCACCGGCTCGGCAACAGGTGATGTCCGGATGTCCATTGAGAGCCGCAGACGGTTTCTGGTGAGATTGGGCAGGCCGGAGTGAACTGTCAAAGCCAGGAAAACAAGCACATCTCCAGCCCTGAAATCAGTGCTCACCCATTTCCGTCCCGAATTCTCGAGAAGAATCCCACGGCTCCCGGCTCCACGTGCAGCAACTGTGGGTAACAACCCCTGCTGATGAGAGCCTTCGAGGACTGCCAGCCCACCCAGCTCCCGTGGGCAATCCCCGACCGGGAACCAGGCTGTCAGTGTATTATTAGTTCCCAGGATGTAGATGTAATCCTGGTGGGGTGGGGTGGTTTCCTCAACCGCATTGGGGAAAACCACACGGGTGATGTGCCGTGGATGAATCAATGGCTCCCCATTGAAAAGATCCCGGAAGAGTTGCACCAGGCGGGGATCATGGGGAAGTGTGTGGAAGCTTTCCAGATGCTGAATCTGATCATACACCGGGGCGTATTCCGGGTGGACCGATTCCGCGTAAGGGCCAACCCCATCGCCGGATAGGGCAAGCATGGGGTCAACTGCCAGATCCAGCCAGCCATTCCTTTGCAGGACTCCGGCAATATCCCTGCGGACGTTCAGGAGCTCCTCCAGCGGGAAAAGCCCACGAATAAACACATATCCGCGTTTTTCCAGATCATCCCTGAGCTGCTCCGGGCTGGATAAATGAGACGTAGAATCAAACAATTCCCCTTGAACTGCGGGTGAGGCTATGACCTGTTGCATGGGTATGGAGACCTCCCTTCTGTCGTGGATTTCAGCATAAAAGACATTGTTGTCATTGGCCAGAACCGCCAGGATCCGCGCCTGAAATATTTTGAACCTCCTGGGACTGCCAGGTGAATCTTTCCGGTCAGCTCGAAAGTCCTGGAATAACCGATAATATATGAGAGAGAAAACTTTTTATGTATTGGTTTGGATTGACTTTGCGCCTATCAAGCCGATAAACTAAATTTACCGCTTGATACCGGAGGATTGTACCGCTCATGGCCTTGTTATATGGAAAACCCACTGAATATGCCATTCGCGCTTTGACTTATCTGGCAGCCCGGCCCGAACAGGAAATTGTCAGTGTTCAGGAAATTGCACAGGTCGAAGATATCTCCAGCCATCATCTTTCAAAGGTCATGAACCAGCTGGCCCGCGGTAAAATGGTTCAGCCTCTGCGCGGACCCGGAGGGGGTTATAAATTGATTCGCCATCCGGATCAGATCACTTTGTGGGAAGTGATGGGGTGTCTGGGAGCACGCGATGTTTTCGAGGAATGCGCCATTGGGTGGAGCACCTGCTCTGATAAAGATCCCTGCCCGCTCCATGACAAATGGCTGGCCTTGCGCCAGGATATTCAGAATTATCTGGAAACTGTCAGAATCTCTGAGCTGGCTTCTGTGGCAATCCACAAGGCTCAGGACCATATAAACATTACAGTGTTGAAATAACTGATCTCCCTCTGATAATTAGTATCACAGCCCGGACTCCATAAGGTCCGCAGGGATCGGGTTATTTATCAGGAGGCTCACATCAATTCCTCCATAAACTCATTCCATTTATCCCTATTCTTCCGCCGATTCTCTCCAATGGAAAACTTTATGCTTTTCATAAAAAGTGCTTCAGGTTTCCTAATGAGTGGTCGAATATAGAAATGATAATGGTGGCGGATGGATTCATCCGCCGGTTTTTGACTATTTCAGGTTTCTTAACGTGAGAAACTCGCCGCAGGCAGAGAAACTACAAACACGAATTGCAGCCCTCGATAATCTCCCGACACTCCCCAGTGTCGCTGTCGAGATGGTCCGGCGCTGGCATGAACCCGACCTCTCCATCCGGTCGATCACCGAACTCTTGTCTCACGATCCGAGTCTTTCCGCCAAAGTGCTCCAGGTGGCCAATTCTTCCTCTTTAGGCCTGCGCAAGAAGGTCACTTCCCTCAATCATGCGGCTGCCCTGCTCGGATTAAATGCCCTGCGATGCATCACCCTCGGAGTGACTGTGTTCCAGAGCTTTGCCGACCAGAAAAAAGAATGGGCACGTGAAATCAACCTGGATGAGTTCTGGCGCCATTCACTGGCAGTGGCGGTGGCCGCGGAGATGCTCGCAGTCCGTTTCGGATGGCCGAATCCGGAAGAGGCTTTCCTGGGCGGATTGCTTCATGATATTGGAAAAATCGGCCTGCTGTGCACCATCCCTCAGGATTATGTCCCTGTTATGGAACAGGCAGCAGTCGGCACGCGTTCTTTGATCGAATACGAAAGTGAATCCCTGTCGATCTCTCATACCGATGTGGGAAAACGCATCGCAGAAAGATGGAACTTTCCTGATATTTTTCGCAATGCCATCTGGCTCCACCACCAGACACCCCAGACTGGGCGTCTGAAACCGGATCAGCTCTCCAGTCTGATCTATGTGGCTGACCACCTCACACGGCGTGCCCGTATTGGAAATTCCGGAAACCAGGTCTTTTTCCATGATGATTCCTGGCTGATCGATAATTATGGTTTTTCGGATAATGACCTGCATGATTTCACTGCAGAACTGTTGAGCCGCGCCCAGGAAGTCGGAGGCCACCTCAACCTTCCGATTCCGACCATCGATATTTACCTCAAAGCCCTGGAGGATGCCAATCGGAGCCTTTCCCGATCCAGTCTGGACATTGAAACCGAACGCCGCAAGTCACTCCGGACTGCCGAGGTCATGCAGATTGTCTCCGAAATCAACCAGATGCGGATTCAGGAGGAGCTCGAAGTCGATCTCCTGGCCAGAGCGGTGAATCTGATTCGGGACCGTTTCCAGCTCCCATGGATGGTCGTCATGACCCACGATCCCGGGCAGATGGCCATCGAAGGGGTCATCTGTTCAAAAGAGCTTGGGAAGCCTCAGACTTTTTACCGTTCCCTCGCGCAGGTGAATTCAACGATCGATTCGGATCTGAACCGCAAGGGAATCCTGGATCTCCTGGGAGACACGGTCCTCTCGGGCGGCAGGCGGATCAATCTGCGCGATGAAGTCATGCGTGTGCTGGAAACCGGCCAGCTATCGGCGATACCCATCGAAATGGGCCATGAATACCGTGGTGAATGCCTGGTCGATACCAGTGGCTCCAGAATCATCGATGCGGAATCACGCATGGCCCTGGACACAGTCATCGAAGCCGCCATGGGCCTTCAGGAACGGTCGCACCTTTACCGCAAGCTTCAGGCTGAGGCGGAGGCACTGATCGAAGCCACACGGCGGGAAACAGAAACCATGCGCCAGATTTTCCATGTCGAGCGCCTGGCCTCGGTCGGGCGTCTGGCCGCCGGCGCCGCACATGAAATCAATAACCCCCTGGCTGTGATTTCCGGAAAAGCCCAGCTGCTCATGATGGAGGAGAAGGAACCCAAACGCTCCAAAGCCCTCCAGGAAATTGTCGAACAGACTGAGCGGATTTCAAAAATTATCAGTGACCTGATGGGGTTTGCACGCCCCACTCAGCCAATGGTCTCGGAATTCAACCTCACGAGCCTCGTGGAAAACTCGCTCCAGATGGCCCACCATCGCTTCCCGCGCACACAGGTGGCCCAGGTGATCGATATTTCACCGGATATTCCAGACCTCCATGTCGATGGGCGCCAGATCGAGCAGGTTCTGGTCAACCTCTTCGTCAATGGCATCCAGGCCATGGGGGATCAGGGGACCCTGACCATCAAGGCCTCCTACCAGGCCTCATCAGACCGTGTCACCATCCAGATCTCCGACACAGGCCCGGGTATCGCCGGCCCGGATCTTCCAAAAATTTTTGACCCATTTTTCACTACCAAACGGGAAGGGGAGGGAACCGGCCTCGGCCTGGCGGTCTCTCAGCGGATCATTCAGGCACATCGCGGCCATATCGGAGTCACCAGCCACCTCAGGCAGGGCACCACCTTCACCCTTACTTTGCCGTGCGGTGTCGAGCATGAAATTTCAGCCCATGGGCGGGAGAAAACCCCTGCCATGATGCTCCGCCAGACCCGCAAACACATTCTGCTGGTCGATGATGAGCGTTCACTGTCCGACCTGATTCGTGATTTTCTGGTTCATGCCGGGTATGAGGTCGATCAGGCGATCGATGGAGTCGAAGGCCTTGCGATGCTGAGCAGCTCCGTTTATGACGGTCTGATCATGGATATCCGGATGCCGCGCAAAGATGGCCTCGAGGTCCTGGCCGAGCTCCAGGATACCACTCCGGGCATCCCCACCCTGGTCATCACCGGGCTGGCGACCAATGAGGAAATCGACCAGGCCAAGCTTTATGGAGTCACCCGTGTGCTGAGGAAGCCTTTCCAGCTGGATGACCTCCTCCATGCCGTTCGTGAAATCACCAAATCCACCTGAAGACAGTTCCTGCTCTTTGCCGCTTCCGGTTTGAGCCGTAGCCCCATCACTCAGGTTTAATCCACATCTGGCTGGCTTCAGTTTGCATCCGGGGACCACTGCTCGGCGATGGTAGTGACCGAGGGGCCTCCAGTGCTGGGATCCACCGGCAGATAAAGGAAAGAGCGCCTTTCCGGTGTGCTGAACAAAGGTGTACCCTGCCAGGCGAGTGCCCCCTGGTGATCGACAACAAAGATATAATCCAGTTCACCCGCGGTGCTTTTCACCAGGGCAAACCTGGCGCTGGCGGTCAGCCCTTCGGTTGTTGTTTCGGTGAGTGGATCGGGCTGGCAGAATGTCAAGTAGGTGGATCCACCCATCTCGACTCTGCCGGCATGCCCCCGGGCTGCAGACACCGCTTCATAAGCGGGCGCCGCTTCCCCCACATCAAGCGGCATCAGCACACTCAGGTACTGTGTCCCAACCCCGGATGTTTTCGCAATGAAATACGGGACGGGCACTTCCGAACCGGCCCAGTCGATCTTCATATTGATTGCATAATTCTCGAAGGTGACATCCGGCCCGAAGAAATGGATATCCAGCCGGCGGCCCGAAGCTTTGGTGAACTGCACCTTCTGGGGAGCAGTCAGGTCCAGGGTCCCGAAGCAATGCCCGGTCCAGCCATAGGTGTGGTTCTGGCCATCGGGCGCTTTCATATCATCCAGGACCACAAAGAAACGGTGGTCCGGGAAGAGAACATGCCGGTCCAGCTGGGCTTTGTCCCTGTAATACGACTGATCCCTGGAGGAGTTCAACTGGGTGGCCATCATCCCGTAATCGATGAAAGGTGAAACCAGGGATGCCTGGACAGTGGCTATGGTGGAACGGCTTGGCCCGGAGGGAATAAAGACATTCACCGGCCCGGGTGTCGCATCATCCACCAGAATGACATTTTGAGATTCCGGATTGGAGCGAATCCAGTCAGCAGGCTCATCCGAGTTGGTCAGGAAACGCTCCCCAAAGGCATTCAGGAAAATCCCGCTGGAGTCATCTTTGCGATGGGCTTCATAATTGGCCCAGGATGTCTCCCGCCCCCACAGGATCAGCTGAGTGGTTTTTGGGTCGGTATAATCCCTTTGGAAGATCATGTTGTTCCGGTAAGCACGGCTGCCGGTGCTGCGCGGCGGTTCCACAGGGATGTTGGTATCATGCCAGACCAGAACGAAAGGAATCGGTTCCTGGCTGTTGGGGTTTATTCCGAGGGCAGGGGAGTGATGGTCATAGTGCCAGCGCATCCCGCTGAGGTCGAGATACTGCTCAAAACGGTGATTGATCAAGAGGTGGAAGTCCTGGATCAGGGTGTAGCGTGCCTGTCCATAAGACTGATAGTTCCGATTCCAGGGGAAGCGTGAGCGCAGGGACCACTCGAAGGCTCGCTGGAATTCGGGGTGGGATTCCATCAGATTGACTCCATGGTAATTCGCATACAGGTTGAGGAAATAGGAGAGGAAGGTTCTTCCCGAGGCATCATAGGAAGAGCTTTCCTTGCTGACTCCATCCTCCCACACGGAATCCCAGAGGGTGGATTTCATCTGGGGGCCATTCGGCTGGCCCTCGGGAAGATCGGCATCTTCGACATAACGCCGCCAGCTGATCCCAGGGGTGAAGGGGTTCCCCTCGTATCGTGTCGAGTCTGCCCCGCCGAACACCGGCGAATCATAATTCGGCATCGAATAGGCGGCGCATAACAGGCCTCCCGAGGCTTTCAGATTCCAGTTGCCGCGGATATCCGAGATGAATTTGGTTTTGACATAGGCCTCCTGCGCGAACCCTTCACGCAGCTTGAGGTCATCGATCGGATGGATTTCAGGCAGTCCCGCCACCATGTCATAAGCCATGTGGGAGTACATGGCGCCCAGGCCGCGGTCCCACCACTCGAGGGTCATCTCTCCATTCGGACCAGCCCACTGCGCTGCCTGGCTTTCATCACCGAGTGGATCATAGGATGAGACTGCAGCAAGAAGAGATCGAAAGGCTTTAAGGGCCAGCTGGGAACCTTTATAGGCTGTGTCTGTAATGGTTCCCGGCCCCTCCAGAGAATAGATAAAAGCGGCACTGAGAACCTGTCCGGAGAATCCGAAGTATCGAACACGCTCATTGACCTCATAGTCTCTCCCCATCAGCGCTTTGATCTGGTTGCTGTTGGTCTTGAGTTTCTTGTATTCATTCGACAGCACCGGATTGGAGCGGATGCGATTTAATAAATCGGCTTTTTCCGAACTCCGGAAGAGCAGCTTGGGGTGCTCCTCGCCAGCGGTGGCAATCACCGGATCGCGAACCAGGGTTCGTTTCCTCACCGGGCCATCATTTCCGATGCGCATCTCGAGCACTGTCGGTGTGTCCGCCTCCAGGTTCAGAGTTCCCAGATCGATCGGACCATCGGAGGTCTGCCAGCTTCCCCCCTCGAGGCGGTACTGGATTGGTTCACGAACAGGCGACAGGTTCGACAATGTCAGCGTGACAGATCCGGAAAAATAGGTGGCGGGAGGAACCACACGCGCCTGGTAATAACCCTTGGGCCGAGTCGTGAAAAATCTGCCACCCTCACCGGCATTGAATGACAAGGCCGGAGCTTTGGGATTGAGTATCATCCAAACCAGCCGCCCATCCGATGCCTGCGCATGACGCTCCTTGTTCCCAAGCCAGCCCAGATCATCATCCCAGTACCCGAGCTCATGCCATTCCTCGCCTGTGTCAGGATCGGTATAACCCCGATGGTAGCGTTCATCGACATCCGAACCGGTATTCGGGCCGACCCTTTCTGAGGGTGTGGAATATCCATCCGGATCGATCGAGTCATAAAACGATTTTGGTGTGAATGGTTCTGTGTAGGCTTTGAACATCCGGTGAGCTTTGTAGGTGTTGGTCCCATAGCACTCACCATTGAGGGTGTAGGCCTGTTTGGCTCCGGATTGGCGCAACCCATCGGCATCGAACTTGAAGCGTATGACCCCCTGGCCGCCTGCCAGGCTGCCGGGATCGGCGCTCGAATTGGGTGTCAACCCCGGAGTTCCGCCGGTCCAGACCTGCGCCGGTCTGGCATTCCTGCTGTTATGGGCCAGGGAGATCTGCACATCATCCCGAAGGTACAGGATTCCATGGTCATCGATGTTGCGGTCATAAAACAGGGTCTCATAGACGAAGTCTTCGTTTTCCTGCCCGGATAATCCAAGGTCGATCCCAACCTTTCGATTGGCAGGAACCACCCAGGCCGCTGCACCTGGAGAGGATGATGCGCTGACGAGATTTGAAAGCCCGCTGGTATTGGCCCCGATCACTTTCATCCGGAAATAAAGAGATCCCGCCGGGAAGCTGTAGGTCTGGATAGTCTGTTGTGTCCCTCCTGGCCATGGATCCGGAATATTGGGAAGCCTGGCAGCCGCCTGAAAATCATTTTCCGTGTTGATCGGGGCGGGCGCATATCGGATGTCGAATGCGTGCGCGGCTTGTTGTCCGGGAGTATCCAGGTCCCCATCGGGGGCGGTGAACACCAGACGGTACCCTCCCGGCAGGGTGGCGGGGGAAGACACCAGATCCACTACCTCACCAACCCGCCCGGCGGGTGCCTCCCTTTCCGAGGCTGCCGGAGTCGGAGTCGGCTGGCCGGCCTGTGTCGGTGTGGGGGTTGCAGTCGGATTGGAGGATGAAGCGGTGCTGGTTGGTGTGGGGGTTGCAGAGGGTGTCGAAATCCCCTCATCGGCATCCAGCTCGACCTGGCTGCCACTGATTGCCACTCGATCGATCCAGGTGTAGTGGTAGGACCCATTGTCGATCAGCCAGCGAAATCCGATACGGCCACCGGTTACCCCAAAATACGATATGGAGTCATTGCTGGAGTCTGTGTGCTGCAGCTCGAAAGTGCCATCGGCTCCCCGGTCCACACGAAACTCGATTCCGGTATTGCTAGAATCCACCTCGATCCGATACAAAGTCGGAACTTTGTCCCCGACATCCGGGGGATCGATATCCCCTGATGCCAGAATGGCCTCGACACCATTCCTGCGCCGAATCAGCTGCCCATCGGCTAATGAGGCCAGGCGCAGAAAATAGAAATTGCCGGGGTCTTTATAGAACAAAACGAGGCCGGCGGTCTTCCGGACATATTTGCTGCTCCAGCCCAGATCGAGGGAGAACTGATTCCAGTCTGTGACCTGGTCCGCCAGCACCAGGGTATCCTGCGGTGTGCTGTTGACCTGCGGCCAGTGCATGGCACGGCTGTTCGGGGTTGTCGGCTGCCCGGAATAGGCCTCAACACGCACCCCGCCCTGGATCACTGTCCAGGACAACCCCCCCGGAGATGCAGAGGTAAAATCAGCCGCACCGGGGGTTCGTGAATCAAAGGTGTCTTCGAGTGTGGTTTGCGCAGAGAGGGAACAGGGGAGCAGAAGAAGTCCCAGAATCAGCCAGGATATGTGTCGCAAGGCGATCGGCATGGTACAGACCCCTCTTCGAAAAGCCCTCCGGCGATTCGATTTTCGCATAACCATAGTGTGCCAGGCAATCAATTATGCAATATCCATTCCATAAATATCTCTGGTCTGAACCTGCACCCATGCTCGAAAAAAGCCGTTCCGTCCGACAAAATTATCGGACTTTTCAGAGGAAATCTGATGACTTGTCTTTTCTATCTCGAGTTGATAGCCCAACCCGACTCGAAACTTTTTCTCGAGTGAGTGTAAAGATATTTTGCAGCCAAGGAATAATTTAACCCCATTTTACAGACGGCCTGTGCTTTCAACTTTTCAAGAAACGGGCACTCCGGTGGGTGGTTGTTATCGATGACAACCCTCAAGGATGTGGGATTGCCCGCCCCAGAATCACCAGCCTCTTCTTCCCAGCCCCCCCTCCATAGGACCTGGCTACCTCATCCACAACAACCCATCTTTTCCTCCAATCCGGATTCCCACTGTAGCCATCCATGAATTTCATGATCTCTGCATCCATATCAGCAAGGTAATCGACCCCTTTTTCATCGAGGTATTTGCCAAGTTCTTTGTGCTGGATCGCCCGGATGGCACTGTCATTCATCACCCCATCCAGATTCAGGACCCTTCTCTGGCTGAAATAGCTCATGATTCCTGCATTGAAGCTCCCCACACGAGCCTCAGGCGGGGTATTCTGGCGAACCCAGGGGGCCAGATCCTCATACAAGCCCAGATGGAGCGGGTGCCAACGGTCCGAGGCGTAGCCTCGACGGTAGCTGTCTGCACCCGCCAGTGCCAGGCTGACCATCAACACACAGATCAAAGCTTCCAGTTTTTTCCGGGTTCGATAACGGTCCATGGACTGCTGGAGCTGTCCCCCTGCAACCTGACCCATCAACACGATAAATGGCACCAGCAGGGGATAGAGATAACGAATCCCGATCCGACCGAAAAACAAATAATAAAGTGTATGCGCAGCCAGATAGACCGGAATCCAGCCCAGCCCATACCAATCCAGCTTCCTAAACCACCGGATTGCCAAGAAAACACAGCAGAGCAGTCCCAGCCCGGTAACTCCCGCTCCGGCATAGCGCAGGTAGCCATCCAAAGGGGTCGCCAATGGCCAGAAGCCAAGCAGATTCCCAATATCATTGAGCGGTTCGATCGAACCGGCGATTCTTTCTTTGATTCCGGCCAGTATATTTCCAGCCACACTGCTTTCAGGATTCCAGACATGTCCAGTCCATGCCTTGATAGCAGCTCGACTGTTGGGAAGCAGGGTGTGCGAAACCTTCCAGCTGAACAAAAACCAGGGTACCAGGAGCACCACCATCAACAGCCCCGCCACACACGCCAGCCCAAAGGACTGAATCAGTGGGCGGGTTTGTACCTGTGTCGAACTATCATGCTCAGTTGACAACTTGTTGATCAGATATGAAACAGGACGGAAATCCCGGATTGCCAGCCACATCAGGACAATCCCCGCCAGGAGAAGCGCATCCATGCGTGCCAGGACACATATCCCGAGGAGAAAACCGAGGCACAGACTCTGGCTGAGGTGGAAAGCGGAACGGTGGCGAATCATCCAGAGAACCACCAGGCTGACCGCCAATCCGGCTATCCCGCTTTCCAACCCGCCCAGCGGGATGGTCATCGCCCGATAATTGAACAGGAACAGGGCGGTCAATGGCCAGGCCAGTGGCCTCGCCTGGGTAAGCTGCAAACATCGGAAGAGAACATATCCGGTTGCCAGAAAGGACAGCGCGCACAGAAGCAAGGCGGTGTGAATGGCCCGGCTGGCATCTCCAGAGGAGCAGGCCTCCACCCCGACACATATCAGCATCCACAGCGGGTGGAATCCATTCGTGGGATTTTCGCCATCCAGGCTGGGTGGATTTCCATGCAGCAGCTGGCGCGCCCCTTCGAGGTAATAAAACATGTCCTCGATGATGAAATGGGAGAGACTTTCCCGTACCGGCACAAAGGCGAGAAACAAAACCAACCCTGCACCGATCCATGAGAGGAGGATAAAAATCGGTGGGCTTTTTTCTATCGAATCGTGTTTACCAGTCAGCAACCGATCCATCCTCATGCCACAGGCGTGGTGTCACCCAGTCTTCCCATTTCATGGAGGTGAGCTTTTCCTCATCCACAGTGACCCCCATTCCGGGTGCAGTGGGAATATCGATGTATCCATCCCGAACGACAAATGGTTCTGTCAATACATTGTCCCCGAGCGAGCCTTGCTCCTGGATCAGGAAATTTGGACAACACGCATCGATCTGAAGGCAGGCGGCGGTCGATAAAGCTTCAAGGGGATTGTGCGGTGCCAGGGCGACATACCAGGCCTCGGCCATGGCGGCGATTTTCTTCACTTCGGTAATTCCTCCCGCATGGCAGCAATCGGGCTGAACAACCGCCACCGCCTGCTTCTCGAGGATCTCGCGGAAATCGAATTTAGTGTAACGCCGTTCGCCGGTGGCAATTGGCACTTTCACAGAGTGAGCCACATGCGCCAGGGCAGGAACATTTTCCGGCAGGATCGGTTCTTCGACAAAGAACGGGCGCAGCTCGGCAATCGCATCGATAACACTGATCGCCATGGCTGGCGCAAGGCGGCCATGGAAATCCAGCAGCACATCGAAGTCATCCGGCACTGCTTCTCGTGCGGCATGAACCCGTCGGTAAACTCCACGGATCACATCCAGCCCATCGAGCATTTCGGTTGCATCGACCGGGCAGAACTTGGCGGCTCGATACCCTTTTTCATAAGCCTGCCGAAAGCTGTCCTTAATTTCTGAGGGCGAGTTTCCTCCCGCACCACAGTAGACCTTGATCCGGTCACGGCATCGTCCACCCAGCAGCTGGTGGACCGGCAGACCGGCAACTTTGCCGGATATATCCCACAGGGCCTGATCGATTCCACTGATGGCGCTGCTCAGAACCGGGCCACCACGGTAGAAATCTCCGCGATACATGGCCTGCCAATGTCTTTCGATCTCGAGCGGGTCTTTTCCGCTCAGATAACGTGACAGTTCCTGGACCGCTGTCACCATGGTGGCCGCATGGCCTTCCAGGCTGGCTTCTCCCCAGCCGTTTATCCCCTCATCGGTTTCGACACGCACAAAAACCGATCGCGGTGGAACTGGAAAAACAACAATCTGAGTGATTCTCATCCTGTGGCCTTTGCTCTATGTAATATCTTATTTTAAGCCTGTGCGACGGCGGACTGCTTTCTGGTAAACCTTTTCATATTCCCGTGCCGGCTGATCCCAGGAAAAATGTTTCTGCATCGCTCTGCGGCGCATGGCCAGTATCTGTCCGGGTCGCTGATAAAAGGCCCACACTGCCCAGCCGATCACATCAAAGAGCGAATCGGCATTGAGGTCATAAACCTTGAATCCAGTCCCCTCGCCGGTTTCTTCATCAAAGTTTTCCACTGTATCCTCAAGCCCCCCGACCGCATGAACAATTGGCAGAGTCCCATAACGCTGGCTGTACATCTGGTTCAGCCCGCAGGGTTCGAAATGACTCGGCATGAGGAAGAAATCGCTTCCGGCTTCGATCCGATGGGCCAGGGCGGGGTTGAATCCGACCCAGGCCTGGATCCGTTCTGGATGGTGGTGTGAAAGGGTTCCAAAAAAGGTCTCGGCCCAATACTCACCCGTCCCGAGCAGGACCAGCTGCACATCCAGTTCTCCGAGGATGCGCGGGATTGCCTCTGCCAGGACATCATATCCCTTCTGTTTATCGAACCTGGAGACCATGCCGATCAGTGGAATATTGGGATTGACCGGCAATCCTGCTTCACGCTGCAGCTCGGCTTTGCAGACCGCTTTGCCCGAGAGATCCTCAGCATTGTAGTTGGCTGGCAGGTTGGGATCGCTCGAGGGATCCCAGATGGTTTCATCGATTCCATTGAGAATTCCAAAAAGAGAATCGGCGCGAGCTCTTACCACACCATCCAGTGCAAATCCAAAGGCAGGAGTCTGGATTTCCAACGCATAGGAGGGGCTGACTGTGGTCAGGCAGGTGCTGTGATAGATTCCCCCTTTGAGGACATTGATTTTGTCGTAAGCCTCCAGTTCGAGGAAATTGTAATGACTCCAGTCCAGCTGCAGGGTGGGCAATTCATCCTTCGGAAACCAGCCTTGATGCGCCAGGTTGTGGATGGTCAGCACCGAGGCGGCTTTCCCCCAGGGGGTTTCCTTTTCCCAGGTGTTCAGATAAATCGATACCGCCGCAGTCATCCAGTCATGCACATGGAAGACATCGGGAACAAATCCGAGGAGTTGCGACAGCTGCAGGGTTCCCCGTGAAAGAAAGGCATAACGTTCGAGATTATCACCAAAGGCGCTTTCTTTCGCGCCATAAATCCCCTCGCGATCATAGAGAGAGTCATTCTCGAGGAAATAAATTGGAACTTCCGATTTCGGCAATCTTCCTTCCCACACAGCCCCCCACTTTTCACCCCAGCCGACCGGAACTCCCAATGGCTGAGGGTGGCGCTCAAGCGCTGCCCGCGAGATGCCTCGATACAATGGCATCACCACACGCACATCATGACCGAGATGTGCCAGGTATTTCGGAAGCGCTCCGACAACATCCGCCAGCCCCCCGGTTTTGGCGAATGGGGCGACTTCCGATGCTGAAAAAAAGATCTTCAAAGAAGGCAGCCCTCTTTCCAAAGATATTCAGATGCTGATCTTGATTGAACAGATTCCAATTGACGAGAGGGAAGGCCCCACGGCGGCGGGGTGACGATTGATCCGTGAACAGGTAAAGTCAAATCGGCCGCACAGCAAGGAGCCTTCTCTATGGATCTTCCGGGTTCATCCCACTCGCAGAACCGTCCCACTCCGGTTGAAATCGAAGGCATCCACCTTTTCTTTCAACTCTTCGACCAGGGCCGTTACCATCAGAGCCATGATGTCATGGAAGATCTCTGGCGAGATACACCGGGGCCGGAACGGCGTTTCTTTCAAGGGCTGCTGCAGTGTGCTGTTTCAATCTACCACTGGGAAAACAGGAATCTGCATGGCGCACGCATCCTGTACCGTGAGGGCACCCTCAAGCTCCAGCCTTTTCGACCCTTGTTCTTCGGTGTCGATCTGGAGGCCTTTATCGAGCGTGTCGACCGAATGCTGCCAGACCTGGTCCGTTGCCCCTCTGAAAAAAATGAACCGCCGGATCATCGAGGGGATAATCATGGAACCCGGCATTCACGGGGGTGATGGTTCCGCCGGATTCCCGATGGTTATTTAAAAAAGTTCCTCAACAGGTTGACCCCGCTCTGGATGGCTGCCCCGGGATCATTCTTGATCACCTCGGCGATCAGGCAAACCTCCGAGACGTTTTCAGCGGTTGCTACAAAAAATCTTACGGATTACTCTCCGCTTTCCGCAACCTGACGCAGGGCGAGAAATGCTTCTTTGAGAGTTTGGCTGACCGCAGAATCGGGTTCGCCTAAGACAAGGGTTTGGTAGGCATTCAAATATTCGACGCGAATACGGTGGAACAAGTGCAAGAAGTGGCGTAAAAATCCAACGCAATCAAGAATGGCGATTTCTGTACCTCCCGTCTCCTCATAAAATTTCTGGGCGTATTCCACCACATAAGGATCTATCGTGTCAGTAGTAATGAAGAGGTAATTGTTTATGGATTTTGGCGCCCGGATAATTTTTTCAACAGCACAATCAATGTCATCGACCCTGATTTGTTTCTCCTTCATTTCATACACAGTGACGACGGCATCGTCTCCGACCAGGCAGATTTCAACATCCCCTATCGAACCGGTTTGAAGGTCAGCGGCGTTGTGTGAATATAAAGGCAAAAAACTTTCGGATATAAGTTTACCAGCAGCTTGGTAAGCTGCGGCTACTATCAGAACTGGTAGGCGGCTTGCATTTTTACATGCAAGATGCTGCTTGATAAGCTCAACAATTGCCTCGGACGAAAGAGGCAAGGCATCTTCTGCATGCTTGAGAGATTCCACGAGGGAAGCCATGCGTTTAAGCTTTTCATCTCGCATTTCCAGTAGCACGCGGACAGACTCCACAAGCACAAGGTCAGCCGGAATTCGATCCTCTGCGACATCTTCCAGCAGCATCACAGTTTTCTTGTATAGATCACGCGGTCGGCCAATCAAGCCTCGCGATGTGGTCAACGGTTGGTCGATATTACGAAGCGCCGGAGTAAGGAATGCGGTGGTTTGGTTGCAGGGCAAGCGATGCCTACTGATAAAGTGCGTGAGGTATTGTTCATCATAGTTTCTTCCGGAGAAGCTATCCTCACCTCCTATTTCGGTGTATGGCTTTCTTGGATCGACGCTTGGTCTATGAAGCTTTCCAAGAAGACACGACATAAGCAAACGCACACCTGCGCGATTGCTCAGGCAGCGACAAACATAATTAACAGATTCTCGAATGTCGTCGTTATCAATTACTGTATGCCCCAGTGTCTCTGCTGCACGCCGATAAATACTTTCCAGAATTTGGTCTGGCGTTTGCTGAGTCATAGATCGAAAAGGTTCCCGTGATCCACTACATCGTAGGGATCGTAGTTCGTCCAAAGTACTTCTTGGCGCGTGCTCTTTGTGGAATGAATCGTTCTATCGGCACCAGCTGTTTTGAACCATCGCTTCTTGGGAAATAGTTTTTCCATCAAAGGATGATCGTACCCTGACACCGCTATCTTGCCTTTGCACTCATTTAAGGTTTGGGCAAGATTTTTATGCTCCGCCTCGTCCATCTCAAATCCATACGCGTTAGAATCCCCTCTTGTCGCATGGAGATATGGAGGGTCGCAATAGAACAGAGTTTCTGAGCAGTCATAGAGTTGGATAACTTCAACGGCAGGTCGATTTTCGATCTGTACGCGAATTAAGCGTTGCGCAATCTTATCTAATGCTTCCGATCCGCCAAGCCATCTTGATACAACGCCCGACATGCCGGATCGGCTGGTGTTCTTGCAATTCGCCCATCGGCCCAGAGATGCTGTTTGTGCAAGTCCGGTACGGGTCTGGCGTGCTTTAATGTAAAACCGCCTTGCTCGCTCAACCTCTGAGATTCCATCTTCCCTTCCGTATATCGCTGTATAGAATTCCTCTCGAGAAAACGGCGTCAGTGAGATTGACCGAATCAATTCCTCATGATGGTCCCGCAGGACCCGAAAGAAATTAACCACCTCCCCGTCAATATCATTGTATGTTTCGACTGGGGATGGATCACGATTAATCAACACAGCAGCCGAACCTGCGAAAGGCTCACAATAGTGATGACAGGCAGGGAGCAGTGGAAGCAGCCATTCCAAATGCGAAAATTTCCCACCATACCAGCCAAATACGATAAGCCGGGTACGTTGACGGGGAATATACCTTACATTTGCGCGTTCCGATGCTTTTCCATCTTCCAGGTATATCGGCGAAACACCTTTGCTGCTCTTCATTCTCCACCCATCTCTTGATGTTTATCGTTCATAGCACCGCGATGACGGTGTTGCTGGTTTGGACTTTGACAGCTTTGTTGAAAGCGATGGCACATCATTCTCAATCATTACCATGATCCTTGTTCGGGGATGTAGTTTCGCTTTCGATCGCAAGAGGCATTACCATTGACTCGACCCGAGCCAGGATCTAACCATCGTTCTTCGGCTATCTTGCCAGAGTTCTACCCCCATGTCATTTATGAAACTTATTTCAATTGCAATTTACTTCCACTGCCTTCCAAAACGCCAGACCTGGTCCGTTGCTCCTCTGAAAAAAATGAACCGCCGGATCATCGAGGGGATAATCATGGAACCCGGCATTCACGGGGGTGATGGTTCCGCCGGATTCCCGATGGTTATTTAAAAAAATTCCTCAACAGGTTGACGCCGCTCTGTATGGCTGCCCCGGGATCATTCTTGATCACCTCGGCGATCAGGCCCCGCTGAATCTGCTGAAAGGCTTCTCCATCGCGAGTGAGAAGGTTCTCCTTGAACTCAATCGGACCGAGTTGAACTGTGTCTTCCCTCTTCTGAAAGGATTCGAGGATTGGAGAGATGTTCTCGGCCACTTCTTTGCTCTGGCTGATCTTCGGGCCGAACTGAACACCTTTCAGGCGCAGGGTGAGCGTGCCCTGGATAGTCGGGAGCCGGGAATCTGCTGTGAGGTGTACCGAAAAAGAACCACTGCGAATCCAGTCGCTCGCTCGTATCTTCGGAAATTGCGGAGCCTGGCCTGCAATGGCCAGATACTTCTCGAGCACCGGAACCTGCACATCCAGAACACGGATATCCGCCTGGAGGTGCTTTTCCGCTGTGACATGATGCCCGCTGAACAACACCTGGGGTGAGCCAGGCTGATCGGTGAGTAAAACCTTTCCATGGAAGTCAAAGGGAACCGGAAAGAGATCGGTTTTCTTCAATGAAAAAGGGGACAAATCCAGACTCGCCTGGTGGATCAATGGTTGTTTCTTCCCTTTGATTTCCACCTGAACATCCCGCCATGCCAAATCCAGATTCTGGCACCATATCGACTCCGCGGTGAGGATTGCGGGCGCCTGGCCCGAACTGCTCCCGGAAATGTCCAGCTTCCCATCCACCTTCCAGCGGGTCGGAAGGGTTGTGCTCCAGTTCGCGGCAGGAGCCTCGAGTGACTGGATATGGATGCGGTCTCTCACATAGGACAGAAAGGCCAGGTTCACATTGAAATCCGGCAGCTCCCACTGGATCCCCTGATCCTCCATACGGGTCATGAATCGGAGGTCTTTTCCCCAGACCCGTCCGATTGGAATGATTCCCTGGAAGGATCCGACTGTGGCCGGGTATTTTCCGGTTTCCCTGAGGGCTTCCAGCACAAAGGTGCGTGCATACACCACCACGAAGTAATGCCCGAATCCGGCCAGCAGGAGAAGGATCAGGAACACGATAATTTTTTTGCGAGCACGAGCCATGCTTATACCCCTCTGTAGACCGGCTGTGGTTCATCTTCGAGAACCCGGAGTTTCGTATCATTAAAGACTTCCCTCAGGTACAAGGCCATGTTTGAGATGAAAAACCTCTCCGTATAAAAGTGATCGACATCCACCAGACAGATCCCTTTCTCCAGGCAGTTCAAAGCATCATGGTGGCCGGTATCTCCGGTGACATACACATCGGTTGTTGAAGCATTCAACTGGCGGATCAGGGACTTGCCCCCGCCGCTGCACCAGGAAATTTTTTTCACCTTTCTTTTTGGATCACCGGCGAATCGGACTGGCGCTTCACCTCTGCCGATGGTCTTGCGAACCCGGGCGGCGAAGTCTTCGAGAGGAATTTCCTGATCCAGCTCCCCCTTCCAGAGGAAATGTTTTTCGCTGTGATATCCGCTGAGTTCATACAGGTCATAGGCCGCCTCTTCATAAGGATGCGCCTGCAGGAGAGCAGCCAGGACTGAATCGATCTTCTTCTTCGGGAAGATCATTTCCAGACGGGCTTCCGGGACTTTTTCAAGCTGGCCTCTGCTGCCGATAGCCGGGTTGGATTGCTGGCTTCCACGAAAAGTTCCGAC
>WBZO01002165.1_pt2 | contig 19922 bp, 20 predicted proteins | sample 5204261 | NCBI WGS metagenome assembly WBZO01 (sample SAMN12412400, study PRJNA552823) | activated sludge metagenome | isolation source: activated sludge from anammox sidestream of wastewater treatment plant... | place: USA: North Carolina | collected 2017-09
GTGCCTGCCGTCGATGAAGCTCCTGTTGGAGAAGGCCGGGTCCGGCTTCCCGTTCAGGCCCGACTGCCAGCAGATGACGGGGCTCTTCCCGCACCGGCCCACCTTGTCGAGAAGCCGCGGCCCGCCCTCGAAATCGTACTCGAAGGCGCAGAAGAGCATGATGTGCGTGTGAGAACGGCCGGCCGCCTCGTCGAAGGCGCGGATGTCCTCGTCGTATTTCCACGTGGCGGGGATGAAGGCGCCCAGCATGATGCCGGGGCCCTCGGCGGGAAAGGCGGGGGCGGCGAGCGTCGCGAGGAGCAGGGAGCAGAGCGGGAGCCGGATCTTCATGGCGCACGCAGTATAGCACTTTCGCGCTGGCCGCCGCACCCCCTCGTTCATGGATGGACCGCGCGGCGGGCGCGCGTCACTCCCCCAGCACGAACGTCGCGATCTTCATGTCGGGGCCCATGCCCCTCGGATCCGTCCCACTCGGGACGAGGACGGAATAGACGGTGTAGGTCCCCGTCGGGAGGCCGGCCCCTAGCCCCTGCACGAACGCCATCCCCCGCACCTCCCGCTTCACGTCGAGCCCGGCCTTGGCCGCGGGCGGATACGCGGGGCCCACGACGTTGAACCGCCGCCACTGCCCCGGCCAGACGAAGGCGTACCACTCCCCCGTCGGGAGGAGCGCCGCGACGTACGCGTCGGTGCCCCAGTTCGAGGGCGACGGGGCGATCGGCGGGTGCAGGAAGAACGCCGCGGAGAGCGTCGAGCCCATTCGGAGGCGCCCCCCCGGATGCACGCTCAGCCAGAACTCGTGCTTCGGGTACGATTCGAGGGTCGGCAGGGAGGGCGCCCGGCGATAGGGGCCGGGGGCGATCTCCCCGAGCCCTTGGGGCGTGCTGAGGAACGCCGGGTCGGAGACGGCCCGCCGGTACGCGTCGGTCCAACTCGGGGGCACGGGCGGTTCCGGGAGGCCGACGTTCCGCGCCACGCGGAAATCGGAGGGGATATCCCCGCTCGCCGCCACGCCGTTGTACCAGAGGACAAGTTTCAGGAAACCGAACTCCTCCGTGTTCGCGAACGCGGCGTACCCCTGCGTGATCCAATCCTGCTTGGGGATGGTCGATGCGGCGCTCCCCGGGATGTACGGCGTCGCCCCGACGCTCCCGAACTCGAACAGCGCCTGCGGCTTCCCCTGCCCCGGGAGCGCTTGCAGCGTCGCGGCGAGGCCGTCGGGGGCGTACTAGCCGGCCATCAGGTCGCGGAGGATCGGGATGAAGAGCCATTGCACGGTGACCGGCATCCGCGGCCCCGCCGTCGGGTGGTTCCCGTAGTTCAGGCCGCTCACGCCGACGATCTCCACCACGTCGTCGCCGGGGTAGAGGTTGTTGTAATTGCTGAAGGTGTCGAGCCCCTCGGCCGAGCCCATGTAGTTCGGCGACCAGGCCCAGAGGACGTTGCCCGCCCCGGCCTCGTCGAACTTCCGGCGGACGTACCGCCACATCGCCTTGAATTTTTCCGTGTCGCCGCCGTTCCACCAATGCCCGGGCCACGCGGGGGAGCTCGAGATGTTCATCTCGTGGGCGAAGCGCATGACGATCGGATCCCCGAACCCCCTGCACTGCCGGGCCATGTTCAGGATCCCGGCGTCGTGGCGGCCGCGCAGGAACGAGTCGAAGGAGAAGGCCGGGTCGGGCCTCCCCTCGATCCCCGGCTGCCAGGTGACCACGGGGACCTTGCCCGCCTCCCGGATCTGGTCGCAGAGGTACGGGTAGGCGCCGATCCCGTTGTAGTCGAACGCGCAGAAGAACATCGTGTGGGTGTGGCGCTTTCCCGTGACCGCGTCGAAGTTGAGTATCGAATCACGGTACTGCGCCGGGTACGCCGCCACGGGCGGGATGAACGCCCCGACCATGATCCCGTCTTCCGCCGCCGCGCACCGGCAGGACGCTAGGGCCGCGGCGAGGCACGCGCACGCGAATTTCATCGCCCCCTCCCCCTCCCACTGATATCTAGCACATGGAAGGGGATTCGTCCACCGGGCCACCTCAAAGGGAACGGCGTCGAGACGTCATGGGCTGGAGAGCCGGGGGGGGGCGGCTCACCCCCCGTGGGGCGGGGGCGTTTGCGGGGCGGCGCGGTCGGCGAACCTGATCTTCCAGAGCATGAAAACCGCCTCGAGGAAGATCCGCTTGCTCATCTTCGACTTGCCGCGCGTGCGGTCCGCGAAGACGATCGGGATCTCGGCGATCCGGTACCCCTTCTTCCACGACCTGAACTTCATCTCGACCTGGAACGAGTAACCCTCCGAGCGGATGGAGTCGATGCCGATCCCCTCCAGCACCTCCCGCCGGTAGCCGTTGAAGCCGCCGGTGGCGTCGCTGCTGGGCATCCCGGTGACGAGGCGGGCGTACACGCTCCCGCCGCGGCTGAGGAGGATCCGGTGCCGCGGCCAGTTCTCCACGCCCCCGCCCTTCGTGTACCTGGAGCCGACCACGACGTCATTCGTCTCGAGGGCGCGGAGGATCCCGGGGAGGTAGCGGGGGTGGTGCGAGAAATCGGCGTCCATGGTGATGACGCGCTCGTAGCCGCGCTCGAGGGCGCGCCGGAACCCCGCCACGTAGGCGGTCCCGAGTCCGAGCTTTCCGGGGCGGTGGATGACGGAGACCTCCGGGTGTGCGGCGGCGAGGGCGTCGGCGACCCGGCCGGTGCCGTCGGGGGAGTTGTCGTCTATGACGAGTATGTCGAGGCCGGCGCGGAGGGCGAGGATCTCGCCGGCGATCGCGGCGAGGTTCTCACTCTCGTTGTATGTCCCGATCAGGACGATCGTCTTGTTCATGAACAGGCGGCCGGGGCGAGTCGTTTCCGAGGCGGTATTCTAGCCGACCGGGGGCCGGAGTGCAACGCGCGCCGCGTGCCGCGCCGGAGGGGGGCGCCGTCCGGGAAACGCCCCCCCTCGCGGTCCGCTTCAATAGACCTTCACGGGCGCCGTGACCATCCCCGTGGCCGTCGGAGGCGCTCCGGCGGGGACCCAGACCGCCTTGAACGTGTAGAAGCCGACGGGGATCGTGGTGGGGACGGTGAAACTCAACCCGCCGGACGGGTTCCCGCTCACGTCGTAGTTCGCGGCGATGGGCACGATCTTCGTCCGGAAGTTCTGCGACGGGTCCATCACGAGGAGGGAGCCGTCCGTCATCACCACGCCGAGGTAGGCGTCCACGCGGTGCGCAATGCCGGTGAAGGCGTAGTTCAGCGTGATCTTCGCCCCACGCGACACCGTCGAGGGGACGGGGGTGATGCCCAACCCGCCGCCGCCATCGCCCGGGATGAGCTCGTCGTAGGGGGGGAGGGTGGCGAGGAAGCCCGCCCCGGAGATTGCGGTCTTGTAGGCGTTCGTCACGTTCGCAGGGACCCCCGAGGTGTCCCAGACGCGGTAATCGCGGGCGGCCGCGTCCTTCCTGTTGTACCAGACCGCCGCCCGGAGCTTGGGAAAGGCGGCCATCGAGGCGTAAGTCGCCGAGATCCACGACGCCTTCCTCGTCGCGTCGGTCTCCGCCGTCGCGGTCCACATCACGATCTGCGGCTTGTGCGGGTAGCGCGCCGCCTCGTCCGCGAGGACGGGGCCGAAGATGGCGCTGAACGGGAGGCCCGCCGAGCCGCCGTGCGCCCAGTCGGTGTCGAGGCCGAGCGCCCCGACCCAGTCGACGTACTCGTCGCCGGGGTAGTACGCGCTGTAATCCGTGGAAGGCGGATTGCTTGCATAGTTCGGGCAGAACGCCCACTGCGCGTTCGCGGCGCCGCGCCAGACGAAGATGTCGTGCGCGCGCTTCCACGCCTGCACGTACTTCTTCGGGTCCCCGTAGTAGGGGCTGGTGATCAGGTTGAACTCGGCGTTGAAGGCGAGGATGACCGGCTTGCCGAACGCCGCCACGGCGTCCGCCACGCCCTGGATGCGCGCATCCTGGCTCCCGCTGATGATCTGGTCCAGGGTATAGCTGGCCGTCCCCCAGACGCACATCGGCACGGCGCCGTGGCTGTCGACCCGGTTCATGAGCGTCGCGTGATCCCCTCCGGGCGAGATGCTCAACAGGAGCGCGTACTGCACGATCGCGTGCTGCCTGGTGGCGCCGAACATCCCGGTGATCTGGGAATCCGGGGCCCCGTCGAGAAAGACACCGGTGGAGATCGCCGCGGGCGACGGGGCGGCGCACAGCACGAGGGACGCGATGAGGAGAAGAGGCGGAAAAACCCTGGACAGGCTCATGGGCACCTCCTTCAATAGATATATTCTAGACCGAACCCCGCCCCGCGCCAAGCGGAACCTTGGGACCCTGCTGAACGGGGCGACGCGTGGGGATCGCATCGTACATCTCCTTCTGCGTGATGATGGGCGGCTCCGGGAATGACCGCTCCCCGCCGACGTCGCCCTGCGCGTTATCCCCCCGGCCGCCTTGGTCGCGCGGGGGCGCCTGTCCGCCGCGGCGCGCGCGCAGGAGGGCCATCTCCGCGATCTCGTACTGCCGCGGCGCATCCGCCTGATCGAACCTCAGCCGCGTGACCGTGTCGGGCGCCATGCCGGGCTCGAGCACATTGACGACGTGCACCCTCTCCTCCCTGCCCGGGAGGACGTAGAAGAAGGTGCTGCGGGACTCGTCAAGATCCTGCCCGGGCGCCGCCCAGAAGACCTGCATCTTCAGCCACTCTTTGAAACCCAGGAGCCTCCGTACCCGATCCCGCGCCGTCCGCCGCCTCGCCTTCCCCGCCCTCATCCGCACCATGAACCTGACGTCCCCCTCCACTGGGACGCGGAGGGGAGGGCTTAGCAGGCCCGGGTCGGGCGCGGAGCAGCGGATACGCACGCTGTCGGGGCGGGCCTTTACTATCTTGGCGTTCCCGCTCGGGGTCCAGCGCCCCGCGATGTCGGACGCCGTAAAGCGGGCGAGGACCTCGAAGCCCTCGGGCGTTCCGGTCGCGAACCCACGCGACGTCTGCGGGTATCGCGGCCTGAACGGACAGAGCCGGTGCCGTTCCGCGAAGAGGTTGCGCGCCATCGTTGCGTCGGCGGCCGCGTAGCCGGCAGCGGCGATGACGTAGGCGGCCGAGATCGCCGCAACCGCCGCCGCGTGCGCCCCTCGGCCCCGCGTCCGCCCGAGGATCGCGCCGGAGGCCCCCGCCGCGGCGCAGAGGCCGAGCGGGAAGAGAGATAGGATAAAGCGATCGCTGTACGGGCAGAAGCTGTGGAGGGCGAGGGATGCGAGGATGAAAAGGGGGAGAAAGGAGGCGCGGAACGAGCGCGCGCGGACCGACGCCAGCGAGAGGCCGGCAAGGATGCCGATGGGCGGGGTGAGACGGGCGCCGTAGAGACGGATATACTCACCGAAGAAGCGCGCCCACCTGGAGATGAATGCCGCCGTCCCCCGGTACCTGATGATCTCGCCGACCGACTTGAACGGGAGGAGCGCGCAGTAGTCGTGGAAATCCATGCCGAGCTCCCGGTGGTAGAAGGCGTAGCCGATGAGGATCCAGCTGGAGTTATCGAAGGGGCCGAGCCCCCTCGCGAAGTTGATCGCCATGACGGGGGCGCACCCGGCCAGGAACCCGGAGAGGAACGGAAGGCACCGGAAAAACCGGCGGCGGAACGGCTCATTCCGGAAGGGGAAGACAAGGACGAGGGCCGCCATGATCGCCGCTATGCCGAGGGCGTTCCAGCGCGTGTCGAGGGCGATCCCCATGCACAGGCCTGCGGCCGCGTCGCGCAACGCCCCGCCGCGCGCTAGAAGGAGCCACGCCGCGCAGAGGAGAAGCGCGGCGAAGAACATGTCGGTGCCGAAGAGGAGGGAGTACTTCAGGAACGGCGGGCAGAGCGCCAGGACAACCGCGGTCGTGAGGCCGAGGAGATCGCTGCCCGCGGCCCTGCGGCTTATGAGGAACGCCATCACGAGGGCGAAAAGGGCGGAGCCGACCGTGATCAACATGCCGGCCCTCATGAACCCCGCGCCCATGGCATGGAACAACGCGAGGAGCATCGGGTAGAGCGGCCCGCGGTACGCGTCCTCCGGCAGCATCCCCTCCTCTATCCGCAGCGCGTCCTGCGTGTAATAGAGGCCGAAGTCGATGTCGCAGTCCTCCTCGAGGATGAACGCGCCGCGCTGCTGCCAAAGGGCGGTCGCCACGAAGGCATACGCGCAGAGGAGGAGGGAGATCACCGCGACGGACACGGAACCGCGCCATCTACGCTCCATTAACCCCCTCCGGCTGCGGATATTCTACCACCTGCCGGCGACATCATGCATATCTCCGTGGACGGGGCGGAGAAGACGCCCCGCCTCCCCCATGTTTTCCGTGCCGCCCCTCCCTCCGCGGGGGCGCCCTGCCGGGCGGAGAGGTATCGAGCCGCCGAGTCATGAAGCCATAGAGAGGGCTCTATCTCCGACTATTCCCCGGCCCCCCGGCCCTACGCCGTCGCGATCCTTGTCTCCGCGGCGCCGCGCTGGTACCATACCGGCGCGGAGATGAATAAGACCGGCATCCTCCTGATCCTCGTCACGGCCCTCGCCGCGGCGTTGCGCCTCTGCGGCCTGACCTACCAGGGCCTCTGGGGGGACGAGGCCTTCTCCGTGTACGCCGCCCGGGGGGTGGACATGCACTTCATGACCGCCTCCCTCGTCGACGCGACGCACCGGAAATTCGTCAATCCCCACGCCACCCCGCGCGCCATCCTGAGGGCATGCCTTCGCAACGAGGCGGCGCCCCCCGCCTTTTACGCCCTTCTTGCGCCCTGGATCCGGATGTTCGGTTCCGGCGACTTCGCGTGCCGCTTCCCCCCGGCCGCGATGGGCATCCTGGCCGTCCCGGTCGCCTTCCTGCTGGGGCGCCGCCTCTTCCGCCGCGACGACGCCGCGCTCCTCGCCTCGCTCTTCACGGCGGTGTCGCCCATCGCGATCTTCTTCTCGCAGGAGGTCCGGGCCTACAGCATGGCGTATCTCCTCGTCCTTCTCTCCTCCTGGCTCCTCCTGCGGGCGCTCGACGGGGGGACGCGCCCCGGCCCGTGGGCCGCCTACGCCGCCGCCGCCGCCGCCCTCTGCCACACCTTCTACTTCGCCGCCCTCGTGCTCCCCGCCCACGCCGCGTACCTCGCCGCGGTCGAGCGGCGGGGGCTGCGGCCGTGGCTGTGCGCCATGGGCGCCGTCGGCGTCCTCTACGCGCCGTGGCTTGTCTTCGGCTTCCGGGGGCAGATGGCCGTCTCGAGCGGCTACTCTCACCCCGGGCCGCCGGCCGCCCGCGATTTCCTCGCCGCGACGCTGCGCTCCCTGCGCTACATTCTCGACTCTCTCGTCCTCGGCCCGATGTACAGCCGCGTCCTCGTCCCCGTTTCGGTGGAGCGCCTGGTCTTCCCGGGGCTGCTCGTCCTCTTCGCGGCGGGGGCGGCTCGGCTCGGAAGGGGCGAGGGGCGCAACGCCTGCGTCTTCGCCCTCCTGCTCGTCCTCGTCCCGCTCGCGGCGATCCTCGCGCTCGGCTGGGCCCGCTGGACATTGTGGTACATGAAGCCCCGATACCACCTCTGGGAGGCGGCGGGCATCCACCTTCTCGCCGCCGGGGCGATCGCCTCCATCAAGCCCCTCCCCCTTCGCGCCGTCCTCGCGGGCGCGCTCTGCGCCCTCTCCCTCGCGGCCGCCCCGTACCATTTCTACCCCGGCTCCCTCTCCTCGGACCACGCCAAGGAGGATTTCCGGGGCGCGGCGGCGATCATCTCCGCGGGCGAGGAGCGGGGGGACTTGATCCTCGTCAACATCGCAGGGCACATGATCCCCCTCAACCACTACTACCGCGGGGGGCTCCGCCAGATAGGCCTCGCGGAGTGCGGGCGCTACGACCTCCGCGCGCAGCTTGGGCGCGTCACGGCGAAGAGGAGGAGGGTCTGGGCGCTCATCGGGGAGGGAACGCGCGGGCACGGCGACCGCGAGATCGCCGCGTTCCTCGACGCGGAGTTCCCCCTGAAGAGCGGCTATCCGCTGAGGGGGATCAGCCTGACCCTGTACGCGCGGCAGGGGGGCGGCGGGCAGGCCCCGGCCGGGATCACTGCCCCGGCCTCTTCTCGAGATCGTCGATGACCGCCTGGAGTCTCATCAGTTCGTTGTAGATCTTGTCGCCGCGGCGGCTCCAGATCGCACGGATGGTGGGTTCGATGTCGATGTCGGTTTTAAAATAGTCCCGCGCCAGGCGACGGAGGCCGTGGGCGCTCCCTATGCTCAGCGTCTGGTAGTTCTTGACGGCGCTCCGCATCAGCTTGAGCACGTCTTTCTGTTCGGCGGTCAGGGGCATGGATCTCTCCGTTCGGTCGAACCGATCCCCCCTGTCGCCCCCGGGGGACCCGCGACCGGCCAATGATATCCCGCCGCGGCCCCGGTGTCAACGCCCTTCCCCCCCCGGTTCTTCCGAGGTCGGCCGGCAAGGGGCGGAACGCCGGGGCGGCTTCCGTCCGCGACCCGCCTCACGGCGCGGTGGATGAAACGGCGCGGGGGTACGGGCGGGGGGTCACGGGCCGGCTCGGCACCGCCCCGCGTTCCATCTGCCGCTGGGCCTCGGCGACCTGCCGTCGGAGCTCCTCGATCCGCGCCTCGATCCCCCCGACCGATTCCGCGTCCTTGCCATCCCGCACGGCCGCTTCACGTTCGGCCTCGGCCCTCTTCAGGCCCTCCGCGGCGGCGGCGAGCCTCTCCCGCAGCTCGGTACCGAAGGGAACACACGCGGGGGGAAGAGGCGTCAACTGCGTTCCGGCGGGGGGCAGGACGTCCCCGATGCCCTCCCCTTCCGCCGCGCCGGGGGCTGCGCGGACGGGGGCCGCGCTCGACAGGGCCGCGGCGATGACGAGCGCGGACAGATCCAGCAGGGCGTTCATGCGCCGTCTCATGGTTCTCCTCCCCGGCCCGGCGCCCGACGCCCGAACGGCGCGCCTCACCACATGGCGAGGCGCGCCCCGCAGTACGGGCACCAGCCCGTCTTCAAGTCGCTCGACACCTTGAATTTGTTCTTGCAGCGGTAGCAGTTGAGCAGCTTGAAGGCCCGGGTGTCGTAGGCCGGAACGGCGGCCCCCTCCTGCGCAGGCGGCGCATTGGGCGCCGCCTTCCCGGCCCCGGGGACGGGCGCCGCGTCCGGGGCGGCGGCCTCTCCGGCGATTATCCTGTCCTTGAACTTCTCCAGGACCTTCGGCCCTATGCCCTTCACGCGAAGAAGGTCATCGAGGCTTTCGTACGGCCTCCCCGCCACGATCCTCCTGGAGAGGACGGGCCCTATCCCGGGAAGCGTCTGGAGCTCCTCCAGCGAGGCCGAGTTGATGTCGACGAGGCCGAACGCCGGGCGCGCGCAAAGAACCGCTAGCGCGGCGGCCAGCGCCGGCAGGTTGGGAACTCTCACTTGCCTTCTCCCGCACTCCTACGCTTGAAAAAATACATGAAAATGTCGCATCAGTCAAGCAACCGGCCGGCCGCGGAAGCGGGGGACGGCCCGGGGTGGCGAACGCATCCGGTCCGGCGGGAAGGGGGGCCGCGGTTCCGGCGAGGCGCGCAACCCGGCCTTATGCCGGCTTTCCGGCCATGCCGAAGCGGGCCGCCTTATCAAACCCACAGATGCCGGTCCAACACGCGGTACTGGATCGCCTCGGAGACGTCGTCGGGCCTGACCGCGTCCCTCCCCGCCAGGTCCGCGATCGTGCGCGAGACCTTCAGCACCCGGTCGTACGCCCGCGCCGAGAGTCCCAGCTCCGTGATCGCCCTCTTCAGCAGCCCCTGGCACTCCTCGTCCAGGAGGCAATGCCGGCGGATCTGCCGGTGGTGCATCTGCGCGTTGCAATGTATCCCCTCGCCCCTCAATCTCCCGAGCTGCCGCACCCGCGCCGCCCCCACCCGGGCGCGGATCGCCTCAGACGGCTCCGCCTCCCCGCGCCCCGCCAGATCCCGGTATCTCACCGCCGGGACCTCCACGTGCAGGTCGATCCGGTCCAACAGCGGCCCCGACACCTTCGATAGGTAGTGCTGGACCTGCGACGGGGCGCACCGGCACCTTCTCTGCGGGTCCGTCGCGTAGCCGCACGGGCAAGGGTTCATCGCGGCGGCAAGCATGAATCTGGACGGATATGTTATGGTGCCGAGGGCGCGGGAGATGTTGACGCGCCCGTCCTCGAGCGGCTGCCTGAGGAGCTCGAGAACGTTCCGCTTGAACTCGGGTAGCTCGTCGAGGAAGAGGGTGCCGTTGTGGGCGAGGGAGACCTCCCCGGGCCTCGGATGCGCCCCACCGCCGATGAGCCCGGCGTCGGAGATCGAGTGGTGCGGGTTCCGGAACGGCCTCGCCGCGACGATGGAGACGCCGGGGGCGAGAAGGCCGGCTATCGAGTGGATCTTCGTCGTCTCGAGCGCCTCCTCGAGCGTCATCTCGGGGATGATGGTGGGGAGGCGCCGCGCGAGCATCGTCTTCCCCGAGCCCGGGGGGCCGATCATGATTATGTTGTGCCCCCCGGCGGCCGCGACCTCCAAGGCGCGTTTCGCGAACGCCTGCCCCTTGACGTCGGAGAAGTCGACCGTGTCGCTCCGCGCGCCGCGGAAGACCTCGCCGAGGTCGAGCCGGGCGGGGGCGATCGTCTCCTCGCCCCCGATGAACTTCACCAGCGACGCGAGGGAGCCGACCGGGTAGACGTCCAGCCCCTCGACGACGGCGGCCTCGGCCACGTTGTCGACGGGGACGATGATTCCCTTCTTCCCCTGCCGGCGCGCCGCGAGGGCGATCGGGAGAACGCCGCGCACCGGCCTGACGCTCCCGTCCAATGCAAGCTCGCCGAGGACGAGGTATTCGTGGAGCCCCTCGCGGGCCACCTGGCCCCCGGCGGCGAGGAGGCCGAGGGCGATGGGGAGGTCGAAGCTGGGCCCCTCCTTCCTGATGTCGGCTGGGGCCAGGTTCACGGTGAGGCGCCCGTCCGGAAAGACAAAGCCGGAATTCTGGACGGCGGCCCTCACCCGGTCGCGCGACTCCTTGACCGCCGCGTCGGGCAGGCCGACGATGACCACCGCGGGAAGCCCCCCGGAGACGTCCACCTCGGCCTCGACCGGGTACGCCTCCACCCCGTGGACGGCCCCGGAACAGACCCTGGCGAGCATTGCGTCCCCCCGGGGTTCATCATAGGCGCGGGGTCGGGGGGCGGGCAAGATAAATATGCCCCCGGACGGCCGACCCGGCCGTTGTCACCGGCCGGCCGCGAGTATCCTTCTCAGCGCCCCCCGGAGCCCGTGCGGGGTGACCGGCTTCTCCATGAAATACACCCTCTTCGCCCCCCGCGCCCCGGGCAGCATCTCCCGCTTGAGCACCGAGACGACGAGCACCGGCGCGGAGAACCCGCCCTCCCGCAGGCGCCTCACGAACGTCATCCCGTCCATCGACTTCATGATGACGTCGGAGATGACGAGGTCCGCGGGCTTCCGCGCCAGCATCCGGAGGGCTTGGAGGCCGTCCCGCGCGAACCGCAGGTCGTAACCCGCGGCCTCCCCCCCCAGCATATACCGGTAGATGGCGCGCATGTCGCCGTCGTCGTCTACGATGAGTATCCGTTTCACCGCGAGCCCCCCCCGCCCCGGCGGGCGCGCGGCCGCCGCAGGGGAAGCCGGACCACGGCGGTCGTGCCCTCCCCGTACCCCGCGGAGTTCAGATGGACCGTGCCGCCGTGCAGGGAGGCGATCTCGCGGCAGATCGGGAGGCCGAGCCCGGTCCCCGGCGTGGCGATGTTCTTCTTGAAGAACTCCGTGAACGCCGCATCCGCGTCCTTCGCGCCGAGCCCCATCCCGGTGTCCCTGATCCTGATCGTGAGCCAATTCCCGGCGCGCGAGGAGGAGAGGGAGACCGAGCCGCGCCGGGTGAACTTGACGGCGTTTTCCATCAGGTTGTAGAGCAGCGAGCGCATCATCCTCCGGTCCGCCGTGATCCGGTCCGCCCCCTTCCCGATGCGTACCGCGACCGCGATCTTCCGCTGGGCCGCGAGGTCCCGGATCTCCCCCGCCACCTCAGCCGCGATCTCCCCGATGGACACCCGCGCCGGTTTCGGCGCCGCGGTCCGGCCCTTCAGCGCGCACATCTCGACGATGATCTCCACCTCTTTCCTGAGCGTGGCGAGGTTGCGCGCTACGATCTCCTGCGCGCGCCGGACTCCGCCGAGATCGCCCGCGCCGAGGGCATCCCTCGCCATGGCGTGAGCCATCTCCATGACGGCGATCGGGGATTTCAGCTCGTGCGAAACGTCCCGGATGAGATTCCCCCTCATCGTCTCGACCCGCTTCCGCTCCGAGATATCCCGCACTATCCCCTGGGTCACCTCCCGCCCGCCGTACCGGATGCGCGACCCGGTGATATCCACGGGGATGAGGGTCCCGTCCCGGCGCTGAAGGAGGGTGTCGTCGGTCTCCACGGCGCGTTCCCTTCCCGCCCGCTCCAGCGCCGCCCTGTTCCGCCCCCGCTCCGACGGGGGGTGGAGACGGAAGAAGGGCCGCCCGCGCAGCTCCTTCTTGGAGTAACCGGTCATCCTCACGGCGGCCCGATTGGCGTCGACAAGCCTCCCGTCCGGCCCCGCCAGTATGATCGCGTCGCTGGCGCCTTCCATCAAAGCCCGGTACTTCTCCTCCGAATCGCGGATCGCCGCCTCGGCCTTCCGGCGCGCCGTGACGTCGGCGATGAGGGTGATGACGCGGAGCGTCTTCCCCCCCTCGATCACGGGCAGCTTTCGCGTCTCCGTGATCTTCTCCTCTCCTCCGAAGATGTGGCTCTCCTCGGTGGCGACGATGCCGCCCGTACGGAAAACGCGGCGGTATTCGCCCCGCACGGATTCCGGGAGGAAGGGGAATATCTCGAAGAGCGTCCTCCCCACGATCTTGCCTCTTGCGCCGAACCTCCTGGCCCAACGCGCGCACGCCCGGTTGGCCAGGATGATCCGCATGTCGCGGTCGACGACGTGGAGCGCCTGCCCGAGGGAATCCACGGTCGCGCGGTACTGAACCCACGACGCCTTGAGTTCCTCCTCCGCCCTCCCGGCGCGGATCACCTGCGAGGCGGTGTCTGCCGCGTCCTCGAGCAGCGCCGCCTCCTCGGGGGGGATCGCCCGCCTGGAGAAGAGGGCGAGGACCCCCATGGGCGCGCCCTTCTCCGTGAGGAGGCGGTAACCGGCGGCGGAGACGAGGCCGCGAGAACGCGCCCACGCGCCGTCGATGCCCGTCTCGCGGGCGTCGGCTCGGATGATGAAACCGGGGTCGCCGCTCGACGCGGCGCGCCCGGCATGGTAGGCCTGCATCGGCACGCGCCGGTGGCGGCCGTCGAGCCCGGTGCTGCGCCCGGCGCCCGCCGCCATGTGGAGACAGATGGACCGGCCGCGGCAGGCGTCCGGACGGCGGCCCGCGGCGGCGTGAACGCACCCCTTCCCGCACGCGTCCCCCGGGCCCGTCACCCAGATCCTGGCGATCTCCGCCCCGAAGATCTCGATGAGCCCCTGGGCGATGATGGAGAGCTTCCTGCGGAGGTCGAGGGAGCCGAGGAGCCGCTTCTTCAGCGCGCTCAGCCGCGATGCCATCACCCCGAGGCGCCTGCGCTGCGTCACATCGCTTCCGACCCCGAGGATGCCGGAGACCCCGCCTCGCGCGTCCCGTATCCCCCGGAACATCCACGCGACCCACAGCCTCCGCCCGCCGCGCGCGACGTTCTCCAGCTCCGCCTGCCCTTGCGCGTCCGGGTTCCTCGCCGCGGCCGCAAGGAAGTTCCCGAGCCACCTTCCGGCCCGCCCGCTCGCAGGGGCGATCGTCCCCAGAACGCTCTTCCCGAGGATCTCGCCCTGCGAGAAGCCGAAAAGGCGTTCGGCGCACTCGTTGAAAAAGATGACGCGGCCCGCGCTGTCCGTCTGGACGATCAGGCAGTTCGCGTGCTCGACGAGGGTGCGGTACTTCGCCTCGCTCGCGCGGAGACGCTCGTTCGTCTCGAGAAGGGCGCGGGTCCTCGAGGAGACGAGTTCCTCGAGGCGATCGCGGACCGCTTCAGTTCCTCGTCGAGCCGCCTTCGCTCGGTGATGTCGAACATCACGCCCTGGAGGAAGAGCGGCTCGCCGTCCGCGTCGCGCACCACCCTCCCCTCGTCCCTGATCCAGATCACCCTCCCGTCCCGCGCGACCATTCTGTACTCCAGGGCGATCGAGCGGTCCGGGGAGCGCCCGCGCGTCAGCTCATTGAGCACGCGCGCCCGGTCGTCCGGGTGGATCCTCTTCCGCCAGAGATCGGGGTCATCGCGGTAGTCGTCCGGGGTGAAGCCGATCATCTCTATCTGGGGGCTCACGAAGAGCGTGGTGCTCGCGTCGTCGAGCGCCGCGATGTACGTGATGGCCGGGATCTGTTCGACCAGGGCCCGGTACTTCGCCTCGCTCTTCCCCGGGGCCGCGCCCGCGTCCCGAACGCGATCCGCGGGACGCAGGCGCGAGGGGGCCTTTCCCGCGCGCGAACCCGCCCCGCTGCGCCCCCGGGCGGTGACGTCCCTCGCGATGAGCGTCGCCACGCGCGCGCGGGCGGCGGGATCGTAGGCGACGAAGGAGTCGATGAGCACCCGGCGTTCCCTGCCGTCGAGGGTCGAGAGGCGGTAGACGCTGCCGTGGACGCCGGGCCCCGGGCCGAGAGGGTCGCCCGCGACGCCCCTCTCCCCGAGGCCGCGGCATACCTCGTGCAGGAGTTTCCCCGCGAGCGCCGCCGGGTCGCGGCCGAGGATGGCCGCGAAGGCGCGGTTGGCGAAAAGGATCCTGCCGTCGGCGGCGGTGCAGCGGCACACCCCGTCCCTCATCGACCTCGCGAAGCGGGTGAAGAGGTCTTTCGAGGGCATCTCTCCCCCCGGTTGCCCCCGGCGGGGCATACGGCGCGCGGCGCCCGCCGTCAGGCCCCCGGGGGCCCGCCGCCTTCCTGCCGCGCGCACGCGGCGCCGGCAATCACGGCGATGACCTCCCCGGGCGTTGGGGCCTCTAGGAGCGCGTCGCGGTGCCGGTCGCAGCGGCAGAGCCTCACGGTCTGCGCCAGGATATCGAGATACGCGCCATGTTGGGCGGGCGGGTGGATGAGGAGCCAGAGGAGATGCACCATCCGGCCGTCCGGGGCGTCCCAGGGGATCGCGCGCTCGCTCCTCCCGAAGATCACCTTGAGGCCGCGCACCGCATTCGTCACCGCGTGCGCGACGATCACGGATCTCCCGACCGCGCTGCAACGGCATCCCTCGGCGTCGTAGAGCGCCGACAGAACCTCCCCGTGCTCCCTCCCCCGGGCGGGCAACACCCTTTCCAGGAGTTCGCGGAGCGCCTCCCAGCGGTCTCGGGCCTTCATCCCGAGGATCACGTCAGCGGGGCCGATGCACTGGCGCAGTTCCATCTTGCCTCCGGCGCGCGGCATCATAATACCCGATCCGCGCCTATTCGTGAAGCCCCAACTGAAAAGGAATATCTTTTGAGTTCGCCCCCGCCCGGGTCCGTGTATCCGTCCCTTGAAAGTGCGGCGGGAAGTCGGGCGCGCCCGTCAATCGCCGTCCCGGGCCCGCCTTCGCGCCTTGACACCCCGGGGTGCCTTTACTACCATGGGGCGCGTTGCCTGCTCGGGCCTTTCCACCAAGGGGGCGTGCGAATGAAGAAGAGATTGCCGTGGGCCCTCGCGGCGCTCGTCGCCGCTTCGGCCGGCTGCAAGGGGATCTCCAGCGTGAAATACAGCCGATTCGACCGCGGGAGGAGGATCACCGCGGTCGCCGTCGTCGCCAACGACCAGACCGTGGCCGACCGGTACAAGATGTGGGCGTGGACGAAGCGGAAGCCGCGCGTCGTCCCCGAGGACAGGTTCGCCGAGAAGATCAGCGCCTCCCTAGCGTCGCGGACCGACGTCCCGGTCGTCCCCGAGGCGGCGGTCAAGGAGGCGCTCGATCGTCTGAACCTGAAAGGCAAGGCCGCGCTGACGCACGGGGATCTCCGCGAGATCGGCCGTCTGACGGGCGCCGACGCGATCCTGCAGGCCGAGGTCTCCTTCTACCTTCAAAACTACCTCTTCTGGAAGACGCTCGGCGTGGTCGAGATCACCATGATGATCAGGGGGCTCCCGGACGGCAACCTCCTTTGGGAGGCGAAGGGGCGGAACGTCGGCCTCTTCATGACGACCGACACGGCGCTGGAGAAGGTGCGCGACACTATGCTCGCACAGGCCGCCCGGAAGCTCGCTGCCGACGCCGGAATGAGCCGCTGAGCCGCCCCGGGCCCGACACGGGGCGAAGGACCGGCCGGTCCGGCCCGCGCCGCCCGGCGCCCTGGAACGGCGCTGAAGCCGCGGCGCCGTCGCGGGGGCATTCCCATGGGAAGCATGCGTTCTCTCAGGCGCGCCGCCGCCCTGGCGCTGGCCGCCGCCGCCCTCGCCGCCTGCGAGCGGAGACTCATCCGGAAGGAGGAGAAGCCGTTCATGACGTGGGCCGAGCAGAATTGGCGCACGCTCACCCCCAAGCAGAAGGCCGACTACTACGAGATGATAGACAGGCAGAAGGAGCGCGCGCGGAAGGAGCGGCAGAAGGAGTCCGCGCGGGAAAAACGGAGGTAACCGATCGGGGCGTGGCGCAGCTGGGAGCGCGTCTGGTTTGGGACCAGAAGGTCCCGGGTTCGAATCCCGGCGCCCCGACCATCCCCGCGGCCGTCCGCTGCGGCTGCCCGTTGGAACTCGGCCCGCGGCCCGGCGGCGGGGGCGGTCGCTTTTCCCGCCCCCCGCTTCCATAACGGCGCCTCGACTAAAGGGAGGTGTCAGCGATGAAGAGCGCGACCGGTTTCGCTTCCGCCGTTTCCCTTATCCTCCTCGCCTCCTGCGCCCGCCCGCCCGCGGCGAAGCCGGGTACGGCCGCCCCCGCCGCCGTCCCGGCCGCGATCGAGGGGACGTGGCGGGAGATCCGGAACGAAAATCAGCCCGTGACGGGCAAGACGTGGACGTTTGCGGGCAACCGGGTCTCCATCCGCGACCACGAGACCGCCTACACCGGCACATTTTCCACGGACGACACCCGCGATCCGAAGACGATCGATTTCGCGTTCGAGGGCTATCCGGCCAACCAGGGGATTTACCTGCTGACCGGCGCCCTCCTTACGCTCAAGGTCCGGAACACCGCCGCGGAGAGGGCGAAGAACTTCGGGATCGAGAACGGCTACACCCTGATCCTATGCGAGCGCGCGAAGGAGAATGCCGGGAAGCGGCCGGCTGCGGACGGGACGCCGCCCGCGCGCGGGGGCCGATAGAGGCCCGGCCGCCGCACCCGATCTACGTCGTCCATAAGCACGCGGCGCGCACCCTCCACTACGACCTGCGCCTCGAGTCGGGCGGCGTGCTCAAGTCATGGGCGCTGCCGAAGGGGCCCTCCACCGACCCCGCCCGCAAGCGCCTCGCCGTGCCGGTGGAGGACCACGACCTCGGCTACGCCCTCTTCGAGGGGGTGATCCCCGAGGGGCGGTACGGCGCGGGGGCGGTGCTGGTCTGGGACATGGGGACATACCGCCTCCCCGGCGGACAGGGCTCGCTCGACGAGGCCCTCGGGCGCGGCCTGGCGAGGGTGTGGATCGATGGGAGGAAGATAAGGGGCGGCTACTCCCTGGTCCGAGCGGGGAAAATCGGCTGGCTCCTGATAAAGGACGACGACGACGAGGCGGATCCCGGGCGCGACCCCGTAAAGGACGAGCCGGCCTCCGTTCTCAGCGGGTTGACGATCGAGCAGATCGCCGCGGGCGGCGGGCGCGCCTTGGAGTGACGCCGCCCGCGCGCGGCGGCGGACGGGGGATGGGAAGGGGTGCCCGCGTGTCTTCGATCTACCTGGATATCGAAACGACGAGCCTGGACCCGGGGGACGGGGAGCTGACCGTCCTCGGATTGTACGTCGAGGAGAAGAAGCTCCTGGTGCAGCTCCACGGGGAGAATCTGCACGCCGGCAACCTGCTCTGCCACGTCGGCCCGACGCACACCATCTACACGTACAACGGGGAACGGTTCGACCTGCCGTATATCCATGAGAAGCTGGGCGTGGACCTCTCACGGATCTGCCGGCACGTCGACCTGATGCACGCCTGCCACGCGCGGAACCTCCGCGGCGGGATGAAAAAGGTGGAGAGGCTCCTGGGGATACCGCGGAGGCTCGCGGAGGTGAACGGGCTCGTCGCTGTCGAGCTCTGGCGGCATTACCGCGACGCCGGGAACGTCGAGGCGCTCAGGACGCTGCTCGACTACAACGCGGAGGACGTCATGAACCTCCGTGCGATGCGCCTCGCGCTCGGGGTGTGACGACCGGGCCGCGGCGCCATCATCCGTCCACCGGCCCGGGCCGGTCGCCGCCCCCGCGGACGGCCGAGCGCATCTCCCCGATCACCCTCCGGGCCGCCTCGCGGAGCCCCACCCCCCTCACCAACGCGCCCGCGGCCGTCCGGTGCCCCCCGCCCCCTATCCTCTGGGCGGCCGCGCCCACGTCCACGCCGGCCTTCGAACGCATCCAGACCTCGACCCCCGACCTCTCCTCGTGGAGCATCGCGACCGCCTGCACCCGTTTCATGCTCAGGAGCTGGTGAAGCGCCTCCGAGGCGAGGTCCCTCTGGGCGTACGTGAGGCGCCCGCTTCCGGGCATCGAGAACCACGCGATCGCCCCGCCGTCCTCGTAGGCGACCCTCCCGAGGAGGCCGGCCATGTCGTCGAGCCAGGTGTCCGGCCGAAGGTAGTAGAGCTTCTCCTGGAGGGCCTCTGTGTCGACGCCGCCCTTGACGAGCTCGGCGAGGACGCGCAGCATGTTCCCCGCGGGGTCGATATACTTCAGGCCGATCGTGTCGGTGCATATGCCCACATACAGGGCCTCCGCGACGGCCCCGCTGACCGGCGCGCCGAGGGCCCTTATCACCTCGTAGGCCAGCTCAGACGCCCCCCCCGCGTCGAACCGGACGTAGTTGACGTCGCCGAAGAACGCGTTGTCGCGGTGGTGGTCGATATTGATCGTCAGCGCGCCCCCGCGCCCCGCCATCCCCGAGAGGTCGCCGAGGCGGTGGTAGTCGCACGAGTCGGTGACCACGATCACCTCGGCCTCGTCCACGGCGCGCTCGCTCTCCCCCGGCCTGTAGGGCGACAGCGCGCCGTCTCGGTTCAGGAACTCGAGCGCGGGAGGGATTGCGTCCAGGCGGAGCGAAACGACCTGTTTCCCGAGGGCGCGGAGCGCGAGGGTCACGGCGATCTGGGAGCCGATGGCGTCGCCGTCCGGCTCCTCGTGCGAAAAAACGGCGAAGCGGCGGTGCGCCCCCACCGCCCCCCGTATCTCCCGGAGGAGGGACTCCCTCGCTTCGCCCCGTGCCTCTCGCATGCGGAATTCCCCGGGCCGGACGGATCCTCGAACGCCCGCCCCCCCGCCCCCGCGATCACTCCTTCGGGTATCCGACCGGCTGCGACAGGATGACCTTCTGGCCGGGACGGAGCCCCATGATCCTCTCGAGCCTCGGCTTGTCAATCCAGCCCAGCACCACGGTGGCGAGCCCCTCGGATGCGCAGAACAGATAGACGTTTTGGCTGATGAATCCCGCGTCGGCCGAGCAGTAGAAATCGCGCGCTTCGGGCGGGACGCCGGCCGCCTTCCCGTGGTCCGCCACGTACACGAGCACGACCGGCGCCGTCTTCACGAACGCCTGCCCCCCCGCCGCGGCGCGGATGTCCCCGGCGAGGACCGGGTCAAGGCGGTGGGCGGGCGCGTCGTAACGATAGAGGCCGTCGGCGGTGGCGGCGTAGAGATCTATCTCCCGCCAGTCCTTCGCGGACGGCGCGGTGCGCCTCCCCGAGTCGGGGCGGTTCACGCCGCAGGCGGCCCAGAGAAGGTTCGAGAGCGTCTGCGGCGGGATCCCCTTGGCGGCGAAC
>WBZO01003147.1_pt1 | contig 19915 bp, 14 predicted proteins | sample 5204261 | NCBI WGS metagenome assembly WBZO01 (sample SAMN12412400, study PRJNA552823) | activated sludge metagenome | isolation source: activated sludge from anammox sidestream of wastewater treatment plant... | place: USA: North Carolina | collected 2017-09
GACGACGTCGATCTTGTTGCCGTCGCCGTGGTCCAGCGCGACGCCGAGCCAATCTCCGTCGCCGAACGCGAGCCCACGCACGGGCCGGTCGCCGTACTCGATGCGTGCGATCACGGAGAACGTGGGCCATTCGTAGACGAGCACCTGCCGTTCGGTGAGCTGCATCGCGATGCGGTCGCCGCCGGCGTCGACGGCGAGCCGCTTCGGGCCCGATCGGATCTTGTCGAGTCGCCGCGGCCCTGCCGAGGGATCGAGGTGGACGATGCCGCTCGCCACCCCGACGAGCCACGCGCCCGCCGGATGCTGCGCGAGGCCGACGATCGCCTCCTTCCCCGAGATGCTCGACGTCTCGGACGGTGTCTCGTCGTGCTCGACACGCGAGACGTCGAACGTCTTCACCGTCCCGTCCTTCGTGCCCACCGCGAGCGTCGCGCCGTCGTTCGAGAACGCGAGGGCCGATGCCTTCATCGCGATCTCGACCCGAGCCGCTTTGCGGAAGACGTGGACCGCATCGCCCGCGGCCAGCGCGATGCCGCCGCCGTTCGGGGACGCCGCGATCGCCCGCGGTGGACCGAGCGGGGCCATCTCGCCGAGGAGCCTGCCGGATGCTCCGTCGATCACGTGGATCCGCCCCTCGTCGTCGACCGTGAGGACGGCCCCTACGGCCGCCGGGGTGCGGAACGGCGCGCCCGCATCGCCGAGGTCGAGCCCTGTCGCGTCGGCGAGGACGACGCCGGCGATCGGACGCCGACACGCGACCCGCCACGTCGGCGCCTCCGTCCGCGCATCGTAGGCGAGCACCTCGGCGCCGTCGAAGGTCACCAGCACGGGACGGCCAGCTCCCCATGCGAAGGCGGAGAGGGACATGAACGGGAGGATACGCGGGATATCGCCGCGCGCCTCTCCGCCGTAGGATGGTCAGCATGCTCCCTCGCAGAGCCGCGGTCTTTGCCGTCCTCGGCGCCGCCGTGACCATCTCCCGCGTCGCATCCGCCGCGCCGATCGTGCTCGAGGGGGACGTGCCGGTGGGCGGGCCCGATCACTTCTTCCTCGACTTCCAGGTCCCCGCCGGGACGAAAGAGATCGAGATCCGGCACGACGACCTTTCCGAAGCGAACATCCTCGACTTCGGCGTGAACGATCCGTTCGGCTATCGCGGCTGGGGTGGCGGCACGACCGAGAACACGATCATCGCCGAGACCGCCGCATCGCGCGCGTACGTCGCCGGTCCCATCGAGCCGGGCACCTGGCGCGTCGTCGTGGGCAAGGCCAAGGTCGTCGCGTCGCCCGCGCGCTATCACGTCGAGATCGATCTGCGGACCACGCAGACGCTGCCGCCGACGACGGACGTGCGCCGCCCGTATGCGGCGCCCGCGCCGCGCAAGAAGGGGACGCGCTACTACGCCGGCGACTTCCACGTGCACTCGAAGGAGTCGACCGATGCGCGACCGACCATCGAGGAGAACATCGCGCTCGCGAAGCAGCGCGGCCTCGACTTCATCGAGCAGAGCGATCACAACACGATCACGCAGCTCGAGCACTACGGACCGATCCAGGACAAGGAGCCCGATTTCCTCCTCTTGCCCGGCATCGAGTACACGACGTATGCCGGGCACGCGAACGCGATCGGCGCGACGAAGTGGGTCGAGCACAAGATCGGGCAGCCAGGCGCCACGATCCAGGCGGCCGCCGACGCAGTGCACGCGCAGGGCGCCTTGCTCAGCATCAACCATCCAGCGCTGGACATCGGCGATCTCTGCATCGGATGCGCGTGGAAGCACGATCTCGATCCGAAGACGATCGACGGCGTCGAGATCGGCACGCTCGGCCTCACGCGCGGCGGCGCGCTCTTCAGCGCGCAGGCGATCGCGTTCTGGGATCGGCTCCTCGACACCGGCGCGCACATCGCGGCCATCGGCGGGAGCGACGATCACCAGGCCGGCAAGGCGACCGGCCTGTTCCCCGCCGAGCTCGGCAGCCCGACGACGCTCGTGCGGGCCGACGAGCTGTCGGTCGCGGCGATCCTCGACGGGATCAAGAAGGGCCGGACGGTCGTGAAGCTCGACGGCCCCGACGATCCGATGGCGGAGCTCGAGGCCGCGCAGAAGAAGGACGGCGATGCGCTCGGCTACCCGGGCGACACGCTCGGCGTCCGGTCCATCCACCTCCGCGTGAAGGTGACCAAGGGCCAAGGCAACATGGTCCGCCTCGTCCGGAACGGCACGCCGCTCGATCCGGTGACCGTCGACGCCGACCCGTTCCTCTACGACACCGTCGTGCAGGCCCCGGCGCAGGGCGAGGAGCGCTGGCGCGCGGAGGTCCTCGTCGACGAGAAGCCGCGCACGGTCACGAGCCACCTCTGGCTCCGGCTCGATCCCGCGGGTCCGGAGGCGGAGGTGTCCGAGGCGACGGAGGACGGCTGCTCCGTCGCGACGGCCGACGGGCGCGGCGTCCCGGCCTTCGCGCTCGTGGTCCTGGCGCTGTTCGCGCGGCGGAAGCGGCGCTGACGGCTACTTCTTCTTCTTCGACGCGCCGGCGTCCGTCGCGGTGGCGGCGCCGGCGTCCTTCTCGGACATCGTGATGGTCGGCGCGCCGCCCGCGTCGCCGGAGGCCGCTGCCATCTGCTCGCGCGCCTTGCGCTCGGCGGCCTCGGCCTCGTACTTCAGCTGCTCGTCGCGATCCCAGCGATCGACGTGGCCGTCGTAGCTGTCGTCGTAACCGATGCGCTCGAGGCGGCCCTTCGCGTAGATCTCCCAGACGTCCGGCTTGCCGTCGAAGTTGCGGTCGCGGCGGATGCGCTGGAGGCTTCCGCTCGTGTAGAACTTCCACACGTCCGGCTTGCCGTCCTTGTTCGTGTCGACGTCCTCCTGGGCGAGGCGTCCGTCCACGAAGTTGATCCAGACGTCGATCTTGCCGTCGTAGTCGCGGTCGGCCTCTTCGTGGACGGCCTCGCCCTTCGAGTTGAAGGTGCGGACGACGTCCTTGATGCCATCGAGGTTGGTGTCGATCTCGCGGCACACGAGCGTCTTGTGACGCGCGCCCTCCTCGCCGAAGATCTTGTAGACCCGACGCACGTTCGGCTTCAGCGCGCCCGGCCCTGCGGTCTCGGCGACCTCGAGCTCCGGCTTGTTGCGCCAGTCGCACATGGACTTGTCGTCGGCGGGCCACTTCGACACGTCCTTCGATCCGCCCGGGGCGGTGGGCGTCTTGACGTTGCCGGTGCTGGTCTCGCCTCCGCCGCACGCCGCGGCGAGCGCGAGGCCGAGGACGGCGACCGGCCCCAGGGTCTGACGGACACGGCTCATCGCTTCGCTCCTCCGCGCTGCGGCTTGCCGACGACGCCCGCGTCGGGGATCGTCACCGACGGAGATGGCTCGCCCGTGGTCGGCGCCGTCGGCGGCGGCGGCGGCGGCGGTGCGCTCGATGCATCGGCGGCCTCGCCCGCCGCGGCGCCCGCGTCGGTCACCGCCGCCATCATTACGGGCTGGCCGCCCGGACCGAGCACGATCGTCGCCTCGGGATCCGGCTGACCGTCTCCGTTGCGATCCATCGCGATCGTGACCCTGTCACCCTCGTAGGTCCACCACTGATCGATTCGACCGTCCCCCGTCGAGTCGCGCTCGCGCTTGATCCGATTTCCGGTCGCCGGGTCGAAGTAGTCCCACGTGTCGATGCGGCCCTGGTTCGTCGTGTCGAGCTCGCTGCGAACGAGCTTGCCGTTCTCGTAGTGCTCGATCGCGTTGACGATCCCGTTGTCGTCGTAGTCCGCCTCGCGGCGACGGAGCTGGCCGGTCTGGTCGTAGTACTCGAAGAGGTCGGGCTTGCCGTCGCGGTTCAGGTCGGAGATCCGGCAGACCTCTCGCCCGCCCTCGTAGACGCGCTTGATGTCGGGCTTGCCGTCGTTGTTGACGTCGATCAGGTCGACCTTCCGGCCGCCCTCGTTGCAGGCCTCGTGCTCGATCGCACCGGAGCGCACCCCCTCGGGGAGCTTCGCCTTGTCGACGCCGGAGGAATCGCTTCCCCCGCAGCCGAACGTCGCAAACGCGACCGTCCCGCCCACGCCGAGCGTGAAGGCGACGACGGCGGCGAGACCCCTCTTTCGGTGCGCCATGATGAGCGCGTCCACCATAAACGGCCCCGCGGCCGACCCGCAAGCCGCGGCACGCCGGCGCCCCGCAGCGGCTGGGGGCGACATCCCCCAAGTGCCCGAACTTGCACAGCTTACAGTGTAGGATGGCGGTGCTCCGAAGAGTTCGTCAGAGACCGCTAAGGTCGCCCTTGACCGTCACGTATGGTCAGGTAGTGTATATCCACCAGTGGCCCGAAAGCCCGCGGGGACATCCCTCCCGCGAGCCGACGTGACGCGCGCGAAGGAGCACCGGCGGAGAGGTTGTGAACGGTTCGTGAACGCGTTAGAGACGCGCACGGGGTCCCCCACCGATTGCGGGGCCCGCACGTAACGCGTCGATAATCAATCAGGTTTCCCCCAGGTCCTTGGGTCCATGCGGAAGAAGATCTCCACCACCATCTACGTGACGCCGGAGCAAGCGGACAAGCTGAAGCTCCTGCACGAGCGCACGAAGGTGCCGGTGGCGGTGTACATCCGTGAGGGCATCGACCTCGTTCTCCGCCACTACGCCCATCTCCTGCCCGGTCAGCTCGCGCTCGTCGACGAGCCGCGCGTGGAGGCATCGCCGCGTCCTCCCGAGGTGAGCGCCTCGGAAGCGCCGCCGCCTCCCTCCGCGGCTGCCGCGGGCGGCAAGAAGTAGTAGAGCGGCTCGTCTGCGCTCGCCCGCGCCCGCCCATGTCCTTTCCTCAGTCCAAGATCCGTAATTTTTCGATCATCGCCCACATCGACCACGGAAAGTCGACGCTGGCCGACCGCATCCTCGAGGTCACTGGCGCGCTCACGCAACGTGAGGCGCGCGAGCAGTTCCTCGACAAGATGGACATCGAGCGGGAGCGCGGGATCACGATCAAGGCCCAGAACGTTCGCCTCAAGTACAAGGCGAAGGACGGCGAGACGTATCAGCTGAACCTGATCGACACGCCCGGCCACGTCGACTTCAACTACGAGGTCTCGCGCAGCCTCTCCGCGTGCGAGGGCGCGATCCTCGTCGTCGACTCGACCCAGGGCGTCGAGGCGCAGACGCTCGCGAACGTCTATCTCGCGATCGATCAGGGCCTCGAGGTCCTGCCCGTCCTGAACAAGGTCGACCTGCCGTCGAGCGATCTCGACAAGACGAAGCAGGAGATCGAGCAGATCATCGGGCTCGACACGTCGGACGCGGTGCCGTGCAGCGGCAAGACCGGCGTCGGCGTGCCCGAGATCCTCGAGCAGATCGTGCAGAAGGTCCCTCCGCCCAAGGGCAACGAAGAGGGGCCGCTCCGAGCGCTCATCTTCGACTCCTGGTACGACACGTACCGCGGCGCGATGGTCATGTTCCGCGTCGTCGACGGCACCCTGAAGAAGGGCGACCGCGTGAAGTTCATGGCGACGAAGTCGGAGTACGAGGTGACCGAGCTCGGCACCTTCACTCCGCACGCCACGGCGCTCGAGGAGATCGGGCCGGGCGAGGTCGGCTTCCTCGCCGCGAACATCAAGAGCGTCCACGACACGAAGGTCGGCGACACGATCACCCACCCGCACGGGCAGACCAAGGAGGAGGCGACGCAGCCCCTGCCCGGCTTCAAGGAAGTGAAGCCGATGGTCTTCGCGGGCGTCTACCCGACGGATGGGTCGGACTACCCTGCCCTCCGCGACGCGCTCGAGAAGCTGCAGATGAACGACGCGGCGTTCACGTTCGAGGCGGACTCGTCCGAGGCGCTCGGCTTCGGCTACCGCTGCGGCTTCCTCGGGCTGCTCCACATGGAGATCATCCAGGAGCGCCTCGATCGCGAGTTCAACCTCGACCTCATCACGACCGCGCCGAGCGTCGTCTACCACGTCTACAAGACGAGCGGCGACATGGTGGTCGTCGACAACCCGACGAAGCTCCCCGCGCCGCAGCTCATCGACCGGATGGAGGAGCCGTTCGTCAAGCTGACGATCCACGTGCCGCAGGAGTACGTCGGCGCGGTCATCACGCTCTGTCAGGACAAGCGTGGGACGCAGGTGAACATGACCTGCCCCAGCGCGGACCGTTACATCATCGTCTACGAGGTGCCGTTCGCCGAGGTCCTCTTCGACTTCCACGACAAGCTGAAGAGCGTGTCGCGCGGCTACGCCTCGATGGACTACGAGTTCATCGACTATCGCGCAGGCAACCTGGTGAAGGTCGACATGCTGGTGAACGGTGATCCGCTCGACGCCCTGTCGATCATCGTGCACCGCGACCGCGCGTACAACCGCGGGCGCGCCCTCGCCGAGAAGCTGAAGGAGTTCGTCCCGCAGCAGCAGTACGAGGTCGCCATCCAGGCGGCGATCGGCGGCAAGATCATCGCGCGCGAGACCGTGCGCGCGCTCCGCAAGGACGTCACCGCCAAGTGCTACGGCGGCGACATCTCGCGCAAGCGCAAGCTCCTCGAGAAGCAGAAAGAGGGCAAGAAGCGCATGAAGCAGGTCGGCAACGTCGAGATCCCGCAGAAGGCGTTCCTCGCCATCCTCAAGGTGGATCAGTAAGCGAGCGCGCTCGCCACACGCGTCGATCGCGTCGTGGCGGCCTTCAGATCCTGCGTGGCCTGGCTCACGTAGCCCGTCACCGGCGGCACGCACGCCGCCGGCAGATCGGCGATCGCCGAGATGCTGCCCGCGATCCCGGCCGAGAGATCGGCGGCGCTCGCGAGCGTGGGCCGGAGCGCCACGAACGCCCCGAAGCGCCGGCCCACCATCGCCGCGACCTCGGCGGTGCCCGCGGGGGCGCCGGCCTTGGGCGTGGCGGTGACCGGGCCGGGCTCGCAGCGCGTGCGGAGCGGCGTGCTCGGAGCGCACGCGGGCGGAGCGCTCGACACGCACTTCGGCGCGCCGACGGTCGTCTCCAGCCACGGCGAGGAGGCCGCGATGCGATCGGCCAGCTCGTCGCACGCGTCCTTGCCCAAAGGCGCCGTGACGCCGAGGTCGGCGAGCCCCCCGGCGCACGCCTCGTCGACCATGCGCCGCGCATCGCGCGCGACCCGGGCGAACGCGGTCGCTGCCTCCACCGCGCGCCGGAGCTCGGCCTGCTTCGCATCGTCGACCCCCTCGAACGTCCTCGCGCAGACGTCCTCGTCGAGCGCGATCGTGCACGAGGACGCCGATGCGGACGACCCCGGGTGCTCGTCGTCCTCGTGGTCGGCCGTGCAGCCCACGGCAACAACGCCGAGGACCGCGGCAAGAACAAGGCTCTCGATCTTCATGACTCGTCCTCCGTATTCGCGCTCGACGTCGCGGCCCGGACAGAGACCGGACGTGCACACTGCAGGTGGTGCCCGCGTTTCACGGCACCGCCGGATCCTCGTGGATCCGAGCGTCCGCCGAGCGCCGGCCGGCCCCGTGCACGTCCCGTTCCGAGCCGAACCGTGCGCCTCGCCGTCGCGCTTCGAAGCGGGAGCGACTTACGGTAGCCTGCATCCGGCGACGGTGCGCAAGACCCCCCTCAAGAAGCGCGGAAGCATCAGGCCGCGAAGCAACGTCGACCCGACGCGCGTGGCGCTCGCAGCGCTCGAGCGGATCAAGACCGTCCTCGTGAAGTCGGGGCACCAGGATCGGCTCGGCTATCCGCTGGCGATGAAGGACCTGGCCGCGCAGGCCCAGGCGCTCGGGACCGAGCTGCCCCCGAGCTACGTCGCCGCGATGCGCGTCGCGAGCCGGATCGGCGAGCCCGAGACCTTCCTCGACCCGCGCGAGATGGCGCTCGAGGCCGACCGCATCGTCGGCTACGGCGGCGAGGAGGCGAAGCGGTACGCCCCGTTCTGCCGGACGCCGGAGACCATCGTGTGCTTCGACAAGGGCGCGGGCAAGAGGCCGGGAGCGCCCCAACGGCACGAGGGCGAGCTGCCGATCGTCGAATGGCGCGACGGCAACGCGAACCCCATCGCGGCGCATTTCGGCGAATGGCTCGACATGGTGGCCGACGCCCGCGAAGAGTCGGTCGAGAGCGCGGCGAAGATGCCCCAGCGGCTGAAGCGCCTGCTCTACGAGCTCGGCTTCCGCTTCGAGTACCCGGTCGTCGGACGCCTCGAGACCGGCGACGTCGCGGCGATCGAGGAGCTCATCGGCGGCGAGCTCGCGCGCAACGTACGGGCGGACGTCGATCGCCTGTTCGACTCGAGCGGCAAGGCTTCGCTCACGCTCAACGTCGACGAGTTCACGCTCGCGGTCTCGCTGCGGACGGGCATCTTCGTCTTCGAGGCGCAGGACGTCTTTCGCTGGCTCAGGTACTTCCGCGACGAGAACTTCTTCAGCGACGCCGTCCAGGAGCCGTCGCATCCCGACAACGTGCGCGACCTCCGGCGCGCCCCGCGCGAGCCGCCGATCGTCCAGCGGGGCGTCATGTTCGTCCCGCTCATGCCCGCTCAGCGCCACGTGTTCCGCGCGGCGAGCGGCATCTCGGCGACCGACTTCTACCTGCTCGGCCGTACGGCATCGACGAGCGAGCGCGCGCCGAGCATCATCCTCCACGTCGTCGAGGGCGTGGTCGCCACGTCGCACCGCGTCGACGAGCCGCTCAACGACCTCTACGTCGCGCGCGACGGCACGATGTGGGGCCTCACCACGACCCACGCGGTCCGTTTCAGCGGCGGGCGCGTGCAGGCCTTCCCCCTGACACGCCCGTCGCATGGCCGGCCCTGGTGGTACGGCATCGGCGGGGGCGGAGATCGCGTCCTCGTGTGGGGTGCAGGCGCGCTCCTCGAGTTCGACGGCAGCGGGTTCGTCTCGTTCGAGCCCGACGCGATGCTCGACGACAGCGAGTCCGTCGTGGCTCTCTCGGCTCAGGGGTTGCGCATCGCAATGCTCGTGGTGGGCGATCGCATGGGCGCGGTGGCACGCTTCGACAGCACGCAGTGGATGCCGATCGGCGAGGACCAGGTGATCGACGCGTCGCTCGCGGATCTCGACTGGTGGCGCGGCACCGCATACGTCCTCGATCGCGACGGCGGCGTCTGGAAGGTCGACGACGGACCTCCGCGGCCCGTCCACTACCCGTCGCGGCACCAGGCGTTCCTCGCCGAGGGAGGCACGCCGCGACCACTGCACGGAGTCCGCGCCCACGACGGAGGGGTCCTCCTCGCGAGCGACGGCGGCGTCGTCGCGCTCGGATCGGGAGATCCGATCTTCCACGCCGTGCACGCCGGGCATCCGAGCCGCGATCCGGTGCGACTCGTGCGCGTCGCACCGCGGACGACCGCCGAGATCGAGGCGGCTCCGCGGGAGGTAGGCATCGTCGCGCTCTCGGGCGGGAACGTCTGGGTGTGGCGGAACGGCAAGGACGGCGCGCGGGACCCTGCCAGGGAAACGGGGGGATTCCAGCCCGTCGACATGCGCGAGTGGTGACGCGTCCTTGACAGGGCCGCCAAAGCGTTCTTCCGTGGGCGGTCCCATGTCCGCCAAGCTCGCCGCGCTCGTCGCGCGCATCAACGAAGGCGCTCCGTCGGAGGCCGCGAAGTGGACCTACGAGGGCTCGGTCCCGTTCGGCGATCTCGCCGAGGGCGGCCTCGGCGCGGTGCTGCCGCAGGTCCAGCGCTTCCGCCTCGGCAACGGCCTGCGCCTGCTCATCCTGGTCGACAAGAGCGCGCCCGTCCTGAGCTACTTCACGTGGTTCCGCGTCGGCTCGCGGCACGAGCGCCCGGGCAAGACCGGCCTCGCCCACCTGTTCGAGCACCTGATGTTCAACGAGACCGAGGGGCTGAAGGCCGGCGAGTTCGATCGGAAGCTGGAGGAGAACGGCGCGGAGTCGAACGCCGCCACGTGGCTCGACTGGACCTACTACTACGAGTCGCTCCCGAAGGACCGCTTCGCCCTCGCGGTGAAGCTCGAGAGCGAGCGCATGGCGCGGCTCGTCCTGCGCGAGCCGCAGGTCGTCAGCGAGAAGGAGGTCGTCGCCAACGAACGTCGCATGCGCGTCGACGACGACATCGAAGGCGCGGCGAACGAGATCCTCTACAAGACGGCCTTCACCTGCCATCCGTATCACTGGCCGACGATCGGCTGGATGACGGACATCGAGAACTTCACGCCCGACGACTGCGTCGCCTTCTACGAGACGTTCTATGCGCCGAACAACGCGACGATCGTCATCGTCGGTGACGTGCGCGAGCCGGACGTCCTCCAGCGCATCCGCGACGCATACGGCCCCATCGAGCCCGGCGCGCTGCCGGACGAGGACACGCGCCCCGAGCCGCCGCAGCTCGAGCCGCGCGAGCTCGCGATGAAGAAGCCGACCGCGAGCGAGAAGCTCCTCCTCGGCTACCGGGGCCCGGCGCTCGGAGACGCCGATCACGTCGCGCTGAGCGTCCTCAACGAGGTGCTCTTCGGCGGACGCGCCTCGCGCCTGTACCGCGAGCTCGTCACCAAGCGGGAGATCTGCACCGAGGTCCGCGGCTGGGTCTCGACCTTCCGTGACCCGGGGCTCTACGAGATGTACTTCACGGCCCGTCCGGGGATCCGAGGCGACGACGTCCTCGAGGTCGTCGCCTCGGAGCTCGCCCGCGCGAAGGACGAGGTGGTGACCGAGGCCGAGCTCACGCGGGCGAAGGCGCGCCTCGAGCTTGGCCTCGTGCAGTCGCTCGAGACGACGAGCGGCAAGGCCGAGCAGATCGGCTTCTACGATACCGTGCTCGGCGATCCGGCCGCGGCGTTCCGGCGGCTCGAGGCGTACCGGCGGGTGACGGCCGGCGAGATCCGCACGGCGGCCCGTCGCTACCTCGTCGACACTGCGCGCACGCTCGTGCGCGTCCTGCCCGAGGCCGAGCCGGAGAAGGAAGAGGCCGCCCAGTGAGCACCGAGCGCATCGACCTCGGCGGCGGAGCGATCGGGCTCGTCGAGAGCTCCCCCGTCGTCCCCCTCGTCTCGATCGTCCTCGCCTGGCGGAGCGGCGCGACGTCCGACCCGCAGGGCAAGGACGGCATCTGCCGCTTCGCCGCGCGCATGCTCCGGCGCGGCATCGAGGGCATGACGTTCGCCGAGATCGAGACCGCGATCGACACGCTCGGCGGCGAGCTCGGCCTCGACGTCGGACCGTCGACGATGAGCTTCCACGCGCAGGTGATCCGGCGGAACCTGAGGCCGTTCGCCGATCTTCTCGCGAGGATCGTCGCGAAGCCCACCTTCGCCGACGACGAGATCGCGCGCCTCCGCCGGGAGACCGCCGCCGAGCTCGTCGACGCGCGCGACAGCGATCGCTCGCTCGCGAACGTCGCCTTCCGTCGCGCCCTGTTCGGCGCGCACCCGTTCTCGCGCGGGGCCGCCGGCCGCATCTCGACGGTGGAGACCTTCACCCGCGACGACGTCCTCGGCGCGTACCGGCGGCATCTCGTGCGGTCCGATCTCGTGATCGGCTTCGCCGGCGCGATCACGGTGGAGGAGGCGAAGGAGATCGGCGCCCTGCTCGCCGCGGCCGTCCCGGAAGGGCCGCGACCGAACGACGCCGTCCCCGAGCCCGAGCCGCCTCGCGGCCGCCGGCTCGTCTTCGTCGACAAGCCCGAGCGCACCCAGACGCCGATCCTCATCGGAACGCTCGGCAGCTCGCCGCACGATCCCGATCACTTCCCGCTCGTGCTCGCCTCGGCCATCTTCGGCGGGACGTTCACCTCGCGGATGATGCGCGAGATCCGCTCGAAGCGAGGCTGGTCCTACGGCACGAGCGCGCGCTTGTCGATCGAGCGCCGCCGGCATGCGTTCACGATGTCCGCCGCGCCGGGAGCCGCCGACTGCGCGCCCTGCGTGAGGCTCGAGCTCGACATGCTGGAACAGCTCGTCGACAAGGGCGTCACCGCGCGCGAGCTGTCCTTCATCAAGAACTACCTCGTGCGCTCGCATGCCTTCGAGGTGGACACCGCTCCGAAGCGCCTCGGGCAGGCGATCGAGACGGAGGTCCTCGGGCTTCCGGCCGACTACCACGGCAAGTTCCTGGAGCACGTGCGCGCCGTCGAGCTCGACGCAGCGAACGCGGCGCTGAAGCAGCGCATCTCGCCGAAGGACCTCGTCGTCGTCGTCGTCGGCACCACGGGCGATCTGCTCGACAAGGTGAAGGACGCGATCCCGGAGCTCGCCGGCACCGAGGTCGTCCCCTTCGATCGCGACTGAGACGAACATGGCGGAGAGACCGACCGTCTTCGTCAGTGGCTCGCTCCTCGGGGACGTCGTCGCGCGGCTCGCCCAGGACTTCGAGGTTGTTACCTCGGAGGACGGCGTACGATCGGACGCATTCGCCGCCTGCGCCGATCGCGTCGAAGGCATCCTGGCGCTGATCACCGATCGGATCGACCCGGCGCTCCTCACGCGCGCGCCGAAGCTCCGGATCGTCGCGAACGTCGCCGTCGGCGTGGACAACGTCGACCTCGCCGCGTGCCAGGCCCGGGGCGTGACGGTCACCAACACGCCCGACGTGCTCACCGAGGCCACGGCCGACGTCGCCTTCGGCCTGCTCATCGCCGCGGCGAGGCGCATCTGCGAGGGCGACCGCCTCGTCCGCGCCGGTGGCTGGCAGCGCTGGACGCCGACGTTCATGCTCGGAACGCGCGTGCACGGCATGACCCTCGGGATCGTCGGCTTCGGACGGATCGGCAAGGCGATGGCCCGCCGCGCACGCGGCTTCGGCATGCATGTACTCTACACGCAGCGCAAGCGTGCCCCGGAGCCGATGGAGCGGGCGCTCGGCGCGACCTGGGTGGCGTCGCTCGACGAGCTCTGCGCCGCGTCCGACGCGGTCACCATCCACTGTCCGCTCACGCCCGAGACGCGCGGCCTCTTCGATGCGGCGCGCCTCGCGCGCATGCGCCCCGGGTCGATCCTGGTGAACACCGCGCGCGGGCCGATCGTCGACGAGGCCGCTCTCGCCGCGGCGCTCGCGAACGGCCCCCTCGCCGCCGCCGGCCTCGACGTCTTCGAGCGCGAGCCCTCGGTCCACCCGGAGCTCCTCGTGCGGCCGAACGCGGTGCTCGCCCCTCACATCGGCAGCGCCGACCTCCCCACGCGCGTGGCGATGGCGCGCCTCGCCGCGGAGAACGTCCTCCGCGTGCTCGCCGGCGAGCCGCCGCTCACGCCCGTGTCAGCCTGATCGCGCGCGGCGCCGCGAGGGCGACGTGGGCGACTCGACCGTCACGGTCGCGCGCGCGGGCGGCCGCGGCCTCGGCGATGGCGGCGTGGGCGTCGGCTTCGAGTCGACCATCGCGGGATCGGTCGAGACCTCGTCCTCGGAGAACCGCATCGCCGGCATCTTCGTCGTCTGCGCGGCCTCGTCCAGCTCCGGGTCGGTGACCATCATCACCGTCGCCCCGAACGCAGGCCTGCCGTTCTGGACGGTGTACGCACCCGGCATCAGCCGCAGCCCCGAGTCGCGGCGCCGGTGACGCGTCGGGAGGCCGTCGATGAGCCGGGCGATCGCCGGCACGTCGAGCGCGCGGACCCAGCGCGGTCCGCCCGGAGCGGCGACCCAGACGTCGGGACCGAGCTTGCCGGTGAGGATGGCGTTCGCCACCACCTCGGTCGTCCAGGGACCGAGGTATTCGGCGTCGTGTTGGAAGACGTACCATTCGGCCATGGCAACCTCTCCGGCGAGCAGGCGGACGAGTGATAGCCGTCGATGCAGGCGCATGCAAGCCAGCGCGGCGCGCGATCGCCGACGTGCGGCCGCGCGCCCTCACCGCCGGGTCAGCGCTTCGCCAGGACCTCGGCGAACTTCGTGTCGTAGTTGCCCGCGCGGAACTCCTCGCTGGCGAGGACCTTCCGTACGAACGAGATGTTCGTCGTGCAGGGAGCGATGGTCGTGCCGGCGAGCGCCTCCTCGAGCGCCGCGATCGCCTTCTCGCGCGTCTCGCCCCACGAGACGACCTTCGCGATCATCGGGTCATAGAAGGGCGTGACCTTGTTGCCCGCCCGCACGCCCGACTCGACGCGGAGCGCGCGCGTCTGCACCTCGCCCGCTCCGCCGGCCCACGTGAGCTCGTCGATCGGTCCGGGCTTCGGGATGAAGCCCTTGCTCGGGTCCTCGGCGTAGACGCGTGCCTCGATCGAGTGACCGCTGCGCTTCACGCTCGACAGATCCGGCAGCCTCTCGCCGGCCGCGACCCGCAGCTGCAGCTCCACGAGGTCGAGCCCCGTGACCATCTCGGTGACCGGATGCTCGACCTGGAGACGCGCGTTCACCTCGAGGAAGAAGAGGTTGCCCTCGCCGTCGGCGATGAACTCGCACGTACCCGCGCCCACGTACCCGACCTTCTTCACCACGCGGAGCGCGGCCTCCATGAGATCCGCGCGGCGCCTCTCGCCCGCCTCGCCCGCGAAGAACGAGGCCGGCGACGGGGTCTCCTCGACGATCTTCTGGTGGCGCCGCTGCACGCTGCACTCGCGCTCCCCGAGCGCAAAGGCCTGCCCGTGCTTGTCGCAGAACACCTGCACCTCGATGTGCCGCGGCTGCGAGACGTAGCGCTCGAGATACACGCGCGGGTCGGCGAAGCTCGCCTTGCCGCGGTCCGAGCACGACTTGAGCGCGCGCTCGAGACCGCTCTCGTCCGCGACCACCTGCATGCCGATCCCGCCGCCGCCGCCGACCGCCTTGGCGACGATCGGGTAGCCGATGCGGGCGGCGACCGACTTCGCGTGCGCGATGCCCTCGGGGGTGTCGATCGCGATCGGCTCGTCCGTCCCGGGCACCGGGCTGGTACCGGCCGAGAGCGCGACGTGACGCGCCTTCATCTTGTCGCCGAAGGCGTCGAGCACGTCGGGCGGCGGGCCGATGAACGTCACGCCCGCGTCGATGACCGCGCGGGCGAAGCCCGACTTCTCGCTCAAGAAGCCGTAGCCGGGATGCACTGCGGTCGCACCGGTCTTCTGGATCGCCGCGAGGATCGCGTCGACGTTCAGATACGACTCCTTCGCCGCGGCCGGTCCGACGAGGACCGCCTCGTCGGCCTCGGCGACGTGGGGCGCCTCCGCATCCGCCTCCGAGTACACCGCGACGGTCTTGATTCCGAGACGCTTGCACGTGCGCATCACGCGACGCGCGATCTCACCGCGATTGCAGACGAGGACCTTGTCGAACATGGGACCATTCGTTAGCACACTAACGAATCGAATTTCTCGAGCTCGGAGCTCGTCAGAACCGAACGGTGGCCCCGCCGCCGTAGACGCCGGGCCCGAGCATCGGCTGCGCGGTGATTTCGAGCTCCCCGGGCTTCTTCGTGGGCGCCGGGCCGGGCTCGACGGAGCGCGGCGGGAGGACGGCGACGCTCGGCTTGTCGAACAGGTAGAGGAGCAGGCCGCCCGCGGCGAGCGCACCGCCGATCGATGCGGACACGATGGCGGTCGTGCGGAAGGCGTCGCGGCGATCGATCGCGCGGTTGTGCTCGTCGAGCTCCTCGGCCGTGATGTTCCGCTCCGCCTGCGCGCGCTCGATCTCCTGGGCGCGGTTCTCCCGCCCGATCGCCGCGAGGCCGAAGACGGCGCCGCCGACGAGCCCCACGCCTCCGCCGACGAGCATCGTCCAGGCGACGACGCGCTGGCCGCTCGTCTCCATGTGCGGCTCGACGACGAACGGCTTTCCACGCTGGAGCACGACCTCCTGCGAGAACGGCTTCTTGCCGTTCGCGACGACGCTGAGGACGTGCGTTCCCGGCGCGACCTCGATGGGACGAGACAGCGGCGTGGTCGCGGCGATGCGCCCGTCGACGTAGACCTCACCCGCGCCGCCGTACGCGACGGTCACGACCGCCGGGCGATCGCGCAGCGTGAGGCTCACCGGAACGTCGATCGGCTTGTCGCCCGAGACCTCCTGCTCGGCGGCTTCGTAGCCCTCCGCGAAGACGCGCACCTTGTGGCGGCCCGGCTCGAGGTCGCCGAAGTACGGCAGCTCCTGCGGAGGGCCGCCGTCGATCGACGCCTGCGCGCCGGGCGTCGCCGAGTAGACGGTCACGCGCGCCTTGCGCTTCTCGGCCGGCACCTCGCGCCCCTGGGCGAGCGACGGATCGAGGCGCGCGAGGCGGGCCTCCAGATCGGCCTTCGCCTCCGTCGCCTCCGACCGGCGTCCGCCGGCGGGGACCTGGTCGAGGTAGTCCTTGTAGTGCTGGATCGCGCGCCGGAGATAGGTCGCATTGTTCGACGCGAAGAACTCCTTTCGTTCGGCCTGCGCGAGCGAGAACAGCACCTGCGGTCGCGGCGCGAGCTCGTAGGCCTGCTCGAACGATCGGACCGCATCGTAGTACTTGGCGGCCGAGTAGGCCGCGGCGCCCGCATTGAAGAACGTGCGCGCACGCTCGACCTCCTCGGGCGTTGGCTCCTTCGCCGCCGCGACGTGCGATGCGAGCACGAGCGCGACGAGCGCACCGGCGGCGATCGTCTTCTTCATCATCGGGCCACCACCTGACGCACGATGCGGAGCGCGCCGCCATCGGCGATCGCGAGGTCCTCCACGCCGTCGCCGTCGAAGTCGCCCGACGCGATCGCGGTCGCCGCGGTGAGGGAGGTCCCCTCGGCGAGGACGGCGCGCACGTCGAGCTTCGTGCGGTCGCCCACGACTGGCGTGGCGAGGAGCACCCGCGTCTTCGTCACGATCGCGAGCTCGCGCTTCTTCGGACCGGCTTCGTGGATCCGCGCGCCCGCGGTCGTCACGAGCGCGAAGCCGCGCGCCGGATCGGCACCCGCGATCGACGGCAGCGCGATCTCGACGCCGGGGAGGACGAAGCCCCCCTTCCCGTCGTTGTAGAAGACGATGACGCGCGCCTCGTCGTCGCGTCCGACGATGGTGACGAGGTCGAGGTTCCCATCGGCATCGACGTCGAGCAGCTCCAGCGGAGCCTCGCGACGGTAGACGACGCCCGGCACCGTGACGGGCGTTCCCATGTCGTTCGGACGGACGATCTGGATCTGCATCCCGTCGCCCGAAGGAGCGGCGCGCACCGCCACGAAATCGGAGCGGCCGTCGCGCGGCGAGTCGATGTCGCCGGAGGCCGTGCGCACGTCGAAGACGAAGCCCGCGTTCGCATCGGCGGAGAAGGTCCCGAGGTCGGCCACCACGACCGGGGTCTCGAACGCCGTCCCGCCTCGCGCCTGCGCGCCCCACACGCGGGCCGGCTGAGGTCCGGGCAGGATGCGCCGCTGGGTGCGCGAGACGCGGTAGCCGACCGACAGCGCGACGAGATCGAACCGGTTCGCGTCGATCGCGTTGGAGACCGACACCTCGAGCGGCGACCACTCGCGGTCGACGTCGGGGTCAGGGTCCTTCGCGCCCGACGTGAGCGGGCTCTCGGTCAGCACGAGCGGCGCGACCGGCTGCCTGTCGCCGTTGCCGACGATGAGCGCGAGCGCGAGGTCGGGCAACTGGCTCGCATCGGCCGACGCCTCGCGGAGGAAGAGCGCGAGGGCGTCGATCGGCGTCCCGGTGAGCTGCGTGGGCTCGAACGTCAGCACGGAGCTCGTGCGGCCGACGACGCGCGAGACGTCCGGCACGCCCGAGGGACGACCGTAGGCGATCGCGAGATCGTTGTCGGTCGCGCCCGGCCGCCGCTGGAGGAACGCGATGTCCCGGATGCCGTCGCCGTCGAAGTCGCCGGCGGTGAGCCGAGGCACGCCGCCCGTCGTGGTGATCGTCGAGGCGGTGAAGAGGCCGAGCCCGGCGCCGCTGAGGAAGTCGATGTCCGGCTGCTCGTCGGACGCAGCGGCGATGTCGACATGGAGGTCGTCGTTGAACCTCCCGATCTGCGCCGTCGTCCACCGCACGCGGCGCCCGACGTTGAACACGAGGTGGTTCCGGAAGAGCATCCCCGCCGGCAGACCGGCGTCCGCTCCGCCGTCCGCGTCGCCTCCCCCTCCGCCGGCCCGCGAGAGCGCGACGCCGGACGGAAGGACGAAGTCGACCATGTCGTCCCCGTCGAGGTCGGCCGACGCGAGCGGCAGCTCGCCCAGGGCGGTGGGCTCCGGCGCGCCGAAGTCGGTCCCGTTCACGCGGACCGCGTAGACCCGGGTCTCGTCCTTGGTGCGGGTGCCGAAGAGGATCACGTCCAGGCTTCCGTTCCCGTCGACGTCGACGAGGCTCACCCCGGCATCGAGCGGCGCCGGTGCGTCGATGACGATCGGCGGGCGTTCGCTCGCCCATGCGGAGGCGAGCGGCCCCGCGCCCGGCTTGCACGGGGAGAAGATCTCGAGCGTGCCGTTCGACCCCGACGGCTTCAGCGCGAGCACGACCTCGCCGCAGGCAGACTCCGCGGCGGCAGGACGAAGGACGCCCCAGCGCGGCTCGCCGACGATGCCCTCCAGTCCGACGGCGAGCGCGCGGTTGTACGCGCCCGGACCCGAGCCGAGAGAGGTCAGCGCGTTGACCTTGCCCGACCCGGTGTCGACCACGCCCGCGAACAGGTAGGCGGTCGCGTCGCCCCCCGGCATTCGCACGAGCCCCTTGCTGCGGACCTCGACCGGCCTCACGTCGATCTTCGGCACGCGGAACGACGGGAAGAGCGCAGGCACGAGCGTGCGGTCCTTCTGCCCCGAGAAGATGCCGAACGCGCCGAACTGCGAGAAGCCGCAGGCGAAGTCGTCGATCTTGTCGCCGTCGAAATCGTGCACGGCGGGCGTGACGATCGGCGCCGAGAGCGGGGTCACCTGCGCGAGCGCAGCATCGTCACCGAAGTAGTGCACGCGGACCTTCGCGGCCCTGTCGATGCCTCTCGGTCCGCTGCCGATGACGTCCTTGCGCCCGTCACCGTCGAAGTCGCCCACCGTGAGACTGTCGACGCCTGCCGAGACCGGCTCGCCGATGCGCGCGAAGCTGCCCGAAGGCGCGCGGCACACGCCACCGAGGCTGCATCCCCATCCATCCGGGCACTCGCTCGCGGACGCGCACTTCAGGTGACAGGCCGACGCTCCCTCGGAGGGCGCGCCGCAGACGCCCTTCGAGAAGTGGCTCGGCGAGAACGTATCGCAGTCCTCGCCCGCGTCGACCACGCCGTTCCCGCACGTGCCGGCCGCGAGCGGATCGAGCGTCGCGCAGTCGAAGAGGAGCAGCGCGCCGATGGCGAGGACGACGTGACCTATGCGCATTGGATGATCGCTTGGATGCTACTTCGAGTCGAAGCCTTCGAGGTCGGAGTGGATGCCTCCGCCCTTGCCTGCCTTGCCCGGCGGCGTGGCCGGAGCCCTGTCGAGCGAGACGGGGACGACGACGTCGCTCGTCGGCGAGATCGTCACGTCGCGGCTCTTGTACCCCTTCGCCGCGATCGTGAGCTTCGTCTCCGCGCCGCTCTTCAGCTCGAACGGCCCGGGCGCCGGGCCGAGCACCGTCCCATCCGCGCTGACCGTCGCTCCGGCGGGCGCCCCCTCGACGCGCAGCTGCACCGTCTCCGCGCGAGCTGGCTGCTGCGGGGCGGCGGAGGCGAGAACCGACGTCGCCGGCGATGCCGCGGCCGACGGCGCGACGACCACCGCCGAGCCCTGCACGATCGCGTTTCCGGCCGATGCCGTCGCGGACGTCCTCTGGAGCGACACGATCGCCGTCACGCCCACGATCGCGACGAGGGCGCCGGCCGAGACGACCGCGAGGACGCGGCGCCTCGGCTTCGCCGCCGCGACCACGTCGGCCTCGGCGCCGAGGAACGTCTGCCCGGTGCCGCCGTGCGTCACCACCGCGACCGGACCGGCCGCCGAAGACGAACCGTCATCCATCATCGTCGGCACGGTCGCGAGGGCGCCGTGGCTCTGGCCCGAGGGCGCGGGCAGCCGCCCGCTCTCGAGCGCCACGCCGGCGGTCGGCGCCGCGCGCACGAGGAGCTCGAGCGCCTCGCCGAGGCT
>WBZO01003148.1_pt1 | contig 19907 bp, 20 predicted proteins | sample 5204261 | NCBI WGS metagenome assembly WBZO01 (sample SAMN12412400, study PRJNA552823) | activated sludge metagenome | isolation source: activated sludge from anammox sidestream of wastewater treatment plant... | place: USA: North Carolina | collected 2017-09
GCCGCGTGCCGAGGTGGCGGAATTGGTAGACGCACTAGGTTCAGGTCCTAGCGGTGGCAACACTGTGGGGGTTCGAGTCCCTTCCTCGGCACCACCGGTTTTCGACTCCTGCGCGCCGTAGTCCCGGCGCGGCCCCGGTGTCCGCTCCCCGCGCGCTCAAGCGGTCCGCTTGAGTAGGTCGTCCGCGCTCATCAGGTCGTAGGGCTCGAACGGCTGGTGGATCCAGGGGTTCTCCGCGAGGTACTCGACGAAGTAGTCGGGCTTGTATTTCGAGCACTGCTTGTACCAGAGCACCGCGGTGCGGATCTCCCTCACTCCCGGGAAGCCTTCCACGATGTGCCGCTTGACGACGTCGAGCGTCACGCCCGAGTCGACCAGGTCGTCGACCAGCAGCACGCGCTCGCCGATGCCGTCGGTGGTCATCGACATGTGCTTGGACACGGTGAGGCTGCCGCGCTGCATCCCCGCCTCGCCCGAGTAGGAGCTGGTGAAGATGATCGCGAGCGGCAGCTTGAAGATGCGCGACATGACGTCGCCCACCCGCAGGCCTCCGCGCGCGATGCACACGATCTGGTTGAACCGCCAGCCCGAGTCGTGCACCTGCGCGGCGAGCCGCTCGATCGACCGGTGGTAGTCGGACCAGCTGACGTACAGGTCTCCTGGCATCGTCCTCGCCCGCTCAGCGCTTTCAGTGGAACGGATGGCGCCGGACGATCGTCTCCGCGCGATCCGGCCCGGTTGAGATGATGTCGATCGCCACGCCGCAGATCGCCTCGATGCGGTCGAGGTAGGCGCGCGCATTGCGCGGCAGCGCCTCCAGCCGCTGGACCCCGACGGTGCTCTCGCTCCAGCCCGGCAGGTCCTCGTAGACCGGTTCGCAGCGCGCGGTGTCCTCGGCCCCCGCGGGCAGGAGATCGCTGAATTGCCCCTCGATGCGATAGCCGACGCACACCTTCAGCTCGTCCATGCCGTCGAGCACGTCGAGCTTGGTGACGCACAGCCCGGAGACGCCGTTCACCTGGATCGAGCGCTTCAGCGCCGCGGCGTCGAACCACCCGCAGCGGCGCGGCCGCCCGGTCGTCGCGCCGAACTCGTTGCCGCGCGCGCGCAGCCGCTCGCCGGTGCCGTCCTCGAGCTCGGTCGGGAACGGACCGGAGCCCACGCGCGTGGTGTAGGCCTTGGTGATCCCGAGGACGTAGTGGAGCATCTGCGGCCCGACGCCCGCGCCGGCCGCGGCGGCGCCCGCGACGCAGTTGCTCGAAGTGACGTACGGATAGGTGCCGTGGTCGACGTCGAGGAGGCTGCCCTGCGCACCCTCGAACAGGAGGTTGCGCCCCGCCCGGTGCGCCTCGTACAGCGCGCGCGGTACGTCGGTGACGAGCGGCGCGAGCCGCGGCGCCATGGCGAGCGCCTCGTCGCGCGTGCGCGCGAAGTCGACCGGCGCCGCGCCGAGGCGGCGGGTGAGCACGAAGTTGTGGAAATCGAGCAGCTCCTCGAGCTGCGCCGCGAAGCGGGCGGGTGCGAGCAGGTCCTGGAGCCGGAGCGCGCGCCGCGCGACCTTGTCCTCGTACGCGGGCCCGATCCCGCGGCCGGTCGTTCCGATCTTGGCGGCGCCCTTCGCCGCTTCCCGCGCGAGGTCGAGGGCGACGTGGTAGGGGAGAATCAGCGGGCAGGCCTCGGAGATGCGCACGCGCCCGGCGAGGTCGACCCCGGCCGCGCCGAGCTCGTCCATCTCCGCCAGCAGCGCATGCGGCGAGAGCACGACGCCGTTGCCGATGTAGCAGGTCACCTCCGGATGGAGGATGCCCGACGGGATCAGGTGCAAGACGGTCTTGCGGCCGCCGATCACGAGCGTGTGACCGGCGTTGTGACCGCCCTGGAAGCGCACCACGCCCTGGGCGTGGTCGGTCAGCCAGTCGACGACCTTGCCCTTCCCCTCGTCCCCCCACTGGGTACCGATGACGACGACGTTCCTGGCCATCGCGTGCTGCGCGCCCGCCGCCTCGGGCTAGAGCGCTTCGACCTCCCACTTGCCCGCCCGTTGCACCAGCTGGCGATCGCACCCGAGCTCGGCGCGCGCCGCCTCGTGACCCGGAAGGTCGACGATCACCACCTCCCCGCGGTCGCGCAGCGCGCTCACCGCCGCGCGCAGCGCCGCGTCGTCCGCATGGGGCGCGAGGACCGCCCCGGGCCGCGCCTGCCGCGGCGCGACGCGCGCGATCTCGCGCAGGTCCATCGAGAACCCGGTCGCCGGGCGCGCCCGCCCGAACGCCTTCCCCACCTCGTCGTAGCGGCCGCCGAGCGCGATCGCGCTCGGCAGCCGTTCGCTGTACGCCGCGAACACCACCCCGCTGTGGTAATGGTACCCGCGCAGATCCGCGAGGTCGACGCTCAGCTCCAGGCCGTTCGCGCGCACGAGCGCGCGCAGGTCGGCCAGCGCCGCCCCGATCTCGGGATAGGCGGGCAGCTCGCGCGCCGCCGCATCGATGACTTCGGGCCCGCCGTAGAGGTCGGGCAGCGCGCGCAGGGCCTGGCGGGTCGCGCCGTCGAGCGCGTCGCTGAGCGCGGCAATGCCCGGCCGGTCCTTCGCCAGCAGCGCCTCCAGCAGTTCGGTTTCGAGCTCGCCCGGCACGGCGCCGCGCCGCGCGATGGCGCGGAACACCGCCACGTGGCCGACGTCGAGCCGCACGTTCGCCACGCGGCACGCGGCCAGCGCCGCGCGCAGCAGCTGCTGGATCTCGATGTCGCTCTCGATCCCGGCGTGACCGTAGATCTCGGCGCCGATCTGCACCGGCTCACGCGTGGCGGTCAGGCCGCGCGGGCGCGTGTGCAGCACCGTGCCGCAATAGCACAGGCGGGCGACGCCGGCGCGATTGAGGAGATGGGCGTCGATGCGCGCGACCTGCGGCGTCATGTCCGCACGCAGTCCCATCGTCCGGCCCGACAGCTGGTCGATCAGCTTGAAGGTGCGCAGGTCGAGGTCGCGTCCGGTGCCGGTGAGCAGCGAGTCGATGTACTCGAGCATCGGCGGGGCCACCAGTTCGTACCCGTGCACCCGGAACACCTCGAGCAGCCGCGCGCGCGCCGACTCGATCGCGAGCGCCTCCTCGGGCAGGACGTCCTCGACGAACTCGGGCAGCAGCCACTTGCGCATGGAAGGCCGCGGAGCGGTGGCGCCCGGCGCTAGCGCGTCAGCGCGACGATTGCGAGCCCCGCCAGCATCGAGGCGAGCCCGGCGAAGCGCAGCTGGCCGTCGGTGAACGCCATGATGCGGCGGAACGCGTCGCGCCAGACGCCCGGCGCGACGAACGGCAGGATGCCCTCGAGCACCAGCATCAGGCCGAAGGCGAAGAGCAGGCTGCCCGCCATCGCTCACTTGGCCGGCGGCGTCCCGCGCGCGGCGCCCGGGTTCCGGAAGTACCTGAAGAGCTCGGAGCCGGGGTCGAGCACGAGCACGTCCGCGCGGTTGCGGAAGCTCGCGCGGTAGGTCTCGAGGCTGCGGTAGAAGGCGTAGAACTCGGGGTTCTCGCCGAACGCGCGCGCGTAGACCGCGGCCGCCCGCGCGTCGCCCTCGCCCTTGACGCGCTGGGCGTCGCGGTAGGCCTCGGCGATGATCACCTCGCGATCCTTGTCCGCCTCGGCGCGGATCTTCTCCGCGTCGGAGTACCCTTGCGAGCGCAGCTCGGCGGCCACTGCGCGGCGCTCCGCCTCCATGCGCCGGTACACCGCCTCGCTCACCTCCGAGGGCAGCTCGACGCGCTTCAGCCGGACGTCGACGATCTGCACGCCGATGCGCTTCGCGTCGTCCTCGAGCTTCTCGCGCACGACGGTCATGATCTTGTCCCGCTCGCCCGAGATCACCTCCTGCACGGTGCGCTTGCCGAACTCCTCGCGCAGGGTGGAGTTGACCGTCTGGTTGAGCCGCGTCACCGCGAGCGCCTCGTCGCCGCGCACGCTGACGTAGTACTGCTTCACGTCGTCGATGCGCCACATCACGAACGAGTCGACCAGCACGTTCTTCTTCTCGGAGGTGATGAAGCGCTCGGCGTCCGGCGTGTCGAGGGTGAGGATCCGCCGGTCGAAGTAGCGCACGTTCTGGATCAGGGGGAACTTGAACCTGAGCCCCGGCTCGGACACCACGTGCCGGATCTCGCCGAGCTGGAAGACGATCGCGCTCTCGCGCTGGTCGACGGTGAAGAGCGACAGGCTGCCCACCACCGCCGCGACCACGAGGACGCCGAGGACCGCACCCATGCCGCTCTTCATGGCCGGCTCTCCCGATCGCGCGTGCGCAGCGAGTCGCGCCCGCGCGCGGGCTGCTCGGGGGCGGCCGGCGCCTCGGCGGGACGCGCCCCGGCGAGCCCGTCGGCTGCGCCGGTCGCCGGCATCTGCAGGATCTTGTCGAGCGGCAGCATCAGCAGGTTGCCGCCGGCGCGCGCGTCGACCATCACCTTGCTCGTGCTCGACAGGATCTGCTGCATCGTCTCGAGGTAGAGGCGCTCGCGGGTCACCGCCGGCGCCTTGGCGTACTCGGCGAGCACCAGGCGGAAGCGTGCCGCCTCGCCCTCGGCGTTCGCGACGACGCGCTGGCGGTACCCGCTCGCCTCCTCGCTCAGGCGCGAGGCGGTGCCGCGCGCCTTCGGCACGACGTCGTTGTAGTAGGCCTGGCCTTCGTTCTTCTGGCGCTCCAGGTCCTGCTTCGCCTTGACCGCGTCGTTGAAGGCCTCCTGGACCTGCTCCGGCGGCTGGGCGTTCTGCATCGTGACGCGGCTGATCGACACGCCGGCCTTGTAGCGGTCGAGGATGTCCTGCATGAGCTTCTGCGTCGCGGCCGCGATCTGCTCGCGCCCTTCGTACAGCACGAAGTCCATGCTCGACTTGCCCACGATCTCGCGCATCGCCGATTCGGCGACCTGCATGACCACCTGCTCGGGCCGCCGGACGCTGAACAGGAAGTCCTCGGGATCCTTGACCGTGTACTGCACCGCGAACTGGATGTCGACGATGTTCTCGTCGTCGGTGAGCATCAGCGCCTCGCGCAGCACCTTCGACTTGACGTTGTTGCGGTAGCCGAGCTCGACGGTGCGCACCTGGGACACGTTGACGACCTCGGCCGACTGCACCGGGTAGGGCACGCGCCAGCGCAGGCCCGGTCGCGTGGTCTCGGCGTACTTGCCGAAGGTGAGCACCACGCCGCGCTGGCTCTCGTCCACGATGTAGAAGCCGCTCGCGAGCCACACCACCACGACCAGTCCGACGAGCAGCCCGAAGCCGCCGCCGAGCTGGCGCAGGCTGGGCGGCTCCGCCCCGCCGCCGCTGCCGCCGCTGCCGCCGCGGCGACCGAAGATCCCGGCGAGGCGCTGATTGAAGTTGCGCCACAGCTCGTCGAGGTCGGGGGGCCCCTGGTTGCCGCCGCCCCCTCCTCCGCCGCGGCGACCCCACTGGGGATCGTTAAGTGACATGCGCGTCGCTCAGGAGTCCGCTTTGATTCGGTGTCCGGGAGGTGTTCTTCGAGGCGGCCGCCTCGATCAGGGCCTGACGCAGTTCCGCCAGCCCCGCGCCCGTGCGGGCGCTCGTTCGGACGCGGCGGATGGTACCACAGTCGTCCCGGTCCACCCCCGCGGAAACGCCGGTCAGATCGATCTTGTTCAGCACCAGGATCTGCGGGACGCCGTCGGCACCGATCTCCGCGAGGACCTTGTTGACCTCCTCCACCTGGAGGTCGCGCACCGGGCTCGCCGCATCCACGACGTGGAGGAGCAGGTCGGCGTGGATCGTCTCCTCGAGGGTGGCGCGGAACGCCGCCACCAGCGTGTGCGGCAGGGCGCGAATGAATCCGACGGTGTCGGAGACCGTGATGCGCCCGACCTCCGGCAGGTAGATGCGCCGCGTCGTGGTGTCGAGGGTCGCGAACAGCTGGTCGGCGGCGTACGCGCCCGCATGCGTCAGCGCGTTGAAGAGCGTCGACTTGCCCGCGTTGGTGTAGCCGACGAGCGAAACCGACATCACCTCGCCGCGCACCCGCGCACGGCGCTGCACGTCGCGCTGGCGCTGCAGGCGCGCGAGCCGGGACTTCAGCACCTTGACGCGCTGGCCGAGCAGCCGCCGGTCGGTCTCGAGCTGCGTCTCGCCCGGCCCGCGCAGGCCGATCCCCCCTTTCTGGCGCTCGAGGTGCGTCCAGCCGCGCACCAGGCGGGTGGCGAGGTGCTGGAGCTGGGCGAGCTCGACCTGGACCTTGCCCTCGTGCGAGCTCGCGCGCTGCGCGAAGATGTCGAGAATGAGGCTGGTGCGGTCCACGACCCGGCACTCCAGCCGCCGCTCCAGGTTGCGCTGCTGCGCGGGGGAGAGCTCGTGGTCGAAGAGCACGATCCGGGAGCCGGTGGCCGCGCATGCGCGCGCGATCTCGTCCACCTTTCCGGAGCCCGCGAACAGCGCGGGGTCGGGCCGCGCACGCCGCCCCTGAACGACCGCGCGGACGTCGACCCCCGCGCTGGCGGCGAGCAGGCGCAGCTCGGCGAGGCTGCCGGCATGGTCGTTGGAGCCGAAGTCGAGCGCGACGAGCACGGCGCCGTCGGCCGCGCGGCCCGCGCCGTTCAGTCGCTGCGGGCGCCCGGTGATGTCGCCGGCCGCCACTACCGCCGGAACATCAGTTGTCGCCGCCGTGATCGATGTTGAGGTTCACCGGGCGCGACGGCACGACGGTGGAGATGGCGTGCTTGTACACCATCTGGGTCACCGTGTTCTTGAGCAGCACGACGTACTGATCGAACGACTCGATCTGGCCCTGGAGCTTGATGCCGTTCACCAGGTAGATCGACACCGGAATGTGCTCCTTGCGCAGCGTGTTCAGGAACGGGTCTTGTAGCAGTTGCCCTTTGTTGCTCATGGTCGCTCCGGCGGCGGGTTATTTGCGCAGCTACTTTAACCGGTTTCCCCTGACCGTGCCACCCGCGGAACGGGCGCGGCGGGCGCTTCTGCGTCCCTGGGACTTCCGCGCCGCGTAAGGGTTCCGCCCGGTCCGGAATTCGATGCGCAGCGGCGTGCCGACCAGGCCGAACGCGTCGCGAAACGCGCCCTCGAGATAGCGCCGGTAGCTCGCCGGAACCGCGTCGAGCGCGCTCCCGTGCACGACGATCAGCGGCGGATTGACCCCGCCCTGGTGCGCGTAGCGCAGCTTGGGGCGCACCAGCCCCACCCGCGGCGGCGACTGGCGCGCCACGGCGTCGATCAACGTGCGCGTAACCTTGGGCGTCGGCAGGCGCACGGTCGCGGCACGGTAGGCCTCGTCCACCGACGCGAGCACCCGGCCGAGCCCCTCCCCGCGCAGCGCGGAGACGAAATGCACCCGGGCGAAAGCGATGAAGGCGAGGTTGCGCTCCAGGGTCCGGCGCGCATTCTCGCGCTGGTACTCGTCGAGCCCGTCCCACTTGTTGGCCGCGACCACGATCGCGCGCCCGCGCTCCAGGACGTAGCCGGCGAGGTGAGCGTCCTGCTCCGACACCCCCTGCGCCGCGTCGACCACCAGCACGACGACGTTCGCGTGCTCGATCGCCTGCAGGGTCTTCACCACCGAGAACTTCTCGATCGCCTCGAACACCCTGCCCTTGCGCCGTACCCCGGCGGTGTCGATGAGCACGTAGCGCCGGCCGCCGCGCTCGAACGGCACCTCGATCGCGTCGCGCGTCGTGCCCGGCTCGTCGAACACGATCATGCGCTCCTCGCCGAGCAGCCGGTTCACGAGCGTGGACTTGCCCACGTTGGGCCGGCCCACCACCGCGATGCGCGGCGCGTCGTCCGCCCCGGGCAGCGCCGGGACCTCGTCGGCGGGAAACTGCGCCAGCACCTCGTCCAGGAGCGCGCGCACGCCGTCGCCGTGCGCGGCGGAGATCGCGTGCGGGGGTCCGAGCGCGAGCTCGTGGAACTCCGCGGTCGCGATCGCGGCGTCCATGCCCTCGGTCTTGTTGACCGCGATCCAGACGCGCGCGCGCAACGCGCGCAGCTCGGCGCCGATGCGCCGGTCCTGCGGCGCGAGGCCGTCGCGCCCGTCCACGAGAAAGATGACCGCGTCGGCCTCGGCGAGCGCGCTCGCGGTCTGCTTCGCCATCTCGCCCAGCATGCCGCTCCTGGCCACCGGCTCCAGGCCGCCGGTGTCGACCACGAAGTACGGCCGGTCGCCGAGGACGCCGTCGCCGTAATGGCGATCGCGCGTGAGCCCGGGCAGGTCGGCGACGAGCGCAGCGCGCCCGCGCGTGAGCCGGTTGAACAGCGTCGACTTGCCCACGTTCGGGCGGCCGACCAGGACGATCGTGGGCTTCATGGAGGGCGCGGCGCGCGTCAGCGCGTCGCGAGCGCGTACAGGTTCCCGCCGGTCGTCTGGATGAGGAAGCCGCGGCCGAGCTCGACCGGCGGACTGCGGATCGCGGTGCCGTCGGTCGCGACGCGCCCGACGAACGCCCCGGAGTCGCGGTCGAGCAGGTGCACCTGCCCTTCGACATCGCCGAACACGACCTCGGCGCCCACCGGCAGCGGCGCGGTGAGCCGCCGGTGCGCGAGCTTGTCCTGGCGCCAGAAGCTGCGTCCGGCGGCGCGGTCGAAGGCGGCGACCGCGCCGCGGTCCTCGCTCACGTACACCGAGCGCGCGTCCACCCCGAGCCCGGCGCTGGAGGAGATGTCGCGCGCCCAGAGCTGCGATCCGTTGCCGAGGTTGAAGCACGCGACGCGCCCCTGGTAGGCCACCGCGCATCCTTCGCGCTCCCCGATCCAGGGCAGCCCGACCACGTCGCTCACGCGCTCGAGCTCGGTGGTGCCCTTCGTCAGCGCGACGGTGCCCTCCCAGCGCTGCCCGCCGTTCGCGAGCGCGAGCGCCACGAGCTTGCCGCCGGAGAAGCCCGCGAACACGAATCCGCCCGCGACGACCACGCCCGCCGGGCTGCGCACGGCGAGCGCGGGCGCGGCACGCTGGAACACCCAGCGCCGCCGGCCGTCGCGCGCGTCGAGGGCGAAGATCCGGCTGTCCGCGCTGCGCACCACCACGACGTCGCCCGCCACCTCCGGCGCGGCCAGCACCTCGCTCGACACGCGCGCGCGCCACAGGGTGGCGCCGTCCGCGTCGAGCGCAATCACCTCGCCCTCGCTCGATCCCACCACGACGAGCTTCTCGTCTGCGCCCACGCCGCCCGAGAGGGCGTTCGGCAGGCGCACGCGCCACAGCTGCCGGCCGGACGCGGCGTCGAGCCGCACCACCGTCCCGTCGGCGGCGGCGGCGAACACGCTGCCGCCGGCGACCGCGGGGGTGAACGTCGCGAGCTCCGCCTTGCCCACGTTCACCTGCCAGAGCACGCGCACCGGGATCGGGTTCGCGATCGGGACGAGCGGCGCCGGCGGCGGCGGGGCCGACCGGCTGAACCAGTCGATCGGGTTCAGGCTGAACTGGCTGAAGGAGCCGCACCCGCCGAGCGCCGCCGCGGCGAGGCACGCGACCAGCCAGCGCCGCGCGGCGGGCACGCGCGCGCGCGCGTGCGGCGCCCTAGATGCTGCCGACGGCATCGAGCTTGAGCTGGATGAGCTCGCGCGCGGCGTTGTCGCCCGCCCCGAGCTTGCCGAGGGCAGCCTGGTACGCCGCGCGCGCCTCGGCGCGCTTGCCCTGCGCGGCGAGCACGTCGCCGCGGGCGTCCTCGAACAGGGCCTCGAACGACGCGGGGGGCTTGACGGCGAGCGCCTTGAGCGCCTCGTCGTAGGCCTTCTCGTCCAGGAGCACCGCCGACAGCCGCAGGCGCGCAAGCGCCTGCACCTCCGGGTCGCGCGCCTTGTCGATCACCCACTGTAGCTGCACGCGCGCGGTCTTGAGGTCGCCGGAGTCGAAGTGCGCCTTGGCGGAGATGAGGGCGCCGAGCGCGGCGTAGAGGGAGCGCGGATGCGATTCGAGCAGCGCGCCAGTCAGCTCGCGCACCTTCTTGGGGTCGTTCGCCTGCGCGGCGCGCTGCAGCTCGGTGTACACCGCGGCGGCCTGCGCCGACTGCGAGCCCTGGTACCAGCCCCAGAAGCGCCACCCGGCGACCACGAGCAGGGCCGCCGAGATCGCGACGAGAATCGTGTTTCCGTGCCGGTTCCAGAACGCCTTCAGCTCGGCGATCTGTTCCTGCTCTTCGAGGTCGTAGGCGGCCATCTAGGAGTCGTCCGCGTAAAGGAGTTGGGAGAGTCCGTCGGGAAGCGCGTCGAGCGGCAGCCGCACCTGCGGGCGCTCGTCGCGCAGCGGTTTCACGCTCGCTGCGCCGGCGGCGGCCTCGTCGTCGCCGACGATCACCGCCATCTGCGCGCCGCTCGCGTTCGCGCGGCGCATCTGCGCCTTGAAGCTCCCGCCGCCGCAGTGGTGCGCGACCGAGAAGCCGTGGTCGCGCAGCCGTTCCGCGACCACGAAGGCGAACCGGTCGGCCGCGTCGCCCTGGTGCACCAGGTAGACGTCCTGGGGGGTCGGCGGCACCGGGCCGCCGGCGTCCAGGACGAGCGCGAGCAGGCGCTCGACGCCGAGCGCGAAACCGATCGCCGGCGCGGGCTTGCCCCCGATCTGCTCGAACAGGCCGTCGTAGCGCCCGCCGCCGCACACCGTCCCCTGGGCGCCCAGGCGGTCGGTGACCCACTCGAACACCGTCAGGTTGTAGTAGTCGAGGCCGCGCACGAGGTGATGGTCGATCTCGAACGGCAGGCCGGCGTCCTGCAGGATCGCCTGCAGGCCCTCGAAGTGCCTCAGCGACTCCGCGCCGAGGTGATCGAGCAGCTTGGGCGCGGTCGCGATGATCGGGCGCAGCGCGGGGTTCTTGCTGTCGAGCACCCGCAGCGGATTGGTCGCGAGCCGGCGGCGCGAATCGGCGTCGAGGTCGTCCGCATGGCGCTCGAGATGCGCCACCAGGGCGGCGCGGTGCGCCCGGCGCTCGGCGGGCGCTCCGAGCGAGTTGAGCTGCAGGCGCACCCCCTCGATCCCGAGGTCGTCCCACAGGCGCGCGCACATGAGGATCAGCTCGGCGTCGACGTCGGGGCCGGGAAACCCGAGCGCCTCCGCGCCGATCTGGTGGAACTGGCGGTAGCGGCCCTTCTGCGGCCGCTCGTGCCGGAACATGGGCCCGGCGTACCAGAGCCGCTGCGGCCCGTGGTGGAGCAGCGAGTGCTCGACCGCCGCGCGCACGGTCGAGGCGGTGGCCTCGGGCCGCAGCGTGAGGCTCTCGCCGTTGAGCTCGTCGACGAAGCTGTACATCTCCTTCTCGACGATGTCGGTCGTCTCGCCGATGGCGCGGCGGAAGAGCGCGGTGTGCTCGAGCAGCGGCGTGCGAATGTTGCGGTAGCCGTAAGCGTGCGCCCACGAGCGCACCACCTCCTCGAGCCGCTCCCACAGCGCCGCGTCGTCCGGCAGGATGTCGTTCATCCCCCGGACCGCCTGAATGGTCTGGGTCATTCGCGTGCCGCGCCGTCAGGGAGCGAGCGCCCTCTCGCGTTCGCCCGCCGCGGCCGCGCCGGCGCTGCGCCCGGGGCCGCCCGGACCGTAGGTCGCGCGCACGTAGTCCTCGACGATGCGCTGGAAGTCCTCGGCGATCGTCTCGCCTTTCAGCGTCACGGTCTTCACGCCGTCCACGTACACCGGCGCCACCGGCCGCTCCCCGGTGCCGGGCAGGCTGATGCCGACGTTGGCCTGCTTCGATTCGCCCGGCCCGTTCACGACGCAGCCCATGACCGCGACGTGCATCGCCTCGACGCCGGGGTACGCCTCGCGCCACACCGGCATCTGCGCGCGCAGGAAGGCCTGGATGCGCGCCGCGAGCGACTGGAACACCGTGCTCGTGGTGCGCCCGCAGCCCGGGCAGGCGATCACCAGCGGCGCGAACGAGCGCAACCCCATGGTCTGGAGGAGCTCCTGCGCGACCACCACCTCGCGCGTGCGCTCGCCGCCGGGCTCCGGCGTGAGCGAAACGCGGATCGTGTCCCCGATGCCCTCCTGCAGCAGCACCGCCATCGCCGCCGCGGATGCGACGATCCCCTTGGAACCCATGCCGGCCTCGGTGAGGCCGAGATGGAGCGGGTAGTCGCAGCGGCGCGCGAGCTCGCGGTAGACCGCGATCAGGTCCTGCACTCCGCTCACCTTGCACGAGAGGACGATGCGGTCGCCGGGCAGGCCGAGGGCCTCGGCCTGCGCCGCGCTCTCGAGCGCCGAGGCGATCAGCGCCTCGCGCATCACCGCCTCGGCGGCGAGCGGCTCCGCGCGCGCCGCGTTCGCATCCATCATGCGCGCGAGGAGCGCCTGGTCGAGGCTGCCCCAGTTCACGCCGATGCGCACCGGCTTGGCGTGGCGGCACGCGCTCTCGATCATCTGCGCGAACTGCTCGTCGCGCCGCGCGCCCTTGCCGACGTTGCCCGGGTTGATGCGGTACTTCGCCAGCGCAGCCGCGCACTCCGGGTGGTCGGCGAGGAGCTTGTGGCCATTGAAATGGAAGTCGCCGACCAGGGGGACGGCGCAGCCGAGCGCGTCCAGGCGCGCGCGGATCTCGGGCACCGCGGCGGCGGCCCGGGCGGTGTCCACGGTGACGCGCACGAGCTCCGAGCCGGCGCGCGCGAGGTCGAACGCCTGGCGCGCCGTCGCCTCGGCGTCCGCCGTGTCGGTGTTGGTCATGGACTGCACGACGATCGGCGCGCCCCCGCCGACCGCGACCGCGCCGATCCGGACCTGGCGCGATGGGCGATGCTGCACCGGCACGTCGGCCACGCTACTTGAGGGTCAGCCGCGCCACGTCGGTGCGCGTGTACGGCATGAGGTCGACGTCGGAATCGTTGTAGCGCAGCTTCACGCCATGCGCGTTGCCGATCACGATCGAGAACGGCGCAACCCCTTCGACCTCCCGGCGCGTCCCCGGCCGGTTGAGCTGCGAGAACACGACGCGGCCTTCCGCATCCCGGATCTCGACCCACGACTCGCGGTCGAAATCGAGCTCGATGCGCCGCGCGTTCACCACGGTCTCCACCGGTCCCGGCGCGGCGGCCGGGGCGACGTCCGCCGCTGCGCGCGGGGCTGCCGGTGCCGCCGGCGCCGCCGCGGGCGCCGGAACAGGCGCCACACCCAGCGGCTGCGTCGGCAGCGCGAGCCGGGTCGCGGCGGACTTGGGCGGCGCGACCGGTCGCAGCAGCCACTCGCCGACCACGCCCGCGACCGCGATCACGACCAGCGCCGAAAGCACTACGTACACCATCGAGCCGCGGCGCGGCCGGCGCGGGATGGCGACCCCGATGGCCCGCGGGCCGGTCACGGTGGGCCCCGCGGCGGTCAGCGGCGAGGCGCGCAGCGCCGCGATCAGCGCATCGGCGTCCTCGCCGACGAGCTTCGAGTAGGCCCGGATCATCCCGCGGACGAACGCGGGGCCGGCGAGCGCGTCGTACCGGTCGGCTTCGAGCGCCTCGATCTGCCGCGGTGCGAACTTGAGCCGCAGGGCGATCTCGGTGATCGTCAGTCCGCGCGCGGCGCGCGCCGCGGCAAGCCGCCGTCCCGGCAGGCGCGCGTCGGCGGGATCGGGGAGGGGTGCGTCGCTCATCGGAGCAGTCCGGTCAGTCGTATTCGCCGCGCTGCAGCGCCTGGTACTCGGGGGAGCCGGCGTAGCGGCGGCGCAGCTGGTTGGCGAGGCTCGCCTCCGCCAGGCGGTCGCCGAGCTTGCGCTCGATGCGCACGCCCAGCCACAGCGACTCGGGCGTGCCGTCCGGGACGAGGCGATTGAAGCGCACGACCAGCCCCTTCGCCTCCTGCAGCTGGCCGCGCCGATAGAGCAGCTCGGCGTACGGCAGCATGGCCTGGAAGCTGTTCGGGTCCAGGCGCAGCGCGCGGTCGAAGTAGGTCGCCGCCTCCGTCGGGTTGCGCTTCACGAGGCAGCGCCCGGCCGCGGCGAAGGACTTCGCCGGCGTCGGATAGAGCGGGTTGCGCACCGCGTTGAGGAACCACTGGATCGACTGCTCGTCGCGTCCGGTCTGGCACAGGAACCAGCCGTAGTTGTGGTTGAGGTCGGGATCCTGGGGCGCGAGCTGCAGGCCGCGGCGGAAATTCGCCTCCGCCGCTGCAGTGTCCTTCAGCTCCAGGTTGACGAGGCCGAGGACGTTGTAGGCCGCGGGGTAGTTCGGGTCGGCCTGCAGCGCGATGCGCGCCTCCTCGAGGGCGACGCCGAGATTGCCGAGCTCGTAATAGGCCCCGGCCAGATCGGTGTGCGCCTTCGCCCGGGTCCGGGCGTCGCGCATCTCGCCGACCACCCCGGTATCCGGGTCCGGGCTCTGGATGCCGCGATCGACGCCCGGCTGCGGCGCGGCCGGGTCGTTCGTCGCACAAGCGGTCGCGAGCGTCGCGGCGAGCGCGACGACCCACGCGCGGGCGGCGCGGGCGGTGCTCATGCCGCCGCCCCCGCGACGCGCGCCGCGCGCCGCGCCCGATCGTGCACCCGCCCCGCGAGTTGACCGCAGGCCGCGTCGATGTCCTCGCCGCGCGTCTTGCGCGTCGTGGTGACGATCCCGGCGGCGAGCAGGATGTCGGCAAAGCGCCGCACCGCCGCGCGCGGCGAGCGCGCGAAACCGGACGCGGGGAACGGATTGAACGGGATCAGGTTGACCTTGCAGGGCACCTCCGCCAGCCGCCGCGCGAGCTCCCGCGCGTGGCTCTCGGCGTCGTTCACCCCGTCGAGCATCACGTACTCGAAGGTCACGAAGTCGCGCGGCGCCCGCGCCAGGTAGCGCCGGCAGGCGGCGAACAGCGCCGCGAGCGGATACTTCTCGTTGATCGGCACGAGCCGGCTGCGCAGCGCGTCGTTGGGTGCGTGCAGGCTCACCGCGAGCGCGACCGGACACTCCTCGCGCAGGCGATCCATCATCGGCACGATGCCGACCGTGGACACCGTGACCCGCCGGCGCGAGAGGCCGTAGCCGTTGTCGTCCAGCATGAGGCGCAGCGCGGGCAGCAGGTTGTCGAGGTTGAGAAGCGGCTCGCCCATCCCCATCAGGACCACGTTGCTGATCGCGCGGTCAGTCCCGTGCACCGCGCCGAGCGCGCGGTTCGCCCACCACAGCTGCCCCACGATCTCGGCGGTCGAGAGGTTGCGGTTGAAGCCCTGCCGCCCGGTCGAGCAGAACCGGCAGGCCATCGTGCAGCCGGCCTGGGTCGAGACGCAAAGCGTGCCGCGCTCCGTCTCCGGTATGAAGACCGTCTCCACGGCGTTGGCGGCGCCGACGTCGAGCAGCCACTTGCGCGTGCCGTCGGCCGCGGTGGTGTCGCCGACCATCCGCGGCGGGATCACCTCGGCGGTCGCGGCGAGGCGCTCGCGCAGGCCGCGCGCGAGGTCGCTCATGCGCGCGAACTCGGACTCGCCCGCACGGTGCACCCAGCGGAGCACCTGGCGCGCCCGGAACGGCTTCTCGCCGATCGCGGCGAAGAAGGCCCCCATGCCGGCGGCGTCGAACGCGAGCAGGTTGGTCTTCATGCGCAACGCGCGCGCCCTAGCGCGAGTAGAGCGCGCAGCTCGGGAAGAAGTACGCGATCTCGGTGCGCGCGGTGTCCGGTCCGTCGGACCCGTGCACCGCGTTCGCATCGATCGAGTCGGCGAAGTCGGCGCGGATCGTCCCGGGCGCAGCCTTCTTCGGATCGGTTGCGCCCATGAGCTCGCGGTTCTGCGCGATCGCGCCCTCGCCTTCGAGCACCTGGATCATCACCGGCCCCGAGGTCATGAACTTGACGAGATCGCGGAAGAAGGGGCGCTCCCGGTGCACCGCGTAGAAGCCCTCGGCATCGTGCTGCGACAGCCACATCATGCGAGCGGCGACGATTTTCAGCCCGGCCGCCTCGAAGCGAGCGTAGATCTGGCCGATCGCGTTCTTCGCCACCGCGTCGGGTTTGATGATGGAAAGGGTCCGTTCCACTGCCATGCCTGCTCCCTGTTCGCGCCGCTCGGCCGGAATTCGTCCAGCGTTCGAATCCTGAAATAACCTGTTATTTTATCACCGCTTTCGCCCGACGCTGTCACTTTTCCAGCAGGGTTTCCCGGCTGCCCTCCCACACCGGCTCGAGCCCCGGCTCGCCCGGCCGCGCGCGGAACCCGGCAGCGACCCCGATTCCGGGCACCCACGCGAGCACGCCATCGCAGTGGAGGAGCGGCAGCCGCTCCCGTTCCCACGGCGCGGTCTCGCTCTCCCGCAGCAGCGCCTTCAGCGTTCGCCGCGGCCGGTGCTCGTCGATGCGCAGGCGCTCGCCGCCGCGCCGCGCCCGCACCTCGATCGTTCCCGCGGCCACCCGCGCCGCCGACAGCCCGCGACCGCGCACTCGCCGGAAGCGCAGGACGCCGTCGAGCTCGGGAATGCGCCAGACGGCTCCGCCAGGCCAGGGCGCCGCGAACGCGCGCGGCACGGGCGGCCGCTGACGGACCACCCTGACCCGCCCCTGGTACCGGCGGAACTCGGCATTGCCGACCGGGACCCGGACCGCCGCATCCGCGCGCGCCCCGATGAGCTGGCGCCGCGCTTCGTCGAGTCGCGCCCGCTCGGGCGCCGCCGCGCCGGCCTGCGCGAGCAGCCACCGCAGCGCGTTCCTCGCCCGGGGCGCCGGGAGCGCCGCGAGCGCCGCGACTTCGAGGACACCGTGACCGGCGTCCGCAGCCGCGAGCGTCCCGAGCAGGTCGTTCGCGTCCGCGATCAGGGCAGCGCTGCGCGCCAGGTTCGCGACGGCCCCGGGATTGACCTCGCGCAGGAGCGGCAGCACGCGGTGCCGGACGAGATTGCGCGCCCGCCGCGTGTCGCTGTTGCTCTCGTCCTCCACCCAGTCCAGGCCGCGCGCCCGGGCATACGTCTCGATCTCCGTGCGCGTCGCGCCGAGGAGCGGGCGGAACAGGGCCGGCCCGGCGCACGCGCCCCGCGCCGGCGCGCGCAGCGCGGGCATCCCGGCGAGCCCCGCGAGCCCGGCGCCGCGCACGAGCTGCAGCAGCACCGTCTCCGCCTGATCGTCCTGGTGCTGCGCGAGCGCGACGAAGTCCGAGCGCAGTGCGGCCAATGCCGCATAACGCGCGGCCCGCGCTGCACCCTCGAGGCCGAGCGCGCGATAAGGCGCGAGGTCCACCTTGCGCACCGTGCACCGCAACCGGTAGCCGCGCGCCGCCGCGCGCGCAAAGCGCGCCCACGCCGGCGCGTTCGGGCTGAGCCCGTGGTCCACGTGCACGCAGTCGAGCACGAGCGCATGACGCGGGGCGAGCGCCGCGAGCAGGTCGAGCAGCGCGATCGAGTCGACGCCGCCCGAGAGGGCGAGGGTCAGGCGCGCGCCGCGCGGAACGTGGCGCTCCAGCTCGGCCCGGACGCGCGCGCCGAGCTCACTTGAGCGCCACTTCCTTGAACCTGCCATAGCCCATCAGGCGCTCGAAACGCTCCTCGACGAGCGCCGCCGGCCCCTTGTCGGCCAGGCTGCGGAGGGCGTCCTGGAGCGCCTTCTTCAGGTTCTGCGCCGCGGCCGCGTGGTCGCGGTGCGCCCCGCCGAGCGGCTCGCTGACCACCTTGTCGACCAGCCCGAGCTGCTTCAGCCGCGCCGCCGTGATGCCGAGCGTCTCGGCCGCCTCCGGCGCCATCTCGGCGTTCTTCCAGAGAATGGACGCGCAGCCTTCGGGCGAGATCACCGAGTAGGTCCCGTACTGCAGCATCAACACGAGGTCGCCCACGGCGATCGCCAGCGCCCCGCCGGAGCCGCCCTCGCCGATGATCGTGCAGACGATCGGCACCTTGAGCTCGGCCATCACGAAGAGGTTGCGCCCGATCGCCTCGGACTGTCCGCGCTCCTCGGCGCCGATCCCGGGGTAGGCGCCGGGCGTGTCCACGAAGGTCAGCACCGGCAGCCCGAACTTCTCGGCGAGCCGCATCAGGCGCAGGGCCTTGCGGTAGCCCTCGGGACGCGGCATGCCCCAGTTGCGGTGGATCTTCTCCTTGGTGTCGCGGCCCTTCTGGTGGCCGATCACCATGACCGGCTGCCCGTTGAAGCGCGCCAGACCGCCGACGATCGACGCATCGTCGGCGTACGCGCGGTCCCCGTGCAGCTCCTGGAAGTCGGTGAAGAGCGCGTTGACGTAGTCGAGCGTGTAGGGACGCTGCGGATGGCGCGCAACCTGCGCCACCTGCCACGGCGTGAGCTTGCCGTAGATCTCCTTGGTGAGCGCCTGGCTCTTCTTCTGCAGGCGCGAGATCTCCTCGGAGATGTCGACCGCGGAGTCGTCCTGCACGTAGCGCAGCTCGTCGATGCGCGCCTCGAGCTCGGCGATCGGCTGCTCGAAGTCGAGGAAGGTGGACTTGAGGGCGGGCGCGGCCATGGGTCGGGGATTCTACCCGCGCGTCGCGCGTCAGTACTCGACCGGAACCGGGTCGAGGGAGCGCCACAGGTACCAGGTGGCGACCGACCGCCACGGCGCCCAGCCCTCCCCCAGCCGGCGCAGCGTGCGCGGCGTGAGCGCGCGGCCGCCGCGATAGTGGAGGCTCGCCGCGCGCCGCAGGCCGAGATCGTCGACCGGGAGCACGTCCGGGCGCAGCAGGTTGAAGATGAGAAACATCTCCGCGGTCCAGCGGCCGATGCCGCGCACCCGGACGAGCTCGGCGATGACCGCCTCGTCGTCCATCGCCGGCCAGCGATGGGCGTGGATGGTCCCGCGCACGAAGTGCCGCGCGAGATCGCGCAGGTACTCGGCCTTGCGCGCCGAGAGGCCGCAGGTCCGCAGGCGCTCCGGTGCGCACGCGTGCACCGCCTCCGGGGTGAGCGCGGGGAGCGCGCCGACGAAGCGCGTCCACACGCTGTCGGCCGCCTGCACGGAGATCTGCTGGCCGACGATCGAGCGCGCGAGGGTCTGGAACGGGTCGCCGCGGCTGCGCAGCCCGATGCGCGGGTGCGCACGGATGAGGCCCGCCATGACCGGGTCGCGGCGCGCGAGCGCGCGTTGCGCGCGCCGCCAGTAGTCGGGCACGACGTGCGCTTCGCCGATCATGGCCGATCGCCCCGGCTCACGACCGCGCCGCGAGCGGGAGGTTCACGAGCAGGTTCTGCGGCTTCATCCGCACGACGTTCGACTCGTCCATCCCGAGCGCGAGGTACACCGGCCGGCCGGCGAGGTCCGGGCGCATGGCGGCGGGCTCGGCGAACTCGAGCCGGAAGAGGGCGAGCAGGCGGCGCAGCCGCCCGGCCTCGACCTCCGCGCCGTGCCACAGGTCGTTCAGCACCGCGGTGGACTGCGCGTCGAGGCCGATGTGCCACGCCCAGCGCGGCTCCTCGATCTGGCGCAGCGGCGCCACCTTCACCGCGACGCCCAGGAAGTGCGCGATCCAGCGCTCGATCACCCGCGCCAGGGCGGCGAGCGCCGCGCGCCCGTGGTTGAGCCCGATCACGAAGTCGTGCTGCTGGTCGCGCTCCCAGTAGCGCTCGCCGTTCGCGTCGTCCAGCACGTCGAGGCTGGCCGATCCGATCGACGTCTGCGCTGCGACGATGAGGCGGCCGAGGCTCCCGTATGCCCCGCCGGAAGCGTGCATCTCGACCCGCTCCAGGTCCGCGAGCAGGATCTGGCCCTTGTCCACGGTCGCCTTCTGCTCGCGGAAGAAGAGCTCGCCGGCGCGCGCTTCGAGCGGGTCGTCCACCCCCTCGAGCACGTTGCGCAGGCAGATCTGCGCGAGCTGGTCGATGAAGAGCGGCGGCGTCCTGATGGCGCTCGCGAAGAGCCCGATGTAGCAGGCCTCGACCGAGTCGGCGGCGAGCAGGCGCGCCCTGAACTCGAACAGCACGCGGTAGTTGTGGCGGGCGTCCTCGTCCTCGATCGCCGCGAGGTCGGCCGGCGCCACCGCGCGGCGCGGGTCGGCGAGCAGCCGTGCGTGGAGCGCGCGCTCGCACGGCC
>WBZO01003151.1_pt1 | contig 19894 bp, 15 predicted proteins | sample 5204261 | NCBI WGS metagenome assembly WBZO01 (sample SAMN12412400, study PRJNA552823) | activated sludge metagenome | isolation source: activated sludge from anammox sidestream of wastewater treatment plant... | place: USA: North Carolina | collected 2017-09
GCCGAAGACGACGACCGTGTCGATGTCCTCGCGCCGGATGAGGAAGTCCGCGGCCTGCGCGATCGTGTCACGTTCCGACTCGGCGACGAAGCCGACGCCGGCCATCGCGAAGTTGCGCCGGACGACCAGCGCGGCGAGCGAGCGGGCGATGACATCCATGGCGCTCGGCGCGATGAGGCGGCGCGACAGGTCCTGGAGGAGATCCCGATCGCAGATGTCGGCGAGCTGCGCGGCCGCGCGGAAATCGGTCGAGCGCGCGAGCGTGAAGTCGTCGGTGTCCGTCGCGAGTCCGTGCATCAGCGCGGTGGCGACCCGACGGTCGTCGTCCTGATCGGGCGAGAGCGGGCAGAGCTCCTGGAGGTACTCGACGAAGATGGTCGCGGTCGCACCCACGTCATGACGGAGATCGACGAAGCGCGCGCGGGGCGGCGCATGGGCGCGGTGGTGGTCGACGATGGTGAGGACCTCGATCTGATCGACGGGGCCGCCGAGGTCGGGATCGATGTCGTGGGCGTCGACGAGACCCAGGAAGTCCACCTTCTCCGCGTCGCCGAGGTTGCGGAGCTTCTTCATCTCCACGTTGAGCAGCTTCACCAGCGCGCGGTTCTCGCGATGGGAGAGCTCGTGGCAGTAGGCGATGGTCGTCTTGCCGACGCCGAGCCGCTGCGCGATGTGGGCCTGCGCGAGCGCAGAAGCGATGCCGTCCGGATCCGGATGGCCACGCAGGGCGATGAGCAAGTGCTTGCCCTTCGCCTGCTGGAGCGCTTCTGCGAAACCGCGCGCACGGTCGGTATGCGGCAAAGGCAAACGACGAACCGGCTCGTTCATTTGGGTCGCTCCTAGCGTCGCTCCTGGGCGGGCAGAGTCAAGCCCAACGGCAACGCCAGGTGGCATGGTCGATGCAAGGTCGTGCTAGCGTCCCGACGCGATGCGCCGGCCGGATCGTGCGGCGAGGGCGGGCATCGCCGTCGCGCTCTGCGTCGCGATCCCCGGCTTTCCATGGCTGATCGATGCGACTCTGCGCGCGTCGAGGAGCGCGCTCGGCCGCGACCAGGGCATCTTCCAGTACATCGCGTGGGCGGCTTCGCGTGGGGAGAAGCTGTACCGCGACGTGCGCGATGTGAACGGTCCGCTCGTCGCGATGATCCACCTGGCGCTCCAGAAGCTGGGCGGTGAGGACGAGCATCGCTTCCGGTCACTCGACCTCTTCCTCACGTCCGGCACGTTCGCGTTCGTCGGGGCGTGCCTGCCCTCGCTCGCGAAGCGCGACGTCGCACCGGTCGAGCGCGCCGCGTGGAGCTTCGCGGCAGTCGTCGTCCTCCTCGCGCAGTACCTGGCGTACGGATTCTGGGACACGGCGCAGCGCGAGAGCTTCTTCGACTGGTTCCTCGCGGTCGCGACGGGCGCGCTGCTCGTCGCGCAGGCGCGGAGCGAGGCGGACCGCCGTGCGCTCGGCTGGCTCGGCCTCGCGGGCGCGTGCTCCGTCGCCCCCGTGTTCGGCAAGCCGACCTACGCGCTCTTCACCGTCGCGCACGTCGTGACCGTCGCGATCGATCGCGGAGCGCCCCGGCGCCTCCGGCGCCTCGCGGCGTTCGCCGGCGGTGCGGCCGCCGCCACGTTCGGCGCCTTCGCCTTCCTCGCCTCGTACGGCGACGTATCGGAGTACCTGCACATCACGCTCTCCGACGTACCGGCGATGTACCGGTTCATCTGGCCGCGCACGCCTTCGGCGATCATGACCATGCCGGGTTATGGCGCGACGTGTGCGGTCGCCGTCGCCGCGACGATCGCCGGTTCCGTGCTCGTCGCCATCGGCAGGATCCCGCGCCGCGCGCTCGCGCTCGCGACCGTTCCGGTCCTCGGCGTCGTCTCGGTGCTCGTGCAGGCGAAGGGGTTTCCGTATCATTTCCATCCCGTCACGTTCGGGATCGGACTTTCGGGCGTGGCGCTCGTGCTCATCGCGACGGAGCAGGCCCCGCGCTGGGCGGCCTTCGCGCTCGCCGCCCTCCTCGCGCTCCGCGCGGCAGCCACCGCGCGCGATGCCGGCATCGTCGCGCGCCGAGAGCACGACTCCGCCTACGTACGGGTCGACTACTTCCCGCAGGCGCTCGCGAGGACGGCGGCCCACCTGAGGGCGACGACGCGGGTCGACGATCGCGTGCAGACCTACGCGATGGATCCGTACGTGCTCTTCCTGGCGCGGCGGATGAGTGCCACGCCGTACATCTATGCGTACGACCTCGACGCGGACGCGGCGCTGCACGGCAGCTTCGACGAGGGCGGCCCGCACCCGTCGCCAGAGGAGGCGGCGCGCATCCAGGCGATCCGCGACGCGCACGAGTCCGACCTGCGGGCGCGCCTCGAGCACGCGCCTCCGGCGGCGTTCGTGTTCATCGATCGGTCGCCTCTGATGAGCTCGACGGACGCGTTCGCGGACTTCGAATCGCACTGCCCCACGATTGTCACATTCGTGCTCGAAAACTACGTAGAAGCAGCCAATTTCGAGGGGATGCGCGTGTGGTCGCGCTCCGATCTGAGGTAGACTCGACGCTGATGCCTTCACCGCCGGACATGGCCGCAGCGCCGCAGTCGGGCCCTCAGAGCTCGTCTACGCCCGCGGTCCCTCCGGTCGCTGGCGTCGCTCCCGTGTCGATGGTGCCCTCGAGCATCCCCGCGGCGCTCCCGCCCTCGGCGTCCATGGTGCCGGTCGCGACGGAGTCGCCGGATCTCCGCTCGACGGCGCTCTACTTGAACCGCGAGCTCTCGTGGATCGAGTTCAACGCCCGCGTCCTCGCGGAGGCGGAGAACGAGGTCGTGCCGCTGCTCGAGCGGCTCAAGTTCCACGCGATCGTCGCGTCGAACCTCGACGAGTTCTTCATGGTCCGCGTCGCGGGCCTCAAGCAGCAGCAGACCGGCGAGGTCGGCGAGCTGCCGGCCGACGGGCTCACCGCGCACGAGCAGCTCGTGAAGATCTCGGGCCGCGTCCACGAGCTGATCGCGCAGCAGATGGCCGCGCTCGTGGGCAACCTCCTACCGAGGCTCGCCTCCGACGGCACGTTCATGCTGGTCAAGCCGGAGGCGCTGCCCCCGGACGCGCTCGCGGCCCTCGACGAGCGCTTCCACAACGAGGTCTTCCCGATCCTCACGCCGATCGCGATCGACCCCGGCCATCCCTTCCCGCACGTCCGGAACAAGAGCCTCAATCTCGGCGTCATGTTCTCGCGCGAGGGCGAGAGCGAGCCGGGCTTCGGCGTCGTGCAGGTGCCGATGATGCTGCCGCGCCTGCTCGAGGTGTCCGGGGTGAAGGCCGCCGACGGCCAGAGCGCGCGTCATGCGTTCGTCCTCCTCGAGGACCTCATCGCGCGGCACGTCGGGTTCATCTTTCCCGGCGTGCGCCTCAAGGGCGTCTACGCCTTCCGCGTGACGCGCAACTTCGACCTCGAGATCGACGAGGAGGAAGCCCAGGACCTCCTCCAGGTCATCCAGCAGGAGCTCCGACGCCGCGAGCGCGGCGCCGCCGTCCGCCTCGAGGTCGCCGGCGAGCCCGCGCCGGACTCGCTCGCGAAGCTCGTCCGCGCGCTGAAGCTCGACCCCGAGCGCGACGTCTACCGCACCGCGTTCCTCAACGTCTCGGACCTCATGGGCTGGGTCCCGCGCGAGGAGCGGCGCGATCTGCGCGACGAGCCGTACAACGCGCTCGTCGTCCCGCCGCTGCGCGATGCAGACGACATCTTCGCCGTCGTGCGCGAAGGGGACATCCTCCTCCATCACCCGTACGAGTCGTTCGACCCGGTCGTCGAGCTGATCACGCGCGCGGCCGACGATCCCGACGTCCTCGCGATCAAGCAGACGCTGTACCGCGCGGGCGGCGACTCGCCCATCGTGAAGGCGCTCGCCCGCGCGGCGGAGAGCGGCAAGCAGGTCACGGCGATCGTCGAGCTCAAGGCGCGCTTCGACGAGGAGTCGAACATCGTCTGGGCGCGCACGCTCGAGCAGTCCGGTGTCCACGTCGTCTACGGCCTCCTCGGCCTGAAGACCCACGCGAAGTGCCTCCTCATCATCCGGCGCGAGCGCGGCGGGCTGCGTCGCTACGTGCACCTCGCGACGGGCAACTACAACACGACGACCGCGCGCCACTACACCGACGTCGCGCTGCTCACGGCGCGTCCGGCGATCGGCGCCGATGCCTCGTCGCTGTTCAACCTGCTCACCGGCTACAGCGCGCCGGCGAAGTGGAACTCGCTCGTCGTCGCGCCGCTCGGTTTGCACGAGGCGATCCTCGGGCTCATTGCGCGCGAGACCGAGCACGCGCGCCAGGGGCGGCCCGCGCGCATCGTCGCCAAGATGAACTCGCTCGTGGACGAGGACGTCATCGAGGCCCTCTACCGCGCGTCGCAGGCAGGCGTGCCCATCTCGCTCATGGTGCGCGGCATCTGCTGCCTCCGCCCCGGGCTGCCCGGCGTGAGCGAGAACATCGAGGTGCGCGCGCTCATCGACCGCTATCTCGAGCACGGCCGCATCTTCCACTTCGCCAACGCGGGCAAGGACGAGGTCTACATCTCGAGCGCGGACTGGATGCCCCGCAACTTCCACCGGCGCGTCGAGGTGATGGTGCCGATCGAGGACCCGCTGCTCCGATCGCGGCTCATCGACATCCTCGGCATCACGTGGTCGGACAACGTGAAGGCCTGGACGCTCGACTCGAGCGGGGCATACGTGCGCATCCAGCCCAAGCCTGGTGCGCCGCTCGTCCGCTCGCAGCAGCGGTTCATCGAGCTCACGCGCGACAAGGTGAAGGTCGCCGACCAGGCCGCACGCGCGCCGAGCCGCTTTCACATGGCGCCGCTCGCGCAGCGCTCCCCGCTCGAGGGGAAGGTGCCGCGGACGCAGCGGCGGCGCGTCCGCAAGGACGACGGTCGCGATGGCTGAGCCAGATCAGAACGGCGTCGCGGTCGACCAGTCCTTCTCGAACGTCCCGCGGATGGCGTCGATGTTCGCCTTCTCGGTGACGACGAGGCCGACCTCGCGGTTCTTCGTGAGCGACGTCCACGACAGGTTGATCGAGCCCACGTAGGCCGCCGTCCCGTCCACGGTGATCGCCTTGACGTGCACGTGCGGTGCGTACCGCGCCTCGATGCCGCTCTGCGCGAGGAACGCGGCGGCGTCCGCGTTCGCGTCGATCCAGCCCGGGTCGGCGAGGATCGCCCGCACCTCGGCGCCCGCCTTCTTCCGCGCGACGAGCGCGTCGCGGACGTCGCGATCACCGAGCTGCATCGAGTGCACGAGCACCTCCTTCTTCGCGCTCGCGATGAAGTCGAGGAGGCGCTGCTTCGCGTTCACCGGCGAGACGAGCAGGCGCGTGCACGACACGTCCGGCGACTTGCGCTCGAAGTCCGCGTCGAAGATCGCGGCGAGGACCTTCAGGTCGGCGGGATCCGCGTCGGTCACCGCGTAGTTCCGCTCCTTCTGCATGTTGCCGATGTAGTAGTTGCCCGTGGAGACCACGGCTTCGGCGTCGTCCGCGATGATCACCTTCGCGTGCATGTACGTGAACTGCGCGTCGCTCCAGATCACGTCGGCGCCTGCCAGCTTCAGGCGGTCCATGTACTTCTGGTTCACGTCCTTCTGCGCGAGGTCGAGGATGACGCGGACCTTCACGCCGGCCTTCGCCTTGGCCTCGATCGCATCGAGCACCGGACCGAAGCCCATCTGGTAGACCATCACGCGGAGCGAGCCCTTCGCCTTCTCGATCGTCGCCACGAACGGCGCGGCGCCCACGTCGGGCTGCACGGCCACCGCGAGCGGCTTCGTGCGCGGCGCCAGGGGCTCGCAGGCGGGGGCCGGCGGCGGCTCCGTCGTGGAGGCAGCAGGGGGGGCGGGATCGCCGGGATCGCTCGCCGTGATCGGCGGCGCGTCGACGCCGCCGGGCTCGCCGATCTCCGGCGGTCCCTCGCCGCAGGCAGAGAGCAGGAGGACGAGCGCGGTGCCGAGGAGCTTCTTCATGCGCGGCTGGTGGTGCCACGCCGCCCGCGGGCCCTCCACTCAAAGCCGCTCAAAGCTGGCTCAGCCCGGCGGGATCGGCCGGGCGAGGCGAACGCGGAGCCGGTAGCCGAAGCCCTGTCGCGACTCGATGAGATCGCCCAGGTTGGCGCGCACCAGCGTCCGCCGGACGCGGCGCACGAGCTGCTTGATGTGGTTGTCCTCCGGCCGCGGCGTGTCCCACGGGAGAGACGCGAGCAGCTCCGACGAGCGGACGAAGCCGCGCACGCGCTCGTCGTGTCCCTCCTCGACCTGCATGCGCTCGGCGAGGAGCCGAACGAGCGCGTACTGCACCTCGGTCAGCTGCGCAGTCCTTCCGTTCAGCTCGACGACGCCGCCGCCGCCGCCGGTCGGGGCCGCGAGCACGAGATCGACGGAGCGAAGGCCGCTGAACGTGTAGGCGCCGGCCTCGCCGTCGCCGTCTTCGTCCTCGTCGTCGTCGTACATGCGTGCGATCTCGGACGCGGGCCGCGGAGGCGGGAGCGGCCGATGCGTGGAGTGAACGCTCGGCGGCGCCGGCGGCTCGCCCGGTGACGGCGTCACGAAGAAGAAGCCGATCTCCCCGAAGAACACCGCGCTCGGCGAGCGGAGCTGGCGCGGCGCCTCGACGACCTCGTCCGCGACGGTCGTGCCGTTGCTGCTCATCAGGTCGATGACCCACCACGTGCCGTCGCGCTTGCGCAGGATCTCGGCGTGGCGGCGAGAGACGCTCGCGTCGGCGATCGCCAGCTCTCTGCCCTCGAGCTGCCGGCCGATGACCGTGCGCGTGCCGAGCGCGTGCGTTCGACCCCAGCGATCGATGAGCGCCGCGTGCGGCGTCTCGACGGCGGACACGATCTGCTCGGGCGAGAGTCGCGAGGCGCCGTGGATGGCCGCGGCGCAGTCCTCGCACAGCCACCCGCTCACGGCCGCGGCGACGCCGCATGCTGCACACGAAGTCATTCCCTGGAGGTTATCGCGTCACGGCTTGGAACCGGCATCCCAAGGATCATCCGTATCGAGCGGGCGGAAACGTCCGCGCCCGCTGGACGGCTCGTGGGAGGCCGGGGCGCCGGCATCGACCGCGACCGAGGGGGGGGCGGGCGCCGCGGTCGCGCTCGTGGCCGGCGCCGTCGTCCGGGGCGCGGGGGCATGGACGATGCGCGTGGCGACGCGCGGCGTGGGATCGGCCACGGGCTCGGACGAGGACGGGGCGGGTTCCATCGGACCGTCGCCGCGCCGGATGATCGTCACCGGGCCCGCCGTGGCAGAGCTCGCGGTCGTCACCGCCACCGTGGGCGTCTCCTTCGCCTGCTCGGCACGCGACGACCAGGCGCGGATCCCGAGGACGGTGGCGACGACGGCCACGCCCGCGCCGACGAACCAGCCGACGTTCGAGCGCGCCGGCGGAGGGGGCGCAGCGGACGACTCGGGGCGCGCCTGACCGGGCACCACCACCGCCGATTCGGAGACCGAGACCGACTGCGGGAGGGCGACGAGCTTCGTGGGCTGGACGTCCTCCGCCGGCTCGTCCGGCGTCGCGACGGCCTGCTCGATCGCGGCCCGCACCGCGCGGCGCGTGTCGTCGAACAGCTCGGCGGCGATCTTGCCCAGCTCGCGCCCGCCGCCGTCCGCCGCGAACGCATCGAGCGCCTGCGCCATCTCGCGTGCGGTCGCGTACCGATCGTCCGCGCTGAACGCGAGGGCCTTCATGCAGATGGCGTCGAGCTCCTCCGGGACCGTCTCGCAGATCGTGCGGGGCGACGGCTGCAGGTTGCCGAGCGAGAGCCGGTTCATGACGGCCATCTGATCGAGGTCTTCCCAGTACCCGCGCCCGGTGAGCAGCTGCCAGAGAACGATGCCGCAGGCGAACACGTCGGCACGTCGATCCACCGCCCTGCCCAGCGCCTGCTCGGGCGCCATGTAGCGGACCTTGCCCTTCACCATTCCGAGCTGGGTCATCGACGACTGACCGGCGGCCTTCGCGATGCCGAAGTCGACGACCTTCACGTTGCCGTCGTAGGTGACGAAGATGTTCTGCGGGCTCACGTCGCGGTGGACGATGTCGAGCGGGCTGCCGTCGTAGTCGCGGAGCTCGTGCGCGTAGTCGAGGCCGTTGAGCACGTCGCGCACCACGGCGGCCGCGACGCCGTGCGCGATCGAGCGACCGGCCTTCTTCGCGCGCGTGAGGATCCGGTGCAGGGGCTGGCCGTCGAGGTACTCCATCTCGAGGCGGTAGTGCTCGCCGTCGAAGCCGACCTCGTGGGTCTGTACGACGTTCGGGTGGTTGAGGCGCGCGCTGATGCGGGCCTCGTCCTGGAACATCGCGAGCACGTCGCCCTCGAGGGCGTCCGGGCGCAGGCGCTTGACGACGACGAGCTTGGCGAACCCGCCCATCCCGCGGCGCATCGCGAGATAGACGGTGGCCATCCCGCCACTGCCGAGCTCTGCGATCAAGCGAGGGCGATTCATCACTTTGCACAATGAACCGTCCCGGGGGGAAGCGGCCATGGCGCGAGGGGTTCGGGAGGGGTAGCGTCCGCCTCAGACCCTGGTCACGATGTCGACCGGGAGCGACGGATCCAGCCGATAACCCTCGCCTTCCGTGAGGAGCACGTCGCCGAGGCCGAGCGAGCGCAGGGTCCAGATGGCCGTGTGGAGGCGCTTGGTGGCCGCGTCGGCGCGCATCCGCTCCCCCGGCCATCCGGCGGCGACGAGGGCGGCGGGGTCGAGCGCCTCGCCCGGACGGGCCCGGCGCGCGTCGACGAGGGCGCGCAGCACCAGGCGCACGTTCTTTCGACGGGACAGATCGATCCTGCGGCCGTCGGGCAGAACGACGAGGGAGACGTCGCCGGTGACGCGCAGCGCCCGGCGTCGTCCTGCGAACGCGAGCGCGCGCCGTACCTCGCTCGACGGCAGGCTCGCCGCGTCGGAAGGCGGGATCCCGCCGGCGAGGATCTCGAGCGCGATCGGCAGATGCGGGTTCTCGAAGGAGGCGATCCGCGCACGCGCCTGCGCCAGCGCCGCCGAGCCGTCGCGACCGAGCCGGGCCCAGGCGAGCGCGAGGTAGGCGGGAGTGAGCGCCTCGAAGCCGACCTCCACGTCGCCGCTGGCCGCGAGCGACGCCTCGTACGCGACGGCCGCCCCCGCGGCGTCGCCTCGTGCCATCGCGAGGTGCCCCTCGACGAGCCGGCGCGTCGCCTCGAGGCGCGCCCAGCCGCGAGGCGCGTGCTCCGCGGCCTGCGCGAGCCGCACCATCGCGTCGGCGAGCGCGCCCTCGTCGACGTCGAGCCGCGCGGCGAGCACGAGCGCGAGCGCCTCGAGCCCCCGCGCGCCCGCGCGCGCGAGCACCGTCCGCGCATCGTCGAAGGCCTGCCGTGCGCGCCCGGGGGAGCCGAGCTCGTGGTGAACGAAGCCGAGATGCAGGAGCTCGGCGCCCTCGAGGCGCAGGTGACCGACCTCCCGGTGGATCGCGAGCGCCTGCTCGTGGAGCGGGACCGCCGCCGCGGGATCGCCCGCGCGGTGCGTCGCGACGGCGAGATACGACCGTTGTACGCCCTCGGCGCGACGACTGCCGAGCGCGACATGGATCGCGATCGCCTGCGCATGACGCTCGCGCGCCTCGGCGAGGCGGCCGCGGCTCTGGAGGATCGCGCCGATCTCTCCGAGCCCCATCGCCTCGCGCGCGCGATCGCCCTCGGCACGGAATGCCGCGAGCGCCTCCTCCACGTCGGCGAGCGCGCCCTCGGGATCGCCGAGCGCGCGCCGCACGGAGCCTTGCACACGGAGGGCCTCCGCACCCCCGGACGCGAGCGCACGCTCCGCCAGGGGCAGCGCGTCCGCCGGACGGCCGATCGCGCGGAGGGCCTCGGCGGCGGTGAGATCGAGCCGCGCGGCGAGCGCGGGATCGAGCGTGCGCACGGCCGAGGCTGCGCCCTCCGCCGCCTCGATGGCGACGTCGAGCGGCCCGAGCACCCCGGCGAGGATCGCCAGGGCCAGCGCCGCACGAGCGGAGACGATGGGTGTATCCTGCATGCGACGCGCGATGGCCGCCAGATCGGCGCGCCGCCGGAGCAGCTCGCGAGGGACCGCCGCACCACGCGCGACGTCCTCGGCGAGAGGCGCGGAGCGCGCGACGACCGCGGCCGCGTGCTTCTCCTCGAGCGCCGGCGTGTGTGGGCCGCGCGTCACCTCACGGACGAAGTCGCGCACGCTCTCGAGGAGGTGCAAGGTGGGCCGCCCTCGCTCGTCGGGCTCCGCAGCGTGGAGCAACGCGCGGCGGCGCAGCCGGTCGAGGGCGTCGAGCGCCGAGGCGTCGGCGAGCGGCATCACCTGCTCGGCGAGCGGGGCGTCGAACGGCGCTTCGAACGTCGCGCACGCGGCGAGCGCCAGACGGTCGTCGTCCTCGAGGAGGTCCCACGACCACGCGATCGCCGCGCGGAGCGTCGCGTGCCGGGCCGGGCGATGCGCTTCGTCGATCGCCGCACCGCCGAGGACGTCGAGCTTCCGGTCGAGCCGCGCGAGGAGCTCGTCGGCCCCGAGCAGCGGCACGCGCGCGGCCGCGAGCTCGATCGCCAGGGGCATGGCGTCGAGGCGCTGCACGATCGCGCGGGCGGCCGCTTCCCGCGCTCCGCCGGCGAGGGCACCGAAGAGCGCGAGCGCGTCCGGCTCGGGCAGCGGCCCGACGGCGATGGTCCGCTCCTCCGGCGCTCCGAGCGCCTCGCGCGAGGTGACGAGCACCCGCGCACCGGTGCGCGCGAGGTTCACGAGCAACGCGCGGCCCTCGCGATCGATCTGCTCGACGTTGTCGGCGACGACGAGCGCCTCCTGCGCCGCCGCTGCGCTTGCGAGGATCGCCGCAGGGGCGTCGCGCCCCTCGATCGAGACGCCGAGCGCGGATGCGATCGTCGCCGCGACGTCCGCCGGGGTCCGCGCGGCCTCCAGCTCGGCCCATGCGACCCTCGTGCCTCGCGCCTCTTCGCGTCTGGCTTGCTCGCGTGCGAGCCGCGTCTTGCCCGCGCCGCCCGGACCCCAGAGCGTGACGATCGGCGCGCGCTCGCGTGCGAGCTCGGCGAGCTCGGCGAGCTCGCTCTGTCTGCCGACGAAAATCGACCCTCCGATCATCCGCCCTCGGGAACCTACCCGCCGCCCCGGTCGTGGAACAGGCGTAAACGCAGCGGAAACGGCCAGAAATCGCGGCGATTTGGGAAAAGAGACAGCGCCTCGAAATTTCGCCTGCCCCTCGGACGACAACCCCCCGAGCCGAGACGCTGCCCCGACGAGAGGGCGCCCGGCGATGCAGCTCACCCCTGAGACGGTCCGCCGCCACGGCGCGACCCAACGGAGATCCTCATGTCCACGTCCAAGAACTTCGTCTCGCGGCTCGCTTCCGGCCTCCTCCTCGGCGCGCTCCTCGCGCTGAACGCGTGCAGCGTTGGCACCATCACGGCATCGAGCCGCGTCGCCGGCGGCGGCGGAGGAGGAGGAGGGATGGGGATCGGCAGTGGCCCCCAGCCGAGCTCGCCGGCGAACGTCGAGACCGCGCGGATCGAGGCGCCCGTGAGGGAGCACGGCACGAGCGGTGGCCGCGAGCCCTTGCAGTTCCGGCTCGACAAGGACTGCTGGGCCTGCCGCTGAGCGCTCAGGCGTTGGTGCGCAGCTCGATCACGTTTCGGTCGGGGTCGCGCACGAAGATCGAGACCGCGTCGTTCTCGAACTTCACGGGGCCCTCGGATACGGCGATCCCGAGCGCCTGGAGCGCCGCGAGGGTCTCGTCGACCGAGCCGACGTTCAACGCCATGTGAGTGTATCCTGCACGCTTCGGCGGGCCGTCCATCAGCACGTTCGTGCCGTCGAACGAACGATCCGCGTTCACGATCAGGTTGATCTCGAGGCCGCGGGCATTGCGCAGGATGACGACCACGCCCTCCTCCGCGCGCGCGATCGGCTCGAATCCGAGCTTGCGGTAGAACGCCTCGGCGCGCGCCGCGTCCGCCACGCGGATGCCGACGTGATCGAACCCCAGGATCTCGAGGGAGGAGGTCACGTCGTCAGACTAGCAAGAGCAGGTTCCACGCGGCGTGAACGACGACCGACGCCACGATGCCGCCCTCGAGGTACGTGACGCCGAACGCGATCCCGAGGAGCACCGTCTGGTAGAGCCCGAGCTGGTAGACCGGCACGTGGGCCACGCCGAAGACGATGGCGGACGCGAACAGCCCGTAGGACGCGCCGTACTTCTTCACCAGCGTGTCGAGCAAGAGGCCGCGGTAGACGCGCTCCTCCGCGAGCGGGAACACGATCGCGGTCAGGGCGAAGAGCAGCGCGGAGCCACGCACGCGCACGATCGCCGTCGAGAGCTCGAGCGCCTCCTTCGCCGCGAGCCGCCTCGCCTCGGCGTCGAGGCGGTCGACACAGCGCGCGAGCTCGGTGCCGGTGTCCACGAAGCTGCGCGCGCCGGTCATGATCGCCACGGTCACCACGAAGCCGATGATCACGCCCCAGGCGATCCGGCGCGGCGGGAGCGCGTCCTTCGGCGGCGGGGCGATCAACGCCGCGCCCGGCCGTGCGACCCGCCGTGCGATCAGCGGGACGACGATCGCGTAGGCGACGAAGACGACGGCCTGCATCGCGAGCGTCACCGTGTTCGAGCGCATCAGGTAGAGGAGGGCGGGCAGACCGACGGCAGCGGCGATCGCGAACCCGACGAGCGGGCCGGGCGGCGGCTCGGCGTGCGTCGCCTCGCGCGCTTCGGAGCGGGAGATGCCGAGGCGATCGAGGAGCTCGAGGGCCACGCGCGAACGCGATGGGACGCGCGCGAGCACGACCAGCGTGGCGGCGACCGCGGACGCAGGCGCGAGGTAGACGTAGAAGGGGAGGCCCCTGTCGCAGAGTCGCGTGACCACGAGCGACCAGCGCACCGCGATGGCCGCAAGCGCGAGCGCGGCGGCGGCGGGCATCCTCGGCGTGCGGCGCGATAGCTCGAAGCCGATGTAGGCGGCAAGGACGAGGTCGACCAGGAGGAACCGCAGCGGGGCGCCGATCCCGGAGAAGACCGCCCGCGCATCGACGGCGATGAGGAGCGCGGCCGGGGCGATCGCGAGGGCAGCGACGAGGGCCCGGACCTTGCGGTAATCGCGCAAGCCGGGGATCGCCACGTCGCGCGCGAGCGCGTCGCGGAGGCGCGCATCGTGCGCGAGCGCGGCCGCAACGGGCTCGAACGGTCCGGCGGGGTCGAGCGCGACCGGGGTATCCGCGTCGATCCGCGTGGTTCCGCCCTCGGCCACGAGATCGCGCGGCTCGTGGGCGGCCGAAGGCGTACGGACGAAGATCACCACGCCATGATAATAAGGACCGGTGACGTTCGGGCTCACTCGCGGCGAGATCATCCTCATCGCGTTCGTCTTCGCGTTGATCTACGGGGCGGGGCTCCTTCCGCGCCTGGCGGCGAGGCTCTCGAGGCGGAGCGCACCGCCGGACGGGAAGGGCGAGTAGGGGAGGACGGATGCCGGAGGGGCCTCTTCGCACGCCGACCGTGTTCGTCAGCGATGCCTCCGCGGAGGCCGTTCGCATCGGCGACACGTTGCGATCGGCCGGCTATGCCGTGGTCGACGTGCCCCTCTCGATGCTCATCTCGCGTGCCACCGTGCAGAGGCCGCACGTCGTCCTGCTCGACGTGGATGCGGCGGGAGCCCTCGCGGAGGTCCTGAAGCTGAGACGGCTGCCGGGCTCGGGCGCCGTCGACTTCGTCTATCTCGGCACGGGCGCCGGCGACGTGAAGAATGCCGACGACGCGCTCTCTCACGAGGGCAGCGCGTACTTCGGGCGTCCGGTCGACATCGGAGGGCTCGTCCGCAAGGTCGAGGCGCTCACCGGTGGTCCGGCTTCGGCGGCGCGCCCCGAGGTGCGCCCGTCGACGCCCCCGCCGTCCATCCCGCCGGCACGATCGAGCACGCTCTCCCTGCCGGCGCCGGGCCTGCGCACGCCCGGGCCGCCGCTCCCGATGAGCACGCCATCGCTGGTCGATCTCGTCGATCCGCCGCGGTCGCTCGCGACGTTCGGCACCGTGAGCAGCGAGCTGCAGCAGCTGCTCGCCGAGGCGGAGATGCGCGCCGACGAGAGCTCGACGCCCGACGGACCGCTCCCTTCGCCGGAGGAGGAGATCGAGGCCGTGCTCCCGGCAGACGTGCTCGCATCGCTCGACGAGCCGCTCGGCGAAGGCGAGGACGAAGAGGGCGGCGACATCGGCACGCGCACCGGACCGGGGTTCGTCGAGCGCGAGGGCACGGGCGCGCACGCGAAGGGCACGACCGCCGGCGGCTCGCAGAAGCAGCCGACGACGGGCTCGGGCCGCTCGGCGACGCCGCACCAGACGCAGGAGCGGCGCGCGGGCGGGAGCGACGTTCCCCGCACCGATGCACCGCGCACCGATGCGCCGCCCGACTCGTTCGGAGGTCGCCGCACCACCGAGAACGCGTCGCGTGTCGAGAGCGTTCGCCGGTCGAGCATGCCGCCCCCGCCTGCGTACGACGAGGCGAGGCCCGTCGCGATCGCCTCGCGGGTCGAGCCGACGCCGTCGATCCTCCCCACCGTCGCGCCGACCGCGCCTGCGGTCGTGCTCGTGGGGCCCGGCGATGCGCGGAAGTTCGTCGCCGATCTCGTCTCGCGCCGCGCGACGGGCGCCGCATGCTTCGAGCAGCCGGCGTCTTCCTCCGCCGAGCGCCTCGTGCGGCGGATCGTCCTCCGCGACGGCGACTTCATCACCGCCGCCTCGGGCGCGGAGCACGAGAGCCTGGTCCACTTCCTCGGCGCGCGCGGCGAGCTCCCGCGCGACGAGGTCGAACGCTTGGCCGGGAAGGTGCCGCCCTACGGGCGTCATGCCGGCGCCGCGCTGGTCGCGCACGGCTTCCTCCGCCAGGATCAGCTGTGGAACGTGCTGCGTGCGCACGCCGAGTGGATCGCCACCGCCGTCCTGCGGATGACGGAGGGCACCGCCCAGCTCGAGCTCGATCCTCCGGGGCGCCTCCGCGGCGAGCCGAGCGTGTTCGGCGCCTCGACCGGATGCGAGATCTTCGTCGAGCTCGTACGTCGCGCGGTGTCGCCCGACGAGGCGCTCGAGGGGCTCGGGGGCGAGACCAGCCGCATCGCGGACGGTCCGGGGCAGGGCCTGCTCGCCGAGTGCTCGCTCCCGCCGCAGGAGCTCGATCTGCTCTCTCGTGCGCGCGGAGGGACGATCCGCGATCTCCTCGCGCGAGCGCCCGACGCCGAGATCGTCTCGGTGCTCCACGCGCTCGGACTCCTCGGCGTCGTCGACATCGTTCCGTCGCCCAACTTCGTGAAGGGCCGCGTCGAAGCCGTCGATCCGAACGTCGTGCTCCTCGACGAGGAGGCCATCCGCGCGCGCGTCCGCGCGAGGCTCGAGCTCGTCGAAGAGGGCGACTACTTCGCGGTGCTCGGCGTCCCGCGTGACGCGACGAGCTACGAGGTGCGTCGCGCGTTCCTCGAGCTGCGGCGGACGTTCGAGCCCTCGCGCATCCTCACGCCGCGCGTGGCCGACCTCGCGGACGACGTGAAGAAGATCGTCGTCGTGCTCGAGGAGGCCTACGAGATCCTCCGCGACAGCGCGCGCCGCGAGCGCTACCGCCGCGCGATCGAGGCGAGGCCCGAGTAGTCGTGAGGCACGAGCTCGTCGCCCAGCGACGCGAGCTCGGCGAGCGGGACGAAGACGAGCTCCGCGACCTCGGGACCGGGGCGGTACTCTTCGAGCGCGCGATCCGACCACCAGACGTACACGTCTTCGTGCTCGCGGCAGACGATGCCGTTCGGATGTACGCTCTCGTGGCGGAAGCGGCCGATGTGCTGGAGTCGTTCGAGCGCGGGCGGCTGCACGCCGAGCTCCTCCTCGATCTCGCGGAGCGCGCCGGCGATCCCCTCGCCGAAGCGCACGTGTCCCGCGGCGCTCGCGTCGAGGCGGTTCGGCCACACGTCCTTGTCCGCTGCGCGCCGCTGGAGCAGCACGCGCCCGTCCGAGGTGACGACCCAGCAGAAGAACGCGAGATGCCAGTCGCCGTCGCGATGGATCGCCGCGCGCGTCTTCGCCATGCCGGTCGGCGTGCCGGACGCGTCGTACACCTCGAGCAGCTCGTCCTCGCTCAAAGCTCGAGGACCTGCCCCTCGACGAGCGCCGGGATCTCGCTCGCGGTGACGTCGAACTCGTCCGGGTAGTGGATGAGGCGCATCTTCTTCTTCACGCCTTCGTCGAGCGTCAGGAGATCGGCGTACGCGGTGTGCGCCGGGCCGTAGTTCGTCTCGTGCACCACGAGGTCCGCGCCCGCGAGCCATGTGACGAGCGCGGGGTCGAACGCGGTGTCGCTCGAGATGCCGATGCGCGCGCCGCCCGCCTCGACGACGAGCGCGCTCGTGGGCACATGGTGCTTGGTGAGCCGCGCGCGGACGGTGAACGGACCGATCGTCGTCGGCGCGTCGAGCGCGACCTCGTCCCAGGCGAAGTAGTCCTCGAACGCGAGCTCGCGCTGCGTCGTCCCGTTCCACAGCCGCCCCATCGGCGCGAGGAGTCGCCCTTGCCAGATCTCGTCGCGCACCGCGCGGACGGTGTGGAGGCGGAGCGGCTTCTTCTGGGCGAAGTGCTTGAAGAAGCCGACGCCCTCGAGGCCGTTCATGTGGTCGCCGTGGACGTGCGTCACGAGCACGTCGTCGATGGCGAACAGATCGAGCGAGCGCGCGTGCTCGGGCCCCGCCGCGTCACGCGCCTGGCGAAGGACGCGCCGGTACGAGTCCGGGCAGTCGATCGCCAGGCGGAACCCCTCGTGCTCGAGGAGCAGCGCGTGGGTGTTGTGTTTCTCGGTGAACGTGTCGCCGACGCCGAGGACGTAGAGCTTCACGTCACGGAGCGTAGGGCCCTACTTCGCGTTCTTGAAGACGCCCATCACGTCCTGGAGGAGCTTCACCGCCTCCGCCTTCGGACGCTGGAACGCGTTGCGGCCCATGATGGAGCCGAACGCGCCGCCTTCGGCGAGCCCCTTGACCTCTTCGAGCACGGCCGGCGTGTCCTTCGCCTCGCCGCCCGAGAAGATGACGATGCGCTTGCCGTTGAACGCGCTCTGAACGCAGTGGCGGACGCGGTCGGCGAGGGTCTTCGTCGGGATGTTGTACTTCTCGAAGACCTTCTTCGCCTCGGCCTGCTCGATGTGGTCCTTCGGCGGCTTGATCTTGATGACGTGCGCGCCGAGCTGCGCGGAGATCTGGGCCGCGTACGCGGTGACGTCGACCGCCTGCTCGCCCTCCTTCGAGAGGCCGGCGCCGCGCGGGTACGCCCACACGACCGTCGGCAGGCCGGCGTCCTTCGCCTCGAGGATCAGCTGGCGAAGGTCCTCGTACATGCGGTTGCGCAGGCCCGAGCCCGGATAGATCGTGTAACCGATCGCGGTGCAGCCGAGGCGGACCGCGTCCTTCACCGAGCCGGTGACCGCGCTGCAGGGCTGCTCGACCTTCGCGAGCGTGTCCGAGTTGTTCAGCTTCAGGATGAGCGGAACCTGACCGGCGAAGCGGTCAGCGACGAACTCGAGGAAGCCGAGCGGCGCGGCGTACGCGTTGCAGCCCGAGTCGATCGCGAGCTGGACGTGGTAGTCGGGGTCATAGCCCGCCTCGTTCGGCTGGAAGGAGCGCACCGGGCCGTGCTCGAAGCCCTGGGCGACCGGCAGGATGACCATCTTGCCCGTGCCCGCGAGCGTGCCGTGGTTCAGCATGCGCGCCAGGTTCGTCTTCACGCCCGGGTTGTCCGAGCCGTACCAGGACAGGATCTGCTTCACGCGGTCGCTCTGCGGCATCGCTCGCTCCTCTTTGGTGTAGAGGCCGCGCAGGGTAGTCCCCGCCCGGCGGACGATCAACCGTCGACATGCCGCGGTGCGGCATGCCGGCCTCACCTCAGTGAAGGACGAGCGGCGTCTCGCGGCGTGCGCTCGCGACGGTCAACGACACGTGCCAGCCCGCCGCTTCCGTGCTCGCGGTGTGGAGCGCCGCGGTCCGCAGCGTGATCGCGCCGGCGGGCTCGTCGTCAAGGAGGTGGTGCGCGATCGTGCCTGTACCGCGCTTGCCCGCGAACACGCACGGCCAGCTGCGCGCGCCGGTCTTCACCACGACGTCGACGTATCCGTCGACGGGCGCCCACGCGAGGACGAGATCGGCGCCGCGCTCCACGCTCGCGCCGGGCGCCGGCGCGACGAGCGCGACCTCCGCCGGAGCGGTCGCCGTCGTCGCGAACGGCGGCACGTCGGCCGATCCCGCGACGCGCATGCCGATCGTCTCGCCCGGCGCGAAGAGCGGCGAGGTGGAGGATGCGACGTGCGCGCCGGTCTCGCGATCGAAGGCGACGGTGAATCCGCTCGCGCGCGGCGTTTCGACGACGACGATGCCCGCATCGACGAGGCGCGCGCCGTGCGAGAGGGACGGTCCCTTGTCGTCCTTCATGCACCCGAGCGTCCCCGCGGACGCCATCGCGTCGTAGTCGTACGCGAGCGGAGAGATCGCGCCGGCGAAGAGCATCGCCGACGCGCCGCGCGGCTCGACGAAGAGGCTCGCGCCGCCGAGGGCGTAGCGGCCGTCCGGGGCCCGCGGCTCTCCCGCGCATGCGCCGACGCACGTCAGCGCGAGCAGCGCGATGCAATTCGACGCAGTCCGCTCCACACCGTGACATTACGTCACTCAGCGGTGAGTGGCGGGCTTATCGCTTGCGAAAAACGATGCCATCTGGGAAATCCCCTTCACCGATCATGGCCGAAGCCAGCAGCATCCCCGTCCAGAAGACCCCCGCCGTCGTGGGGACCACGCTCCGCGAGCACGTCCTGCACGGGATGCACGCCGCGCCGGGCGCGACGGGCGAGTTCACGTCGCTCCTCAACCACGTCTCGCTCGCGATCCGCATCATCAACTCGCGCGTGCGCGCCGCCGGTCTCGCGGACCTGCTCGGCTACACCGGCGAGACGAACGTGCAGGGCGAGAGCGTGCAGAAGCTCGACGCCTTCGCGAACGAAGTCCTCCTGAACGTGCTCGAGCGCAGCGGTCACTGCGGCGTCATCGGCAGCGAAGAGGTCGACGAGGCCATCCTCGCGCACCACCACGGCAAGTACGTCGTCCTGTTCGATCCGCTCGACGGCTCGAGCAACATCGACACGAACGTCGGTATCGGGACCATCTTCGCCATCCTCCGTCGCTCGGATCCGAAGCTGTCTCGTCCGAGCCTCGCGGACGCGCTGCGCCCCGGCCGCGAGATCGTCGCCGCGGGCTACGTGCTCTACGGGCCCTCTACGATCTTCGTGCTCTCCACGGGGCAGGGGTGCCACGGCTTCACGCTCGATCCCGCGATCGGCGAGTTCTTCCTCTCGCAGCCGGACATCAAGGTCCCCGCGCGCGGCACGTGCTACTCGGTCAACGAGGGCAACTTCAGCAGGTGGACCCCCGAGATCCAGAAGTGGGCGCGCTGGATCAAGGGCGAGGTCCCGGCGGGCACCAACCCGGACGGCAGCGAGCCGTTCAAGACGCCCTACGGCGCCCGCTACGTCGGCTCGATGGTCGCCGACGCGCACCGCACGCTGCTCAAGGGCGGCGTCTTCGCGTACCCGGCCGATGCCAAGAGCAAGAGCGGCAAGCTCCGCCTCCTCTACGAGGCCAACCCGATGGCGTTCCTCTTCGAGCAGGCGGGCGGCGCGGCCACGAACGGCAAGGAGCGCATCCTCGACATCATGCCGACCGAGCTTCACCAGCGCACACCGGTGATCCTGGGTTCGCGCGACGACGTCGCGGCGTTCCGCCACTTCATGAGCGGCGAGCGCGGCTGAGCCTCATGCGGCGGCGATCGCTC